>VFSW01016453.1_pt1 | contig 10091 bp, 21 predicted proteins | sample 5358111 | NCBI WGS metagenome assembly VFSW01 (sample SAMN11554181, study PRJNA540505) | mine drainage metagenome | isolation source: sediment from site ElyBrook_90M | place: USA: Ely Copper Mine, Vershire, VT | collected 2017
GTAACAGATTTCAAATACGCGGTAAATACGGAGACAGATTCTATAACCGTTAAACAAGGCGCCGGTAAAAATTTAAAATGTGACGATGAATACGGCAGTTTCAAACTTGAGAAACAATGGCAAACTTTCCGCGCCATCGCTCCTAAAGTATATGTCGGAAAAATTGCTGAAAAATATAAGGGCGCTATTAAAGGCATCCCAAACAAAAAATTATCGGAACAACATTGGCAGGAATTATATACGCATGGAGTAATCGAAAAAAAGCTTGACATTTTGCCCCGTTTAATCCAGCATTTGAAATCAGGTGATGCGCCGTTATATCAGCAAATCCGGCATAGCAGCAATTTAGCCAATAGCCGAAACTGGCAGGTAACAGGTAATCAAGTCCGGCCTAGACCGCTAGCCGAACAGCCCTTAAGTTTGGAGTTAAAGCAATGTCGGACAGCGTAACACTATTTGATATTATCGCGTGGATTGAAAGCCGTGGCAATTTCTGGGCTATTCGTTTCGAGCCGCACATATTCCAGACATGGAATATTGACGCTGATAATCTGGACGACGCACGTGATCGTTGTAGAGAAGCCCACAATTGCACACACGAAACAGCACATGTCATTATGTCCTGTAGTTTCGGAGCTACTCAAGTAATGGGTTTTAATCTATACTCTGAACAGGTGGGTTATACTAAATCTATCGGCGAGTTTTTCGGCAGTCGAGACGATCAACAAGCGGTGTTCTACTCTTTCCTAAACTGGAAAAATCTTAATGTAGCCCCATCTGATCTATTGAACGCGGACACACGCAATAATTTCGCAAAAGTCTATAACGGCAGTATCGAGAATTACGCGCCTTTAATTCTCGAATCATTAACTCGGCACGGTATAAGTTAATGGCTCAACCGCTTTGCATATTTACCTGGGGTCCATATATCGGCCAAGCCGTAGGTTTAATAACTGATCCAGCGCTTTATGCTTTGTGTATAGCTGGCCCCCCTGCTCCGGTTTCATTGCCTTTCAAGGTAAATAATTTCACGCTTAAGCTGGGCGTGCACGATGTTATTTCGGGATACATCAACAAATTAAACAAGGTAAAATGATATGACTAACGCGATTGCTGCAACCAGTAATTACCAAGTGCCTAAAGACGCCACGACGCATACCGTTAAAAATACCTATAACGGTGCGCAATCATCCGATCAGGACTGGGGTAATTTTTCTATTAATAATTTCCAGTTTGTACCGCAAGGCGCTTTTATCGACAATACAGGCGGAGGGATACTCACAATACTAATTCAACCGCTAGGACTGAAACGCTCAATTGCATCCGGTGGCGCAGCTTGGATTTCATTTCCAGCCCCCGACAATATGGTAATTACCGTGACAACAGTTTCCGGCACGGCTAACATTTATTGGGTAAACTTTCCGGTTATAGAAACAACTAACGGGAGTACTCAAGCGGTAAGCATTTTAGGCCAACCTATTGCAGTCACGCCTACCGCGCCGATAGGCGTATCGCATATACAATCTAATGCAACACCTGCAATTGTGAGCTCGCAACTATTACCTGCAAACGCTAACAGAAAATTTTTCTCCATACAAAATAATGATCCAACGGCAAACATTTTTATCGTTACAGGTGCGGGGCCTGCAACACTTACAAATCTAAAAATAGCAGCTGCTGGCGGATATTACGAACCTAATGTAGCGCCGACCGACTCAATACAGATTATAGCAAGCATAAACGGGTCGGCAAATTCTGTTGTAGTAGTTACAGGATAATTTATTATGATGATCACACCTCCAATATCCTTAACGTTGCAATCGTTGAATATTGCTAATGGAGTATCGGACACACTTTTTATAGGTGGGTCGGGTTTTGATGGAAACGGCTTGTTTGGATACGCCGGTAATGCCGCGAGCACCGCATCCGGCAATACGGCAATCGGTTCAGAAGCTCTACAAAGTATAGGAACAGGGATTCTTAATAATGTAATAGGCACGCGGTCAGGACAAAATATTACATCAGGAAGTTATAATGTTAGTCAAGGTACTGATAGTTTAGCATCCCTTGTATATGGTAATTATAATACGGCTATGGGGTCTGATGTTTTATTTGCAGGTATTTCATTCTCGTTATGTACAGGCATCGGATATTCTGCGTTAACCAATACCAATGGCTCCGGCAATACCGCCGTCGGCGCTTTCGCCTTGAACGCTGAACATAACGGGGCTGGTGCAGGTTATAATACCGCCATCGGCAACGGTGCCGGCATGTACGATGATCCTGTAACGCTAGGTGCCGCCAATCGCATAATAACCGGTGTACAGAATACTTTTATCGGCGCTTATACCTATCCTTCCGTGGCGGGCGGTGCGATTTTTAACGCCATCGCCATTGGCTATAAAGCTCAAGTCGGCGCTAATAATACGTGTGTAATAGGCAATTCATCGATCAACATGACAATCGGTCAACCTACAGCAACGGCACGTCTGCATTTACCTCCCGGCACTGCAACAGCTGGAAGCGCTCCTCTAAAATTTTCCGCTGGCAGTTTATTGAGCGCGCTGGAATTAGGCGCGCTTGAGTTCACGGACGACGGGACTACCGGACACCTGTACATTACTCGTAATGTGTCGGGTATTCTGACCCGGTCATTGATTGTATAAAGGGTGTAAAATGTTCGAAAACACAATAGGGGGAAATATGATTTTTAAAGATTTAATGATGTTAGGTAAATCAACTGAAACAAGTAGCGACACGCCTAAAAAAACTGGTGGCCTCCTGGGTATGATACCCGGCCTTGAGGATATACAAAAAACCGGAGAACAGTTTATTGTGTTTATGGACGGTGTTCGTTCTCAATTAAATGAAATAAGAAATTCACAAATTGAAATAAATGACAAACTGGATTTGGCAAATAGTAAACTTGACAATCTAATGTTGCGCAACGGAGATAACATATTATGATCTCACGTATTGAACAGCTTGAAATTGAACTGAAAGGCGCTATAGAGCGCGGTGAAACTGATATTGCAGATTTTCTGCTAGGTGAAATTAACAGATTAAAAGTATTGGAACCTGCAATCGTTAGTGAAGCTGAAAAGATTGCCGATGATGTAAAGGCTGGTTATCATCATGTGCAGGAAAGCGTTGAGAACCATTTACACGTACACGTGCAGGAGTAACCGTCATGCCCGATGAAATAGTGGTAGTTGTTGAAACCCCGCCCGCCGCTGAAATTATAGCGGAAGCGAAAGCGGAAAATTCGACCGCTGAAATTGTTTCAGAGGTCGTTGAAGCAATCGCGGAGATTACCTCCGAACAAAAGCAGGCTGATGAAATCAACGCGCTTAAATTAGAGGTTATCGAGTTGCGCAATGAACTGCGCAGCACTGCCGACAATATTGCGCACACGGTTGCCGACATACACGCTACGCTAGCGGTTATGTCTGTGGAAGCGGAAGCGGAAGCGGAAGCGGAAGAATCTGAACCTGAGGGCGTTATTGTCATTGAGGAACCGCCCGAGCCCGTTGTGCAAAGCGTAGAAGAAAAGCCTCAGCGTCGGCGGTTCATGATTTAATTAATCAGGGGGATTTATGAGTGAAGAAACACAAACCGAAACAGCGCAACCTTTTAAACGCAAACCCGGTAGGCCCGTCGGCAGTAAAACGGGCGCCGGATTTACAGGTGGAAAAACTACAGAGGATGTAACCGACCATAGCAACACAGCGGCGCCGGAAAATCGCGCCAAGCGTGGACGCAAAAAAAAGACGCGCGAAGCAGACCCCGAAAGTATTGCAGACTTGAGCAATACAATTTTGGGGTTTCATCAATTGGCTTACATGGCGACAGGTTTAGAGGATGTATTGATTACTGAAAAGCAGGCGGGCATGCTTGCGACCTCAATGGATAATGTAAGCCGCGAGTTTGGCATTGCATTGTCCGGTAAAACAGGTGCCATAATTGGCATGCTTGCCACGTGCGCAATGATTTACGTGCCTAAAGCATTAACTATTTCCATGAAAATAAATGCAATGAAAAAGGCCAAAGCGACGCAAGGGGGCAATGTCGTTGACGGTAAATTTAGCGTGGTAGGGGCGGGCGATGCGGCTACCGGCGATTAATCCGGGGCAGCGCGCAATCGTTAGCGGCAAAACCGGAAGCGGGAAAACAACGGGCGCGGTTTGGTTGTTGTCCCGTTCGCCGGGTTGTTGGCTGGTGTTAGATCGTAAATATGATGCGCTACTCGGCAAGCTGGGTTTGCATGTCGGTTTAAATTCCGATTATGAAAAGGCATGGAAAAAATCTCGAATATTAATCGTGCGCCCTGAAACGTCTGACCCGGAAATTTTAGACGATTGGATAGCGCACATTTCCGAAACGTGGAACAACGTAGGTTTGCTCGTTGATGAACTGTATTACATTCACAGCGCAGGCCGCGCGGGGGATGGTTTAATCGGTTGGCTTACGCGCGGACGTTCACGCGGCCAATCGTTTATCGGACTCACTCAGCGACCCGCGTGGATTTCTAAATTCTGTTTTAGCGAAGCTGATTTTATCGGTGCCTATTCTTTAAATCTTGTCGAGGATAGAAAGCGGATTTTTGAATTTACAGGCCGTGATGAAGTTATGGCAAAACTCGGTAAGCATTTTTGGCAGTGGTATGATGTATCAAACGATCAACTTGCTACCTATGCGCCGATTCCCGCGACTAATTTAATGTCGAGATTTAAAATTGACCGCTAGACGTGCCGTTATTATTTACGGTGCAGGTACATTGTTAACCTTCGCCCTGGCCTATCTGGCATGGCGCTTGCATCATCCAATAGTAGCCGCTGAAATTATTTTAGCCTCTCCCTTTCCTTGTCCTCCTGGCCTGCCCTGTTAGGCTCAAAAATTGCTTGACACTCGGCAATTACCGTGCCAGTCTTATCGCACGGCAATAAACATGCCACTAATTAAACTACTTGACAGAGGGCGAAAATTATGGACGGCATTGTGCGTATCGACTTGGCAAACTTCGTAACAATCGGCCTTATGGCGTTTATCTTCGTCTGGGTCATCAATCGCGGCCTGAAAATGGCAGGCGTACCGCAGTTTGGCGTCTAATCCCATGTTTAATTCAAAACTAATTAACATCGGCGATTTTATCGTCATCGGCATTATGGCGTATCTGTTCATCTGGTTGGCTAACCGCGCTATTAAGGCGCTGGGCATGCCGCAGTACACAACTACCGCCACTCTCGCCGCTTAACTCACAACGCACACATTCGAGGAATTTTAACATGGCAAATGCACAACCCTCCGCCGCACAACTTCTACAGCAGAACATGGCCGCCCGCAACATGCTGTTGCAGACTGGCGTCCGTATGGTCAAACCCATGCAGGCCGCAACCGGCGCCCTGGGTAATCAGATTATCATCCCGCTTGACCGTTCCGGCATTCTAACCGCTGTCGAGTTGCACGTATCTTGCACGCTCAACATTTCGGCCGCAATGACCGCCTCGCCGTTTGGCCCGTACAATCTGATTAAAAATGTCGCTTACACCGATTTTGCCGGTGTCAATCGCTCAATTCTGCCCGGCGCCATGCTCTACGCAATGGATTCGATTCGCCAAAATAAACTTTTTAACAACCCGGCAACGAATCTTACCAATGCCGCGAGTAATCTGTTCCTGAATCCTACCGCTATCAACGCCGCCGCGCCGATGTTCTTTATTCTGCGGTTGCCGATCGCCTACGACAAAATGGACCTTACCGGCGCCGTGCTGGCGCAGACTGCCGTCGGTCAGCACTACATCACGATTAATCTTGCTAACGCATTGGTCAATGCAGATGGGTGGGTGTCGCCGTACACGGCAGGAACGGCCACGGTAGGCAATGTCAGCGTTACCTGTTACATGGAATACATCCAGCCGCAAAGTCTCGCCGGGTTGCCGGTTCTGGACTTGTCTACCATTTACGGTTTCGAGGGTAATTACACCACGTCCGACAATCTGTCGGCAGGTCAACAGAAATACATCAATTACCCCAACATGCGCAGCGTGTTGTCGGCAATGATTGCCTACGATAACGCCGCCGTATTCAACCCGGGGACCGACATTACGGAGTTTGATATTGTCGCTAACTCCAACGTCAACATTTTGCAGTGCGGTCCTAAGTACCTGCTAAACAAAATGCGCGAAGGGCTGAACGGGGACCTTCCCGCCTCATTGTATTATTTCGGGCATCGAATGAACCCGATCAACACAACGCTTTACGGCAATGTGCAGATTGCACTGACTCCTACGACTGTCGGCGCAAACAGCTACGTTCCGTATATGTTCGAGGTCAAGTATCCGTCTGGCCAGCCGTTGCCGGGTATCGGTCAAGGTTAAGGTTGAGGGGGATTTATGCCAAACTTCGCCGCGTTGACCCAATCGGACACATTTAAAAGTGCGGCGTTTTTTGTCGCACTGGTGTTAATGCTGTTCGGTTGGGGCTTGATGATTGAGAGTGTCGCCAAGTGAGTAAAGGCGTACTCATGTTGATATTGGCTTATCCCATTTATTTATTGATAAATGGGAAACTCTATGATTATTTGAGTTTGCTATGAATACACTTTCACCGCTTGTAATAATGATGTTCGGCATTTACCTACTTACCGTGGCGGTGGCAGGTAATGCAGATCAGCTATGGATACGTCTACAGGTAGACGGTAAGGGGTTTGTTCCGTGGGTGTTCGCCGTTGTCATTCTGTCAATTTTGTATAGTGCCGATTCTACAAAGCCGTTTGTAGGTCCGCTGATTGGTTTGTCACTTATTACCGTGGCGCTTAAAAAGTACCCGGTAATTAAAGATCAATTGAGCAAGATTCTTGCCGGTGGATTTTTGCAGACTTCGACCAGCACGCTTGCACCACTGGCACCGCTCAGTACAGGAACAAACATTGTGCCCTTTCAACCCTTCGTCAAAACTCCGAACGCGCCCGGTGATCCGAACGCACAAACAGGTGGCTAGCAATGAATGATTTTATGAAAGATATTGTCGCAATTGCAACGGCGGTTATCGGCCTTGCCATTATCGCAACGCTCGTGCGCTACGGTACTCAGACCAGCAACATTATTACCAGCAGCACGTCAGGCTTTGCTAACGTGCTATCTGCCGCGATGGGTGGCGGTTCGACTGTGGCGCCGATGTAATAATGGTTGGAGTAGGCAAAATGTTGTTTAATTTTCCACAATTCTCGCCGCCTATCAATGTAACACCCCACGTGCCCGATTGGGGTGTACCGGCTGGCAATGATAATATTGATAATCTGTTCGCGCGCGCGCAACCCTGGCCCAGCTTTACCGGGTATATCAGTATTGTGCCGGGATATGTCGGTGCATACGTTCCACCGCCCGCCGCGCCCGCACTGCAACAGGCTACAGTTATCAATAATCCGTTTTCGGGCATCATCAACGGTCTATTTAAAACGGGGTCCTAATGGATAACATCGGCAGCACGGGTAACGCACCCGCCATTATCCAATACGTACCGGAAGCACAACAGAGTTTGCAGACTACACAGCAGATTGCTGGTAATCTCGTCGGCATTTCGGGTATTACAAACGGAGCTTTTAATTTCTTCTCACAGTTCTCAAATAATCTTAACTCATTTTGGCAACCGTTTTTTGTCAATCAAACGAATCAGATTACATCTGTACAGCAGACGCTTGCGCAGGCGCAGCAGACCGCCGCCAATAAAATTTCAGGCGGTAAATGATGCAGACTCCCAGCAATAAAACGCTCTGGATTATCGGCGCGATTGCTGGGCTTGGCGTTGTCTATTATTTTTATTCGCATGCGAGCGCGAGCGCGGCGAGCGCTTCAACCTCGGCAACCCCAGCTAATTATTATGCGCAATCCAGCGTGGCGGCATCCTCCGCGCAGGATGCAGCGACCGCCGCACAAAATGTCGCACAAGCGCAGATTGCGGCACAGCAGACCGTTGCACAATCTCAAATTGCGGCGCAGGTAGCGATTTCCACCAATAACACAACGGCATCTGTTGCTGCATCAAAATCCGCAACTGAACAAACTTTTTATAACGATCAGGTAGCGGTGACTAATGCGCCGATCATTGCTAAAACGATTATCGACACTACAGCAATAAACGCCGCGAAAGATGCTCAAACAGCGGCGATAAATGCCGCCGCTGCATCCAATGCCGCAATTGCTAAAGCTCAGGAACAGGCCGCCGCGATTCAGGCCGCTCAAGCAGCCCAACAAGCCGCACAAGCTGCACGAGATCAGTCTGCGCGTAATGCGGCCAGTGCAGCGGCCTACGCGCGCACAATGGCTCAGCAAGCAAGTATGCCCGCTTCCTATTATCGCGGCAATACGCGTGTTTATGATCCTAATACGGGGACATTTTACCTACCATGAATGAAGCATTTAAAAAATATTGGATGTGGATTTTAGGCGGGGGCGTCGTCGTCGGTCTGCTTTGGCATTTCATGTCGGGTAGTTCAGCGCCGAGTACATCGGCTTTGCCGGGTCAAACACTAGTCCCGGGTGGCGCTTCAAATACCATCGCCCCGACCGGGCCTACAGCGGGCAATGTTGCCCTTGCTAATATCAATGCTCAGGCCGCGTTGCAATCGCAACAGCTTACCATGCAATATAATTTAGGCATGGGGCAATTGCAGAATCAACACGCTCAGATTTCATTACAACCGTTATTGACAGAATATTCAGCGGGTACTCAAGTTGCCATTACCGCCTTGAATAATGCCGGAGCCGCTGAAAGGGCCGCGATGGGTGGCGCCGCGTTATCCACTGCTGCTTATGCTAATTCGCTAGGGCAAATGTCCGCCGCTACCAGTTCGTCAATCGCTAATGTGAGTAAATCTAATGCGGCACAAGGCGCATCGACAACAGCGACTTATGGTCAAATTGGTTTAACCGCTCTTTCAATGCTGGCGCTATAAAATGACAAGCAAAGGGACAAACAGTATCGCAACACTAGGCATCATCGCCGTGATACTGTTTTTAATTTTTGAAGCAAAAAAGTATTTCAGCTTTTCACCCGCGATTGCACCGATGTCGAGTGGTACCCCCCCTACTGACGGCAATAAAGCGGGTGGCTTTTTATCAACTATAGGTTCGGCGGGTGTTCCGGTAACGCACGTTGTTACAGGGCCAATATTTCAGAATGTTTCAATGGGAGGTGGTGAAACAAAATACTTTCCTCTGTTTGGTTTTGTAGGGAATGGCAAATCTTATTCAGGTGTGGGTGTGGGTGGTGTGGGTATAGCGCCTAACTTATATGGATAACTTGCCTCCTATGACAATGCCTGATTACACATCGGGCGGTTTCGGCACTACCGGCCCGGTAGGTGGCCCTACGACAACTCAGCCGACTACGCCGCAATTGCAGGCGGGCGATACGTTTTCGTTGTTGCATCCATTGGATTATTTATCAGCGCATGCACACGCCATTGTGGTTTTTTTGATTGGTTTCATAATGCTTGTTGCTGGGCTTTTGATGCTTGGCGTAACAATGGTAGACGTTCCAACTATGCCGAAAGGGTGAAATATGCAGGCTTTATCCCTCGACGAATTAAGAACTATAACGGAAATTTTAGGTACGATTTTGCTTGTGTTTAATATGTTTGTTGTGTTAATGCTGAAAAGGGAAATAGCAGAGTTCAAAGTTTACATACACGAGCATTTCATAACAAAAGAGTTTATGGGTGAACTAAAAATGTTCGAACGTCGATCATTCAAAAGACAACCCCCGCATGCTACAGCAAATTCTTAAACACTGGTTTACAGGGAAAGACAATGAAACGTATGACGTTATACGTTTTCTAATTTTTTGCGTAACGCTCGTATTCATCGCCCTGGCTATTGCTGCATTCATTCATACTCACACGTTTGACATGCAATCCTTTGGAATTGGGAGTGCGTCGATTGTGGGTGGTGGTGGGGCTGGGCTTGGGTTTAAATCCAGCACGGAACCCGGTGGAAGTTTGCCTTTGAGCATGCGAGAATAAACATGCAAATTCTGTTAAGCCGTGGCGCAATTATTTTTTATGCTATTCTGCTGTCAATTGCTGGCGTTTA
>VFSW01016454.1_pt1 | contig 10090 bp, 5 predicted proteins | sample 5358111 | NCBI WGS metagenome assembly VFSW01 (sample SAMN11554181, study PRJNA540505) | mine drainage metagenome | isolation source: sediment from site ElyBrook_90M | place: USA: Ely Copper Mine, Vershire, VT | collected 2017
CAATCGGGGGTTGCGCGGATGAGCCAGACCTCGGCTACCACGCAGCCGCGGCCGGTTCCTCCCAGGCCCTGCTCGCGCGTCCAGGAGAGATCAAGCCGGCCATCGGCGGTGGCCTCCGCCGGGATGTCGAATTCCTGCGGCACCGGAGGATGGGCGCGGAGCAGGAACGGGTGAACTTCGAACTTACCGTTGGCCTCCAGGCGGATCTTGATGCGGCGCTGATCTCCGGGGTAGACGACGCGGAGCCGGTACCGGGCGCGAGGATCGAGGTTGGTGTATTGCATGCGCAGCGGAGCGTCGAACAGCGACCCGGCCCAATGTTTCCAGGCAATCGGCGCGCTGTCGCCCAGCTCATCGGGATAGCTGCAGCCCATTAGCGGGCTGAGGCGAAACTCGGGGTCCTCGATGCTGCCGGGTCCGGCGACCAGATGCGGATGATTGGCCGGATTGCCCAGCTCGTCGTAGAAGCCGCCGGGGCCGGGATCGGTTCGGGAGAGGAGGACGCGGATGGCCTCGACCTGCTCGTTCGGGCCGGCCAGCTTGCGAATGGCGGCGATTCGGCGGCGCAGATAGGGAATGTCAGTGACCGGATGGTCGAGCGTTTCCAGGTTGGCGGCGCGCTCGACGGCTTCGCCCTGATAGCGCTGGACAGCCAGTTGCATTCGAATGCTCTGGAACAGCGCCTCGCCCAACTCCGCCACGCGGCCTCGCGGCTCTGTGTTGGCGGGGTTGAGCAAGGGCTGGGCGAGGACACGCTCGGCTTCATCGAGCAGCAGCGCCGGATCGAGACCGTTGGGCGGCGCGGCGCTGGGCGGGTTGCCGATATCGAACGGCTGGGCCGTCCAGCCGATTTCGGACACCCGCGCGAGAATGCCCGTCGCGCGGGTGATCGCCGCGGTTTCATCGAGGAGGCGCGCCTGCACGTAGGCGTCGTAATAGGCGCGATAGAGCGCCTGTTGCATTCGCCAGCTTTCGAGCGCCGCGGGCGAGGCGGAGCGTTCGAGGTCCTGGAAACGGGCGAGCGACACGCGCACGCCGTTGTTGGTGGCCAGGGCTCCGCGCCAGTTGGCTTCGAGGTCGAGCAGGCCCTGAGCGAGGCCCTCGGATTCGCGCGGGCCTACGAAGTAGCGGGCGAAATCGCGGAGAGCTTCGATGACTGGCAGGTCCGGGTTCCAGCCGAGAGCGCTCCAGACGAATTTATTGACGTCGTCGTTGCAGCCTTCCGAGTACGTGATGAAGCCGACGGTGCCGGAGATCGTGCGGCGCAGGATGTTGGCCTCACCTTCCGGCCTGGGATTAATCACCTCGCGGCCCTCGGTCAGGGCCAGCGCGATGTCCCACTCGGGCACCGGATACTGGCACTGCACGCTGTGAGTGATGTCGGGATAGAGGCGGATCGGATAGCGTTCGGGCAGCCGTTTGCGGAGCTCGGTCAACGGGAGCCGGGACTGCGGGCCATAGACGACGCCGTCGAGCCAGCGCTGGGTATCGGGCCGCGACACGATGCCGAAGAATTCATCCATCCAGGCGGCGCCGAACGACTGCGGCGACATCCACATCTGCGCGTTCGGATGATAGCGGCGGAGGCTCTGCTTTTGCTTTTCGAGGAGAGCGAGCAGATATTGGGGTTGGGTATGGCCGGGGTCGCCGCCCGGAACAAAAACGGAATCGACGCGGGGCAGGGTCTGGAAAATGGCGGCCCATTCCTGAATGGCTGAATCGACCGTTGCCGGATTGCTGTAATCCTTGTCCATCGCCGGATACCAGATCCAGGTTTCCAGGCCATATTCGCCGGCGAGGCGCGACATTTCCGTCATCATGCGGCCCTTGGGAAGAGGGAAATGCGGGCTGGTGTCGCCGTCGTCGGACCGCGGCGGTACCAGCTCGACGGCGTTGGTGCCGAAGGCGATCATGTCGCGGTAATACTGCTCCCACTGCGCGGTGTCCCAGGCGTCGTAGGCATTGGTCTTGGGACGGTAGCCGAGCTGGTGGCCGCGGAGGCGGTAGCGCGGAGACGAGGCTCCCTCGATGCGCGCGGCGTCGAGGCTCATGCGCTGGGGAAAGAAATCGATCGAGCGCAGAAGTTTGCCGATGCCGAACAGCATTCCGCGCTCGTCGGCGCCGGCGATGGCGATCCAGCGGCCGCCCGCATCGGAGCCGGTGCGAATGGCATAGCCGTCGGCCGCGAGTTGTTCGGTGCCCGAGCGGGCGGAGGCCGGGCGGGAGCCCAGAGAGGCCCACGAAGCGCGCGTTCCCGTGTAGATGGTGACCGGGGACGGACGTACGGCACCCGGTTCGACGCGCCAGCGAATGCCGGAACGACGCTCGGCCTCCTCGACAAGCATGGAGACGGCCTTGGCTTCGCGGGCGCCCGGATGAGGCGCGGTGACGACGGTGGCCTGGCTCAGGTCCCATGGCGCGGCGCCGGCGGCATCGATCCAGCGCCCGGCTGTGAGCGCGGCGGCGGTTCGGCTGAGAAACGTTCGGCGGTTCATTTACGTGCGGTGTCCTTCCTGTGGACGCGGGCGCTACCAATGCAGGCGGACGGCGGCCTGGATCTCGCGCGCGTTGGTGATGACGCTGGTGATGGTGCCGGCGGCGGGCGAACCGATGCTGCCGTTCGGCAGGCCGAAGTTCGGGTGGTTCAGAGCGTTGAAGAACTCGCCGCGCAACTGAAGGCCGAAGCGCTCGGTCAGCGCGAAATCCTTGTCGGCGCCCAGATCCCAGGTTGCCATGCCCGGGCCGATCATGATGTTTCGTCCGGCGTTGCCGAAGGTGTAGAGCGGGGGATCGACGAAGCAGGAGGTGTCGTAAAAATGATGGATCGTTTGCTGGGAGGCGGAGAGGTTTCCGTTGCAGACCCGATTCGGACGGGTGAAGGTGCCGGTGTTGGCGGTGGGATTGGCGAGCGAAACCGAGAACGGCGCGCCGGACTGCAGCGTGACGATGCTGGACAACTGCCAGCCGCCGGCTACGGCGTCGACCACCCGGCCGGCGTTGGCAAGGTATTTGCGGCCGCGGCCGAAAGGAAGCTCGTACAAGGTGCTGAGCGTGAAGCGGTGGGCGTAATCGAAATTCGAGAGACCGTAATCGGCGGCCAGGTCGCGCGGATTCTGGATGTTGATGCGGCCGTCTCCGCTCGACGAATTGCCGCCGGCGCCCTCGTCGAGGCTCTTGCTATACGTGTAGGCGGCGAGGAAAGACAAGCCGCCCGACATGCGCTTCTCGGCCGAAAGCTGGAGCGCGTTGTAGCTGGAAATTCCGCGGGGCTCCCAGGCGGAAATGGAGCTGTAGGCCGGGTAGGGCTCGCGCGGAGCCACGGGTCCGGGGCCCGGGACGGCGACGTCCTCATTGAGCGCGATGGCGAGATGATTCCCGCGGGAGCCGACATAGGATCCGCGGACGACCAGCGAGGAGGTCACCTGCCGCTCGACGGTCATGTTCCACTGCTGAACGTTTGAGGTCTGGTTCGCCGTCGGCTGGTAGACGACGCTGGGCAGATTGTTGATGGAACTCGTCGTCGGAATTCCGGTGGAGGTGCTCAGGCACGGGGTTGTGGCGCTGCAGTTGACGCTGTATTGCTGGGCGAACGGGTAGTTGATGAACAAGCGCGCCGAGCCGCCGGTTCCCTGTTCGTTGAAGTAGAACAAGCCATAAGCGGCGCGGATCACGGTTTTTTCGCCGACTCGGTAGGCGAGTCCGATGCGCGGGCTGAAGTCGTGGGTTTGGGTGTTGAGGATGCCGGAGGAGATTCCGCCTTGGCCGGCGATGGAGACGCTTCCCGGGCCCGGCACGAAGTCGGACTGGCGGTTGTATCGTTCGGTGGGCGGGGTGAACAGGTCGTAGCGCAGGCCGGCGGTGACGGTCAAACGGTTGGTGGCGCGCCACTGATCCTGAACGAAGGCTCCGTACTCGGTGTAGCTTGCGTACGGGGTTCCATCGGGCAGGGCGGACTTGGAGGAACTGATGGCGTCGCCGAGCAGGAAGTCGGCCATGCCGCTTCCGGTGTGCGGGGTGGCCGCGGGGTCGTTGGTGTAGGCGCCGCTGAAGCTGAGAGCGCCGGACGGAGCGGAGAGTTGGAAGAAGCCGAATCCGTTGTGCACCAGGCTCCCGCCGAAGGTGACGGTGTGAGCGGCGTGGACCCAGGAGGCGGTGTCGCTCACCTGCCACGTGTTCTGCGGCACCACTTCGGGAACGTAGCCGGCGCTATAGCCGGAGAAGCCGGAGATGCTCAGGCTGGAGAGGCCGGAACCCTGGCTGCTGGTGTTGGCGCCTTGCAGCCCCAGCTTGGCCGAGGTGTCGTAGCCGGTGTCGAGAGGCGTTACGCGCAGATCGAAGCGCGTGTAGCCCAGCGCCAACTGGTTGACCAGCGAGGGGGAGAAAGTGTGGATCTCCTGCACGGTGGCCTGCTGGCTTGGGGCGTGGTTGAGCCGGAGCGAGCCGGCGAGCGCGCTGCCCTGGGCGAAGGCGAGGGGATTGAAGCCGCCGGCGGTCTCGACCGGTGTGTTCGGGAACGTGATGTCCGCGGTGCCATAGGTGTACCGGCCGAACATGCTGTCCGAGCCGGAGAATGTCTGGTCAATGCGGCCGTCAAACTGATCCTCATTCTGCACGGCGAGGGAGTTCACGCGAAAATTATTGGCCACGCCAGCCAGATTGGGCTGCGGCATGATGGTGAGCAGATTTTGCGCCACTGGGTCCAAGCGGCTGGCCGGTATGATGTTTCCGGCGAAGGGCTGGCGCGTTCTGTTGGCGGGATTGTAGGTGGAGGGATCGTAGATGGTTGCCGGGTAAGCGCTGAAGTTCCCGCCGCGCATGGCCAGCGTGGGCTCGGACAGAATGGAGGTGCCGGATTCGTGGACCCGCAGGCCCTGGTAGTCGGCGAAGAAGAACGTCTTGTTCTTGATGATCGGGCCGCCGACGGCAGCGCCGAACTGGTTTTGCTGGAACGGCGGGATACCGGCATCGAAGAACTGGCGGGCATCGAGTGAATTGTTGCGCAGGAACTCAAAGGCCGATCCGTGAATGACGTTCGACCCCGAGCGCGTGATGACATTTACGACGGCGCCGCCGCTGGCGAACTCGGCGTCGTAATTGCCGATCTGCACCTTGAACTCGCCGATGCTTTCGAGGTTGGGAAAGACCTTCACCGTTCCAACGGACTGATCGCGGTCGTCGATGCCGTCGATCATGAAGAGGTTGAAGCTTCCGCGGGCGCCGTCGGCCACCACCTCGGCTCCGGCGCGCTGCGTCTCGTTACCCTGGCCTTGCTGGCGGATGCCGCCGACAGGGCCGGGATTGGTGCCCGGTACAAGCAGGCCGAGTTGCGAGAAGTTGCGTCCGTTGAGTGGCAACTGCTGGGTATCGTTTTCCGAAATGACGTTGCCCAACTCGGTGGTTTCTGTGTTGAGCAGCGGGGCGCCGCCGGCCACGGTCACCTCCTGCTGAATCTGACCCACCTGGAGTTGAAAGTCCTGCTGGAGCACCTGCTGGATTTGCAGCGTGAGGTCCCGCCGGATTGCGCTGCTAAAGCCGGGCGCACTCACTTTGACTGTGTACACACCGGGCTTAAGCAGGGGCGCGGAGTAGAAGCCGCTGGCCGACGGCCGGAGCGTGGCGGCGATGCCGGTCTCCTGTTCGGTAATGGTGACCTCGGCATTGGAGACGGCGCTTCCACTGACGTCGGTGATTTGACCGGAGATGGTTCCCGAGGCGTTTACCTGGGCCCGGGTGGGGAGTGCGGCCAGCAATGCCGCGAAGCTGAGTGGGACGAGCTGGCGAAGGACGTACTTCATGGTGGTGCTCCTCTCCGCGGAGAGTCTCAAGGACGGACCGGGTTTGATCATCAAGGATCGGCGACGCAACAGCTTCCAGATTACTATAGTGAATGTAGTTTCAGAATTCAATAGAATAAATTAGATTTCTGATACAGCTAGTTCCTTCGTACTGCCGGAAGGCGGCACTACTCGAGGAAGCGGCTCTGCAGTCCTTCGAGCGTGAAGCTATCGCCGCGGACGAACTCGAGCAAACGCGCTTCGCGCGAGCGAATCTTATCCACCGCGCCGGCGATGTCCTCGATCGGGCAGGCGGGCACGGAGATGAGTCCGTTCTCGTCGCCGTGGAGAAGCTCGCCAGGGCGGATCTCGAGGCCCTCGATCTGGACCGGCTCACCGGCGCGGACGAGGCGGAAATAGGCGTGGCTGGCGCAGGCGCCGCGGGCGAAGTAGTGCATCTTGAGGGCGCGGACCTCGGGCAGGTCACGGACGCCGCAGTCGCTGACGAGCCCGATGGCGCCGAGGCGGAGAAAGATGCTGGCGAGGATTTCACCGCAATGGACGGCGGAGTCGCGGTATCCGCCTACTTCCTGCATGACGACGACGGCCGGCTTGGGCGCGGTGTCAATGGCGGCGAACAGATCGCCGAACGGTCCGCGGTCGTGGCCGGAAGAGCGCGTCACGCTCTCGACGTGCGCGGTAACGGCGTAGCCGCACATGCGGCCGAATTCGGGGAACAGGCTTCGCACCGACAGCGGTGTAAATCCCGCCGAGCGCGGGCGCAGGTTCAACAGTTCGATGGCATTCGACAGGGTCGGAGTGTCGACCGTCTTCAGGTACGAGATGAGATCCATATCAATTTTCTCCCGGGTTCCAGATTGTCGCCGCCAGGAAGCGTTCCGTATGCGGCTCATGGTTGAAATAGTACACGGTGACGATGTTGCCGTCGGGTCGCTGGGCCGAGCGGGTGTATCCGAGGTCCCAGGCGGCGGCGCCGGAGCGGAGCGTGAAAGGAGTGCTCCAATTTCGTCCGAGGTCGGCGCTCAGCACGGCGCGGATGCTGTAGGGAGGGCTCCGGTAGCCGTAGGTGATGCAGAGGCGCCCGTCGGTCAGGCGGAGAAGCTGAGGAGGGTTACCGCTGTGCTCGCCGGTATTGGGGACGGGCCGCGCCATCAGGCGCCAATGGGCACCGCCGTCGCCGCTGCGATATAGGTCGATCCAGTTGTGATGCTCGTCCTGCTTGACGCGCGTGGCGGTCAGGATGACGCGCCGGCTCAGCCTGACGCTGGACGGCATGATCGAAAAGCCCGCGGGTTCCGCTCCGATCCAGGCGAGGAAATTCCAGTGAAGGCCGCCATCGTGGGTGCGGGCGGCGAAGACGCGCCCCTCCTTGCCGTTGCTCTTCGACGCCGTAAGGAAGACGAGGGCGTCGCGGCTGCCGTTGACAAGATAGTCGGTCCGGCCGAGGATGCCCGTCTGGCCGAGCATCGGGAAGGCGTACGGGCCCCTCCAGGTGCGCCCGCGGTCGCGCGAATACCACAGCCGCGAGGGTCCGCTATTGGTGTCGGTGTAGCGGATCGTCATCGCGAACCCGGGGTCGCGGAAATTCATCGGCGCCGGCAGATCCGACACGTCGGCGCCACCTTGCTCGGGCGGCAGGAGCGAGGGCGGAGCTTCGATGGTCCACGTGTCGCCGCCGTCGAGGCTTCTGGCGAGGCGGGGTTGTTCCGGGCGAGAGCGGTCGTATTGATGGCGGTCGGGCGGCTGCGGCTCGAAGTAGGCGTCGCTGAAGCCGACCAGAAGCTCGTTCGCCCATTGCCAGATGCCGTGATTGGCCGGCCAGCCGGCGAAACGGCCGGGCTCCTGGTAGATCGTCAACTGCCGGACGACGGTTGGCGGCGTGCCGGCCGCGAGTGCGGTGACGGCTCCGAATGCGATGAGCAGAGTCCGCGTCATGCCCGCGTCCCTTCTCCAAAACCGAGGCAGGGCAGCAGCGGCTTGAGGGAGCCGGGGAGTTTCCAGCGAGGTTTCGTTTTACGCAGCATAGTTTCACATTATAAGCATCAGTTGGGAATGGGCGGTACAATGGAGAGGATGAAGGATGCGAACCTGCCCGGTACGCCGGCGCCGCCGGTTGCCGGAACACGCGCCCGCCGGATGAGCCCGCTGTCTGGAATCATTTCTCCGCTGGTCACTCCGCTCGATGACATCGATTCCCTCGATCACGCCGGGCTCGAGCGCCTTCTCGAACATACGGTGTCGGGCGGTGTATCGGGAATTTTCCTGCTCGGAACCACAGGCGAAGGTCCGTCTTTGAGCTATCGTCTGAGGGCCGAACTGGTGGGGCGCGCCTGCCGGCAAGTGGCCGGGCGCGTTCCGGTTCTGGTCGCCATCAGCGACACTTCGTATACGGAGAGCGTAGCTCTGGCCGAGCGGGTCGCAGAGGCGGGCGCCGACTTTCTGGTGATGGCTCCTCCCTATTATCTCGTCGCCACGCAGGACGATTTGACGCGCTACACCGAGCGGATGCACGATGCGGTTCCGCTGCCGCTATTCCTGTACAACATGCCAAGTCTGACCAAGCTCCGTTTCGATGCCGACACGGTGGTTCGGGTCTCGGAGTTGCCGGGGGTGGTTGGGGTGAAGGACAGCTCGGGCGACCTTCGATACCTGGAAGCGATCGTCGGCGTCACCCGGCGAAGGACCGATTTCGCCGTGCTGGTCGGCGCGCAACGTCTGCTGGTTAGCGCGATGCGAGCCGGGGCTTCGGGCGGCGTCTGCGGCGGAGCGAATCTGTTGCCGCATCTGTTCGTGAACCTTTACCGGGCCGCGGCGGATGGCAACTGGTCAGAGGCTGAAGTGCTTCAGCAGAGCATTGACGCGCTCGACACGGCGTTCAGCTTCGGAGGCGAACCATCGAGCACATACGTTCGTAGTCTGAAGGCGGCCCTGGCGATGCGGGACATATGCAGCGCGTTACCGGCGCTTCCGCTTTCGCCGCTCCCAACAGGAGAGATGGACAGAATCCGGAGCGCCATGGCCGCGGCCGCGGCGGATGCCTGAGCGCCCCGGCTTGCTTTTTGGGACAATCGAAAGCGATCGAAACGCCCTGTCCGCCATGCCCAAACACTCCAGCGCCTCAGCGAACATCAAGAAATCCGGCCGGATCTCGAAAGTCAAAAGGCCCGATCAATATTTCTCCCGGGCCGTCGGGAAAGCGTTGGACGCGCTCACGTTCATCGGGCAGAGTCCTCAGCCGGTTTCGCTGAACGAAATTTCCCGGTTTCTCAAGCTGACCAAGGCCTCGGCGTTCCGCATTGTACACACGCTGGAGGCTCTGGGCTACCTTGCCAAGTCGGCGAACGCGCAATACTCGGTGCGCGGCCGGACGCTGGGACACGTTTCGACCCGGGCGGTCAACGACATGCTGCGCAATGGCTCGGAGGTCCTGGGAAGACTCAGCCTTGAGTTCCGCGAAACCGCGAGTCTGGCGGCGCTGTTTGAGAATCACATCGAGGTGATCGCGGTGGTGGAGAGCCCTCAAATGATTCGCATGGGAAACACGGTGGGACGTATAGTGCCGCCGCACGCCAGTTCGCTGGGCAAGGCGATTACGGCGTTCCAGACGCCGGACACGCGTGACAAGCTGCTGCGCAGCTACGGCACCGGGCCAATCACGCCGGCCACGCTGACCGACGAGATAGCGCTGCGGGCCGAGTTTGCGCGAATTCAGGAAGCCGGGTATGCGGAGGATCGAGAGGAGAGTGTGGCGGGCGGGTGGTGCTTCGCGGCGCCGGTGCTGGGCGAAGGGCGCTCGGCGATCGGCGCCGTGAGTCTTTCGATGCCGTTGCTGCGCCTGCCTGCCGACGGGCAGCAGCGCAACATTGTGGCTGCGGTGAAGCGCGCCGCTGGTGAGATCGGGGCGATGTGCACGGGCGGCGCCGCAATGGCGACGTAGAAGCGGGCGAGGCGCCGGCGGCCGCGGTGCGGCACCGCCTGCCCCTGTTACAATCGCGTCTGCATGTTCCGGAAAGTTCTGGTTGCCCATCGGGGAGAGATCGCGGTTCGGCTGATCCGGGCGTTGCGGGAGATGGACATCGGCAGCTGCGCGGTGTTCTCGGAAGCCGACCGCGACTCGCTCCATGTCCGGATCGCCGATGAAGCGGTGCCTATCGGGCCCGCGGCGTCGGCGGAGAGCTACCTGAACGTGGGCAGGCTACTCGAGGCCGCGCGCCGCTGCGGCGCCGCGGCAATTCATCCCGGTTACGGATTCCTCAGCGAGAATGCGGATTTCGCCGCGGCGTGTGAGGACGCCG
>VFSW01016455.1_pt1 | contig 10090 bp, 6 predicted proteins | sample 5358111 | NCBI WGS metagenome assembly VFSW01 (sample SAMN11554181, study PRJNA540505) | mine drainage metagenome | isolation source: sediment from site ElyBrook_90M | place: USA: Ely Copper Mine, Vershire, VT | collected 2017
GCCCCGGCTTGTGGAGCCGGGGACGGGGGCTCGAGCGCTTGGAGCTATGAGTTTTGGGCACTATGCTTCAATGAGGCCCCGGCTTTTGGAGCCGGGGAAGGGGCACCCAGGTTTGCCGGTCGGGGGCCATGGCGATGATTTGCTTCAATGAGGCCCCGGCTTTTGGAGCCGGGGAAGGGCCCGAATAGCCCAAAGAATTAGCGCCAATGTTCGGCCATGGTGTTGATTTGCTTCATTGAGGCCCGGTCTTTTGGTGCCGGGGATGGGCGTGTTCGTCAGATAATTGCCAACAAAATCTTTGTAGGGCTTCAATGAGGCCCCGGCTTTTGGAGCCGGGGAAGGGCCTATGGGTTCCATGGCATTGCCATTGCTGGACAATATTGTCAATTTGCGAGGGGTGTCGAAAACCTGGCATGGCGCATCCTGGCGGCACCTTGACAAAATTCACAATGTCAAACAACATATTGACTTCATTCGATAATCTCAACTTCGAGCGCTGCCCGTCAAAAGCGGCGCACGTGAGCGCTCGCCACCGACCAGCGTCAAATGATGATAGCGCGTCTTTCAATGGGCGTGAAGCTTTTTCCAAGACTCTCCACCGCCAGCCCTGCATCTTCCGCCGGGCCGAGATCCATAATCAGGACATGATCTTCAGTCAGCGAAATCATTGTTTCGAGCGCCATCGCCATTTCCGCGCGGCGGCGGCCATTGAGGCGGCAATGGAAGACGGACAATTGCACCCAGCGTCCATAGCCTTTCATCAACGTGAAAACACGCCGCCAGCGCTTCTGATCGGAAATGTCGTAGGTGACGACATAGTTTCTCTCGTAATTGGAGCGCCGCACAGAAAGCATGATGCCGATACCTCCGAATACAGATGTCAGCGCGGGACGTAGTGCGGGTAATCGGCGATTTCGCCCAGCAGCCAGCGGGCAAACAGCCGCGCCTGCACGTGAATCATGCGTCGCATTGACAATTGATAACCAAACACCGGATGAGTCACTTCCTGGTCAAGCCGTCGCTCATAAGCTGCAATCAGCTTGCGCCTTGCGCCGGGCTTGAGATTGCATCCACCCGCCGCAAAGATGAAATCATCGCCCGCGAGTTCACCGTTGTTAAGCGCCATCAGCACGGCGGAATCGGCCAGAATGGGCCGATACGGCTCCATAAGATCAAGTGCCAAAGATGGCCGCCCTGGCCGATCAACATGATAGAAGCCGCGCCAAGGATCGAGGCCGACCGCAGACAATGCCGATGACAGGGTGCGCGTCAGCAAGGCATAGTTGAGCGACAGGCAGGCGTTGACCGGATCAGCGGGAGGGCGGCGGCTGCGGCGCTCAAAGGCAAATGCAGGCAATGCCGCAACCGCTGGCACAAACAGCGATGGCAAAGCACGAAAATACAGCGCTGCGGCCTCGCCCTCAATGCCCAACAGGCTGCCAGGCCCCGACACGTCCGGCAAAGGCGCATGATCCAGTTTATCCATCAAACGCTGCAACCGTTCCAGTACTTGCGCGCGCGGTTCATCCTCGCCGCGCCAGTTGCGGCGCAAAATCGTGCGCTGGTTGCGGATTTTGGCAGCAACCAAAATTCGCGCTGCCCGATGTGCCCGCATTGTGTCCGCGCAAAAGCTGAATTGCGCTGATTTTGCAGCCGCGCTGCGCGGGCCAATTGCCCCGGTTGATCCCAGATACCAGAACCCCGAGGACATCCAGACAATGGAGACATCGCGGCGCAAAAGCTCATGCAACGCTGGCGTGGACAACGCGACTGGGCCGGCCAGCACAAGATCGGAGACTTCAACCAAAGCCACCGTGCGGTCAGCCTCGCCTTCAACTTTTATGGAGAGTGTTTCGCCGCTCTTGCCAATGCGGGCACCGGGTGTTTGCACATAAAGCGGCAACGCCGCGCTGGCCGCTGGCGGCGGTGTGCGGGGTATCGCGCCCTTGCGGAACCAGTTGACCTCATCGGGCAGGCAGATCGGCAACAGTGCGCAACGCGGGCATTTTGGCGAATGATCGAGAGGCGGCGGCAGGCGACCTGCGGCGACCGCCAGGCGCAATTCTGATGCGGCGCTCAGGGTTGCGGAAATGAGCGCTTCATCAAATATCACTGCCACCCGCTCGCGGCTTTCCGCAAACCAGAGCGCGCCCTCATTGCAATTATAGCCCGCCTCACGCAGCAGCAGGCCTTGCACACAGACTTGCACACGCTCGGGAAGGTAGGCACCTTCCGCGACATGAGGCCGTTTGCCGGTCTTGATGTCAACAGGTGTGACCTGCCCGTCTTGCGCATCCAGAATATCAATTTCCGCCGTCAGGCCGAGGCGTTCGGATGACAGCAGCAAGCGGCGAGTGCGCAGGGCCGGGGCCTCGGCGATAGCTTCCGGGGCGGGAAGCGGCGGTGTGCGGCCCGTATCGGTTTTCAGATGCGCCCGCCGCCCTGAAGCCGTATCGGCAGTGTCCGACCATTCGCCATGCGCCCATTCCAGAAAAGCCAGGCGCGGACAATAAACCCACTCATTGATCATGCGGGCCGGCACCAGCAGTTCGTCCGGTTCGGCGGCGGGGGCTTCGAGGAGGAGCGGGAGCTGGGTCATGAATATTAACTCCCCCGATGCCTGGGAAGTAGTTTTCGTTCAGACCATTTCTGCAGGCACAAATACGCCTCCCCCTTTGTGCCGGGTGCGACCTACAAGGATCGGACCTTCGAGGGCTACGGCGAAGCCAAGGGAGATATCAGCGCTGAGCCCATACGTGTGCGAATGAAGCTTGAGCACTTTGACATGCGGGCGCGGCAGGCCGAGGCGGGCAATCTCCAACTCCACATCGGCAATAACCGCCTGATATGCCGAACCGGCATCGAGGTGGCGGGTGACGGCATAGGGCGTCAAGCTTGTCCAGTGACGGGATGGCGCGAGCAGCCGCGGTGCAGCATCGGCGGATGGGGACAATGCCAGAAGACCCGCCGCGCCCGCCCGCAGGCTGGTTATATCACGGCACGCCGCGTCCAGCACGCCGCAAAGCCTCAGTTCGCCGGGGATCACATCGCGCCGCTCCAACAGGTGCGGCGCAAAAATATGCAGCCGCTGACCCACAACGTCAGCGACTACTGCCACATGCTCATGGCCGCCGGGTTGGTTGGGCGTGCCATCCACAGTGTGTCCATGAAAAAACACAGGCATTTCCGGACTGCCATAATACTCCTTAACCCGCGCCAGCATCGCCCGGCGCAGGGCACTCGCCAGCGCCAGCGGATCGGCCCCTTCAACCAGACCATCCGTTATGGCAAATGACACGATGCCTTGCCCGCCCGTCTCGGCCGGGCGCACGGGGGGGTGCAGCAAACCAAGCCCAAGATAGCGCCCATTGCCCAGCACCATCGGCCCATAAACGGGCGTGGCAAATCTGATCTCGACGTGCCAAAGACTGTGCTTTGCGAAGCGGGTGCCTTGCGCGAATTCTTCCGCACCCGCGCCCTTGCGGCCCAACACGTCGCGTGGCACGCGGATCGACGCGGGCTCGTTCCTTATGCCGGCATGGCGCAGCGCAGCACGAACGGCGGCAGCCGCATGGGCTTCTTCACGGGCCCGTTCGGCACCGCCCTTGGCGTCCTCGACCCGGCGTGCCGGATCAATCCGCCGCCGCGCCGCCGATTGGGGCAGGGCCAGCGGCGTAATGCTGCGCCAAAGTCGCGATGGGTTTTTGGCTTCAATCCCATAATGGCCGAGCATCGCCCGCTCTTGTGCGACCAGCAAGCTCAAGGTTACTTCGCCCACTTCATCGCCAAGCGCGAGGCTGGAAAATGCCCATTCCACACTGGCGCGTGCCAGCGGCATGTTCTGCGGCAATTTCACCAAGACACGACGGATACGCGGATCAGTATAGGTGGTGCCAATGGAGGGCAGCGGAATGATTTGCAGGCGCTGCGCTTTATCAGCTTCGTCCATATCGCGGTGCTTGCCGAAAACGCGCTCGATCTGGCTGGCTTTGTCAGGAAGAGCCGCGCACAACCGTGCTGCCGCCGCATCGCGAATTTGAGCGGCGAGGTCAGCGGCGCGCTCCAACGGCCACGGGGCATAGGGCCCGTCGAGATCAAACAAAAGGTGTTTGGGCGGGGCGTCATAAATAGCCTGAACAAAAAACGGCTTTGGCGGCTGGGTGAAGACGGTTTTCGCCTTTTTTCCCTGGCCATGAAGAGAAAAACGCCTGGCCTGTGCCTTTTGCCGCGCGATGAGACTGTCAAGCGAACCTAACGAAGGGCAAGGCAAGCCTGTGCCACCCGTGCCACCAGCGTGGTATATGATACCGCTATGCGCATCCAGGCGGCTTTGCGATTCATCATGATCCAGCAATTCAGCCTTGGCAAAGGCCATGTCAACCCCGCGCCCAAACTGGTAGAGCCTTTCCGCCAGGGTTGAGAGCGAGACCGGATCAACCACGATGCTGTCGTTGTCCAATGCCCATAGATAAAGGAAAGGCACCGCCGCATCGAACAGGCGCGGGCGAATGGTTTTTCCGACGCGGATTTCACTGACCCGGTCGGGATCGCCACCAACAGCATCCAGGCCATTATTGGGCACGAAGGTCTCAAAGCCCCGCTGTTGCCGCATATTTGGCGCAGCAATCACCGGCGGTGGCAGACATTCGATGAGGCGCAGGAGTGCGCAGGCCGATTCCGGCAACTCGGCCCCGATTGCAGCGCCAGCAACCAGCGCCTGAAACAGCCGCGCCGGGGAAGGCGGCCATTCCGGCACGCCATGCCAACGCCCGTCATGCAGACGGATGGTGAAGAGAAGCGCGCGGGACATGCGGGTTACTCGTCCTCGGCTTTGCCGCCCTTTTTCGGTTTCCCGCCCTCGGCGACGTCCTTTTTTGCCAACGCCTTGTCAAATTTGACAGTGCGGTTCGCTCCAATTCCAAACGCCCCGGCCGCAGCTTCAGCATAGTCAAGCGCATTTTCCGCTGTCAGCGCTATCATGCTGCGTTTGCCATCACGGGCAACAATATTCCATTCCGCCTTGTGATCCGGGTCGGGCGTCAACAGGCAACCCTGGCGCAAGAACGCCTCGACAGGTTCAGCCGCAGCAACCAGACAGAGACCAAGGATGTAGCGGCGCAAGGCGCGTGTATTATCACCCTTGAGACGGCGGAGCGCCACGAGGTTGAGGGTGACATCACGGATGATAGGGCCTTTGGCGACCACACCGCCTGGCGCACCAACCGATGGCACGTGGACGAAGCCACGCTGCGCCAAGGGACTTTCAGCTTTGCCTTCAGCTTTTTTCTTATCATCGTCACTGAAAACCTCCAGCGCTGCATAGTCGAGCGCCGGATTATATTGCGCCGAGCGCTTGAATTCCGACACATCCCAGGCGCGGATAACTGACATCACCAAACGAGGTAGTTTGGCCTGCGTGTCACGCGAATCCCAGATACCGAATACCAGCGAAGTCGGTGCCAGTTTCGCGATCTGCGTCACGTCACCGCGCTCAAAAAGCGACTTGAAAGCTGTTTTGGCATCCTCCGCCAGTGCAGTTGATCGCACGACCGCATCGCCCAACCGATGACCAACATCCAGCAATGAACGCGTGCGCTCGTTGCCATAGGTAATGTCAATCTGCGGCACCAGCTTTGCCAGCCGATAGGCCGGATCACCCTCGCGGCGCTTGAATACAGGTTCGATCCGATTGGCCTGCGAGCCAACGGAATCGATGCTGGCGACTTTGGTGCCGTCTGCCATTATGCTGATGTCATAGCCAATTACGGCATAGGTCGGCGGAAAGATAACGGCTCCCTCGCCTTCCACCGGCAGCAAATGTTGCCTGAGCACGATGGCAACCGGGCCAGCCAAGTCATCGGCCAGGGTGTTGAAGAATTCAGTGTTGGGTTCAGTCATGGCAAAGCTCCTCTGTAACGTCTGTAATGCAGCGCGCCTGATTTTCCTGGCCGGGCCAGTCGAGGCGCATTCGAAAAGTGCGAAGGGGAATCGGCAGTGCCGCACATCCCAATGTCGCGCGCAGAAATGCTGGTGGGAGCACCATTCCGGCAGCGCCGTAGCGATACTCAAGCTTGGATATACGCAGCGGTCGGGCATTGGACATGCCAATTGCAGCCAAGATTTCAACAAGTGGATAACCGCGCATGACCATTGTTGTTTTGTGATTGTTTGGAGAGAAGCCAACACCAATCGGTACATAATCCCGCCGGAAATCGAAACGCAGACTGCCTGATTGGGGTGCAGACCAAGCAAAGGGGTTGGCTACAATTTCCAGAATTCGCGAGCGTGCCAAATCGAGCGCATCAAGCAAAAACGCGGCACCCGGTTTGCCTTGAGACCCTGCCCAAAATTTCACATTGTCACGCTCGGTTGCATCGCCCCAGTAGTCAATTACAATCGTTTGTTGTCGCGTGTTTTGCAGTCTTGCGGGCAACGTCGCAGGACTAGAGGGATCCGGGAACGGAAACGAGCTATCGTGAGGCAGCTGGATGGTCTTGATCTTCCATTTGGTGTTTTCATTCAGTGACCCTTGAGGACTGAGTGCAACCACCTCCGCCTCCGCCAGAAATCCCAGCACCTCGGCCACCGGGTTCGCCTCTCCAGCAGCTTCGAGCACAAAGCGCACATCTGCCGGGTTTTCCCAATCAAACCCGCCCCTGGCACCGCCAAGCAGGATGTCGGCCGCTTCCATCAGGCCGAGGCAGGCGAAGACCTGGCCGGGGTTGCGCAAATCAACCGGGATGCTGGCGCTGGCCATCAGGCTGTCTCCTTCTCGCCTGAGGCGCGCTGATCGGCGGCGCGCAACAAGGATTCAATCCATGCCAGCCCCCACGGCCCATAGCGCGCCTGCAACCGCGCAAATCGCAGCGCGATGGCGGTGGCTTCGCCTTGAAGCGTTTGAGGTGGGAGAACATCGACGCCGTCGGTCGGCATCAGCGGGCGTGCATGGCCGTGATGCGCGGCGATGAGATGAGCCACGAGGTCCCGCAGGTCTTCATCCAGCCTTGCAAGCTCAACCTTGACGTCTGGATCAAGCAGCGAACCGAATTCGTGTCGGTAGCCTTTTAATATCTGGTGGTTGATCGGCCCTTTGGTCTTGCCAAAAGGGCGGTTGTCTTTGGGTGCATTGAACGCCTGCTGCCACAGGTTCGCCTTTTTGCCTTCATCATGCAGCTTTGCGGCCAGCGACAATACTCGGCTTAGGGGCGCGGAAAGAGTCAGGCCCAACGCAATTGCATCTGCATGCTTTACAACTGAATTAACATGCTCTTGCAAAGATTGATTCGTGGAATTTGTGAGGGAGAGTCCGTCTTGATTTGTTGAGGCACCTTCTGATTTTTCAACCTCCAGCCATTCCGTCGGGCTGCCGTCGTCATCAACCCGTATTATAAAATCCTTCCCGCCCGATTGTGGTTCACCGGCATTGGCTTTGCAACGAACAACCTTAAACCCCGCCTGGAAATCGTCTGGTGCTGTGTCAGCAGCGGAAACTGTGTCTGCATCATCTTTATTCAGCAGGCCTGCTCTCAGTCCGCCGAAATCGGCCCGCACAACCAATGTCATGCCGTCTCGGCGCGCAAAATCTTCTTTCAGCCTGTCGCGCTTTCTGGAATCTTCAAAATCGGCAAGCCGGATCATCCGGTCAAAATCACCCTGTGGATCCAGGATCAACGCGATGACATCGCTCTTGCGACCGATTGGGGGCGGGCTGACACTTGCCGCCCCGCGTTGTGCGGTTGCTTCCTGCTGCGCGATGCTTTCATCGTCAGCTTCAGCTCTAAGGGGAGTATCATCAGACCTGTCGTCATCGCTCGCGTCCTCCGCAGTATCGGTCTCGCTATTTTGCACCGGGTTGGGTTCGCCGGATTTTTCTTGTTTTTTCAGCCAATCCTCTGCCCGTTCGTCCAGCCATTTGAAGGCACGAAACCCTTCCGTCTCAAGTTGCTCGCTCAAACCAATCGGTGCCGCTTCAAAAAAAGCTTCAATCTTTTTTGGATCAATTGTGCCATCGTCCCGCACCGGCAGATGCATGCGCCAGACAATCGTCGTTTGCGCATCATCCTCAACCCAGCCGCGCAGCCACGGCGCAATTTCTGCCCGGCCCGTGTGCTTGTCGAGCGACGTCATCGACCAGGCTTCGACATGGGCCCTGGTCAGGGCCGGACGCAGGGGCGGGGGCGTTGAGGCGGCTTGGATCAGATCAGGCGATTTCTGTCGCAATTCCCGAAGGGCACCGGGGCTGGCATCGCGGCCTTCTTCGCTGCCCAATAGAGGTAATTCTTGAAGCAGGTCACCTGTCAGTTTCATAAAATCATGGCGCTCCCTTGCCCACTTTTCCGCCTCTGTCGGCTTGTCGGGCTTTTTGGGCTCTACGAGTGCTTCGGCCACCACAATCACCCGCGCTTGCCCCTCGCCACGCCGGTTGACGCGGCCCAGCCGCTGAACCATCCGTTCCCAGGGCACCAAATCGCAAACCATATGGTCGGCATCAAGATCAATGCCGACTTCGCCCGCCGAAGTAGCAACAAGGAACACGCTGGCGTGCTGGCTTTTCGGTGATCCGGCGATAAGCCCCAATTCCGTGAGCCGCTTTTCCGCATCCTTCCGCTCCTTGATCCGCCGCGCACCGACGAGCAATTCCACTTCGACAGATGTTGTCGCCGCAACGGCTTTGCTGCCCTTTTTTCGGGAGAATTCCTTGGTCAGCACTGTGGCGATTTTCTCGGCATCGTTGCGGCTGTTGACGTAGACAAGGCAAGTCTGGCCTATCGGGCCGCCAGAAGTGACTGAAATCGCAGCTTCAACCAAGGCATCAACCAGCTTATCCACTCCCAGTTTCGCCGTAAGTGCCTTGTGCGCATGCAAGCGTTTCAGCACAATGTCATTGTGCTGCGTTTTGTCGGTATCGGACGGTTCAAGGCCGAAAGCAGGCTCCGCGCTCGCGCGGCCCGTTGCGGACAGCGTCATCAGCCGGGTTGCCGGGATGGCAAATTCTGTGGGAGATGCCAAATTGAGGGCGACGCCCGCGTCTGCGTCGTGAACAATGGCGCGAAGCAGGTTCTCGAATGGGGGCACCAAGTGGGCCTCGTCTAGCACAATCAGACAATCGGCTCCCAGAAATCCCGCGTAATAGGGCCGCATCTTGCGCGAGACGCCGTAGCCTGAAAATAGCAGACGCGAGCCAATCATATCCACCGTGCCAACGACGATTGCAGGCGCAGCGGGATCTGCCAGCCATTCCCGATTATCGACCCAATCGCCGCGAAGGGTTGATATGGCCAGTTTTTTAGTTTCGAGGCCCAGAGCTTTGCGCAATTGGGCACATTCGGGCCTTTGTAGCGCGGATTGCAGCTTGATCGCCTCGCTTGTGGCTTGATCAACCACAACGCGTCGGTCAACAATATAAATCAAACGCCGCGGCAAGGCAGCACAAGCAGCCCGCGCGATCAACCACAGCGCCATGACCGATGTTTTGCCAAGGCCGGTGGGAATATCCAACGCCGAAGGGATTTCGCCGAGCAAAAACTTTGTCTCGTAAAGCCTTTGTTGCCAAGGAAAAGCCTCCTTACCCGTCAAATCCTTATAGGCTCGATCGAAATCTACCGTCATGAATTTCACCGCGAGACAGAATGTGCAACATTGCCGGGAAGAGGTCGCCTGCGGGAGCAACGCCGTCCCACGCCTACCGCACTGTTTACGTCAACATCATATTAACTATGAGTATGTGACCATGAGACTGGTGGATGAGTCAAGGCGCGATTCGCCATCCAAGCGGGATTATTTATCAGATGAAACGAGAACCAGGATCTGCGGCTAAACCTGTTGCTGGCCTGCGCTGGAGCGTCGAGCAGCGCTTGGCCTTTGCTTCCACTCGCCTTTTCTGGGAGGGCACCATCAACCGGGACGACATCGTACGCCGTTTCGGCGTGTCACCCAATCAGGCCACCGCTGATTTATCACGCATCCGGGCGCTTTATCCAAAAGACGTCACTTATGACGTGAGCCGCAAAGCCTATGTCGCATCGCCCGGCTTCATGCCGGCAAATATGAATTCAGAAGCACTGTTACGCGAATTCAACCTGGTGGCCGA
>VFSW01016456.1_pt1 | contig 10090 bp, 12 predicted proteins | sample 5358111 | NCBI WGS metagenome assembly VFSW01 (sample SAMN11554181, study PRJNA540505) | mine drainage metagenome | isolation source: sediment from site ElyBrook_90M | place: USA: Ely Copper Mine, Vershire, VT | collected 2017
CATATGGGCGGGGCGACCACGTCGGACATGCGCAACATGGACGCGCAGGCCGACTTCACACGCAGCCGTGCGGCGTTCCGGGCCAAGTGGGGCAAGTCGCCCGCCGAGCTCCGCGCCGCGTTCGCAAGTCTGCCCAAACGTGATGCATTGCCGTTGAGAGAGTGGTCCAGTAGCCTATCCAGCGTGGACGAGTAGAACTGTGGAGGATTTCGATGCGCACCACCCTCGGCGTGAGCACGTATAATGGAGCCCAACGTCTCTCGTGGCTCTTGCGGTCGGTGTGGCTCCGGCCCCCTTGGCCCGACGAGGTCGTCATCGTGGACGACGGCTCGCCTCGCGCCGAGACAACACGGCAAGTCTGTACCGAGTGGTCTGACAGGCTGCCCATCGTGCACGTGCAGCACGCCTCGAATAGGGGGATCTCGGCGGGCTGGAACAGCGCGGCACGCGGCGGCTCGGCGGAGCTTGTCATCCTGGCGAACGATGACGTCATCGTATCGGACGGCTGGCTCGAGGGACTCACCCATCCCCTCAAACACAGTCCTGGGGTCGGCGTGGTTGGGCAGAACTGGCACGCCTTCACCGGCGACGACATCGGCGGCCTCCTCGCTTCGAAGGACTCAGACTTAGGGGTCGTGCCGCGGGATCCGGTGACCAAGGCGCCGGCGCCCGAGCGGCGCACACTCTACGAGGATACGAATCCAGGGCGTGTCATGGCGCCGACCGGTCAACTCTTCGCATTTAGACGATCAGACTTTGACGCTATCGGTGGATTCGACGAGGCGTACAAGTCCTTCTACGAAGAATCTTGCATGGGTACATCGATGTGCGCGCGCGGCATGATTGGGCTGCAAACCACATGGCCTTTTTGTTGGCATATGTGGTCGAAAACGTTTTCCGAGAATCCAGAGCTGCATGCTGGAGATAGGCTTGCGGCCTCCAAGGCGCACTACCGCGCGAAGTGGAACGTGCCCGATGGGGTGCATGAGTTCGACTACACGAATCCTAAGTATTTGGGGGCTATCGGGGACGTCGAAGTCGAGTTCTTACGGAAGGGGGGCAAGATCGGGCGTGGGATCTTGCGGCAAGACGGCGCCTTCATCGCCAATGATTGTGGCTGAGCTATCCGTTCCACACACTCAAGATCAGCGTGTCGGCCACAGGCCCAGCGAGTATCACCGCATGAACCCCCACGAGAGAGTGATGAAGGCCCAGAGCAGCCAGTGGATGATATATGTACACACTTGTAGTGTGTCGGGCAAGCAATACGTAGGGCAGACAGATTCATCAGTAGAAATACGCTGGTGCCGTCACATATATGACGCTCGCAGAAAAAACGGCAGCGGTGGTGGTTGTCGCGTATTCGGCCGTGCGATTATGAAGTATGGGCCAGCGGCTTTCGACCATAAGTTGATAGAGGTATGTTCGAGTCAAGAACAGGCAAATGTACTAGAGATCGAGTGGATCGAACGTCTCAATACTCGAGTGCCTAACGGGTACAATTTAGCGGCGGGCGGATATAGCGGTCCGATTCACGAGGAGACACGCGCTAGATTGGTCGAAATAGGCCGCGAGTTTTGGGCCACATTGGATCCCGAGCAACGCGGTGACCGCGCGCGTAAATCATGGGCTATCCTGTCGCCGGAGCAGCGGGCGATTAGGTCGAGTCTCATGCATAAAGGTCTTACGTCAGAGAAAAGGGCTGAGACTTTACGCAAGCGTTGGTCGGTTATGTCTAAAGCTCAGCGCCACGAATACATAGTCAGGGCGCAAGCGGGCATTAGCCCGGAACGATGGAGGGAGAGTGCTCTCAGGGGAGCAGCCGCGCGCACACCTGAAGCCCGCCGTGAGTCTGCCCTCAGGGGGAATGCCAAACTAACAGCGGAGCAGCGGAGTGCGCGCGCATATAAACGCGAGGCTGCTAGAACACCAGCGGCTAGGCGAGAATCAGCGTTGAAACGCGAAGCAGCAAAGCGAGCGCGTAGATTGAAAGGAGATCACCTATGAATGAGGCGCAGCGGCGGTTTCGTGAAATATACCCAAATGTCCACCCGCAGGTATGTGAGTTCTTCCCAGACTTTGACTATCGTCATCCCGCGCCAGGGGCAATTATAGACATGCGGGATCCGAACAACTGCGTTGGGCACCAGCAACGCGCGTTCTCTGTCTGGCATGCTATTCAAAATTGTGGCCCTCTTGATCTAGGGCTCGATTTCGGGTCGCCGAAGGGCATGACTCCACACTGCGTGCATGTCGACGTGTTCGGGGATGGGCGGGTGCATCCGTTCTACGGCGGCGGCCGGTATCTCGCCGATCTCGCGCACTCCGCGGTCTCGACCTCCTTCTATCCCCCCGATGCGTGGCCGTACATCTCGAGCAATCACTCCCTCGAGCATATGGACATGCCGGGCGACAGCGGTATCGCGAGTCTGCTTGGGAAGTGGATTGAGCTATTGCGTGGCGGAGGAATCCTCGCGATGGTGATTCCCGACAACGACCATTTTGACGTCCTCGCTAGCGATAGGAATCATTATCACGCCTGGGGCGCGCGTGATTTTCGGCAGAGAGTATTAGATACGGTGCTAAGTCAAAGTCCAGTGCAACTGTTGGAGTATGATACCCTAGATAATCATTTCAGTTTCAATGTGGTTATTCAAAAGGTATAGGTGGGGGCGATGCGTCGAGATCGTTTCATCATCTATTGCCATACCCACATCGCCACGGGCCGTCGCTATGTTGGACAGACCTCCCGTACGCTTCAATGGCGTTGGGCACATCATGTAGATGACGCCCTTCGTGGTGGTCATGGCTGTCCTGTGTTCGCTGCCGCAATTCGCAAGTACGGACCTGACTCATTCGCACATGACATCCTCGAAGAGGTTGAAGGGCAGCACGCAGCTAATACAGCTGAGATAAAGTGGGTCGCCTACTTCGATTGTCTGGTGCCGCACGGTTTCAATATTGATGCTGGCGGCGGCGTCAGCCCCCGCTCTGAGTCGACACGCCAAAAAATACGCTGGGCCCGGTGGACATCGTTGTCTCCCGAGCAGCAGCGCGCCAACGTCCAGAATATGCAGGCCGGGTTGACGCCGGAAGTCTGCCGCAGACGAACAAGAACGCAAATCGCCGCGTTATCGTCAGAACAGAGGAAGGCTCGGATGAGTGAGGCTCTAGAGTATTGGCTAGGGCTCACATTTGACCAGCGTAGCCAGTTGACACGCGACGCTAAGGCTAGGGTGCCCCCGGAGGAGCGTAGTGCATCAGCCCGCAAAGCAGCTGCAGCACAATCCCCCGAGCAGCGCAGGGCACGGGGCCTCAAGGCCGCTGCAGCTCTTTCCCCTGAACAGTTGGAGGAGAAACGTGTGCGGGCACAACAAGCATGGGCAGATCCGCTACAGCGAGCCGTTAGGGTGGAAGGTCAACGCGCGGCGTGGGCACGCTTGTCACCCGAACAACGGAAAGCTCGCGGTCGCAAGTCGGTCGAGGCCCAAACCCCAGAGCAGTTGCGTGAGCGTGCCCGTAAGACTTGGGAGACTCGCAGAAAGCTCGGCCGATGAATATCAAGGTGAACTTCCGCCCGCGTGTACTTGACCAGGTCCTCGCACGAGAGAAAGTGGAGCTAGTCGAGTACGACACATTGAATAACCGATTTTCCTTCAATGTCGTATTACGTAAATCGTGACGACGTCGTGAGAGTATTGTTCATAGATCACATAGAGGCCGACTATCTTTCGGCCATGGTTTTCAAGGGGCTGTGCGAGGAGCTCGGCCCGCACAGCGTCGTCGACTGGCCTTACAAGGGATCCCTTCACGGTGAGACGGATCGCTACCCCAACCTCTACGCCAACCCCCGGGGTGACCCCAATCTCGGCGGCCCCGAAGGTGTCACCTCCCCCTTTCCGTGGATGATCGGCGTGGCGCCCAACGGCCGCCATTGGAGTGACGACGAAGTGTTCAACCGCATCGATGAGTTCGACCTGGTGATCCTCGCCGCACCGCGCCGTCTCAACCGCGAGGCCCTCGAGCGGCTCATCCCCCGCGTCGGTCGCGGCGCCCTGCGACGTCTGGTGATGATCGACGGCGAGGATCACAGCGTCGTCTCGCACGAGCACATCGCGCGGTTCGCTCCGGCCGTCTACTTCAAGCGTGAGCTCTTCGTCATAGGACAGGTGGGCTCGACGCGAGTCTTACCGTGTTCGCAGGTCGCGCCGTGGGACGTCCTGCCTGTCACCCCACCGCCGCGAGATCACCCGCGCACGATCGACGTCGTCTTTCTGGGTGGACAAAATTGCCCTGGTGGCAAGGCGCCCTTCGCGGCCGCCGTCCACCGTGTCACCTCGAACTGCCTGACTGGCTACGTGGCTTACAGTGAGTTCCTGGAGGCTCTCGCGAGCGCGCGCATCGCCATCTCGATCCGAGGGCATGGTACCGAGTCGGGCCGCTTCTGGGAGATACTCGCCGCTGAGGGCACGATGCTCTTCGCCGACCGTCAACCCATCCTACGCGGCGACCATCCCCTGGTCGACGGCGTGCACTGCGCGTACTTCGATTCGCCCGAGGAGCTCGAAAGAAAGCTCCGTGTCTATCTCACCGATGAGGTGCTGCGTAGGGCTGTGGCCACGAATGGGTACGCGCATCTGCGCGCGCACCACACGACGCGCGCCCGCGCCCGAGACATCCTGCGTGAGTCCTTCCGCTAGGGATCACGATCCACTAGGATGTGCTAGGAAAAGTGAGTCTGCTCATGCCTCGCCGACCTAAGACAGCCAAGCTCCGTCGGCGGTACGGTCACACGGTGGGTCGTCACAGGCTGCAACCCATCGTCCTGCCTGAGTGGGTGGAACGCACGACGGACGCTTGCTTGCGCAGCGTCGCTGAAGACGCCTACACCGCCAAGGGTCTCGCGGACGGCCTGCACGCCGACACGCTCACGTCCTGTGAGAACGTCTATCGTGCCGGCCTGAAGTCCCTCGCCGATCTGGAGAACACGAAGCTCAAGTCGGGCAAGAGGTGCGCGGCCGGAGATCGTGCGGCGCGCAAGTTCTGGGAGGCGAAGGTGTGCGCCCGTCAAGAGCGAGGACGGCCGTGACGTTCGTATCTACGATCACGATCCCCGTTCTCGGGCAGCCACACCTCTTGCGTGCGGCCCTCTACGGCTTGGTTCACAACTCCTTCTACCGGCACCGCATCATCGTCCTGCACTCTAACCCTCTGGCGTACCCGTCCGACCCCGCCCATGCGGGATCCGCACGGGACTGGGAGGTCGACGTCAACGGCGCGTCGCACGAGCGATTCACGAGCGTCGAGAGCTTCCTCGAGAGTCACGCGGGCTGGCTCGACAGCCACGGGATCGAGTCGGTGGACGTGACCTCCGAGGCGCTTGCCTTCCGGGCGGGCCACGTCGGCGCCTGGGAAGGGGGCGTCGACATCGCGTTCAAGAACAATTTTGGCCTCCGCATGACGGCCACCGAGTGGACGGTCCCCAACTGGGACGCTGACTTCTACCCGGGGATGCATTGGGACGAGCCCCTCGTCGACTTCGCGATGCGGGCGGCGCCGAAAAGCATGCTAGTGCCGACCCACATGCAGCCGCGTCTCTTCGACGAGATCCCATCTTGGTCTGACCCGTGGATGCAGGCCCGCGAGGGCGCGCAGAACCGTCTAGCCATACCGACACTCGCCACCGTGCGCGACCGCGGCGCGGCGTACGTGACGCGCGAGGCCTTTCTCGCGTTCTGCGGCCTCATGCGTCGACCCGGTGCGATGATCCACGAGCGTCCCGGGGTGCGTGAGAAGCTTCATTGGGTTCCGGCCATGCTCCGGACGCGCGAGGTGCGCGAGGCGGGAGGTTACGGCTATCAGGGCGCCGGCTACGACGTCGAGTTCGACGACCGCCTCGGCGCTAGAGGATTCGACAAGGTGGGGTTTCTCGACTCGTTCATCCTGCACAAGGGCTACGTGCCCATCGAGAACGCCTGATGAAGTTCACCACTGAGGTGCGTGCTTCACTGATGACGCACGGGATGAGCGCGGCGGACATCGACGCCACCGAGGTGGAGTGGACTCGAGAGTTCGAGTGTCTCGACAGGCGGGTCTGCCCGAAATGCGGTCAGGCGGTGTCGCGACGCATCGATCCGCGCCAGGCAGGCTCGAAGGAGGATGAGGCAGCTCGGTGGGTCAACTATCGATGCACGTGCGGCTACATGATCGACAGGGCCGAGCAGGTCGGGGCTGCTTGAGATGCCGCGTCTCCACCTGGGCTGCGGCGGGCAGGTGTTCGGCACCCCAGGCCTGCGTGAACACGAGAAGGACTGGATCAACGTCGACCTCGGCATTGGAGAGCGGCCATACGAGGACCCTCTCAAGCGTGAGCTCATCGGCACCCCGCCCATCTGCTTTCCTAGACTTGTCGAGATGGACATTGCGACGCTACCGATGATCCCAGACGACTTCGCGAGCGAGATCCATACCGATCACGCCCTCGAACACCTGTCGATGCATCAGGTCTACGTGGCACTTAGGACGTGGCATCGCGTGCTGACACCCGGCGGCCTCGTTCGGATCATCGTGCCAGACTTGCTCGCCATCGCAAGGCAGTTGATCGAGACGGATGGGGACCTATTGTGGAGTCGGCGCGGGGAACTCACTGGGGACCGCGACGCGGGGTACACGAAGCTTATCGTCGGCATCTACGGTGAGGACTGGTCCGGCCCCTATGCATTCCACAAGACTGGCTTCACGCCTAAGTACATGCGCTGGTGCCTCGAGCAGGCAGCCTTCAGAGATATTCGTATTGAGAGTGTGTGGAATCACGAGATCTTCTCCATTGAGGCGACAGCGTTCAAATAGGGGTTAGGAATGTTCGCTGTGAGGGTGACTGTTGGGATTCTTACCTATCGGCGGCTCGACATGGTCACGCGCTGTCTGGACAGCGTCCTTGCGGCCGGCACGCAGGACTGCCGCGTGATCGTCGCAAACAACAGCACCGACGAGGAGTACATCGCGCGTGTCGAAGAACTCGCGCGCGGCCGGCGCGTCGCGGTGGTCTCCTTTCGTGAGAACCGGGGGCTATCCGCGGCCTGGAACTCGCTCGCACGCGTCTACCCATCCGAACAGATCATCATCCTGAACGACGACATCCGCGTGCTGTCAGGCTGGCGCGGCGTCATCGACGAGACCCTGAAGGATCTCAGGATAGGGATCATCTCGTTGTCACTCGCGAACGGCGCCCAGCTTTGGGAGCACTACGAGAACCCTGTGGGGGCGGCGGAGAGACCCTTGAGGCGCTATCGGTGCGTCTACCCGACAGGGAGCCTTCTCGCGCTGCGGCGAGGAGTGTTCGACCAAGTCGGCGGGTTCGATGAAAATCTCGAGTTTGGGCTCGAGGAGGTGGACTTCGGCATCCGCGCCTGTCGGCTCGGTTACGTCAACGCGAACGTCGGCGTCGAGGGCGAGTGCTACAAGTTCGCGGTCCACTACGGCAGCGCGACAGGCCCCGCGGTCAAACAGACTGACGCGGAGCGTGACGCGTACTTCGCGAAGAAGCACGGCACGAGCTTCCCGCTGTCAGCGGAGTTCGAGAGAGGTCTGCTCGCGTGAGACTCACTGTGAGCTACTTGTGAAAGACACCTCACTGTGAGCTACTCGGTTGCAAGCCTGACTGATTTCCTTGCCTGGGTCGCGGAGAAGAAATTCCGTTGCATCTATCCGTACTCGGAGCCGTACATGCAGAAGTACCTCAAGGAGGCCCTCTCTTCGGGTCTGATCGGCTGGTACCGCGGGGGTGGGGTCCGCTTTCGGATCACCGACGCGGGGCGCTTGCATCTTCGCTCGTTCGAAGAACGAAAGGCGGCAGCGGTCCCGACTGACCCATCGAGTGCTCGAACCTCTTCGCGACCGCCCCGGGGTTGAACGGTATCTTCAGAACGTCGCGCACGCCGCGTTCGAGCTCGTCACGCAGCCTCACGATCTCGCCGCCCCCGAGCGCGTCCGTGAAGACATACGCATGGTATCCCCCGTCCGGGTCGCCCTTGTAGTAGTCGGCGACGACCGTGTAGTCGACGTCGAAGGCGTAGAGGCGGTCGCCGCCTCTGGCCGTGTACACCCACGCGTCCGTGACGGCCGGGTAGGGGCGCGCCTCGTCGTAGTACGGCGAGCCTGGATACGGCGTGATGATCGTACAATCGAAATCCGCAGGTCTGACCGCGATGAGCCAATCTTGGATCGCACGGATGGACTCCTCGGTCTCACCGGGGTGGCCGATGCTCATCAGCGCCTTCACCTTGAGATCATGCTTTGTGGCGATCTCCATGACGCGCGTGTTGTCTTCAAGTGACGCCTTTTTGTTGATATTGTCGAGGATGCGCGGGGCGGCGGCCTCGAACCCGCAGAGCAGCCACCGAAAGCCCGCACGATACATCGCGATGGCCTGCTCCTCGGTGAACAGCTCACTCTTGATGAACCCACGCAGTCTGAACTCTACGCCAAGTTTTGATTGAAGATCGGCGATAGCATTCATCAACTCTACGAGACTCTTGGAGACGTTGAGTTCGTCGTCGTAGAACATATAGCCTGTATACCCGTGAGTTTTGTAGAGATGTTCGACCTCGCCGACGATAGAGGTCGTACTGCGTGTTCGAATCTTACGGAGCATCTTAGAAGATCGGCCACCGCAGAATCCGCAACCAAACGGGCAGTTGTGAACGATGGTATTATTCGCCACGTATGAATGCCCTGGACATACAGTGATATTGTATACCCGCCCAGCGCCTACCCACTCTCGCGCAATCAGATCATTGAATTGAATTTTATGATCTTCGTCATCAGCTCCACTCTGCACTTCCGGCGTAAGTCCAGTGCCCAAACAGTCAGGGCCCGCCAACCCTTTGATTGATAGTCTAGCGTCTCGACCCTGGCCGATCTCTTTGAATGCCAATACTCGCCGTGCAGAAGGATGACTTTCTTGTGTGCCTTGTCGATAAAGTCCGGATTGCGGCGAGCTCCTGATCGACAAGGTCCGATCCAGAAAGCTCCGTTGCCAACGAACACGAAAGCGGGGGTGATCTCCAACAATATGCCTAGCAGCTCCAGCTCTTTCTTGTTCGGCGACACGTTCGACTTTCCGCGTTCCCACACATGCTTCATGCGTCCGGCGCGCCAGTTCTTCTTGACGCGCTTCGAGATCACCTTCGCCCAGTTTTTCTTGATGGACTTCGAGACTTTCTCGGCTACCTCTGGCCGCTTCATTGGATTCAGATCGCCAAGCTTTGTGGCCCTGAAGATGGCACGCACTCTTGATGTCTTGGCACTCGCCAGTAACGCCTTGATATTCGACGCGTGACGTCGCTCGTCCGGTGTCATGGCATCCCATCGAGCCTTGGCCGCCCGCTGTCCCGCACGAAGCCATTTCTCGTTCACGTGGGAGCGTTGCCACTCGTCCCTGCATGGACGGCCGCAGAAGTTTCGTGCTCGAACGAACGCGGGTGTCAGCTCGAACGTTTTCTGACACGTAGGGCATGTTCTTCGGACACGTACCTTCCGACATTCCCTGCTGCAAAACTGCTTCCCCGATTTCAGTGGGCCGCCGCATGTCACGCATTTGGCCGATACGATCTTTGTTTGCTTCAAGCTCACACACTTCCTTCCATCCGGTTTCAGTCCACACCGGATGCTCAGATGTGATGAGCATCGTCGCACAACTAGTGCGGAGCCGCCATAAGTCCGGCGCCTCTCGGCTCCAGCAGGCGACGACGGGGGCGGCCTTGAAACATCCGTGTTCGCTATCCCAGCACACCACGTCATCGCCGACACGAGCATTTTCGATCGGAATACGCCGCCCGTCAGCTAGATCGATCAAGGTACCCGCCGCCAGACACCCAAGCTGTCCGATAAGACTCGTCGCGGGGTGATCCTCAATCGTGTAGTGGTAGCTCGATATATCGACTAAGTGTCGCGCCGGCCAGGGGCTCTCATCATAGTCTCTATCATCCATGAAGAGGCCCTCACGGGGCTCGTCGGCGTCGATGAGGCTCGGTGGGTTCGCGCTGAGCGCCTCGAAGATGGCGAGCTCGCCGTCGCCGGCGACCAGCAC
>VFSW01016457.1_pt1 | contig 10089 bp, 7 predicted proteins | sample 5358111 | NCBI WGS metagenome assembly VFSW01 (sample SAMN11554181, study PRJNA540505) | mine drainage metagenome | isolation source: sediment from site ElyBrook_90M | place: USA: Ely Copper Mine, Vershire, VT | collected 2017
TTAATGGCGCCCATTCCCTTTTTGTCGATACTATTCGTTCTGTCCGCTCTCTGACAGTAAGCCATATGCTTGGTCATATGCTTCAGGGAGAAGGCGATATAAAAATCAGTCTTCTTGAAAGGGCCATTCAGCATATCAGGGCTACTGCCGGTTATTCAATATATTATGGTGAAGGACGCGACATTTATGATGTTCGCGGACGCACAGCCCATGAGTGTATCTTCAATGTGAAGGATGGTAATTTCCGTTGTCCGAATTCGCAGCAGGGTTATTCCGGCTTCACCACATGGACAAGAGGCCTTGCATGGGCCATGTGCGGTTTTGCCGAGCAGCTTGAATGGATTGAAGAGCTTGACGAACAGGAGCTTGAGGCTTTCGGGTCGAAAGCATCCGTTTCTGATCTGATATTAAAGGCAGCAAAGGCGACATGCGATTTTTACATCGTCAATACGCCGGTTGATGGCGTTCCCTATTGGGATACCGGCGCCCCGGGGCTTGTAAGAATGGGTGATTATCTTGAAAGACCTTCCGATCCCTTCAATTCCTTCGAACCTGTCGATAGCTCTGCGGCGGCCATTGCATCCCAGGGTCTCCTGCGGCTTGGGAGGTATCTTACGTTACACGGCAGCCCGGAGGAGGGAGACCGCTACTGGCAGGCAGGTCTTACTGTTGTCAGTACACTGCTTGAGGAACCATATTTAAGCACCTCTGCGGCTCATCAGGGATTATTATTGCATTCTGTCTACCACAGGCCAGACGGATGGGATCATATTCCCGGGGGCGGCACTGTTCCTTACGGGGAATCCAGCATGTGGGGAGATTACCATATCCGTGAGGTTGCTCTGTATCTCCTGAGGATCATCAATAATGAAAATTATTACACTTATTTCAGTTACCTGCGATGAACGAATTATCAGTTGCCGGCCTGTCACGTCTGTGCCTTCATACGATTACTACAAAGCCATGGGGTATAGAAGAAGCTGCAAGGAATTATTCAGCCGGCGGAGTTAAGGGAATAACTGTATGGAGGGATGCTCTCCATGACCGGAACATTAAAAAGACCGGAGATATGCTGCGTCAGGAGGGATTGCAGATTGTATCGCTTTGCAGGGGAGGATTCTTCCCGTCGTGCCAGCCCGAAAAAAGAAGAGCTGCAATAGATGACAACAGGAGAGCTGTTGAGGAGGCATTTGAACTCGGAACGGATAAGATAGTGCTCGTTTGCGGTGCAGACCCTGCCCAGCCGCTTGAGGATTCGCGCAAACAGATCTATGACGGGATTGCTGCGATTATCCCTGAGGCCGGGGCTGCAGGCATCCGGCTGGCAATTGAACCCCTCCACCCGATGTATGCCGATACCCGTTCCGCGATCAACACTCTTGCCCAGGCAAACGACCTGGCGGAAAAATTGAATTCCCCGTGGGTCGGAGTAGCGGTTGATGTGTATCATTTATGGTGGGATCCGGCCCTTGAAAGTGAGATAGAACGATGCGGTAAAAACAGCTCATTACTTGCATTTCATATCTGCGACTGGAAATCCCCTACCACTGATTTTCTTAATGACCGCGGTCTTATGGGGGAAGGGTGCATCCCCCTGCGGAAAATAAGATCGTGGGTTGAAGAAGCCGGTTTCAGAGGGTTTATAGAAGTTGAGATCTTTTCAAATGAATACTGGAAAACGGATCAGTCGGGGTTTCTGAAAAGAATAATTGAAGCTTATATAAAATATGCTTAATGCCTTAATATTAGAATCAACAATACATATTTATAATGAAACAGCATACGGTAGGAATAATAATGAACGGTGTCACTGGACGCATGGGCACAAACCAGCATCTTCTGCGGTCCATCATGGAGATAATAAAACAGGGAGGAGTAAGGACAGGATCAGGTGATACTATCATGCCCGATCCGGTACTTGTTGGCCGAGATGAGTCCAAACTGAAGAAGCTCTGCGACATGACTGGTATTAAGAAGTGGAGTACTGATCTGGACACAGTTCTGAAAGATCCCGCCAATATCATCTATTTTGATGCCCAGACTACCGGCAGGAGGGCTGATGCTGTCCGCAGGGCTGTGAAGGCCGGAAAACATATCTATTGCGAAAAACCAATAGCTGTCAGCACCGGCGTGGCACTGGAGCTTTATAACCTTTGCAGGGATGCAGGATTGAAAAACGGCGTGGTGCAGGATAAACTATGGCTTCCGGGCATTATCAAGCTTAAGAGGCTTATACAGCAGGGCTTCTTCGGTAAAATACTATCGGTGAGAGGGGAGTTTGGCTACTGGGTTTTTGAGGGTGATACGGTTACTCCTCAGAGGCCTTCGTGGAATTACAGGAAGGAAGATGACGGGGGCATTATTACCGACATGCTGTGCCACTGGCGGTATGTTCTTGATAACGTTTTTGGAAAAGTCAGGGCGGTATCCTGTCTGGGTGCAACGCATATCGGGAAAAGGATCGATGAGAAGGGAAATGAATATAAGTGCACGGCCGATGATGCTGCCTATGCCACCTTTGAGCTTGAAGGAGGCATTATCGCCCAGTTTAACTCTTCCTGGGCAGTGAGGGTAAGGCGTGATGACCTGCTCACCCTGCAGGTTGACGGGACAAAAGGTTCGGCTGTTGCCGGACTGCGTGAATGCTATATCCAGCACTACGGAAATACTCCGAAACCGGTCTGGAACCCGGATATTGCACAGCCAATCAATTTTTATGAAGGATGGTCGAAAGTGCCTGAACAGGAGCCCTCTGATAATGCATTCAAGGTGCAGTGGGAGCTGTTACTGTTGCATGTAGTAAAAGATGCTCCCTTTCCCTGGGACCTTATGGAAGGAGCCAAAGGTGTTCAGCTGGCAGAGAAAGGCCTGGAAAGCTGGCAAAAAAGGTGCTGGGTAGATGTGCCTGAGTTATAAACATATAGATATACATTATGAAAACCACAAGAAGAAGCTTCGTTACAAAATCAATTCTGGCTGCAGCCGGTGTCTCGGCAGGATTCAACTCCTTTTCAAGGCCATCTGATGGCAGAAGCAACCAGGCAGTTCCCGCGCCTGTTCCAGGTATAAAAGACCCTGATGCATTCAAGATCAGCATTTTTTCCAAGCACCTTCAATGGCTTGACTACAAGGAAATGGCTAAGGCGGTTGCAGAGATCGGATTCGATGGTGTTGATCTTACTGTCCGGCCCGGGGGTCATGTTCTTCCTGAGCGGGTGGAGGAAGATCTGCCGAAGGCATTTGATGCTGTAAATAAAGCCGGCAGGAAAATTTATATGCTTACAACAGCTATCGATAATGCTGACGATCCGCTGACTGAAAAGATCCTCAAAACTGCCAGCTCCCTTGGCATTCCTCATTACAGGATGGGATGGGGACATTATGAAGATTCCATGTCAGTGGAGGATAATATAAATGAGATGCAGGTAAAGCTGAGCAAGCTGGCAAAGCTCAATGAGAAATATTCAATATCAGGAGAATATCAGAATCACTCCGGCGTTGCCAGGGAGGGGATTTACTTTGGCGGTCCGATCTGGGATATTGCTACGGTACTGAAAAACATCGACTCAAAATGGATGGGATCACAATATGATGTCCTGCATGCAACCGTGGAGGGTGCAAATACCTGGCCGATCGGGATGAAACTTATAAGTCCCTATATCAGATCAGGCGACATAAAGGATTTTCACTGGTCAAAGAAGGAGGGGAAATGGATCTCGGAAACCGTACCGCTTGGTGAGGGAGTGGTTGACTTTAAAAGGTATTTCGGCTTTGTTAAACAATACGGTATTAATGTGCCCTTATCGCTTCATTATGAATATCCCCTGGGTGGTGCGGAAAACGGCGCATCGAAGATAACCATGAACAGAGACGAGGTATTATCAAAAATGAAAAAGGATCTTGTCACACTTAAAAGCTACCTCAATGCGGCATCACTAATCTGATTATCATAAAATGTTAAGGAATTCTATAGTTATTATTCTGATCTTACTGTTCTCCGGATTAAACTCAGAAGGACAATATGCATCAGCAAGCCAGGATGTTGCAATTGGCAGGACACGCCTGTCAGCTTCAGAAAAGACTGAAACCTATACTCTGGTTTCCGGAAAAGAATCAGCATACAGGATTGCGATTGATCCCATGGCTTCGGAATCAGAGAAATGGGCTGCCCGTGAACTTCAACACTGGCTTAAGGAAATTTCAGGTGCAGAATTGCCTGTTCAGGATATAAATGATGCTTCAGCCGGCCCCCGGATAATAATAGGCTATAATAATTTCATAAAGGCAAAAACCGGAGCTGCGGCACCTGCAGAATCAGATGAATCATTCCATTATTTCAATTCCGGTGCTGACATATATATTTATGGCGGCAGCCGGCGCGGTACGATGTATGGTGTAATGGCATTTCTTGAAAATGAGCTGGGATGCAGATGGTACACCCCTGCTGTAAGTGTTATTCCCCGTCGGGATGAAATATCCTTTAAGGCTTATGATCATTCTGAGAGTCCGGGAATAAGGGTCCGCAATGATTTTTATTTTGAAGCATTTGATCCGGTCTGGTGTGCGAGGAACAGAATGAACGGAGCCATGGGCTCGACAAAGGATACTCTTAAAGCAGAGGAAAACTGGGCGACAAAAAGAAAACAGCCCGGAGGGGTTGAAAGTTACTGGGCGGTACATACCTTCTATCCTTTAATGCCACCAGAAGAATTTTATGATAAGCATCCTGAGTACTATAGCCTGATAGATAATAAGCGTATTTACAAAGAGGCGCAGCTTTGCCTTACAAATCCCGATGTCCTGAAAATTGTGACGGAAAGGATTAAGGAAATTATGCGTCAGAATCCTGAATATCTTATATACGATGTATCCCAAAATGACTGGGACAATCCATGTCAATGTGATAAATGTCAGGCTATTGCGAAAAGAGAAGGAAGCGAATCAGGAGTGGTTTTATGGTTTGTCAACCAGGTCGCAGAGGCGGTTGAGAAAGAGTTTCCGGATAAATTTATTGGAACCCTGGCATATAAGTATACCCGAAAGCCCTGTAAAACAATTCATGCCCGGAAAAATGTCGTGGTCCGCCTGTGCAGCATTGAATGTTGTTTTTCACATGATATTAAATCATGTCCCCGGAACGAGCCATTCCTTCAAGACCTTAAAGGATGGTCGGCAATTGCACAAAACATGTATATCTGGGATTATGTTGTATATTTTCAGCACTATTTAATGCCTTATCCCAATATACTCGTTCTTCAACCGAATATTCAGACATTCAGGGATAATAATGCTATCGGAATAATGGAGCAGGGAGCTTACCAGAGCCGTGGGGGAGAATTTGCCGAGCTCAGGTCCTATGTTATATCCCGCCTTTTGTGGAATCCTGATTGTAATGTCGAAGATGTTATTGATGATTTTATTTACGGGTATTATGGAAGAGCTGGAAAGCAGGTTCGTCAGTATTTCGACCTGTTATATTCAAGGATTACTCCTGAGACCCACATGCATATAGAAACAGCTAATTATGACAGGCTTACAGATAAGGATAAAATGTTCTCAGACGAATTTATTACAAAGTCGTGCGCTATCTTTGAAGAAGCCGTTAAAAGAGCCGATAACAGTGAAATATTGCATCGTGTGGAACTGGCATCTCTGCCTGTATTGTATCTTAAATGCAAAAGGACACCTGTCATTGCCAGGAACGATGGAACTTATACAAAATTCAAAGAAATTGTAAAGCGGGAAGGAATAACACGGTATGCTGAATACGGTGAGGAGACAGTCAGTTTTTTTCATCAGCAGGTTGAGAATGCTGAATAGAATTCATTTCTGTTGAGAGCTGTTTCTAATGGTTATCCGTTACAAGGATTTCACCTAATGTATACCAGCCGTTGTCATTTTTACCGGCTATAGCAAGTTTGACTCTGGGTTCATATGAAACAGGGTCGACTATTGCTACTTCAATGTTATAGCTTCCCGGATGCATATCATATGGTATATAAAGTACTTCATCGTGCACAATATCTCCGGGCAGCCAGTCGGGCAAATAAGCGGAGGTAATCATTATCTCATTTCTTTCCGCATTTTTGAGACGAACAGCAAATTTGTAATCCTTGTACAGCGGAGCAACTCCCTTGTTTTCCCACCATGTGGTAACAGGTAACTGGCCGAGTGGTTTAACCACAGCAGGATAGGTAAACCTTCTCAAAACGAACCGGTACCCCATCCTGTTAAGCCATTCGTTCACCAGGGGGGAATAAATATCAGGGACAGCAGAACTTTTGGCATTAAAGGATGATATGTGCCATTTGAGCGCCTGACTAAAAATATATTCAACAGTGTCCTTATTGTATTTTTCCTTTTCAAGCCAACGCAGAAAGGTGCCACATATTTCCATAGTGACCGGTGCCTTTTTCCATGCCTGACTCATCCCGCTCTTAACTATATCCCGGGGATAGACATCAGTCATATGGTTCCAGTGCCAGGCCGGCCAGAAACCCATGTCACCCAGGCAATCCAGACGCCAACCCAGATTGCGCATCTGTGGTCCGGTCCCATTATTGCTTCCATCAGGCCAGTATGCGGCTATAGTGGTATTTTTAACCAGAACTCCTGCATCCGGGGCATCTCCGTTAAGAGGCTGAAATGTCAGGTATGTCTTTTTAAAATTGTCCAGGTATGCATTTATCAATGCCAGCCGGGTCTTTTCAGTCAGGAGATGACTTCCCTCTCCCTCACCCCAGAATCCTACAAGCGACATATCGACAGATTCCAGGTCAGGATGTCCGTCATAACGCTCTCCCAACGCCCGTATCATATTTCCATAATATTCAATATACCTGGGATCTTCGGGATCGACCCTCCATTTCGCAATTTTAGAATCAACCTCTTTGCCAACCATTTTCCTGTACCAGGCAGGTACATCAACTTCAGCGCTGTATGGAGGTATGCGGAGCATCAAAGTTTGTCCCCGTTCCGCAGCTGTTTTCAGTGCTTTGTCAATCATTGACCAGTTATATTGCCCCTGTTCAGGTTCAAAGAAAGTCCAGTAAACCCTGAAATATGCTATGCTGGTCTGCGGGTGGTTCTTATTTATAAGATCTCCGTCAAAATCCTGGTAAACAATTGGAAGCCCTTCTGTCCAGCCCATTCCCGCGTTCAGTGTATCTCCGTTAAACCGCTGAAATGTCATAAATCCGATACCCGGATTAATAAGAACATCATTAATCTCAACCGGCTTTACAACCTTAATTGCCGGCGTTTCCTGGGCCAGTATTAACATCTCGCTGAATAATAAAAGCGAACAGATAAAAAAAAGTTGTGATCTAAGCATGTGTGGAATAATTAATTGTTACCGGAATTTTAACGGATATAATAAATATATATCGGGTGGCAGCTATTATTTAAGCCACTTATCGAACCAGTCAAATGCTTCTTTTTGCATTGCCGAATCAAACTTATGTTCACCCGGATAGAAGGAACATTTATACCGGTCGGCTGCGCCAGCCTTATTATAGACATCTTTCAGGATCTTATCGGCAGCATTCATCTCCGGAACGGTATACAGGTCATCGTCAGTATCATTCAACACCAGCGTGGGAAGGGGTACACGGAGGCCGAGTATTTCGGGGAAGTCAAGTTCGTTTGGCAGAACAGGCACATAGGTCATCCAGGTATGAGTAAAGGACTTATTGAGAAGAAAATCCTTCCATGTGGTCATAAAGCCGACACAGACAGCACATTTGATCCTGGGATCCTGCCCTCCCATGAAAACAGTTCTCATGCCTCCTCCGGACAGGCCGCCGCAGCCAATTTTTTCTTTATCTACATCCTTCCTGGAACAAAGAATATCAAGTGCAATCCGGTCCTCCGCAAAAAATACCCCGGGCCAGGTAGTTCCTGCACAGAACAATGACTTTGCCATAATTGATTCATGGTTTCCTGCCCACTGGTTATAGGCTGCAATATTTTTTGATTCTTCAGGGTCGTTATCATTGAGCCCCTCCCGCAGATTTTCGGGAACATCCTTCAGCATTACGCGGCGGCTTGCAAAAGGGAAGGTGTCGGATACCAGTACAACATATCCCTTTTTTGCTATTTCATTTGCCCAGGCCTTACCACTGTAATACGACTTCTGATGCTCTGTCATCAGCGGGTGCTGGTCATCGCCTGTTCTGGTTATCTTCCTTGTTCCGAAATATTTATTTCCGCCATGATCATGAAATGCCAGGATTCCGGGCAGAGGTGTTTTTGCATTTTCAGGTTTCAGGAGAATTGCGTCGGTGGGACGGCCATATGGCAGCTGCCAGCTTAACTCCTCAATATGCAGTCCATCCCAGTTATATTGTTTTTTTACTTTTATTTCAGGGATACCTCCGATGTCGGGTATTGCAAGTCTTTCCTGAAGTGCTTTCAGTGCCACCTTCTTCCATTTTTGAACATCAGACCATTCCTTTTTCCTGAATGAGAGTGACGGGATCCTTTTGTCAGTGAGAGAGGCGGCCCACTTTCCATATTGTCCGATGACGCTTATGCTTTGATCTTCCTGTATCATTGTTTCTGGTTTAAGAGCTGAATTTGAATTTAAAAACGGATAAATACCGGGTGCTGAGGCAATCGCCCCGGTAAACCGGCTGCCGGCGATCCCAAGCCCTGCCAGACCGGCATTTTTAAGGAATTTTCTTCTGCTGTTTTTCATTTTAAGTCGTATTGAGAGAGGTTTACTACTTTACAATTTTACTGATTGCCGGCCGAAGCGATTCTGCCATACGCATCATTCCCAGGTCGTTCGGATGGACGCCATCCACTGTTCCCTCATGATCTGATCCGATCATACCATCGCCTTTCTTATAATAGAGCTGCTTGATCCCTGACTGTTTCAGTGTATTGAAGGCGCGCCGTAACTCAACCCTCTTTTTTTCAGTATCCGATTCCTGCGGGTTCCCGAAACCGTTTTCATAATAATAGCCTTCCACCAGCAGGACAGGTACCCCGGGTCTTTTCTGCTTTAGAAGTTTCACCAATGCAACCGCCCGGTCATAAATAACCTCCGTAATGGTATTTGGATTACAGTCGATGACATAGAGGGAGGCATCTATTTCTGACATGGCCTCTCCAACCGGCAGATCAAATGTTCCGCTTCCGCTGAACCCCATATTTATAAAGCTTCTGTCCATCGCCCGTTCCAGGATGTTGGTAAATGCCATTCCCGGCCTTGAGGCACAGCCACCCTGTGCAATACTGCTGCCATAATAGACAACAGGTTTCTTAACAAGCAGATAATTCTCCACGGGCTTAGTTATTTCAGCACTGTTGTTCACTCCTATGGATAATGAGTCAACACCATCATACAGAGGAAGATTAAGCAGGTATTCCCTGTAAACTGCCTTATCAGTGTTTACCATCGTGAACTCATTTATCTTGCCTTTTACCCTGCCGGTACTGACATATCTCCACCCGTTATCCAGATGAGCGTAAAGGTCGATTCCCTTTATTCCGGTGGCCGGCATATGATCCATGTTATTATCGCCGATTACTGTCCATCTTACTGTAATCTGTGTGGCATTGGTCCTGAAACGGATTGATATTCCGGCTGAATGCTGGCCAAGATCCCAGACATCCTTGCGAAGCTTATCCCTGTACTCAGAAGGGAAGCGTGCATAGTTCTTTTCATGATGGTATTTGCCGATGATTGTAAATGATTGTCCGTCAAAGAATTTCAGAGAATCTGCTCTCTGTGCCGGCTCACATAAGCCATAAAAGGGTACTCCAAAGGCTAATAAGAACGCAATAATAACAATTCTCCGTATGGAAATATATTGCCATACTGATTCAAAACCCTGAGGGGATGAAATTTTGATCTTTGTTCCTGTACTCATTTTCTTATTTTATTTATGTCGTTTAAAGTTCTCAGAAACAGCCTGAACCGGTTTTCAGACGGAACGGATGATATCTCTTTTTCAATTGTGGCAGCTTTTTCTTCCTCCCCGTCAAATCTGGCCAGAAGCCACTGAGCCTTCCCTGATGAAGAGCCGGATGAGATGTGCCAGTTAAAAAGAGAATCCTGTTTTGTTTTCCATAGCTCAATAT
>VFSW01016458.1_pt1 | contig 10089 bp, 8 predicted proteins | sample 5358111 | NCBI WGS metagenome assembly VFSW01 (sample SAMN11554181, study PRJNA540505) | mine drainage metagenome | isolation source: sediment from site ElyBrook_90M | place: USA: Ely Copper Mine, Vershire, VT | collected 2017
TCATGGAACCGGGTGGTCGAGAAAACCGACCCATAGTGGGTGACGCCGATTCTTGAGTTGGGGTATGGCTATCTGTATCATCTATCGTTTCTTTTTTAGCAAAACTTTGGATCACAATTTTTTGTGAGATGAGTTTTTCAATGGATTGCAGTTCTTTTTGCTCTTCAGGACTAACAAGCGTAATGGCGTGTCCGGCCACTCCTGCTCTACCAGTCCTCCCAATTCGGTGCACATAGTCTTCCGGCACATGGGGGACATCGAAATTAAATACGAAAGGAAGTGCTTCAATATCCAAACCCCGGGCGGCCACATCAGTGGCGACTAAAATTTTAATGAGGCCATTTTTAAATCGTTCAAGACTTTGGGTACGGTTACTTTGTACTTTATCTCCGTGAATGGCTTCGGCATGAATTCCTTTTTGAGTTAAAAAGGTATGCAGACGATCAGCACCCTGTTTGGTCCGTGTAAAAACAAGAGCTTGTGATACAGAGAGTTCCTGAATAAGGCGGACCAATGCTTCTCTCTTCTGGTCTTGAGGAACCAGATAAGCCCATTGTTGGATGTTTTCAGAAGTGGCATTTTGACGAGCCACTTGGATAATGGTAGGGTTATTGAGCAAAGTTAGAGCCAATTGCTGTATCTCACCAGAAAAGGTCGCAGAGAACATCAGATTTTGCCGTTGATTAGGCAAGAGTGCCACAATTTTTCGAATGTCCTGGATAAACCCCATATCCAGCATACGGTCCGCCTCATCAATTACTAACATCTGAACTTGGTTGAGTTGAATGCTTTTTTGCTGAACATGATCCAGCAATCGACCGGGCGTAGCCACGACAATTTCAGCGCCCTGTTGAATCTGAAGGACTTGAGCGCCCATAGGCATCCCGCCATAAATCACGACTGTTTTCAAAGGCAAAAATCGGCCGTACGTTTTAATGCTTTCTTCTACTTGAGCGGCCAATTCACGGGTAGGTGTCAGCACCAGTACCCGAATGGGATGTTTAGCCGGTGAAGAGCTGGAACTGGCAAAAGGTTCGAGACGGTGCAGCATCGGGAGGGTGAAGCCGGCGGTTTTACCCGTTCCTGTTTGTGCGACCGCCATCACATCTTGCCCTGAAATAATGACTGGAATCACCTGAGATTGAATGGGAGTTGGGTGCTCGTAGCCCTGTTCTATGACAGCACGCAAAACGGATTCTGATAATCCTAATGTTTTAAATGACACAATAACTCCTTTGACGTTGACTCCAGTATAAACAAATACCAGCGGCCACGGAAACGTTTAAAGATTCCACTTGACCCAGCATGGGGATATGCACCAACACATCACAATGTTCTCTGGTTAGACGCCGTAAGCCCCGTTCCTCTGAACCCAATACCCAAGCTAAGGCTCGGTTTTCTTGAGCCCAAGGGACTTGTTCCAAAGACAATTTAGCGCCGGCATCCAAGCCTACTGTCCAAACCCCCATCTCTTTGAGTTCATCCAACGTTCTCGCTAAGTTGGTGACTGGATAAAAAGGCATCCATTCGCTAGCCCCTGAAGAAACCTTGGCCACTACTGAGGAGAGCGGTGCCGAACCATCTTTGGGCGTAATGACAGCCTGTACACCCATGGCATCAGCAACCCGCAAACAGGCACCCAAATTATGCGGATCCTGAATTCCATCAAGAATCAATAGGGTCAAATCTGCCCCTCTTTCTTCAACCAGTTGAAAAAGATCTTGTTTTTGAATGACAATGGATACCTGTGCGACAATACCTTGATGGCGAGGAGAGCCCGCCAATCCATCTAACCGCTGGTTTGAAACACGGTGCACTGGGCAGGGATGTTGAGTTGCCCAGTGTAAAATTGTTTGCATTCGCGGATCTTTGCGATCCTCACCGGCGAACAATTCAATAATAGATTCTGGGTGATGGCGAATACGACTGCTAATAGCATGAAATCCAAAAAGAATGGTTCCACTCATGATTTTCTCATCTTACCTTTACTCGTCTTTTTGTCATGCGACTTGAGATTTAACTCAATTCTTCGGCTATCCATATCGACTCGAACCACAACGACTTCCACAGAATCACATAACTGAAAGCGTTCATGACTGTGCTCCCCCACCAATTGATGATTCTTAGCGTCAAATTGGTAATAATCATTGGCTAACTCGGAGATATGAACCAAACCGTCAACATAAACTTCAGACAAAGTAACAAACAAACCAAAAGAGGTCACCGAGCTAATCGTCCCTTTAAAAGCCTCTCCAATACGATCTTTCATAAAATAACACTTGAGCCATTGCTCGACATCATGGCTGGCGTCATCTGCCCTGCGCTCAGTTAAGGAACAATGCTGCCCCAATACCACCCAATCACCTGAAGGGGGTGATTTCTTTTCAAAAACCGCCTTGAGAGAACGATGAACCAACAGGTCAGGATAACGCCGGATGGGGGATGTGAAATGAGCGTAGGCGTCATAAGCCAAACCAAAATGCCCTTCGTTAACGGGACTGTAGCGTGCCTGCTGCAATGAGCGCAAGAGTACCGTTTCAATCATGATACGGTCTGGGCGGTTCTGTATTTTTTCTATCATGGCCGCATAATCCTTAGGATGGGGCTTGTCACCCCCGCTTAATGGTAACCCCATGGTATTTAAAAATTGACGCAACACTTCGATTTTTTCGACGGAAGGTTTGGCGTGATTTCGGTAGAGCAGCGGCATACTATTAGCCGCCAAATATTCTGCGGCGCAAACATTAGCGGCCAACATACATTCTTCTATCAATCGATGGGATTGGAGACGAACGACGGGTACAACGGATTCTATTTTACCCGTTGCATCAAAGGTCATCGTCACTTCATTTCCCCCAAAATCAATCGCTCCTCGTTGATGACGTTGTGTAAGCAAACGCCCATAGACGAGATACAGAGTATCTAACGTGGTACTTAGTGGCGACAATTCATGCTGTTGATTTTTGTGCGGAGAATCTAAATAATTTTGAACCTGTGTATAGGTCAAGCGAGCATGGGATTTAATGAGACCATTATAAAAACGGTAGTGTGCTATTTGGCCAACTGAATCAACGACCATATCGCACACTACCGCATAACGGTTAACCTGCGGCTTTAAAGAACACAAACCGTTACTTAAAATCTCAGGCAACATAGGAATGACCCGACGCGGGAAGTATACGCTAGTCCCCCTATTTAAAGCCTCTTTATCCAGATTCGTAGCTGGTTTAACATAATAGGATACATCGGCTATGGCAACGACCAAACGATAATGATCTGTTCCTTTAATGGGTTCAGCGTAAACGGCATCATCAAAATCCTTTGCCGTTTCCCCATCGATGGTCACTAGGGACAAAGCGGTTAAGTCTTCGCGCTGACCTTCTAATTGAGGAATATCTTCTTCTGAAAGTCCTTTTATTTCTTGTAAAACGTTATCCTGAAACTCATGAGGAAGATGATGATTTCGTAGGGCAATTTCGATTTCCATTCCTGAATCTGCGTAATCCCCTAAAATTTTAATGACTTTAGCATTGGGTTGCGCACGTTTATTGGGTTGAGGAATTAATTCTACGACTACAATCTGACCTGCTTGAGCTCCGAGACTATCGCTTTCAGAAACCCAAAAATCTTGGCTGATTCGATAGTTATCCGCAATGGCTTTGAACCCACCCGAGGCTGAGGCTAATCTAGCCACCAGCGTCTGGTTCACGCGTTCCAACAGCTCAACGACGACTCCTTCTCGTTTACCACGCTCATAGCTCACTAAGGGACGTACGAGTACTCGATCACCATGGATCACTCCCCGCATCTCACGAGGACTCAGGTATAAATCGCCGCTACCGTCCAGTGGAACGGCAAATCCAAAACCATCAGCATGACCTTCCACGTGGGCTTGAATAAGATCAATTTTTTTCGGCAAACACAGGGAATTTTTTCGATTTCGGAGCAACTGGCCATCTCGTTCCATTGCCCTTATTCTATGAGAAAACACAGCCACTTCATGCGGTTCAATAGCTAGCAAAGATTCTAAACGAGCGATATCCACCGGAACATCCTCTTGTTCTAACGTGCTTATAATGTATTCACGACTAGGGAGAGGATTTTCATAAGCCTTCAGCTCACGTGCTCTGAAAGGGTCAGATAATCGCCGTTGTTTAGATGTGGTTGACAAAGTATTTTAATCCTATAATATTGTTGGTTCATCATGCCGAGATGGCGAAATTGGTAGACGCACTAGGTTCAGGTCCTAGCGGTGGCAACACTGTGGAGGTTCGAGTCCTCTTCTCGGCACCACCTATCCCTCATTATATTCTAATTTCAGCATAATATACGGGAAAATTAATGACTTTGCAAAAAGTTACCGCCAATGATTTCCATTAGAAATAGAATAAAACAGAGAAAAATACGCATCAATTGCGTTTGGATTACGTACGATATTGACAATAATACCCAACATTCTAGATGCACATATTCAGAAAAACGGTATGTTCTGCAGTTAAAGTTGTTGCAACTGGGTTGTCGCCGCTTTTTTGAGAAACCAACCCAGAAAAACAATCCATAAACCTCCTCCGACATTTCCCGAAAACATCTTCCAGAAACCAATGATAATAAAAATGTAAGCAAAGCCTTGTCCAACTTTTGCCGCAACAAAGGTAGCGCGTCGCACATCTCCTGTTATAGCCCAGACAATGGCCCGAAATACCCGACCTCCATCGAGAGGGTATCCTGGAATGAGATTAAATAAACCTAAAACTAAGTTGATATAGGCTAAATACTCCACAAGAGCAAGCAAGGGTGGATTGTCTGAAAGTAAGCGCAGCAGGCTATAACATATGAAAGCTAGGGTGAAACTCACCACGGGCCCAGCGATCGCTATTAAAAACTCTGCACTCGCATGGGGTGAATCCCCTTCAATTTGAGCCACGCCACCAAACATGAAGAGCGTGATGCTGCGTACTCGAATTCCATACCAAATAGCTACTATAGAATGCCCTATTTCGTGCAACAGAATGCTGGCGAAATAAAACAGAGCGGTCACGGCTCCCATGACCCAGTATAAAAGGGGTGTCCAGTTGAAGAATTCAGCAGGGTAGTAATTATCAGCCAGAATCCACGTGAGTAAGCCAAAAACAAGAAACCAGGATGAATCCAAGCCCACTGGTATTCCAAAAATTCTCCCGATCAAGTATTGCTTACTGGCCATCTTGGATCTGCTCCGTTACGGTATTGATCCGCTATCATAACACCACTGCTGCATTCCATCGATTTATCAGAACTGTAGGTTGTTACGATTTGTGCTAGACTATTTCTAAGGGAGTTTCGTTGATAGGATTGATGCCATTCTAAGATAGGACGGTGAATAATGAACCTAAGTATTTTGTCGGTAGCAATGGTTACTATAGTGGTGGTTGTCGTGATGATGTGGTTGACCAAGACAACACCACTTTTAAAGGATCAATTAATTCCGCAAATTCCCCCGAATAGACAAACTTTTAGTTTGGCGAAAAGCCAAGCAGCATTCTGGTTCATCATTATATTCAGTAGCTTTCTCTATCTGTTTGTGAAATCAAATTCGCTCAATATCATAACCTCTCAAACAGTAGCGCTGATGGGTATTTCAGTGTTTACAGCGGGTGGCGGAGCCATTGTAGACAACATGCGAGACACGCCAGAGGACGCGATAAATGACGCACTAAAGGCTTTAGGATTGAGCAATTATCAAGATGTTAAGACGCTTGAAACGGAAATCGCTTTAATGGAAGCTTTATTGGTAAAAGGAACCTTGTCTGTCCCTGACCAAGCAAAACTCAACGGCAAACGTTTGTTACTGCAAACTTTTAAAAATCGAACCAAGCCATTTGAAACAGGCGGCTGGTTCAAAGATATGACAACATCTGCTAATGGCGCAGCACTCCATCGATTTCAGGCTCTCGTGTGGACAACGGTATTAGGCGTTATTTTTATTTATCAAGTCTATCAAACAGGCGCCATGCCGCAATTTGGTGATAATTTACTGGCGTTAATGGGGATCAGCAACGCAGGATACGTGGGCTTCAAATCTAACGAAACTCCGTATTAGGAATATAGCCTATGGCCGACATTCAACATGTTGTCGTACTGATGTTAGAGAATCGGTCATTCGATAGTCTTCTTGGAAAATTTAACTCCTCATCTCCTCATTTTAATGGTCTGAAAGGGACGGAGAGCAATACATTCAATAATGTTGTCTATCGTGTTCGCAATGATTTGCCCAGTAAAAGCCCCTTTACAATCCCCACCCCAGATCCCGGTGAAAGTTATTCTGATATCACTGAACAAATTTATAACCACCTTAATGGGAGATCTTCTGGTTACCCAACCATGAGTGGTTTTGCTAAAAATTATGCCAAACAACCCGCTTCAGATGGGCTTCATGATCCACAAGCTGTGATGCACTTCTATACTGAAACGCAGGTGCCTGTGTTACATCAATTAGCCAGGGCCTTTGCGGTATCAGACCAATGGTTTGCTTCTGCCCCTTGTCAAACATGGCCGAATCGATTTTTTGCTCATACGGGCACTTGCTATGGCATCGTCGACAACAACAAATTCTTTGACGCTGGGCAAGAGCCCTTTCGTCAACCCAGCATTTTTCGTGCTTTAGAAAATATAGGCCAACCATGGCGGGTGTATTTCCACGACTTCCCGCAATCTCTTCTTCTGGAAGATATTTTAGACGTAGCCTTCAGCCACTATCATTTTTTTTCACAATTTTTAGTGGATGCTGAGGCGGGGACATTGCCAGCCTATAGCTTTATTGAACCCAATTATTTTGCTAATGTCTTTACGGGTACACCGCCCAATGACCAGCACCCACCACATGATGTGCGTTACGGTGAGAAGTTGATTGCCGATGTGTACAATGCCATTCGCGCCTCCAGTTGCTGGGAGAAAACATTGCTGATTATCACTTACGATGAACACGGCGGGTGCTATGATCACGTATCACCACCAGCAGCAGTACCACCCGGTGACAACCAAACCGCTCCAGATGGCTTTACTTTCGATACTTATGGGGTGCGCGTTCCAGCAGTCATTATTTCCCCTTGGATTCCGGCAGGCTCGATACTGCAACCCTTGACCCAAGGTTGTTCCTACCCATTTGACCATACCAGTATCATCAAGACCGTGCGTCAATTATTTGGCGTTTCGAGTCCACTGACAGACCGAGATGCGGCGGCACCAAGCCTGATCCCTTACATGAGCTTGACCACCCCCTTTAACAACGGTCCCAAAACAGTAACAACACAAAACATAAAACCTAGCCGAGATGAGAGAGATGGGTAATGCTCCTCCAAATGCTTATGTAAAAGCACTGGGAACTGCAGCGGAGCGGCTTGAATCTGAATTTAAGACCATTGAGCGCGATGCAGCAGAGGTAGCTGAAACCGTTATGCAAATTGGCACCCGAGCGATTGCGCAGGTGACGGCGTTTTTAAACCGGTTATAAGAGAAACATCATATTTACTGTGCTGACATAAGGGGAGACTGACAAAAAGTCTTTGGGCTATTCCTCCAAGTTGCGTGACGGGTAACGACAAAGGTCGGTGATTTTGTCCAGTTAATCTCTGACTGATTAATCTTGAATGTCAATTGATCGGCATTAATAGTAGTTGCATGGGTATCCATGAGCCAAGTAGCAAAATCACGTGCACTCACTTCATCAGAAAAATACAAGGGAAAAGATTGATCAGGGGCAAACCAGGATGGTGTCGCTTTCAACTCTTCGCAACTTGAGTTATTTGATGTTCCATACCGTGCGATGACGCTCCATTTCTCACCGACAATTTCATCTTTGGGTATGAGAATATTTTGCTGCGTAACCTCCCTTCTAAAGAGGGTGACCGAATCGTCACCTTCCGTGTAAGTCGAGGCCCCCCATCCCACATGTCGAAGCAAATAATCCAGTGTAACCGTCGCCGTCACAGGCTCTTTATCCGAAGCAAATTGAGTGAAATCGACCCCAAGAATCGCAGATTTGGAGGTAAGAAATTTGCCCTTTTTGAACAAATTCTGTTGCCTTACCGTCAGTGCGGCATTGGAATCTTCCAAGGGGACGATCATGGTCACTGCGATCATGGTATCCCCAGTGATGTCTGTTTTAGCGTTTCCTTTTCTTTGAATGTACAAGTTCCCTTCTTGGAGATAGGCATTCAACGGAACGATAGCCTCGGTAATATCAGACTCGACTGCCTTTTGATTAGAAAAACCCGCCGATCCCTTTATGGCACCGCTATGCGCAGGATCGATGTTACCCGTGATATTTATTTTCTTCTGCTGTGTTATCGTACCAAGTTTGCTGTCGGTGCTTTGGGTCTGCGCTACTTTGAGATCAGTGAAATGGAATAACGGTGAGGATGGTTTCACTACTACCGTAAACTGCTGTAGTCTATCGCCCGGGGGCAAACAAATACTGTTTGACACATTGATGATAATGGTTCGCTTGAATAGGGTTGCCTCTTTAATTCCTAATGGTGGTATCTTGTCTTCGTGCTGATTATCTGACGGTGATATTCCTAATGCACCCAAAAAAACCGTATGGCGACAAGGGGGCTGCCCTTCTTTTGCTGTCGAGGCACAGGCAAGGTTTTCTGAGGCGATTAATTTCTCTACGCTGTCGACTAGACTACTTTGCCCACGGTCACTGAGATCTTTGAGTGAAAGACCACCGTTGCTTTTAGCTAGGGTTGTGACATCGTTGGGCGTCGCATCGGATGTTACGACCAAATTAAACTCGTTGGGGCAGGACTGAAGCGGATGAGCACCCCTTGATGGCGGCAGGTCTGGGCTGTTCTGTGGTGCCGGAAACCACTTGGACCACCGCTGCTCTGCTGGAGTTGTACTACATGCCGTTAGGGCCAACAGCCCTACAATACTCATCATTCGAAATACGGTCATGGTCACCTCTTTAATTCACAGCCCTTTGGTATTGTGGATAAGTTTACTCTAATTTAGTGAAATCAGTTAACCATTTTACTCTATAATGGGGCAATGGTTTTGTTAAAGCAATTAGTGAGGATCATATGCTGAAAGGTAGTTGTCTTTGCGGTAGTGTTACCTATGAGGTTCATGCAGAACCAGGTGCTATCCTTTTGTGCCATTGTTCAAAGTGTCGGAAGGCAAATGGTTCTGCATTTGCCGCCAATGCACCCGTCCCGCTTCAAGATTTCAAACTGGTTACTGGGAAAGAGACGCTTGCGGAATTCGAGTCAACACCAGGGGTCTTTCGTGTTTTTTGTCAGAAATGCGGCTCTCCGCTTTACAGTCGACGTCCATCCATGCCTGATACCATTCGCCTGCGCATCGGTTCACTGGATAGCACGATTAAAGGCAAGCCTACGGCACATATATTTGTCGGTTCAAAGGCTGAGTGGTATGAAATTAATGATGATTTGCTTCAGTACGATGAGCGGCCCTGATTAGAAATGATCACGAAGTCCATCTGACATAAGTTTTGCAACGGCACCCTCAGTTTGGTCAGAAGACTGGCTCAAATGCTGAATCACATTCTGTTGATCTTCGAGTGGACGGTTCTGATTTAATTTGAACTTTGCTTGAATATCGGTGATTTCAATTTTGAACCCGACAATCATGTTGAGCAATTTTGTGCGTCGTTCACCGGATAGGTTTGGCTTCCAAGGGTTGACCTGCTGCGATTCATGAATGTGGGTTAGTCGTTCCACCAAGGATTCAAGTTCGGACTCACTTTCGATGAGTTGAGGTTTCCCGCGCAGGTGAACCACTGCATAATTCCAGGTTGGGACCCCCGATGACGAATACCAAGAAGGGGAAACATAAGCATGTGGCCCTTGGAATACGGCGAGAACCTCATCGCCCGATGAAAAGTGTTGCCATTGTGGGTTTTCTCGCGCCATATGACCAAGTAGTTTTTCTTGAGAACCTGAAGCGTGATCAAAAATAAATGGCAAATGACTAACAAAAGGAACGCCATCAGGAGCGGTGACCAACATCCCAAAGGAATTGGCCTCTATGAGTGCCAATATACGCTCTGAATTTTTTTCATGGAAATGCTTTGGGATATACATTAGG
>VFSW01016459.1_pt1 | contig 10089 bp, 6 predicted proteins | sample 5358111 | NCBI WGS metagenome assembly VFSW01 (sample SAMN11554181, study PRJNA540505) | mine drainage metagenome | isolation source: sediment from site ElyBrook_90M | place: USA: Ely Copper Mine, Vershire, VT | collected 2017
GCGCAACGTCGGTTTCAGGCAACGAGTTCGGCAGGGGGCAGATGAGGGGTCGTGCGATAGATCATGCGCAGTTCCAGAATGCGCGTTTCGCGACGGGGCGGGTTCCGATGACGCCGAGCCGTGAGAGCTTCTCGGCCAGTGGACGGTCAGCGGCTCCTTCGACGCCTCGCAATCTGTCGCAAAATCAGCATTTCTTCTCGGCTCGTGGTAATAGCCCGGGAACGGGACGCTCCATAGAGCGAGGGCAGTCGCAGATTTCGAATCTGAATCGTCAGCAGGGAGGCGCAGTTGGAAACAGAAACGTTGGCAGACCGGTGAACAATGGGCTCCAGCGCTTCGGTCAATCGGGACAGAGCAACATCGCGCAGTCGCGTTCCACGGGACCGACGAACAACTCGGCGGCGGTTCGCCAGGGCGGCAACAACAACGGTGGTGGCTGGCAGAGATTTACGCCAATGCCACAGCAGCGCGCACCTTCTGGACCAGCGCGAGCATCTGCGTCGAGCGGACGGCCGTCCCTCGGTGGAGCACAAAGCCGCGGATCCTATGGTTCTTACGGATCGCCGCGCAGTTCCGGCCCAGTGAGTCGTGGCTACAGTCCGGAAAGCCGTGGTTATGGAGGCGGATACTCTCGGCCGCAGCTCAGTATGAGGCAGCCCATCGTCACTCCGCGGTCTTACGGAGGTGGCTACAGCGGTGGCGCTTATGGCGGTAATCGCGGCAGCTACGGTGGTGGTGGACGCCAAGCGCCCAGTTACGGCGGTGGCGGACGCTCCGCTCCCAGCTATGGCGGCGGTGGCCGTTCCGCGCCGAGCAGTCGCGGCGGCGGTGGTGGTGGGGGCTCGCGTGGCGGCGGTTCGCGTGGCGGCGGCGGTGGCAGGCATGGGCGGTAACATTGCGCTGGATCTTTGGCCAGCGTAGTAACGCAGCATAGCAACACTCTTACCCAGCAGTGAGGCGCGCAACCACGCGTCCCACTGCCTTTTTTTGTGCGTCTCTACTTGTTGACCTTCGCGCTTTCGTCAGGTTCCGCCGCTCCGGGCATGACCTTGAGTGGAGCCGAGCGTTTCTCTTCGAGTTCCGGGTGGGGCAGCGGTTTGCGTGGCAGCATCTGGTCGCGCATCGCGGTGTTGTAGACGAAGATTGCCTCCACGGTGGCCGCTTGCGCCAGGTCGCCGGGTTGCAGTCGCTCGTAGGTGTCCATGTTGGAATGATGGGTGCGCGAGGAATAGTCCATCCGGTCCTGAATGAACTGGAAGCCGGGGATTCCCACAGCATCGAACGATTCGTGGTCGGTGCCGCCAGTGTTCTGCGCGGTGATGGTCGTGACGCCGAGGTCTTTCAGCGGCTCCATCCACTGCGCAAAGATCGGCGCAACGGCGAGGTTCTCCTGCAGATGGACCCCAAGGATCTTGCCGGTGCCGTTATCCACATTGAAATAGCCGGAAATCTTCGGTTGCTCGGGTTTGAGCACGAGCGGGCCCGCGACTTTCCGCATCCACTCGGGCTTTTCCAGTTCCTCGGGAGTGGTGGAGAGCGGCGCATATCCGAAATGCTGTTTGACGTAGCCAATGGAACCGAAGAGGCCCTGCTCTTCTCCCGTCCAAAGACCAATGCGGATGGTGCGCCGCGGCTTGACTTGCAGCGCATTCAGAATGCGCATGACCTCCATTGCCACCACGGTTCCGGCGCCATTATCGGTCGCGCCGGTTCCGGCGGCCCAGGAGTCGAGATGGCCGCCCACCATCACCACTTCATCTTTCAAGTTTGGATCGGTGCCGGGAATCTCGGCGATGGTATCGAAGCCGTGCTCATGGTCGCCCGAGTATTTCACGTCGACATTCATTTCAATGCGGACTGGGACATTGGCTTTGAGCAGGCGATAAACGCGGCCGTAGTTCTCGATGGCCATCACCACGACGGGAAGGGGAAGGGCATGGTCGCGCTTATACGTAAACCATCCCAGGCTGCCATCGTCAAAGATGGTGCCGCCCGAGCCGCCGTTGTCGCGTCCATCGCGGCTGGGAAGAACCACCGCCAGAGCATGCTCGGAGGCGAGGAAAGCGCCCGTCTTCTCCAGCAGCGCGCGCCGCCTTATGTAGTCGGGGAGTTGGTCGGCGAAGGACCTGCGCTTTTCCAGCGGGAATTCCGTGGCTTTGGCGAGATCCTTGTCGTCCATGCGAGTGAATAGCGGCTTATCGACCGGCTTCACGTCGCGCATGTCACCCAGCAGAACGATTTTTCCCGCGAGCTTGCCTTTGTACTTGTCGAAATCCTTTTCTTCCTTAATCTGCACCCAGACGGCAGGACCGTTCACGGCACCATTGCTGGAAGGCGACCACGGCGCAGCCTGCGTGATGAAGACGGCGGTATCCGGCGCCGACATTCGTGTCCAGGTGTTGAGCTGTTGCCAGCCCATGCCGAACTCGCCCCAGTCCTCCAGATGCGCGTTGCTGCAACCCATGGCGGTTAATTGATCGCGCGTCCACTCGTTTGCCTTGTGCAGGTTCGGAGAACCGGTGAGGCGCGGGCCGATGCCATCTATGAGAGCGGAAGCGAAGTCCATTACATGGGAGTGGGTCAAACCCTCGTCGCGGATGCGCTGGTACATGGTGAGGTCGATGTTCTCATTGGCGGACTGGGGCAGTTCGTAGGATGGCTTATCGCTTCCGGCCGTCGAACTCTTATCTTTCTTCTCGGCGGCAGAAATGGATAGTGGCAGGGCAAAACAAAGCAGCAGGGCGAAACTGATACCGAAAAACTTCAATCGCATGGATAGGCTCCGTGAAAAAGTCCGAAAGAAGATTACCAGAGTCGAAGGGAAAGATGCTTGGCGAGCGCACGAGTAATCGTCCGACGATCGCATTGCAAATTGGCGGAAGCGAGTGAGAGTCTGAATCCCCTCCAATGCAGAAGGAGCCTGCGGACGGGTCGACCTCTTGCTGATCTGAGTCCCGTCCGCTGTCCCTAAGCTTTGCGGCCGACTATTGAATGAGTAGCTTCACTGCTCCGGATTGACCCCCGCCCGGGCTTGGGTTGACGACCGTTATCTGTGCCGTTCCCGGCTTGGAGATGTCGGACCAAGGAATGTCAGCCACAAGTTTTGTTGAACTCACCCAAGTGGTCGTGCGGCTTGCTCCGTTCCAATTCACGACCGCGCCACGAACAAACTCAGACCCTTTGACCGTGAGAACGAAGTTTGACCCGCCTGAAGCCACGGCGGATGGACTGGTAGATACCGCAACGGGCAAGGGGTTTTGCGTCGTCGACGGAAAGAACAAGCTCGAACGGGAGATGATCAAATCGTATGTGTTTGTGTAATTCAAGGTTGGGAAATCGACCCCATCTGGCCCCCAGTGAAGAAGACGGCTTGGCGGACTGTTAGCAGCGATGGAGGTTGATCCCACGATTTGCAGTGTCTTTGAATCTACAGAGAGTATCGTTCCATACTGATCGAGGAAAAAAGTGCGGCCGGAGCTGACATCAGCAAGAACTCCAGCTTCAGGGCTGTAGTTATTGATGCCAGAGATGGTACCCACTAGTGTTCCGTCAGCGGCCTTAAAAACCTGGCCATCAACATCGAATAGGTAGGTTCCGTCTGTATCGAAGGGCCCGATGCCGTACTCGCCCGCGATTCCCGTGGTTTCATAGAGGCTGCTGCCTCTGATTACAAACTGGTTGAGCCCCCAATCGTTCCAGATGTTGCTCCATCCGTAAAAATCGCCCGCACCAACAAAGCGTGTGCCGCCGACGGCGATGTTATTAGGGGGTTCATCCAGAAAATCGGAGACGACTTTGCCGTTCTCAATCAACTCAATACCATCTGCTCCGTTATAGCCCGCATTTACGGTAGCCACAACAGTGGTGGGGTGACCCGGCTGAACCTGGAGATTCGCTGCCGTGAAGGAGCCTTTTTGCGGATCCGATCCCAAGGGAATTTCAGTTCCAGCAGTTTGAGTTTGCAGATTGAATGGCACAACAGAATTGTCGCCGTTCAGACCTACGTACAATGTTGTTCCATCGCTCGAAAGCCCCATAACTCCGGGATCGTTGCCGATGGGAATCGGGACGCCCACGGTTCCGGTCACAGGATCAACAGTTACCAGACTGTTTGGGTTCGTAGCAGAACTTGCCGGGATGGAAGCGTATATCTTCTGCGTAAACGGCTCGTAGATCATGTCAGCAGCCCCAACCGTAGCTTGGTTGTAGACCGCGAAGCCCGCCGGAGCGGATGCGCCCCCAGGCGAGGGATTCACAACCTGGATCGAGAGGTTTCCGACCTTCTTCAGCAGAGAACCGGGAACGGTGATCTGAAAGAAATCTTGGTAAAGTGCCTTGGCGGGAACGGCCTTTCCGTTGACGGTGACGGTTGAGGTTGGGAAGAACTCACTACCGTAGATCCACACCTGAACCGGTTTTGAGCCAGATTTGGCAGAACTCGGTTCCAACAGGGATATCGTTGGCGTTGGGTAAGTTGTTAGACCGTTGCCCTGCAGGCTGATGGTCTGGGGACTGCCGTAAGCATCATCGTTAATGTAGAGCGTACCGTAGGTCACACCGCCAACCGAAGGCGTAAAGGTAGCGCCAATCTCGCAATAGCTCCCGGGTACCAGGACCGGAGGGCATTTATTGATTGCAGCAAAACTGGTGGTTGCCGTGACCGAGGAGATGTGAATCGGCAGATAGCCTTGGTTTAAGGCTTGAACGAAAATTGGAGCACTGGTTATGCCGACGATCTGATCGCCGAAGTTGAAGGCGTTCCCATACAGCGTGAGATAGGGTAAAGCCGAGTATCCCTGGAGGGAAACGGTCTGAGGCGAAATGGGTGCATTGTCGCTGAAGATCAAGTTGCCGGAGTCGGTACCGTCAGCCACGGGCGGTGTATATCGCAATTTCACCAAACAGCTCTGACCTGCGGCTAGAGTCTTTTTGCATCTGTTCTCTGTGATCACGAATACAGGGTTCGTAACGGTGACACTATTGAGATCGAGAGTCAGCGACCCACAAAGGCCGGGCGCGAGCCGCTCTGGAACTCCAGCATTAGAGCTTCGTCACTGATCGTGCCTGTATCAACCAAGCTTGTTTCACCCACGTCGGTAGCCACATTCCTCCCGACTTATGGCCTCTGAAGTCTCTTTCATAAGCTGTAATGTCGCAAGTCGGCGAAAAGTTCCCGAGTGTCCTCGTTTAGTAGTTTTTTGCACCACGGAGACACGGAGTCACAGAGAAACCTAATTTGCCTGGTAAAATCTCCTCCCTCTTGGACGTTACAGATCCAAAGGCTTTCTCCGTGTCTCCGTGGTGAAGAGATTTTCCTTTAGGTCAGGATGGAGTCGTCGAGCCGCTTGCGGTGGAAGTCGGCTACATGTTGCACGAAGGCCATGATCAGAGGATGCGGGTTATCCTCGCTGGACGACAGTTGCGGCTGGAATAGCGTAGCGATAAAGAACAGGTGCGCGGGAGATTCGATGGCGCGGCATTCTTCCTTCGAGCCGCGGGCCACGACCGGGAAACCCGCTTCCATCGCCATCCATTCAAACTCGGGGTTCATCTCGTAGTTGCAGAAAAACTCCTCATCGATCGTTTCCTTGCCATAAAACGCGGCTAGGTAAGAGCCAGGACGGAGCCGGATCTGGTTTATTTTTCCGGAGAGCTTGGGCGCTTTCGGATCACGATTTGGCACGGCGCAGGAGACTGGATAAATCACGATGGTCTTGGCATTCGGATCCTCCTCGGCAGTGGTGGCGTCCGCGATGCCGAGCACGTTCCGCGCGCACTCGATGAACGTGTACTGGAAGCCTCCGCAGGTCGCGAGGAATGGCCGGTCGTGGACGCGGGCGAACTCGATGCCTTTGAGCATGCCATCGAAGCTCTTATAGGGGCTGCCAGCCGAGGCCCAGAGGCCGACGCAGGAATCGAGAGTGGCGACCGCGGATGGTTCGAGCAGCGACGGAGTCGGAACCCAGACCGACTCGACCGGGAGTTGGAGTTTCCGCGCGGCATGCTGCAGCGAATCGTTGGTCGCGTGGTGGGAACGGAATTCGGGATTGAAATCGCCGAGTATTCCGATCCGGACGGGTTCGGTCACAAACGACATTCTAAATTAGCGCTTCTCGCTTGGCGTTGAGCAGTTAGCTGCCGGCTTCTAGAACAGCTCCATCTGTAACAGCAGCATGTAGATACCAAGCAAGGTGATGGCGGCGCCTCCCCAGACCATGGCGGCTGATTTCCATGCCAGCGCGCTGACGAATTCCTTTTGACTCCGGAAAGAGATCACAAAGGTCGGATCGTTCGTGCCCTTCATCAACAAGACGGGAGGGGTGAGATTCGAATCCGCGGCAACGTGTCCGTCCTCTTTTCGCTGAGCCTGGTTCGAGCCCGTTTGCAGGCTGAGAGTAGCTGCCGCCAGAGAGCCCTTCTCTTCGACGGCCATCGATTGATAGGGAACGCCCTGATACGGAACTCCGGCGGCGGACCAGGCCTCTGGTTTGGTGATGCCCGCGCGGGTCAGGGCGGCCGCGATCTTCGCCTGTTGGCTCATCTCGCGGGTGGGAATTGCCTGCGAACTGCTGGAAAGCTGGATGACTTGCGGGGCGGCCGCGGTATCGGAAAAATTGCCGGGCGAAGAATCGATTTGCGCGTCGCTGCGCGGCGCAAACGGACGCAACTGGATGCCCGGGTTTTCCGTGAGCGTTCCGGCGATGAAGAGCTCGTCTTCCGGCTTGATCAGCCGCTCCTCGATGCGCAAGCTGCGGGAGGAAACGATTCCGTGGCGCGCAAGAAAAACGCTGACGCGTGGCGGAACGCTATCCAGGCCCGAGGAAAAAAAAGACTTGTCATACTCCTCGCGAAAGTCCCGATGCAGGTCAAGATCGGCGCCGAGCGGTTCGATGAGCAACTGCCCCGTGGAATCGTCGACAAAAAAAGGAAGGTGCAGAGTCTCGTCCGCGACTTTCTCCCATTCCTTCTCTTTGCCCGCGCGCTGCTGCCACGCGGTTGTGTGGTAGAGAAAGCACGGCTTGCCGGTGATCGGGGCCGGCATGGTGTAAGGGCCGGTGGCCATGCCGTTCACTTCGACTAGTCCCATGGCGGCGCTACGAATCTTGGAGGTCGGTGTGCTTAGCAACAAGCGCTTGCGAGCCAGCATGCGGAAGCCGACAAAAAAGAAGTACAAACCGCCGGCAAGCGCGAACGCCGAAAGTATTGAGAGGTGATTGATCGGGATGAGAAAAAGAAGGCAGCCGGTCACGGTACTTCCCTGGATTGATTCGGATGATCTGTTATGAGGATAAGAAGAGATGGCAGAAACAACACGGACAAAGCGCAGGAATCGGCTTACGGAAGTAACAGTTACCGCCTTCGATTGCGGAGGCACGCACGGCGAGGCAAGCCTCGTCTGTAATCAGATAAGTGGGGAACTGGGCGTCCCCGCCCGGGCGGGCGAGATGCCCGTTGCTCCCCAACAATTCATCAAGCCGTCACAACGCGATCTTTCAAAATGTCGACCACCGCGGCCATCGCGGCATCCACTTCGGCATCGGAGTTATAAAAGTGCGGCGAGAAACGGACTCCCGCCTTCGGCCGCCAGTCCACGAGGATGTCGCGGGCGAGGAGCACACGACTCACCGCCTGGGAATCCGGCATGTCGATGGACACCGTGCCTCCGCGCCGCTCGGGATCACGAGGCGTGTTGATGCGCCACCCTTGCCGGTTGGCAAATTCAACGATGCGCGCGGTCTGACGCTTGGACTTCTCGCGGATTCTTTCCACGCCAACTTCCTGAATGATATTTATGCCGGGCCGGGCCGCTTCGATCGAGGGAATGTGCGTGGTTCCATTCATGAACCGGAATGGAGGATCGGCGTAGCGGATAGGGCCGGTTGCGAATTCAAAGGAATTCGCGTGAGCGAACCATCCGGTCAGCTTCGGTTCGAGTTTCCTGCCGAGGTCGGGGCGCACATACAAGTAGGCCACACCAGGGCCACCGCAGAGCCATTTGAGCACACCTCCGCAGGCGAAGTCGGCGTTTAGGGCCTGAATGTCGACCGGGACTGTCCCAAGCGACTGAAACGTATCGAGCACGACGTGGGCGCCCACCTTATGCGCTTTGTCGATAATGGCTTTGGCATCGTTGATATAGGAACTGCGGAAGATGACATGGGAGATCGGAACAATCAGCGTCTGCTCATCAATGGCGTCGAGTAGACGCTCGGTCGGGACCGTGATGCCATCGTCGGTCTTGACCATGTGCACGCGGGCGCCGTATTGGCGCTGCGCTTCCCAGAAATACATCACCGACGGGAAATTCATGTCGCTGTAAACGACTTTGTTGCGCTTGTCGGTGAAGTCAAAACAGGAGGCGACCACGGCCTGGCAGGTGGTGACATTCTGGTGCAGAGAGACGGAATCCTTGGGCGCGTTCATCAGTGCGCCGAGTTCGTTGCCCACCTCAAGGGCGAGCATCCACCAGCGCTCTTCCCAGGCGCGAACGCCGCGGGTGGCCCAGACATCGGCATAGGCGTGGAGCGCGTCATAAACGGCACGTGGCATGGCTCCGAGAGAGTTGGAGATCATGTAGTTGGTGCGCTCGAGGATGGGGAACTGGGAGCGGTAATGGAGAAGATCGTCGGGCATGAAGCTTATTGTAATCCGGCGACGCGGTTCGCTTTTCGTCGTTTGCTGTTCGCGGCGCGCTTCCCGCTACAGGCTTCCGGCGGTGCGTCGCGCGGCGCCGGGGCGGAGCAGGAAGTAGAGGATGGTTAGGGCGATCAGGAAGGCGAGTCCGGCAATGAGGTTGACGCGGGAATCCCACCAGGTTTTGCCGATGGATGCGAGGACTACGGCGAGCCCGTTGATCGATCCCCACTTGCCCAGTGGTGAGCGAGCAGGAATCTCGGCGGCTTGCGCCGGGGTGAGCTTGCGGCGCAATTGAATGTGGGCGGCGAGCGAGACAATCCAGGAGAGCATCATGCCGAAAAATGCTCCGCGCAGAATGTATTCGAACGCCTGGGCGGGGGCCCAGCGCTCCAGGACCAGAGCCACGATGATTCCGTAAGAAGACGCCAGCAGCGCCAGCCTCGGGGTACCCTTTGCGCTGAGGCGGCCGAACCCTCTCGGAGCCCATCCGGTGCGGGCGAGCGAGAACAGCATGCGCGATGAGATGTAGAGGGCGGCGTTGGCTCCGGAGAGCGCGGCGGTCAGGACTACGAAGTTCATGAAGTGCGTGGCGCCCGGCAGGCTCACCGAACGGAAAACGGTGACAAAGGGGCTTTCGGTGACACCAGCGCGATTCCAAGGCATGACGCCGACGAGAATGATGATGGCTCCGAGATAGAGGAAGGTGAGTGTAAGAAACGTCCTGCGCACGGCGCTCGCGATTGCCTTGGCGGAACTGGACTCGCCGGAGGCTACAGCTACAAATTCCACTCCGCCGAAGGTATAGATGGCGAAGGTGATGGCCAACAGCGGGGCGGCGGGTCCGAGAGGAAAGAAGCCGCCATGAGCGGTGAATTGAGAAGCGGCGCGGCCGGTCAGAAGCAGAGAGGCTCCCAGCACGATAAAGGTGGCGATGACGGCGACCTTGATCATCGCAAACCAGAATTCGAAGCGTCCGTAGCTCTGGACGGACAGAAAGTTGATCGAAAGAAGAAATGCGGAAAAGACCACCACCCAGACCATGGCAGGAACGCTCGGAAACCAGAGCTGCATGTAGGTGGCGGAGGCGACCATCTCGGCTCCAATGGAGACGGCGATGGCCAGCCAGTATCCGGCGCGCGAAATAAACCCGGCCCAATGGTTCAGGTAGAGGTCTCCATAGACGCCAAAGGAGCCGGCGGCGGGATGAGTGCTGGCGAGTTCGCCGAGGGCTAGCGCGACGGTCCAACTGATGAGGGCGGCGAGCATGAAGCTGAGAATGACCGCCGGCCCGGCGAGTTCGATTGCGGCCGCGGTGCCGAGGAGGAGTCCAGTGCCGATGGAACCGCCAACCGCGACCATGGGCATCTGTCCAGCGGTAAGTTGGGGGCGGAGGCCGGACTCGGGGTTCGGGAGCGAAGTGGGCATGAGGGCTCGTATTCGTATATCAGAAGC
>VFSW01016460.1_pt1 | contig 10088 bp, 10 predicted proteins | sample 5358111 | NCBI WGS metagenome assembly VFSW01 (sample SAMN11554181, study PRJNA540505) | mine drainage metagenome | isolation source: sediment from site ElyBrook_90M | place: USA: Ely Copper Mine, Vershire, VT | collected 2017
AGGTGAGCGGGCCGAGGTCGCTCATGCCGTACTCGCAGACCATCTTGCGGGCCAGCTCGGTGGCGCGGACGATGTCGTTGCCTGCCCCGGTGGTCTTGCGGTTCATGAAGATCTCTTCGGCGCAGCGTCCGCCCATGAGGATGGCGAGCTGGGTGTCGAGATAGTCCTTGGTGACGGTGTGCTTGTCCTCCTCGGGCAGGTGCATGGTGACGCCGAGGGCCATGCCGCGCGGGATGATGGTCACCTTGTGCAACGGGTCGGAGTGGTTGCGCTTGGCGGCGACCAGGACGTGGCCCGCCTCATGGTAGGCGGTGTCCTTCTTGTCGTCGTCGGAGAGCAGCATGGACTTGCGCTCGGCGCCCATCAGGACCTTGTCCTTGGCGACCTCGAAGTCGAACATGTGGACGGATTTCCGGTTGTAGCGGGCGGCGGTGAGGGCGGCCTCGTTGACCATGTTGGCGAGGTCGGCCCCGGAGAAGCCCGGGGTCCCGCGGGCCAGGATGTTGAGGTTGACGTCCTCGGACATGGGGACCTTCTTGCAGTGAACGACGAGGATCTCTTCTCGGCCACGGATGTCTGGACGGTCGACCACCACGCGGCGGTCGAAGCGACCGGGGCGCAGCAGCGCGGGGTCGAGTACGTCGGGACGGTTGGTGGCGGCGATCAGGATGACGCCGTCGTTGGACTCGAAGCCGTCCATCTCCACCAGAAGCTGGTTGAGGGTCTGCTCGCGCTCGTCGTGTCCGCCGCCGAGACCTGCGCCACGGTGCCGTCCGACGGCGTCGATCTCGTCGATGAAGATGATGCAGGGGGCGTTCTTCTTGCCCTGCTCGAAGAGGTCGCGCACGCGCGATGCGCCGACGCCGACGAACATCTCGACGAAGTCGGAGCCGGAGATGGAGAAGAACGGGACGTTGGCCTCGCCAGCGACGGCGCGGGCCAGCAGCGTCTTGCCCGTTCCGGGAGGCCCGACCAGCAGGACGCCCTTGGGGATGCGTCCGCCGAGGCGCTGGAACTTCTGCGCCTCGCGCAGGAACTCGATGATCTCCTTCAGCTCTTCCTTGGCCTCATCGACGCCAGCGACGTCCTTGAAGGTGATCTTCTTCTGCTGCATGGAGAGCAGGCGGGCGCGGCTCTTGCCGAAGCTCATGGCCTTGTTGCCGCCGGACTGCATCTGGCGCATGAAGAAGAGCCAGAGGCCGAGCATCAGGGCGAAGGGTGCGATATTGATCAGCGCGGAGACCCAGAAGTTGGAGTTCTGATCTTTGTTGGTGATGTTGACGCCGTGGCTGCGGAAGATCGTCCACATATCGGGGTCGTTGGTCGGGATGGTGGTGCGGAACTGGTCGTTGTTGGTATAGTGGCCGACCAGCGTGTTTCCGTCGACGGTTCCATCCTTGATCTGTCCGGCCTGCGCCTTGTTGAGCATGTCGCTGTAGCTGACAGCGGTTTCCTTGGTGGCGCCCACATTTTTGCCGACGATCGTCCAGAGACAGATGACGCCGGTAATCAGGAAGACCCAGATCAGAAGTTGTTTGACGGTTGAGTTCAATTGCGTTTCCTCATTTTCCGGTCTGAAGCACCCAGATGAACCGATACTGCGACTGGTTCTTTGCCGTGCGGCCTGAAGCCTGCACCGGAAGCTACAGTAGTGTTAGACGCTTCTTTGCACTGAAGGGTTCCGGGTTTAAGCAGGAATTGCCGACCCGACCCTGCGTCGGTGCATGACAGATAAAGTGATTCTACTCTGAGCGGGGGTGGAATGGTGCATCGAATCGGGACGAAGTGGGCCAGAGCAGGCATTGTCGGTCAGGCGGCACCGCTCTTCCGCGGAGATGCGGGCCGTCGGTGCGAAGGGGTCTGGTCGTCTTCGGGAGGGCCGAACAGAGAGACGGTGAGGCTTGCAAGAGGAAGGGTTCGTATAATTCAGGGGGTTGTTGAAATGGAGGTTGAGTGAGCACACTTCAAGGTCGGGTTGCGTTGGTAACGGGTGCGTCGCAGGGGATTGGGCGGGCATGTGCATTGGCATTGGCAGAGCGGGGCGCGACGGTCGCGCTGGCCGCACGCAACCTGGCGAAGCTGTCCGAGGTTGCGGCGGAGATCGTTGCGGCGGGCGGCGTTGCCCATGCGTTTGCGCTGGACTTAAGCAGCGAGGAGTCGATCCAGGCCTGTGCGAAGGAGGTGATTGCACAGCTCGGCAAGGTGGAGATTCTGGTCAACAACGCAGGCATCACCCGCGACACGCTGACCCTGCGCATGAAGCGCAAGGACTGGGACGACGTGCTGTCCACCAACCTGACCGGAGCCTTCCTGATGACGCAGGCGGTGATGGGATCGATGCTGAAGGCGCGCTGGGGACGGGTGGTCAACATCACATCGGTGGTGGGCGAGACGGGCCAGGCGGGACAGGCCAACTACGCCGCGTCGAAGGCCGGGCTGATCGGGCTGACCAAGTCGCTGGCACGCGAGCTGGCCAGTCGGACGATTACGGTGAACGCGGTTGCGCCGGGGTTTATCGAGACGGCGATGACGGCGGTGCTGACCGACGAACAGCGCACCGCAATGACGACGCATATCCCACTGGCGCGTGCGGGTACCGACCAGGATGTTGCAGCGGCGGTGGCGTTTCTGGCGTCGCCAGAGGCAGGCTACATCACGGGGCATACGCTGGACGTTAACGGCGGGATGTACATGGGGTAGAGGCCCAGGAACCGAGGAAGAGGAGCGGCTGTCCTCGGGGCCGTTTGGTTTGTAATCGCCGCTTGGTTTGCAATCGACGACCTGCAATCTGCTCTTCTGTTCTGACACCAATAACTGAATGAGTAGTAATCAGCTTGGTTCATCGGGGCGCTGGGGTTCAAGTAGAGGTTCAAGGGAGGGTGGATAAGTGGTTGCCGGTGAACCTTGGCGGGTACGCGAATCGCCAGATTGCATCAGATAGTCGTTGACCAGGCCCAGTTGGATGTTTACTTTATGGCTAATGGCAGATATGCAAATACTTCCGACATCGATGAATAGCATCCCTCCCATCGCGACCGTTGCAACCAGCATTGGCGCGACAATCCGCTCCTATCGACTGGGAAAGGCGATGTCGCAGGGAGACATCGAAAAACGAACCGGACTGTTGCGCTGCTATCTGTCGCGGGTGGAGAACGGGCATACGGTCCCGTCGCTGGAGACGTTGCAGAAGATCGCCTATGCGCTGGATCTGCAACTGTCGGAGCTGTTCTCCGATCAGGTGGTTGGCGAGGAGATGTCGTCGCTGAATCTGGGGGAGGGCGAGATCCGCTTTCTGACCCAGATCCAGCGGTATTCGGCGCGCCTCTCAGAGAACGACCGCAAGCTGCTGCTGGCGATGGTGCGCAAGTTCGCCCAGACGACGCTGGTGTAGAGAGACCGTTGTGAGTTGGTCGTTGTGAGTTGTGAGTAAAAACAATAACAACGATCTCCGCTGCCTTGCTCACAACTCACAACTCATCATTCACAACTCTTTCACAGCAGGTTTGCGATCCAGTAGCCGAAGAGCGCGAGGACGAGGCACGCGACGGCGAAGGCGACCTTTTGCCGGCCCAGGTAGCGTTCGCGTCCGGCGGTCATGCGGGGGACGAGGGGGACGCCGAGGGCAAGGCCGCTGAGGAAGCCTCCGATGTGGGCCATGTTGTCGATGCGGATGCCGACGTTGACGAACAGGGTGCCCAGTCCAATGACCAGATTGATGAGGGCGAACTTGATGACGCTGCTGCGCAGTCGGCGCAGCTCCTCCCAGGGGAACGGGAGGCGGCGGTTGCTGAGCAGCACGATGAGGATTCCGGCGATGCCGAAGACTGCGCCGGAGGCACCCGCGCCGATCTGCATCAGATAGCTCGGATCGTGCATCCGGAGGGTGAAGACGACGTTGGAGGCCATGCTGAGGAGGTTTCCGGCGATTCCCGTGAGCAGGTAGACGGCGAGCATCCCGTAGGGGCCGACCAACGGCTCGCCCAACATGCCGAGGTTCCACAGGCACCACATGTTGGTGAGCAGATGGATGAGGCCGACATGGACGAAGGTCGCGGTGAGCAGGCGGTACCACTGGCCGTGCAGAACCAGCCAGGTGACGTTTGCGCCGTAGTGCAGCAGGTCGTTCTCGGTGGGGTCCTTCGGGCTTACGCCGTGGGTGACCATCCACAGATAGACAGCGATATTGATGGCGAGCAGGAGGTAGGTTCCGGGGGCGGAGCGTGGGTCCCAGACGCTGTACTCGCGGCGGCGGCGGGCCTGTTCGGGGGAGTAGGCCTCGGACGGCGTGGACTCCTCGGCGGGGCCGGAGGAGCCAGTGGGCGGTAGGATCTCGCCTTCGGGATAGGATTGTGCAGGAGACATGATGGTCTCTCTACGCTATCCCATTTTCGTCCTTGGCGTGGGGGCTGCGGCGGTCAGGCGGCGTTTTTAGTGATGCGTTCCCGGATGTGCGGCGGGATGCGCTGGATTGCCTCCGCGACCAGGCCGGGGATGGGAGTCGCGATGGCGACCAGGACCCAGAGCATCAGCGAGATGAGCAGGCCGACGATGGCGGTCGCCTCCAGCGAGATGGCGATGGGGGTGTGGTAGAGGTGGGCGTGCAGGCTGCTGCCCAGATGGGCCATGGCCTCGATGCGGTGCAGGACAATCGCAGCCAGCAGGAAGGCGAGGATGGAAAGGGAGCTGACAGAGATCAAGAGGACATCGATGGTGCGCGCCAAGTGTTGGCGGTGGCGGCACTGGGCGCACTCGGAGAGGTGATGATCGTAGTCCTGGCGCATCGCGGGCGAGAGGCCGGAGATGTCGTATCGCCAACCGGCGAGAATATCCCCAATCACCGGGTCCGTGCAGTTCAGCTCGTTGCGGCCGCGCGATCTGGATGTCTGTGTGACGAAATTCACCATAGTGTTATAGACATTATTCTACTCGTTCTGGTAGCTCACGGCGGGGAAAAAGTCGGGTTGGGCAGGGTTATAGGGGTGGTACTCGGGGATGCGTTGCGGCGGTCGGGCGCTCTCCGATTGTGCTCTAAGTGAAGAATCAAAACAGGTTATAGGCAAATGGAAGCGAGCGGCGCGGACTGTAGGGCGAGCAGGACGCGGTTCCCCAGCAGGGTCCCGCGCTCTCGGATGGCCTCTTCGGCTGAGTGCAGCGCCAGTTCGGGGGCGTTGTTGGCCTCGGAGAGGTGGCCGAGGATGATGAAGGCTGCATTGCCGTCGTAGTCGCGGGCGAGGAACTCCGCGGTGGCGTGGTTGGAGAGGTGGCCGACGCGGGAGAGGACACGCTGCTTGACTGCCCAGGGGTATGGGCCGTCCTTCAACATCTCCAGGTCGTGGTTGGATTCGAGCAGAAGAACGTCGATGCGCCGCAGGGCGGACTTGACGTTGGGCGGCATGTAGCCGAGGTCGGTGGCGATGGCCATTCGGATGGCTTCGGAGGCCGACTCGAAGACGAAGCCGCAGGGGTCGGCGGCGTCGTGCGGCGTGGTGAAGGGCGTGACCGTAAGATCACCGATGCGGAAGCAGGTCCCCGGCTGGAAGTACTCGACCGCGGGCAGGCTGGCCGGGTCGCGCTGGACCGCGGTTGCCGGGACTTCCTCTTCGGGAGCAGAATTGTCGTCGGATTCGGCGGCGCAGGCGGCGAGTGGGAGGTCGTTGGCACCGCCTTCCCCCCATGACGACGAAGCCGTCATGGCTGGGGCACCCGGTTCCGAGGCGGCACGGGCTTGCTTTTCTTGCTGGACGCGGTCGAGCCACTTGGCGTAGCTCATCGTGGTGCGCGGAGTCATCTGGCGGACCCAGGCACGGTGGGTCGGCTCGGTGAAGAAGACCGGAATGCGCAGGCGGCGGGCCAGCACCGCGAGGCCGGCGACGTGGTCCGTATGTTCGTGTGTGATGAGGATGGCGTCGAGCGCGGCGGGGTCTTCGTTGGCCAGCGCCATGCGTTTGAGCAGCTCGCGGCAGGAGAGGCCCGCGTCGATCAACAGGCGCGTATGCGCGCTGGCGACGACCGTCGAGTTGCCCTTCGAGCCGGAGGCGAGAACGGTCATGCGCATAGGTCTCAAGATACGCCGGTCCGGTGTGGATTTGCGGGACTTTGTGCACGCGGAGATGCCTTTGTGGATGCGGGCCGCGGGCAGGTCAGGTCAGGCGCGGGAGATTGGAGCCTCGCGATAGAGACGAAGCTCGCGCGCGGACCGCTGGACGCGCAACTGGCCGGGCAGGTGGAGGATGGAGCCGGTGCGCACGGCGCGGGTGGGCGCTGGGCTGGTGCGGTCTGCGCAGTCCGAGTCTGGAGAGAGGCCAGCCAGGGCGAGCAGGCGGGCGGTCTCGTCGAAGCTGAGGCGTGCTCCGATGGAGCGGGCGGCGGCGCGCAGGACGCGGCGGCGCAGAGCGGCACCGAGCGGGCGGAGGCGTTCGATCTCGATGGCGACGGAGCTGGCGTTGGAGCCGGAACCGGAGGGTGCGGTGCCGACGGCGCGGCCCCCGCCGCGGACGGGCCTGCCGGGAAGCAGCAGTTGGGGAAGGATGCGGCTGAGTTCGGATTGCCAGTGGGCCTCGTCCTCGCGGGCCAGCTCGGCGAGGTTGGCCAGGGACTGGTCGATGGCGGGGTTCTCCGCGCGCAGAAGGGGCAGGACGGAGTGGCGGATGCGGTTGCGCGTGAAGGCCTCGTCGGCGTTGGAGGAGTCCGTGCGCCAGGACTGGTTGCGCGATTCGAGGAAGGCGACGAGGTCGGCGCGGCGGACGGCGAGCAGTGGGCGGAGGATCTTGCCGATGCGCTTTGAACGACTGCTGGCGGCGGGCGGCGGGGATTGCGGCGTGAGTGTCGAGCTGGCGCTGGACTGGACGAAGACAACGGGGTGGATTCCGCTCAGCCCTTCGGTCCAGGCCCCGCGCAGCAGTTTCATCAGGACGGTCTCGGCCTGATCGTCGAGGGTGTGGGCGGTGAGTACGGAGTCGGCGTGGCCGTCGGCGATGAGCTGGCGGAAGAAGCTGTAGCGAAGATTGCGCGCGGCCTCCTCGATGGTCTCCGGTTGGCCGGAGGCGCGGGCATGAAGGATGCGGTCGGGGACGCTGGCGCGGTGGATGTGCAGCGGGAGTTCGAGGCGGGCGCAGAGGGACTGGACGAAGGCGAGGTCGGCGTCGGCCTCTGCGCCGCGCAGACCGTGATGGAGATGGGCCGCGGAGAGTCCGACGCCGAGGGCGTTGCGCGGCTGGGTGTTGGCGGCGTGCAGCAGCAGCAGCAGCGCGACCGAATCCGCGCCACCGGAGACGGCGGCGCAGAGGCGGTCTCCGGTGCGGATGTATGTGCGGTCGAGCGTGGGCGCAAGGTTTGCCATCGAGACTTTATGGTACTGCGCTCGTCCGCTTCGGCAGAGGTTTCGGATGAAGACGGCTCTCTCTTGTTATACTTCCTTGGCTATGCGAGTCTTTGTAATTCTTCCGGCGGCTGGGATTGGGACGAGGATGTCCGTGGGCGGCGGGGTGGGCGGCGCGGCCACTCCGAAGCAGTTTCTGACCATCGCGGGCGTTCCGGTTCTGGTACATTGTCTGCGCGCGTTCCTTGCGGTCGAGCGCGTGGAGGCCATCTACGTCGCGGTGCGACAGTCGGAGATTGCGCGCGTTCGCGCACAGGTGGCGGAGTTCGGGCTGGACGTGCCGGATGGCGCTGGCGGCAGGGTGCATGTGGTCGAGGGCGGCGACCAGAGGCAGCAGTCGGTGAGCAATGCGCTGGGGCTGCTGGTCTTTGAGACCGGCTGCGGCGAGGACGATGTGGTGCTGGTACACGATGCGGCGCGACCTCTGATCGACGCAGGCACCATCGAGCGGATGATCGATGCAGTGGTCGAACACGGTGCTGCGATCGTCGGTCTGCCCGCCGTGGATACCATCAAACAGGTGGAGCGGACGGCGCATGGCGCGATTGTGACGGCAACCATCCCGCGGGAGCGGATTGTGCAGGCGCAGACGCCGCAGGGAGCGCGCTACGGGCTGCTGCGGCGGGCGTTTTCCGAGGCGGCGACGGATGAGTTCACGGGCACCGACGAGTCCAGCCTGCTGGAGCGCGCGGGGATCGCAGTGGCGGTGGTCGCGGGATCGATGAAGAACTTCAAGATTACGCAGCCCGGAGATCTGGAGCTGGCGGAGTTCTATCTGCGCCAGGAAAAAGCTTAACCCCGGCGAGCACCGATCGAAGCAATGAGGAATACTGTTGAAAGGTGAAAATTGAGGTGGCGCTGTTGATGAACTTCGGAACGGGTCCCCGCTTCAAACGATTGGTTATGGAGAACGAGCAAAAGAAATCAGTCTCGAAATCGGTTCAGTCGGAGTCGATCGGTGCGAAGTCCTTCGCCGACGCTGAGGTGGCCCCATGAGCATACGAATTGGGATCGGCTTTGACTCGCACGCGTTCAAGGCGGGCGTGCCGCTGGTGATCGGCGGCCTGGCGATCGAGCACACCGAGGGTCTGGAAGGCCACTCCGACGGCGATGTGCTGCTGCACGCGATTACCGATGCGTTGCTGGGCGCGGTCTCCGCAGGCGACATTGGGACGTTCTTCCCGCCCAGCGACCCGCGCTGGAAGGGCGCCAACTCCAGCGTCTTCCTGCAGACTGCGCTGGAGGAGGTGGCGACGGCGGGATACAGGATCGTCAACGTCGATACCGTGTTGATCCTGGCGCGGCCCAAGATCTCCCCTATCGCCGGAGAGCTGCGCGAACGCGTGGCAGAGTTGCTGGGAGTGAAACCGGGCGAGGTGGGCATCAAGGCCAAGACGCCGGAGGGCCTGGGACTCGACCACACCGCCGTCGCGCACTGCACGGTGCTGTTGGAGAGCCTGCCCGCGCCCGAGGCGCTGGCGGAGATGGTTGCAACGGCGGAGGCGGGATCGGAAGAGGAACTGAACGCCGTGGTCGAGGGGCTGGTCGGCGGACGGCGCGACCTCTCCGCGCTGGGGCACAAGACGACGCCGTTCGATACGGACGATCTGACATGACGGCGGAGGAGTTGGGGGTGGAGTTTTCGGCGGTGGTGACGGATATTCAGATGGAGTCGCGGGTGGGCGCGACGGTGCGCTGGCGGATGACGCTGGACCAGACCCGCTTCGCGGCGGGCGATGTGGGCGTGCTGGAGGCCGTCTCGCGCAGTGGGACGCGGATTGTGGTTCCCGTGCTGCGCGTCGCGGTGGACGAGAGCGGCGACGTCTGGCATGTGGTGGAGAAGCCGCTGGCCGCTGGCACCGACGTCGTCGGTCGAGTACTTCAAAGACAGACAGATTGATGCCAGTCATCCGTTTTCGTTGATCCCAGTCATCTGGTTTTCGCAAGACGAATGCAAAGCACGGTGACGATGGCTCGACGAACACCAGGCAAGCTGAACTGCCCCAGTGCTGCGCCTGCGCGAGCAAGTCCTCCAGCCCAACCGCCGCCCCCACGAAAAACAGCCCGTGGCTCCACCGCGTCTAGTTCCGGTGTAGTACGCGTTCAGTAATGAGACATGGGCTGCCTGTAACAATGCGATGGCAAACCTCAGCGAGTGAGCCTAGAATCGCGTTGTGGACATCTCGTACGACCCGGCGAAGAACCAGAAGAATATTCGTGAGCGCGGGTTGGACTTTGAACGTGCGGCGGACTTTGATTTCACGGCCGCAGAGATCGATCCGGTCTTGCGCAACGATGAGTTGAGATTCCTGGCGAAGGGGCTTCTGGACAAACGCCTGCACGTTCTTTGCTTCAAGGTTGTCGAAGCGGCATTCGGGTCATCAGCTTCAGAAAGGTGAACAAGCGGGAGGTGAGGCAATATGAAGAAGGCCGACGCGATCTGGAATAAAGGACCGGAGTTGATCGACGACGACGGCGAAGTCCGCGAACTGACCGCCAAGGACTTCAAGCGGATGAAGCCTTTCAGTTCTCTTCCGCCCGACCTACAGCACACGCTGCGCGAGATCAACCGCGGCAACGTGACCTTTCGCCCCGATCCTGTTTCCGGTTCCAATTCCAAAGAGGACCAGGTCCCCGTCAAGCTCTCGCGCTCCGTCGTCGAGCGCTTTCAGGCCACCGGCACCGAGTGGGAGAGCAAAGTCGACGCAGC
>VFSW01016461.1_pt1 | contig 10088 bp, 5 predicted proteins | sample 5358111 | NCBI WGS metagenome assembly VFSW01 (sample SAMN11554181, study PRJNA540505) | mine drainage metagenome | isolation source: sediment from site ElyBrook_90M | place: USA: Ely Copper Mine, Vershire, VT | collected 2017
TCGTTGTTGTTGAGCGCGAAGTTGATTATGTTGGACATCTCGCCGTCGTTTACTGTCCTTATGAGCGTTGGGACTAGCACTATGCCTATCCCTGCCTTCCTGCACGCATCTAGGGTCTTTGGTGCCTCCCAGTGGTTCTTCGGATTCGCCCTCTTGGAGACGCCGTCGTAGCTCATGTAGAGAGTGCTCACCCCTGCGTGCCTTATCTTGACTGCCAGTTCAGGCTCCTCTCCGAGTATGATGCCTGTCGTGTTGAGCTGTATCTGATCGAACCCGGCCTGCTTGGCAAGGCTTATTATCTCTACTATGTCGCTCCTCATCACGGGTTCCCCGCCTGTTATCTGAAGCGCGTTTGCAGGTATTGGCTTTTGGGCCTTGAGCTCCTTGAATATCTTGAAGAGCTCGTCCCTTGTAGGCTCGTATATCGGCTCGCCCTCCTTAGCATAGAAGAAGCAGTACCAGCACGAGAGATGGCACCTGTTAGTTATGACCACGTTCGCAAGCCCCGTGTGCGACTTGTGCCTCTCGCAGATCCCGCAGTCGAATGGGCAGTTCTCACCCTTGTTGACATACTTGGGGTTGTCGAACCCCCTTCCGAAGTAATTGTAATTCCTCATCTTCATGTACATGTCATAGTCTTCCCAGTACTTCTCAACCGTCCACCCGTGCTCTGGACAGTTCTTCCGTATCATTACATTCTCTTCATCCTTGTATATTGTGCCGTCTATGATCAGCTTGCACTCCGGGCATACTGTCTTTGTGCGCTCGAGTACAGGCATCCTGCTGACCTCTTCTATGGTCCTGTGGTAAGGTGCGAGGATCGGATCCTCAGGCACATTGGCAGCTTCAACCTGCTTTACCTTCATGTTACCGCTCGGCATGGCTATTACATTCTCAGGTTTATTATCCATATCACAACCGCTATGGAACTTATACAAGGACAAGATATTTAAAGATATCACCGGGTTATAGAAAATGTAGATACTTGAGATCTGAGACCTGGCCGGCGAAGGCAAATCTCTTCTTTTGGTCATTTTGAGTCTAAGCTTCGCTAACGCAAATGGCGCATTCCAGGTCGTTGTGGCGTGGTTATCAGATGGGATGTTCCACGAGGTTTGCGATAAGGCAGTAAAGACGAGTGCACAGTCACCTTCTTTATGCCCTTAATCCTATTTGTTGCAAGATTGTAGCCGTTTAGAGTTATTGGGTCTGTCTGCCCCGCGGGCCGCCTTTTCACGTAGTCCTTATCTTTGGGGTTTTAGGGTATATCTTAACGGCAGCGGCCAGAGGCAATCCAGTTTCACAGTCTTCTATTATGTGGAATTCGTATAGGATTAGGCCGAGAAGGCCAGGAGCAGTTTCGAAATAGTGGAATTCATACAAGTCCGCAAAGTCGTCGTAACGTTTTTATACTCTTGTGTAGCAATTATATCCAAGGAATTGAGTTTGCATTCGACAGTGATTTTATGAGGATTTACCATTATCATATTTACAGCGGGTTTAGCCTGGCGCGCAGTTAGATGCAGCTCTTCCTACAGTTGAGTTATTGAGGCAGTTGCCAATAGGGCATATTCGACATTACCGGAAATTCCTGGGATTCGTGCTTTGCGCACCTCTACAGGATGTGCTAATAAATAAATCGGTGAAATAATGGCAAAAACTTATTTGGACATAGTAAAGTATATGGTAGAGGCGAAGTTTACCATCAACGGGATGGTCGACAAGCCGGACATAATAGGCGCTGTCTTCGGACAGACCGAGGGCCTCCTTGGGGATGACCTTGACCTGCGCGAGCTCCAGAAAGGGGGCAAGATAGGAAGAATAGAGATAGAGCTCTCGCAGGGAGGGGGGAGGAGCTACGGAAAGCTCCTGCTTCCGGCCTCGCTCGACAGGATAGAGACATGCATCCTTGCCGCAGCCGTCGAGGCCGTTGACAGGGTCGGTCCTTACGAAGCCGAGTTCAAGGTAGACAAGGTAGAGGACACCAGGTCTGAGAAGAGGAGGAAGATACTCGACAGGGCTAAGGAGCTCGTAAAGCTTCTGCTCAACACAGAGATACCTGACAGCAAGGAGCTCTCAGAGATGGTGCAGTCAGAGGTTAGGGTTAGCGAGATCTCCTCGTTTGGGCCCGAGAAGCTGCCGGCGGGGCCTGATGTCGGGAAGTCCCCGGAGCTCGTGATAGTCGAGGGGCGCGCTGACGTCCTCAATTTGCTGAGGAACGATGTGACAAACGCAATTGCGCTTGGAGGGGCTGCCGCTGTGCCAAAGAGCATAATAGACCTCTGCAGGGAGAAGGAGACCACAGTCTTCCTTGACGGAGATAGGGGAGGCGACCTCATACTCAGGAACCTCGTAAGCGTTGCGGACATCGATTTTGTCTGCAGGGCACCAGACGGAAAGGAGGTGGAGGATCTCACCAGGAAGGAGATAATAAAGTCGATGAGGACGCAGGTCCCGCTAGACCAGTACCAGGGAAGCTCGCGCGGAAGGTTTACTATGCCGCAGGGTGCGAACAGGTATCAGAACAACAGGTACGAGCAGAGCAGCAACCAGCAGCACCATGCAGAGCAGCAGCCGCAAAGGCCAGCAGAGGTGCACATGCGGCCGGAGGAGCATAGACCCGAGCCCTCATTGAACGACGTCGACGAGGTAACTAGAGGGCAGGAGCCTGCACAGCACGAAAATGCCGGAGCCATAGCCAAAGAGAGCAGCCCGGAGAGGATATACTCAGGCTCGCAGAACGCCCAGACCAGCAAGCCGGTGCTTGAGAGCGTACTCTTCAACCAGCTCGGGATTGGGCTCGACGAGCTTTCAGGAACCCTGAGGAGCAGGCTTTACGACACCTCTGGCAACATCATGAAGGAGATCCCAATAAGGGAGCTGCTGCAGGCAGTACAGAACACTTCTAACTGCTTTGCGATAGTGCTTGACGGAGTAATAACGCAAAGGCTTGTGGATCTGGGGCTTTCCAAGGGAGTGAAGGCGATATACGGAATCAGGGCAAACCAGATGCAGAGGAAAAATCCCGAGATAGTGCTCTACACCAAGGAAGGAGGAAGAATAGAGTAGCAGTTACATGTTTGCTATCCTAAGCTCTGCGGTGCAGTTTGGGCAGGTTCCCTGCGTTGTCGAACCGGGAACTGGAATGGCGCATGTCATGCAGTAGTACGCTGCGCAGTCCTCGCAGTAGTATACCGGGCCTGCGCCGTTTAAGGTCTTGCCGCAGGCGTTGCACTTGATTTGCTGGGTTGCCATGTACAGTATACAGCAGCGCTATTTTTAAATTTATGGCCAACTTAGATGCCTTTGCACAGGGCGCTTGTTCGGTGCTTCGGGGAGACCCGGATGAGAGGAGGAGCCGCTAAAAGGATGGCAACCTGACATCGGGTTATAAAAGCTTAAAAAGCCATATAGGAAAGAAAATGCCCTTGGGTTTTTTCGATGAGATTTGAGCTTAGATCACCGTACAGGACATCGCCCGGCCAGGCCGAGGCGATAAACAAGTTAGTCGCGGGTTTTTCCAAGTTCAAGAAGCAGACACTGCTTGGGATAACCGGAAGCGGAAAGACCTTTGTTATGGCAAATGTCATTCAGTCCCTTCAAAAGCCGACCCTCATAATAGCGCACAACAAGACCCTTGCCGCGCAGCTTTACACGGAGCTTACCGAGCTCTTTCCAGAGAACAGGGTAGAGTATTTCGTGTCTTATTACGATTACTACCAGCCGGAGTCGTACATCCCGACTACAGACACATACATAGAAAAGGATTCCTCAATCAATGAACAGATAGAGAAGATGAGGCTGCACGCCGTCTCGAGCCTTGTGAGCAGGAAGGACACCATAATAGTTGCAAGCATAAGCTGCATATACGGGATCGGCGATCCGGATGACTTCAGGAACATGTCAGTAGAACTTAAGCAGGGGATGATGATCTCAAGGCAAGATCTCCTGCGCTCGTTGATCAGTATACAATACAGCAGGAACGACCAGAGCCTGGAGCCCGGAAAATTCAGGGTGCGCGGGGAGACGATAGACGTCATTCCGGCTTATGAAAACAATGTAGTAAGGATAGAGATTGATGACGGAAAGATAAGAAGCATAAAAGAGATCAGTTCCATGACAGGCGATCTTATATCAAGGATTGATGAGACAACAATATATCCAGCTAGGCAATACGTGGTACCTGCGGAGAAACAGAAGGTAGCGATAGATGCAATAAAAGAGGAGCTTCGAGAGCAGCTCCCAAAGCTCGGTGCCCTTGAGGCGCAGAGGCTTGAAAAGAAGGTGAAGTACGACATCGAGATGATTGCGGAGATGGGATACACCAACGGGATAGAGAATTACAGCAGGCACTTTGACGGAAGAAACCCGGGGGAGCCGCCATACGTCCTGATAGACTACTTTCCGAAGGATTTCCTTCTCATAATTGACGAAAGCCACCAGACCATACCGCAGTCTAAGGCGATGTACAACGGAGATTTTATGCGCAAGAAGAATCTGGTTGATTTCGGGTTTAGGCTGCCGAGTGCCTTTGACAACAGGCCGCTTAGGTTCGAGGAGTTTGAGAAGAAGATGGGCACAACGCTCTTCGTTTCTGCGACTCCTGCGCAGTATGAGCTTGCACATAGTGGAAATGAGGTAGAGCTGATCACCCGCCCGACCGGGCTGCTTGACCCGGTCGTGGAGATACGGCCTATAGAAGGGCAGGTTAGATACCTCATGGATGGGGCGAGGCTGACGATAGGCATGAACAACAGGGTCCTGGTGACTACGCTCACCAAGCGGGCTGCGGAGGACCTCACCGACTTCTTGGCGAAGGAGGGATTTAGGGTCAGATACCTGCATAGCGATATAGAGAGCCTTGAGAGGATAGAGCTCATAAGACAGCTCAGGGCTGGGGAATTTGATATCCTGGTAGGGATAAACCTCCTCAGGGAGGGGCTCGACATACCGGAGGTAGGCACCATCTTCATCCTGGACGCCGACAAGGAGGGCTTTTTGAGGGATGCGCGCAGCCTGATCCAGACCATAGGCAGGGCGGCTAGAAATGTTGACGGGAAGGTCGTCCTTTTTGCAGACGTCATGACGGATTCCATAAAGGAGGCCGTGCGCATAACGCAGGAAAGAAGGCTGCTGCAGGCAGAATACAACAAGAAGCATGGGATAATCCCAAAAACCATTGTCAAGAAAGTTGAGCAGAAGAAAAGGAGCATTAAGGGAATAAAGCATCTGGGAAAATCGGACATACAAAAAGAGCTGATCCGCATGGATGCGAGCATGAAGCGCTACGCGGAGAACCTGGAGTTTGAGAAGGCAATTGAGATGAGGGACAGCATTGAGGAGATGAAGAGGCAGGCGGCGAGGGAGGGAAAATGAGGGACAGCATATTCGTAAAGGGGGCCAGGGAGCACAACCTGAAGAACATTGACGTTGAGCTTCCAAGAAATAAGCTTATTGTGATAACCGGGCTCTCGGGTTCTGGAAAGTCCACCCTCGCATTTGACACTATATATGCTGAGGGCCAGAGGAGATATGTAGAGAGCCTCTCCGCCTATGCAAGACAGTTTCTGGGGCTGATGGACAAGCCGGATGTTGACAGCATAGAGGGGCTTTCGCCAGCGATCAGCATCGAGCAGAAGACCACAAACAAGAACCCTAGATCGACAGTCGGCACCGTCACCGAGATCTATGATTACCTAAGGCTGCTTTACGCGAGGATTGGCACTCACCACTGCCCAAAATGCAACAGTGCCATAAGACCGCAAAGCGCGGAGAACATAACAAGTCTGATAATGGGATTGAAGGGCCAGACACTGGTCTTCCTTGCCCCTGTATTGAGGGGCCAGAAGGGCACGCATGAGCAGGCCATAGATGATCTCAGGAAGCAGGGCTTCTCCAAGATCAGGATAGACCAGAAGATCTATTCGTCAGACACAGTCAGGGAAGAGGCAAGACTTGCAAGGTACGAAAAGCACTGGATCGAGGCAGTAATAGACACGGTAAGGATAGATGACGAGGAGAGGTCAAGGATATCCGAGGCTGTGGAGCAAGCACTACTTGTTGGAAAGGGAAGGATGATAGTTGTAGGTAGCAAGATGACCAGGGACAAGAAGAAGGAGCTGGACAGGTTTGCCGATGAGGCCATATACAGCACATTTGGCGCATGTCCCAACCACCCAGAGATAGTCTTTGAAAGCCTGGAGCCGAGGATGTTCTCTTTCAACAGCCCTTTTGGAGCATGCCCTGCGTGCCACGGCCTTGGCGAGATAACCGAGATATCTGTTGACCTTCTGATACCGGACAGGGACAAATCCGTGATGGACGGAGCTATCGAGATATACGGAAAGTTCGACTTGGCATGGAGGGCGCAGCAGATCTCAGTTGCGGGAAAGAGGCACGGCTTTGACGTATGGACGCCGATCAGGGAGCTGACCAAGAAGCAGCTAGATGTCCTGCTTTACGGGGATGCCCAGCCAGCCGCAGAAGAATCGCACAGGAGGGGGCGTTTTCGCAGGCGAGATGGATTTGAAGGGGTCATACCGCAGACCATGAGGCTCTACCGAGAGACGAAGAGCGAGTGGAGAAAGAGCGAGATCGAGAAGTTCATGAAAGGAGAGCTGTGCAAAACGTGCATGGGCAAGAAACTCCAGCCAGTTGTCCTTGCGGTTAAGATAGAGGGGAAAAGCATAATGGATACGACAGATCTGAGCATCGAGCAATCTGCAGAGTTCTTTGGAGGCTTGTCTTCAAGGCTGCCTGAAAAGGAGCTTGCGATCGCGACACAGGTGCTAAAGGAGATCAACGAGAGGCTTGGGTTCCTGAAGAACGTTGGGCTAGGATACCTCTCTTTGTCGAGGAGCGCTAAGACCATATCCGGAGGCGAGGCCCAGAGGATAAGGCTTGCGACGCAGATAGGAAGCAACCTTATGGGTGTCCTTTACATCCTGGACGAGCCGAGCATTGGACTGCACCAAAGGGACAATGAGAAACTTATCCGCACCCTCAAGGAGCTTCGGGACATCGGAAACACATTGATAGTCGTGGAGCACGACCTCGACACCATAATGGCTGCGGATTATATTGTCGACATGGGGCCCGGCGCAGGTGTTCACGGCGGCCACATAACCGCGCAGGGAACCCCAAAGGAGGTGATGAACAACAAGAAGAGCCTTACAGGCAGGTATCTTTCTGGAGACCTGGGCATAGAAGTGCCAAGCCAGAGAAGAAAGCCAATCGATTACATGCGGATATCAGGGGCGAATGAGAACAATCTTAAGAATCTTGATGTCCAGCTTCCCCTCGGAGTTCTGTGCGGGATAACCGGGGTTTCAGGATCGGGAAAAAGCACGCTAATGAACCAGACAGTAATGCCGCTGCTCAAGCAAAAGTTTGGAGAGCAGTCCGAGCGCATTGGCTCGCACGCGTCATTCACCGTCCCGAAGATAGTCCAGAATGTGATAGTGATAGACCAGGATCCGATAGGAAAGACGCCGAGGAGCAATCCCGCAACCTACACGAAGCTCTTCGACGAGATAAGAAGGCTCTTCGCTTCCACAAGGGATGCCCAGGTTAAGGGATATCGGGAGGGCAGATTCTCGTTCAACGTGAGCGGAGGGAGGTGCGAGACCTGCCAGGGGGACGGAGTACTCAAGATCGAGATGAATTTCCTGCCGGATGTGTATGTGGAGTGCAGCGAGTGCCACGGAAAGAGATACAACAAGGAGACGCTTGGGATCTTGTACAAGGGGAAGAACATCTCGGAGGTGCTCGGAATGGAAGTGGGAGAGGCAAGCCTCTTCTTTGAGAACATACCGCCGATCGCAAGGAAGTTGAAGACGCTTGTCGATGTGGGCCTTGGATATATCAAGCTGGGGCAGAGTGCAACGACGCTTTCCGGAGGGGAGAGCCAGAGGGTAAAGATATCAAGGGAACTTAGCAAGCACAAGCAGGGGCACGTGGTATACATGCTTGACGAGCCCACAACCGGCCTTCATTTCGAGGATACCAAGAGGCTGATAGGCGTGCTAAACAATCTGGTCGAAAAGGGAAACACAGTATTTGTAATAGAGCACAATCTTGACGTGGTCAAGAGCTGCGACTATATAATTGACCTCGGGCCCGAAGGAGGGATGGATGGCGGCAGGATAGTTGGTTTGGGAACCCCGGAGGAGATAGCAAAGGCCAGGAGCTCGTACACCGGGCAGTTCCTAAGGCCGGTCCTGGAGCAGGGAAGGGCATGATGGAGATAAGAAGTCCTGACGACTTTGATGCGGGCCGGGTTCCTATCGATCCTGGGGCGTATATCTTCAAGGACGAGAACGGAGCGGTCCTATACTGCGGAAAGGCGAAGAACCTTAGAAAGAGGCTGGGAAGCTACTTCGTAAGTTCCGATAGACTTGCGGTAAAGACGGCGCACCTTGTCTCAAGGATAAGGAGGATCGAATGGATCGTGGTCAGAAGCGAGGTTGAGGCACTGCTTCTCGAAAACAGGCTAATCAAGCAGCACTCGCCAAAGTACAACATCAGCCTTAAGGACGCAAAGACATTTGCGTATATAGCGATGACAAAGGAGAGGTTTCCCAGGATCCTTGCGTCCAGGAAGACCGGAGGCGGCATTGAGTCTTTTGGCCCGTATACTGACGCCACGAGAAGGAGGGAGCTGCAAAAACTGGTCGTGAACATATTCAAGCTGAGGACATGCAAGTCGCTGCCAAGAAGAGAGTGCCTGAATTACCACATAGGAATCTGCACCGCGCCGTGCATAGGAAAGGTTACTGTGGAGGAGTACCAAGGGCAGGTTAACAGCGCTAGAGTCTTCTTGAAGGGAGACACCGATGATGCGATAAGGACGCTCACCGAAAAGATGAAGGAAGCCTCTAGAGAGGGAAGATACGAACATGCGCTTGAGTTCAGAAACCAGCTGGAGAGCATAAGCCTTCTATCAAGCAGGCAGGTTGTTGACCATGAGAAGAATTATGATCAGGATGTCTTCGCATTCAGGAAGATCGGAGAGAGGGTTTTGGTCGTCCAGATTGGGATAAGAAGAGGGGTCCTTCTTGGCAAGAAGGACTTTGAGGTGGATTACCAGGAGAATCTTGAGCGCGAATTCCTCAGTGCGTTCTATTCCTCAAACCAGATACCGCACGAGATTATCCTGGGAAGGGAGTGCTGGGCCGATGAGGGTGAGAAGGAGGCACTCGAGGAGTTCTTTGGGAAGTTGAGGGGCGCATCGGTCATAATCACAGTGCCAATTAAGGGGGAGAAGCTCGCGCTCCTTGCGCTTGCAAACAGGAACATCGAGGCGAATATGGACCATGACAGCGCCCTTGCCGACCTTCAAGACGCCCTTAACCTGCCCACGCTGCCGCTTGTGATCGAGTCATTTGACATATCAAACATCGGAAACGAACACATAGTTTCAGGCATGGTCAGGTTCGTAAATGCAAAGCCCGACAGGAGCGGCTATAGGAAGTTCAGGATGAGGACAGTGAAAAGCGCCGATGATTTCGCAAGCATGCGAGAGGTAGTCTACAGAAGATACAAACGCATGCTTGAGGAGGGAGAGAAGATGCCTGACCTGATCGTAATAGACGGAGGAATGGAACAGCTGAATTCCGCGATGGACTCCTTAAGCTCGCTTGGCCTTTCTTTGCCGGTTATAGGACTTGCCAAAAAGTTTGAGGAGATCTACCTGCCTGGGGAAAAAGTTCCGAGAAAGTTTGACAACAACAGCAGAATGATGCTTCTTATAAGAAGAATCAGGGACGCCACCCACAACTTCGCAGTTGGCTACAACAGAAAGCGCAGGCAGATGAAAATGAGGGAGGAATTTGGAGCGCAGTAGGCATACGCCGCAGCTGCCCTGGGGGTTCGGACCTGCTTTGTCATCGCAGATTATGTATGTTCTGGCCACGATGAATGCGCCACTTAGGGCATTGCCATGCTTCTCATTGGTATTCCGATAACAAGCAGATTATCATGGACTAAAACTGCCAGGTAACTTTATCCCGTTTAATCAATGTTTGGAGACGACTACCAGATAATCCTTGAAATCGAGATAATTCCTTTTTTGGTGTTTCTTAATTTTT
>VFSW01016462.1_pt1 | contig 10088 bp, 6 predicted proteins | sample 5358111 | NCBI WGS metagenome assembly VFSW01 (sample SAMN11554181, study PRJNA540505) | mine drainage metagenome | isolation source: sediment from site ElyBrook_90M | place: USA: Ely Copper Mine, Vershire, VT | collected 2017
GTGCGCACAGTGCGCCCCGAGCCGCCGACAACTCCGGCCCAACTGGTTTCGCTGACGGCGTCTGGGTGCGGCGAGAGAATCCACGCGCCGACGGGATCAAGCGCGGCCGCGAGCGCCAGTTTGAGCGCCTGCGCGGCGATCTGCGCGGCCTGCGAAGGATCCACGCCGACGGCGCGCACCTGGGCGGCAATGCGCGGCTGGAAATGCGGAAGCTCCGCGCGGGCAGCGGGCCAATCGAGCTTTACGCGCAACCGGGAAAGCTCTTCCAGCAGTGTGTGGACGGCCGTGCCCAGCGCGCGGGAGAACTGCCCGCCTTCATGGCGGCTGAAGAGGGCGCTTTTGTCGTCTGCAGCCGCAAATGAACTTGAGTTCCGGCGGGAGTCGCGGCGCTCGGAATCGACAGAGGATGCAGCGGGCGGAGGTTGGTAATCGGGCGGCAGACGGCGCAGCAGCGTGGGTTGGATCGGGGCGGGCATCACGAGCAAATTTCTCTCGCCCGAGGCGGCGATGGATTCGATCTCCTGACTTTCCCCTTCCTGACTTTCGTCGCTTCCGGCTGCATTCCACTCTTCGAAGCGGGCGCGGACTTCTTCTTCCAGCGCCGGCCAGGCCGTAGCCAGCAGGCTGTTCACGGGTTCGGCAAGAACCAGGCTTCCGTTTTCTTCCTTGCAGGCGGGCCGGGCGAAGAGATGCAGTTGCTCCCTGGCGCGCGTGGCGGCCACGTAGAGAATGCGCCGCATCTCCTGCGATTCGCGCTGGCGATAGACGCGGTCCACCCAGGCCTTTGCGCTTCCGCTCTCCTCGCCCTTGCGCTGGAAGGGCGCAATCAGAAACTCGGTAATCTCCTCGGATTCGTCCGGCTCGGTAAGCCCACGCTCCAGCCAGGTCAGCATTTTTCGGCTTCCGCGCGCAGCCGCGGCTTGCAACTCGGGCACGATCACCACTTCAAACTCCAGCCCCTTCGCCTTGTGGATAGTCATCAACTGCACCCCGCAATCGCTGCTTGTGCAGGGGTCGGGCAAAGCCGTGAGCTTGTCGAGCGCGGCGTCCAGACCGGCGCCGAGCAGCTCCGGCTCGCCGTCAGGCAAACGGTCCAGGCAGCTCCAGAGCAGGTTGAGGTTGGCGCGGGCGGTCGCGTCCACGCAAGCGGCTCCGCCCAGCCGCAGCCAAACCTGCTCCAGCCAGCTTCCCAGCGCGGCCGTGGGTTGGTTTGCGCCGAGAGCGGTCGCTGCTGCCAGCGCATCGAGCACGCGGCCAGCGGCAGTGCGGCCCGTTTCGCTCAACAGCGGAAGCCGCTCGGCCAGCAGTTCCGGCGCCGGGCGGCAGAGCAGCGCGGGGTCGTCTCCGGCCAGCGTGTGCAGGTCGTCGAGCGAGAGGCCGCACCAGGGAGCGCGCAAAACCCCCAGCCAGGCCAGGCGGTCCTGTGTGTTGTGCAGGGCGCGGGCCAGCGACAGCGCGTCCAGCACCTCGGGCCGGGCAGCCAGCTTTTCCAGCTCTACGGCGCGGAAGGCAATTGCAGCCTGTCGCAGGGCCTGGGCTATGGGCGCCAGGTGATTACGCGTTCGGCCCAGAATGGCGATGCGGAATTTTCTTTCTTCACCACGCTCGCGGGCTTGGCGGACTTCGTCGATGGAGCTTTGATGGCTGCGAATCAGAGCTACAATCTCGTCGATCTGTCTTGTGCGAGCGGCATCTCTTTCCTGCGCGGCGCTGGAACCTGAGCCATTGCCGCGGCCCGGCTGAGGAACGAAGTCCAGATGCAGCGTGAAGGGCGGACCGGCACTGGCCGTCTCTTCGCGCGCGGCTTCCGCGGCGCAAAACGCGACGCCGCTGCCGTCGTCGGCCGCGAAGATCTGCGCGAAGTTTTGATTGAGCCGCTCAACCAACCCAGGCGCGGAGCGGAAGTTGGATCGGAGGGGAACGAAATCGAGCCGCAGTGGTTCGCCGACCTGTGCGGCGGAGGCGGGAATCTCGAATCCCAGCGTCTTCACGCGCGGAAAAAGTTCGGCGTCGGCGTCGCGGAAAAAGTAGATGGACTGCATGGGGTCGCCGACCACAAAGCAGGTGCGGCCTTCCCGCTCCGGCCAGGCGGCGATCAGGCTGGAGAGCAACTGCTGCTGGCGGCGGCTGGTGTCTTGAAACTCATCGGCCAGCAGGTGACGGATGCCGTCTGAGACAGCCAGCGCGGCGTCGGTGGGCAGCCCGTCCGCGCCGCGCAGCACACGCTGGGCGATCTGCGCAATCTCGATGAAGTCCACCCCGCCGGCCTCGGCAAAGGCGATTTGCAGTTCGCCCGCGGCGTGGCGCAACAGCGTGAAGCAGGCGCGCACGATCTTCCAATCGTCCTCGGTGTAACGGGCGGGAGGCAGTTCGCGGACGGCGGACAGCGCGGATTCCAGGCCGGGAACGGCGGCCAGCGCGGCAATCAGCGCGAGAATTTGCTCTTTTTCTCTCTTGCAGCCGGCGGGGAAACCCAGGCGCTTGTCGACTGTCCTGCGGAAGGCGCCTTCTTTGGTGAGCAGCAGATCGGCCAGAGCAGCGTGCGCCATGAGCGCCTCTTCGATTTCATTGCCGCCAGCGAATGGAGCGCAGGGAAACTCGGCCCGCTCGGCGAGCTCCCGATGCAGTTGGCGGCCGCTTTCTGTGCAGGCAAACCGCGCCAGCCGCAGCGCTTCCGGTCGCGCAACTGAAACCTGATCCAGAAGCCGGCTCAGATGGGGGAGCGCCTCGCGCACGGCGTTCGTAAAGGGCCGCTCCAGCCGCTCGCGCAGCGCCTCCCAATCCGGATCGCGATGGAGAACAAAGCCGTGCATCCAGCGGTCGCGGCTCTGCAGCATCTCGACCAGCAGATCCTCCGTGTCCTGCCAGCCGTTATCGCGCCACACGAGCAATTCTTCAATGGCCGCGCCCAGCGGAGAGTTCGTCTGATCGACCTTGCGCAGGGTTTCACGGGCGGCGCGGCGATAGAGTTCTTCCGGATCGGCGGCAATCTCCAGGCCGCCGCCGAGGCTGGAGAGCAGCGGCTGTTGCAGGGCCAGCTCCCGGCAGAAAGAATCAATGGTGGAGATGCGCAGTTGCGCCGGCAGGTCGAGCAGTTGCCAGCCGAGCGCGCGGGAATGCTGCAGAGCGCGACGGGCAAGCACCCCCATATTGTGGGGCTTTAGTCCCTGAGGATATTCACCCTCCGCAGATGGTAATTCGTCCGCGGCTTTTTCCAATTCGCCCAGGATGCGGTGGCGCATCTCGGCGGCGGCGGCGATGGTGAAGGTGATGGCCACCACCTGGCCGGGTTGCTCCACCTCGCTGAGCAGGCGAAGAAAGCGGCGAGTGAGCAGGTCGGTTTTGCCCGAGCCGGCCGGCGCCTGCACCAGAATCGAGCGGGCGGGGTCGAGAGCCAGATTGCGCTGGGCCTGATCGGGAGGCGGAGTTTGGGAGGTGGGCTTACGCATCGCGCGCCTCCGCAAAATCCGGGCTGCCGGCGTCTTCCGAAGCGTCCTCGTCTTCCAAATGGGCCTGACCTTCCTGAATGCGGCAGAGGGTCTCGAGGCCGCAGCGTTCGCAGGTCTGGGGATACGCGCGCGGATTGACCGAAGCCTCCCCATCGAGGAAATCCCTGGCAAGCTGCTCGATGCAATCCTGCCAGTCGAGAAGCTGCTCGGCGGTGAAGGGATTCTTCGTCAGCGGGTTTGTTCCTTTCAAGCCGGAGAAGAGCGTGGCGGTGGCATCGCCCACGCGGCCGGCAAACTTCATCTCGCCGGGACGCATCTTGGCGAAGACCAACCCGCCGAGCACATCGTCCGCATCGAGTGCGAATCCCGCGTACAGCGGCAGTTGCACGTCGTCGGGGCGGGGCGGCTCCCATGCACTGGGCAAGATATTGCCGGTTTTGTAGTCGATGACCAGCAGGGTGCCGTCGTTCAGCCGGTCCACGCGGTCCAGGCGCAGATCAACGCTCAGTCCGGCGATCTGCGCACTGCGTTCGACCTCGGTGTCGGCGACGGTGAACTCGATGCGCGCAGCCTCGTAGTCCAGCCATTCCGTGACCAGCCGTGCCAGTCGCAGCTCTTCCAGTTCAAGGTAGCGGCGCGGCATGCGTTCGCGCAGATGGGCCGGCAACTGTTGTTGAAAAACGCGCCCGGCGTGGCTCGCGACGAACGCCTGCCGATCATTCAGATTCAACAGTTCGGCAGAGCTGCGAATGCCGTCCGGCGCGCCGGCCCAGATGGCGTGCAGCACTTCATGGAGCAGGCTGCCGCGCTGGGATGCGGTCAATCCGGCCTGGGCTGGCTGCCAGCTCTTTGCATGCAGGCGCGCCGTGGCGAAGGCCTTGAACGGGCACTGCGACTGCGCGGTCAGAACGCTGGCGCCGCCCGCCACCTTGCCGTGAGGGAAGGGAATACGGCTACGGTCCTCGAAGGGTACCGTCAGCGGGGCTTGCGCGGTGGGCGCAGTCAGCTCCGGCGTCAGATCCATCGCTTCTCCGGCAAGCTGCGCAATCAGCCGCGAGGGCCGCGCTTCCGCATTTTTATTCTGTTTTGCATAACTGAAGTGGACTGCGGGCGCGGAGGCCAGCAGGCGCTGGGTGACGCGGCGGGCCATCTCCCAGTCGAGCTGCGGCGTGGCGTGGGGCATTCCCGCCTGACGCTGAATTTCGACCGGAAGCAGTGGATGCGTTGTGCCGCCCGCGGGCCAGCCGTCCTCCTCCGCTCCCAGAAACCAGACAGCGTCCGCGCGCAGTCCGGCCGACTCTGCGGGGCCGGCAATCTGGATGGGTGCGTCCTGCGACTCGGGCGCGAAGAGCGTCTCCTCCAGAGTGCGGCTCAGTTGAGAGAGAAAATCCCGCCAGCTCATGCGGCGGCCATCAAAGCCCAGCGAACCGCAGCTTTCCACCGCCCTCTGCCAGCTTCGGAGGGCCTGAAATTCTGCGCTTGTGAGCGGGCGCGCGTCGGCAAAATGAAGTTCGTCCAGCAGCCGAGGAACCAGCTCTGCCCAGACCGGCGGGCTTTGCGGCCGGCGGGTTAGATCGCTCAAGCGGCGTTGCACTGCGCGGAGGCGCTCCATCCAGTTCGCAGCCAGAAACTCGGCGGCGCAACGCTGGCCGAGGAATGCCTCCAGAGTCCAATGCGTGCGCTCCAGCCCGCGCTGCCGCAGGGCGCGCATATACGCAGCCAGCGTGGCGGACTCCTGAGGGTTGGCCGCGGCCCAGGCTGTGGAGATCAGCCAGTCGAGTTCCTGCTCCTGCAACGAACCGTCCAGCCAGCGCAGCAGCAGATGCGCCGCTCGCGCCGGCGTCACCTGGCCGAGCCCCACGCCCAGCGAAAACTCGAAGTCCTGCGCTGGACCGGTGTGGGCAAGAAACGAGCGTTCGATCTCACCGCGGCGTGCGCTGGCGGCCTGGGCCACAACCAGCAGCCGGGCCCGTGGTTTGGCTGCGAGCTGACGGCCGCACCAGATGGCGCAAGCCGCGAGTTCGGCCTGGGCGTCGTCGGCGGCGTGAAAATGAACTTCCGATGCCGGTTCTCCCGGAGCAGCCTCGTCCCACGCGCCCCAGGTGTCGAAGACCTCGCGCTGCACGGGAAGAATGCGGTCAAAGCCGGCCACCAGCAGCGGCGGACGTGCGGCTGTCTCCGTGGCCAGCAGGGGAACAAGCTCGTGCGGCAGGCGGCTGGAGCTGAGCAGGCTTTGGGCGCGGCAGTTTTCGTCAAAGGCCGCCAGCCAGCGGCTGAAGGCGGCTGCGTCCTGCTGCCAGGCGTTGCGTGCGGCGTTGTTCAGAAGCCGCGGCGCGTACCAGCAGAGCAGCTCGTGAGCTTCCATGGCCAGCGCGGCAAGGCGATGGCGCGGTCCTTCCAGGAGCGTGGCCAGCGAGCGATCCGCGCCGGCAATGCCCACCCAGAGAGCCTGCTCCTGCGTCGGATTCAGCAGTAGCCGGGCGTCGGCCGAGCGCTGCTCCCACGCGTCGCGGACAAAGCTCTTCCAATCCAGAATAGTGGGCGCGGGCCAAGCTCGCAGCCCCTCGGCCTGCCGGGCGCGATGAAAATCGTCGGCCAGTGCGCGCGCGGCGCGGTCGCTGGCCGTGACCACCCAGCCGCCCTGGCGCAGAACCGCATCGATCTCCAAAGTTGCCGCGTTGCCCATTTCAGCGTTATACGCTGTCTGGCCGGGGAGCTGCCAGGGGAGCCGGAAGAGCTTTCAGAAGTTCATGTGATTGCCGCAAAATCCTGCTGTTGCCGAAGTTGAGTCATTGGCGAGCGTGGTTCAGGGGGTGTCCCGGACCGCCGCGGAAGCAGTTCAGGGCGCTGATAATTGAATCTGTGGAGACCGCGCGCAATCTGTTGCTGTTGAAGGACTACCAGGCCTATCTGCGCGTGGAAAAGGGGCTGCGTCCGTTGACCTGCGAGGCCTACGCCGGCGACCTGAATACCTTTGCCGAGTTTGTCGAGGGCCGTCACGGCGTACTGCTGACGGCGTCCGGCGAGGATGTGTCGGCCTTTCTGGGGCATCTGCGCTCGCACGGCATTGATCAGCGTTCGGCGGCGCGCAAGCTGAGCTGCCTGCGCGGCTTTTACAAGTGGCTCTTGCTGGACCGGCGCATTCATCACGATCCCACCGTGAACATCGAGTCGCCCAAGGCATGGAAGGTGCTGCCCAAGTCGCTGGCCGAGCCGGAAGTGGCCGAGATGCTGGCGCGGGCCCAGATGAACGCGGCGCATCCCCAGGCACAAGCCACGGCCTTGCGCGATTGCGCGATTCTGGAGCTGCTCTACGCCGGCGGGCTGCGCGTCTCTGAAGTCACGGCGCTCTCCACCGGCGATCTGGCGCTTGATCTGGGACGCGTGCAGGTGCGCGGCAAGGGCGACAAGGAGCGCATCGTGCCGCTGGGGCGCTCCGCGCTGTCGGCTCTGGAAGAGTATCTGCGCAACGGCCGGCCGCACCTGGCCCGCATCAGTTCCACCAGCTCGCATCGGAAGAAGCTCAGCGCGCCGCGTCCGGAAAAGCCGCGCCCGGACGCTTCCCGGCTGTTTCTCTCCCTGCGCGGAATGCCTCTCACCCGCCAGTGGATCTGGCATCTGGTAAAAGTGGCCAACGGCAAGGCCAGCCCGCACCGGCTGCGGCACAGTTGCGCCACGCACATGGTGGAGCACGGCGCCGACCTGCGCAGCGTGCAGCTCTTGCTGGGCCACGCCGACATCTCCACCACCCAGGTTTATACCCACCTGGCGCTGGGCCGGCTCAAGGAAGTCCATCGGCTGCACCATCCCCGCGCCACGCGCCAGATTCCTCCACCCTCGGAGTCTTCCGTTCCCGCACCAACCAGCCGCAAAGGCCTCCATCTGGTTTCCCGCGCCAATCGAAATATGCAAGTAGAAAGCAGCGACACAAATCAGCCGGATCAAGCCGCCGTCTCGCTAACCGGAACCATCAGCTCACCGAACCATCAAGCCTCCTTGCATGGCAGCCGCAACAAGGAGCCCGCATGACCGCCTCCGCCTCTTCCACCACTGACGCCACTATGGAATCGCTGGTCGCCGGCTACCTGCGCGTGCTGGCCAACGAACGCGGCGCTTCCGCGCACACCCTGCGTGCCTATGAGCGCGAACTGCGCGGCTTTGTTGCTTATATCGCCGCGCACCATGGAAAAACCCATGGCCCGGAGCGCATCGAGCACACGCAGATTCGCGCCTATCTCGGCACGCTCTATGATCGCGGCCTCTCCAAAGCCTCCGCCGCACGGGCTTTGGCCTCCATTCGCAGTTGGTTCAAGTGGCTGGCGCGCACCGGGCATCTGGAGCAGAACGCGGCCGCGCTGGTGGCCACGCCCAAGCTGCCCCGGCGCCTGCCCCGCGTTCCCTCCATCGAGCAGTTGAATCGCGTGGTAGATTCCGTCGGCCAGGATGCCGCCAGTTGGCCCGCGCGCGATGCGGCGATCCTAGAGCTGTTGTACGGCTGCGGCATTCGCAACGCCGAGCTGACCGCCCTGAACCTCGAAGACATTCACTGGGCCAACGAGGCCATCCTGATTCACGGCAAGGGGCAGAAGCAGCGCTACGTCCCGCTGGGCGACGCGGCGGCGCAGGCCTTGCGCGCATATCTTGCCGAGCGCGCGGCAAGGCTGGCCGCGGCCAGCGAAAAAATCCCCCCGGCGACTCCCGCGCTCTTCCTCAATCTGCGCCTGCGCGGCCTGGGCAAACCGGGCGGCGCGGCCACCGGCCAGGCCCGTCTCACCACCCGCAGCGTCGCCCGCATCGTCAAGCGCATCGCCATCCTGCGCGGCCTCTCCGCCGACGTCCATCCGCATACCCTCCGCCACGCCTTCGGGACGCACCTGTTGGAAGAAGGCGCCGACCTGCGCGCCATTCAGGAGCTATTGGGCCACGAGCGGCTGTCCACGACGCAGAGGTACACGCAACTAACCACCGCGCAGTTGACAGTGGTGTACGACCGCACCCATCCGCGGGCGCGATAGCGTACGACGAGTGGTAAGAGCTGTTGGCGACATTTGAACATCAATAATTGCCGGAAACGTCGACTTCCGGGGGGAACGTCTAGCCGCGAAGGCAATCTGTCTCTGTAATGCATCTTCGTTTGCATCGGAGCTGGTTTGGATCATCGTCCATTTGGCGCGAGCGGCACTTCCGTGCTATCCCTTGGTAAGGGAGAACAAAGATGGAATCTATTGACGCACTACTCGATGAGGCAGATGCCACTATTGAAAAGGCGAGAGTCATAACCGCAAAAGTTGTGGAACGGATGACTAAAGAAGCTGACGGTAGCAAGCGTAAGGAATGGAATACAAAGCTCAACGCCTTAACCAAGAAGGTGGCCGAGTTGATGAACGCGATGGATGCTCTCAACGGGTAGCCGGACCTCGGTTCGCGCGTAATCGCCGAGTCACTCAGCACCCGTTCCCGACGCACGATTCGTGATAACATTGTTATTACATGGAGGATGGAATGCTGACGACGATTCGGCGATTGGGGAACTCGCAGGGGATTCTGATTCCCAAGCCGCTGCTGCAACAGGTTGGGCTGATCGATCAGGCGGAGATGCGCGTGGAGGGTGATGCGCTGGTGTTGCGCAGGCCCAAGACCGCGCCACGCTCGGGCTGGGCCGAGGCGAGCAGGAGACTGGCTGTTGCGGGAGACGACGCGCTGACGCTGTCGGAGTTCGGCAATGAAACCGATGCGGAGTTGAAATGGTGAGGCCGAGGCCTCCGGTGCGCGGCGAGGTCTGGCTGGTGAATCTCGATCCCACGGTAGGCAGCGAGATTCAGAAGACGCGGCCCTGCGTGGTGATCTCTCCGCCGGAGATGCACGATTATCTGCGTACCGCGATTGTCGCGCCGATGACCACCGGTAGCCATCCCGCGCCCTTCCGTATTTCTGTCCGGCATGGCGGTAAGCAGGGGCTTATCCTGCTCGATCAGATTCGCGCCGTCGACAAGGCTCGTCTGGTGAAGCGGAGCGGAGCCATTGCGTCGGCCACGCTGAGCGCCACGTTGGCTGCGCTGGGCGAAGTCTTCGCGGAGTAGTTGTGGATGCGCGGGGAAACTACAACACCCAGCGGCCGTGTTCCCGCAGAACTATCTCTTCTGAACTGAACTCTCCGTCGATTCTTCCACCGGATCGGTCCACTGCGCTCCGCATTCTTCGCAAAGCCAGGAATTGGCCGGGTCGGCGCTCTCCAGCAGCGGGTCTTGGGCGCCGCACTGGGGGCATACCGGCGGCTCGTACTCTGGAATTTCCATCTTGGATTGCTCGAGAATGGCCTGCGGAATCGGCCGGGATGCAATCAGCCGCGCCTGCTCCAGTTGATCGGCGGCAACCAGGATGCGGGGATTTTTCATGTCGGCCGCAATCACGTAGCCAGGACCTTCAATCCAGCTCTCGATGCCTTCCGCCTTCAATGCTGCCTGAAGCTGGCTGGCAATTTCCCCGCTGCCGCAATCGCAAAGCGGCGTCTTCCAGGTGTATTCGCGCGGTTGATCGTCGTCTTCCGCCTCGCCTTCGGCGGCCGGCGCATAAGCGGCAAAATCATGCAGCGGAGCCGGCGGGTGCTCTGCCGCATGCTGCAGATCGCCTGCCGCGCGC
>VFSW01016463.1_pt1 | contig 10088 bp, 8 predicted proteins | sample 5358111 | NCBI WGS metagenome assembly VFSW01 (sample SAMN11554181, study PRJNA540505) | mine drainage metagenome | isolation source: sediment from site ElyBrook_90M | place: USA: Ely Copper Mine, Vershire, VT | collected 2017
CCCGGCCGTGCATGCCGGTCTCCTGTCGTACCTGCGCGATCCGGGCCACGCGGCGCAGCTCGCCGAGCTGGGGATCGGGCAGTTGGAGCTGCTGGTCAGCAACCTGTACCCGTTCGAGCGGACCGTCGCGTCGGGCGGGACGCCGCAGGAGTGCGTCGAGCAGATCGACATCGGGGGCCCGGCGATGGTCCGGGCCGCCGCCAAGAACCACGCCAGCGTCGCGGTGGTCACCACTCCGGATGACTATGCCGAGCTTGAGGCCGCGATCGCGGCCGGCGGGGTCACGTTGGAGGGGCGGCGGCGGCTGGCGGCTCAGGCATACGCCAGGACGGCCGCCTATGACGCGGCGGTCGCGTCCTGGTTCGCCGCCGCCTGCGCGCCAGATGAGACTGCCCGGGAGACCGGCTGGCCAGACGTCACGGCGGTGCTCTGGCGCCGGCGCGAGGTACTGCGCTACGGCGAGAATCCGCACCAGCGGGCCGCGCTGTACCTGCCGGAGCGCGGGCCGTCCGGGGATGGCGGGCTGGCGGGCGCGGAGCAACTGCACGGCAAGGCGATGTCCTACAACAACTATGTCGACGCCGACGCCGCCTGGCGCGCGGCGCACGACTTCGCCGCGCCGTGCGTTTCGATCGTCAAGCACGCCAACCCGTGCGGGATCGCGATCGGCGCCGACATCGCGCAGGCACATCGCAAGGCCCACGCCTGCGACCCGGTCTCGGCCTACGGCGGCGTGATCGCCGCGAACCGGGAGATCGGCGGCGAACTGGCGGCGCAGGTCGCTGATATCTTCACCGAGGTGATCATCGCGCCCGGCTTCGAGCCGGCCGCGCTTGAAATCTTGACTAAGCGGAAAAATGTCCGGCTGCTGCGCTGCGCCTCGCCGTCGGCAGACCCGGCGGGGATCGAGTTCCGGTTGATCAGCGGAGGCCTGCTGATGCAGTCGGCGGACCGGATCGCCGAGCCCGGGGATCAGGCGGCCGGGTGGCGGCTTGTAGCGGGCGAACCGGTCTCCGGCCAGATGCTCGCCGACCTGGAGTTCGCCTGGCGGGCCTGCCGGGGCGTGAAGTCCAACGCGATCCTGCTCGCCGCCGACGGGGCGTCGGTCGGGATCGGGATGGGCCAGGTCAACCGGGTGGATTCGGCCCGCCTGGCGGTGAGCCGGGCGGGCGAGCGAGCCATCGGATCGGTCGCGGCCAGCGACGCGTTCTTCCCGTTCGCCGATGGGCTGCGGATCCTGATCGATGCCGGGGTCCGGGCGGTGGCCTCACCCGGCGGGTCGGTCCGCGACGACGAGGTGGTCGCGGCGGCCACCGAAGCCGGGATCAGTCTCTACTTCACCGGAGTCCGGCACTTCTGGCACTAGCTGATCCGGCCGCCGGGTAGGTACGCAGCGTCACCGGAATCAGGCCCGCTCGGCACTGAGCGCGGCCCATGCGGATGGTGCCGGACACGGGCCGTGAAGTTAGGGGGTAGTTCGCTCGTCCGCCCATCCAAGCGGCCGGCCAGAATAAGGGCCGTGACAGCTACCATCCTCGATGGCAAGGCAACCGCCGCTGCCATCCGCACGGAACTCACCGGCCGGGTAGCCGCGCTCATCGCGCGGGGCAATAAACCCGGCCTCGCTACCGTGCTGGTCGGGGACGACCCGGGCAGCGCGGTCTACGTGGCCGCCAAGCACAAGGACTGCGCCCAGGTCGGCATCGCCAGCATCAGGCGGGACCTCCCGGCCACCGCCACCCAGGAAGAAGTCAACCAGGTAATCGAAGAGCTGAACGCCGACCCGGCGTGCCACGGCTTCATCGTGCAGCTCCCGCTCCCGCCCGGCCTGAACAGCCAGCGGGTGCTCGAGCTCATGGACCCGGTGAAGGACGCAGACGGCCTGCACCCGATGAACCTGGGCCGGCTGGTACTCGGCGAGCCGGCCCCGCTGCCCTGCACGCCGCTCGGCATCGTCGAGTTGCTGCGCAGGTACGACGTCCCGATCGCGGGCGCCCAGGTCACCGTGGTCGGCCGGGGGATCACGGTCGGCCGCCCACTTGGCCTCCTGCTGACCAGGCGCAGCGAGAACGCGACGGTCACGCTATGCCACACCGGCACCAAGGACCTCGCGTCACACACCAGGAACGCTGACATAGTGGTGGCGGCCGCCGGAACCCCCGGCCTGATCACCCCCGATATGATCCGGCCTGGCGCCGCGGTGCTGGATGTCGGCATCACGAGGACCGATGGCGGTCTGGCCGGCGACGTCGATCCCGCGGTCGCCGGGGTCGCCGGATACCTGGCCCCGGTACCGGGCGGTGTCGGTCCGATGACGCGGGCGATGCTGCTCGCGAATCTAGTCGCAGCGGCTGAGCGGAGCGCCTGATCAGCGACCCGCCTAGCGGGCGCCCGACCTGCCCCCCGGTCGGTCGCCCGGGTCGCCACCTAGGACACGAGCCCGATCAAGTACCCTACTTGTCAGTAACTTAGAGAAGGATGGCTACCGCTGATGAGGATTGTCGTCTGCATGAAGCAGGTCCCGGACACCTGGTCGGAGCGAACGCTGCGGGTGTCGGACTCAACGCTCGACCGGGACGCCGCGGATGCCGTGATCAACGAACTCGATGAGTACGCGATAGAGGAAGGTCTGCGGCTCGTCGAGGCCCACGGCGGCGAGGTGACCATCTTGTCCATGGGCCCGGAACGCGCCACGGAGTCGATCCGCAAGGCGCTGTCCATGGGCGCCGACAAGGGCGTGCACATCACGGACTCCGCCCTGGCGGGCTCGGACGCGCTCGGCACCTCCGCGGCTATCGCCAAGGCGCTCAGCCAGATCGGCTTTGACCTTGTGATCCTCGGCTCGGAGTCGACCGACGCCCGGACCGGCGTGATGGCGGCGATGCTCGCCGAGCGGCTCGGCGTCCCGCAGCTCTCCTACGCCAGCAAGGTAGAGATCAACGACACGGCGATCATGATCCATCGCGTGGCCGACTACGGCTACGACCAGGTCGAGGCGAGTCTCCCGGCCGTAGTCAGCGTGGTGGAGAAGATCAACGAGCCCCGGTACCCCTCGTTCAAGGGGATCATGGCGGCCAAGAAGAAGCCGGTTGACACCCTGAGCCTGGCGGACCTCGGACTTGAGCCCGCCGCCGTCGGACTGGCCGGCGCCGCTACCGAGGTGACCAGCTTCACCAAGCGGCCGGCCCGGCAGGCGGGCACGATCGTTACCGACGATGGCGACGGCGGAACGAAGGCCGCCGATTACCTCGCCTCCCGCAAGTTCATCTGACCGCGATAGTGCCGGCCTGAAGATCACTGGCCGACCGCAGACCCTGGCGATTCCGATGAAGGTAAAGGTGCCGTCCCATGGCTGAGATCCTGGTTCTTGCCGAGCACTCGGGCGAGGCCGTCAAGAAGGTCACGCTTGAGCTGGTGACGCTCGCCCGCCGTTTCGGCGAGCCGGCCGTCGTCTGGACCGGGCCCGGTGCCGAGGCCGCCCGCGCGCGCCTGGCCGAGTTCGGCGCCGCGAAGGTCTACGTTGCGGCCGATCCCGCTTTCGACGACCACGTGGTAGCACCTAAGGCCGAACTGCTCGCCCATCTGGCGCAGACGCGGGCACCCGGGGCGGTCCTGCTCCCGGGTACCGCCGAGGGTAAGGAAATCGGCGGTCGTCTCGCGGTCAAGACCGGATGGGGACTGCTCACCGACGTGGTCGGGGTGGGAGACGACCTCTCCGCCGAGCACGTGATCTTCGGCGGCGCGATCAACGTGACCGCGAGGGTGCGGACCGGAACTCCGATCATCGCCGTCCGGCCGAACGCGATCTCCCCGGAGCCGGCGGCCGGCGACGCGGTGCTAGAGCCGGTCACCCTGACGATCAGCGACGGAGCCAGGCAGTCCAGGATCACCGACCGGGTGGTCGCCGAGCGCAGCGCCCGGCCGGAGCTGACTGAGGCCTCGATCGTGGTCTCTGGCGGCCGGGGCGTCGGCTCGGCGGAGAACATGGCCCTGATCGAGAAGCTGGCAGACAGCCTGGGCGCGGCCGTCGGCGCGTCTAGGGCCGTCACCGACGCCGGCTGGTACCCGCACCAGTTCCAGGTTGGCCAGACCGGCAAGACCGTATCGCCGCAGCTCTACGTCGCGATCGGGATCTCCGGCGCGATCCAGCACCGGGCCGGGATGCAAACCTCCAAGACGATCATGGTGGTCAACAAGGACCCCGAGGCGCCGATCTTCGAGCTGGCCGACTTCGGCGTGGTAGGAGACCTGTTCAAGGTCGTTCCCCAGCTAGTCGAGCAGATCGAGAAGCGCGCGGGGTAGCCCTGGGCTCTCGGGTTCCCGGTTAATCTGGGAAACACTATGCCTATTCCTGACGCCGCCTCGGACCGCTCGCAGGTCTACCTCGATCACGCGGCGACCACTCCGATGCTGCCCGAGGCGCTCGCGGCCATGGCCGAGGAACTGGCGCGGACCGGCAACCCGTCGTCGCTGCACAACTCTGGCCGCCGGGCCCGCCGGGTGGTCGAGGAGTCGCGGGAGCTGATCGCGCGGGCTTACGGGGCCCGGCCCAGCGAGGTGATCTTCACCAGCGGCGGCACCGAGGCCGACAACCTGGCGATCAAGGGCCTGTACTGGGCGCGCGCTGCCGGGCGCTGCCGGGTCCTGGCCACGGCGATCGAGCACCACGCCGTCCTCGACTGCGTCCAGTGGCTCGCCAGCCATGAGGGCGCCCAGGTCGAGTGGCTTCCGGTCGAGGAATCCGGCCGGCTCAGCCCGGCGGTGCTTGCGGAAGCGATCGGGCGCGACCCGGAGAGCGTCGCGCTGGTCAGCGCGATGTGGGCCAACAACGAGGTGGGCACGATCCAGCCGATCGAGGAACTGGCCGCCCTGGCGAGCGAGCACCAGGTCCCTTTTCACTCTGATGCCGTTCAGGCCGCCGGAGTGCTGCCCGTCAGTTTGGCAGATAGCGGCGCCACCGCGATCACGATCAGCGCGCACAAGCTCGGCGGGCCGGTCGGGACCGGCGCGCTGCTGCTGGCCCGGGGGACTGACCCGGTCCCGGTGCAGCACGGTGGCGGCCAGGAGCGGGATATCCGCTCGGGCACGCTCGACGCGGCCGCGATCCGGGCGTTCGCGGTCGCGGTCGATCTGGCGCAGGAGCGGCGGGAGGCGGACGCGGCGCGGATCGCCGGGCTCCGTGACGAGCTGGTCGCGCTGATCCTCGCGACGGTGCCGGACGCCGAGCTGAACGGTGCCGCTCCCGGACCGGGCCGGCTGCCCGGCAACGCCCATTTCTCATTCCCCGGCTGCGAGGGTGACGCGCTGCTGATGCTGCTCGACGCCAAGGGGATCGCCTGCTCGACCGGCTCGGCCTGCACGGCCGGGGTAGCCCAGCCCAGCCACGTGCTGCTGGCCATGGGCGCGGACCAGGCTCGGGCGCGCGGGTCACTCCGGTTCACCCTGGGCCGCACCAGTACCAGGGGGGATGTCGCTGCCGTGGCAGCGGCGATCGGAGAGGTCGTCGAGCGGGCGCGGCGGGCCGGCCGATGAGCGGCGGCTCCCTGCGGGTGCTGGCGGCGATGTCCGGCGGCGTGGATTCGGCGGTCGCGGCCGCCAGGGCCGCGGAGGCCGGGCACGAGGTGACCGGTATCCACCTCGCGCTCTCGGCGAATCCGAGTTCCTACCGGACCGGCGCGCGCGGCTGCTGCACGCTGGAGGACGCTCGGGACGCCCGCCGGGCGGCGGACGTGATCGGGATCCCGTTCTACGTCTGGGACCTGGCAGAGCGGTTCGAGGCCGATGTGGTCGCCGACTTCGTGGCCGAGTACGCCAGGGGCAACACCCCGAACCCCTGCCTGCGCTGCAACGAGAAGATCAAGTTCGCGGCGGTGCTGGATCGCGCGGTGGCGCTCGGCTTCGACGCCGTCTGCACCGGCCATCACGCCCGGCTGCTGCGGGAGCCCGGCGCGGGTCCCGGCCCTGGGCTGGCCGGGCGGGGGGGGCCGGCCGGCCCGGCCCGGCTGGCCCGCAGCGCGGATCTGGCCAAGGACCAGTCGTACGTGCTCGCGGTGCTGACCCATGACCAGCTGAGCCGGGCTATGTTCCCGCTCGGCGACAGCACGAAGGGGCAGGTGCGGGCCGAGGCGGCGCGGCGCGGGCTGGCGGTAGCCGACAAGCCGGACAGCCACGACGTCTGTTTCATCGCCGACGGTGATACCAGGGGATTCCTGCGGTCGCGGCTCGGCGAGGCGCCCGGCCCGGTGGTCGATCACGACGGCACCGTGATCGGCGATCACGACGGCAGCTACGGCTTCACGGTGGGGCAGCGGCGCGGGCTGCGGCTGGGCAGGCCGGCCGCGGACGGACGGCCCAGGTACGTACTGGACATCGAGCCGGTCTCCGGCACGGTCCGGGTCGGTCCGGCCGACGCGCTCGACGTTGGCGAGATCACGGCGCTCCGCCCGGTCTGGACCGGCTGCGAGCCCCTGTCCACCGCGATCGAGGCCGGGGTCCAGCTCCGCGCCCACGGCGCCGCCCACCCGGCGACCTGCTGGCTGGACGGCGGTGATCTGCGGATCAGCTTGCACCAGCCGGTCCGCGGTGTCGCGAAGGGCCAGGCTGCTGTCTTGTACGACGGAGATGTCGTTCTGGGGAGCGCCACGATTTCCGCGACCAAGATCATGGCCAGCTCACCGAGATCTTGAGGCGCAGCCGTCCCTGACCTCCTTGTCGCGCCATCACCTGAGCCGACCTGGCCTATAGCGCGGGCCAGGCCGGCCCGTGCCAGCGCTGCCCGCCGCCGGGCGGCGCGTTCTGAGCTCGCTGACCCGCTAGATCAGACGCGGGTCGTAGTGCTCGTATCGGTATTGCTTGGATGGACGACCGTGGCGCTTAGCCACCGCAACCTCCCAGGCGTACATGGCAACTTAGTCACGCTTCAGTAACAACGATCGGATATCTTCGCGTTGTTCGCAACCCATAAACAGATAGGAAATGTCGGTCCGAGTTCGTTAGAGCTGCTTGCGACAGCCCGTTGACCAGGTCAGATGAGCAGGATTGGCGATGCTGGTGTCCATCGGAAGGGCCTGGAATTCTGATATCCCGGCCCCCGCCATAGCAACGGATGTGAAGACGGCACCGGGCCTGTCCCGGCTCGCGCCGAGGTTGTTCAGTGGCTAGCGGCGTGCGATGTGCTGCCCTTTATGTGGATGTATGAAGTCTTTAGCCATGTTCTTCATGGCCTTGGGCAAGCACAACTCCAGCACTGCCACTGCGATCGCAGGCGATGTCAGCACGACTCCGGCGTAAAATATCCCCAAATGCGCCGCGAGCCACCCGTCGGCGAGCGATGCGAGTGGTTTGGTGCCAGCCCATGCGACCGCCCAGAGACCCATGACCTGGGCCACATGCTGAGGGCCTGCCTTGTTGAGCAGCAGAGCCTGGGTCGCGGCTCCGGTCTGCAGCGCTGCCATCCCTGCGGCGAGTGCCGCGATCCAGCTCACCGGCGCGGAGAAGCCGTGGGTGAACACGTCTACGGAAACTGCCAGTAGCAGGAGTGGCACGGCCGCCCGGAACGCGGACGGCGGCTTGGTCGGCACGAGTACGCCGAGCACGGTTCCCAAGCCGAGAGCGGACAGGAAATAGGCCGGCCAGTCGCTGGAGACGTGCAAGACCTGGTGCGCCAGCGCTGGCCCGAGGACCAGGACCGGATCATCGGCCAGGGTGACCGCGGCGACCATCGCCAGCAGCAGCAGGAGCCGGGGTTGCCTCAGGGCGATGCGGATGGCGCTCCGGTCGGTGCGGCCGGTGGCCGGTACCACCTCGGTGCCGGAGTGGACCTTCACGATCGTGATGGCGAAGACGAGGAACGAGATGGCGTTGAGCGCGAATGCCGACCCGGGGCCGGTGCTCGCGAGAACGCCGACAGCGAGCACCGGAGCCAGCGTCCGCCCGGCGGTGTAGGAGGCGGAGTTCATCGCCCTCGCGGCCGTTGTTTGGGCCGTATCGCTGTCGCGGGAGCCGGCACCAGTTACCAGGCGGGGAACCATCGCATTCTGCAGTGGAAGAGCGAAGGTGAATGCGAGGCCGATCACCAGGGCGCCGGCAACCAGTTCCGCCTCGGTGAGGCGACCGCTGTGCACTAGATAGGCCATGACTCCGGCCGCGCCTGCCGATATGACTTGCGTAGCGATCAGGACTGGTTTGCTGCCCAGGCGGCTTGAGATAGTTCCTGGCAGCGGGCCGAGGAGCAGGAAGCCAGAGAACTGGGCACTGGTAACTATGCCTACTGCCAAGGCCGAGTGGGTCAGCTGGTATGCCAGCAACATCTGAGTGGTGTTCTGGATCAAGAATCGGCGATCTTGCAGCACATGCCATGACGCTGATCGCGGCTCTCCGGGTGCCGCATTGCGGACCGGCACCGGTAGCGGGTCCGACAGCTCGATGCCTGGCTGGTTCAGCGAGAGCCTGGGAGCGGGCGGGTGCTCGTCCGGCAGAATCCTTGTTAGCTCGGGCCGGACGGAATGACTCCGTGTGGTACTTGACATGGTCCCCCGGGCTTTACGACGTCCAATATCCGAAAATTTAACTAAATATAACTTACTATACCATTAGCGGCACAAGGTCAAGGCCGTGAACCCCGACGACTGAGATCGTCAGCTGGCGTCTACCCCGCCCTGTTCCGCTGCTAGCCACCGGAGATCGATGTTTGCGGAATGCTTGGTTCGTCGGGAAGCTCGCCGGAACGTTCACTGGGAATCTCGCCGAAAGTCATTACGAATTGATTGCGATCGGCTGGATATGTGGTGATTGTCAGGCGCAGTGGACTGCCGGACTCTTCGAACGCGACCCGGAAGTTCTCGAAGACCGCGACACGACCGTCATCGGGCAGCTTGAAGAATGAGGACTCGTCCTTGTCGGGCGCACGTACTGTGATCCTGTCGCGCCAGCCGATCTGCTTTACGCCCAGCGTCTCCTCTAGGTAGCGGACGACCCCGTCTGGCATGTCGGCGGCCTCAAGGATTCGTCTGGCACCGGCTTCCACGAGGCGCATGGGATAGAAGGTGGTCTGCAGCGACCATGGGGTGCCATCGATAAAGCGACGCTGATGTCGGCTGACCACCGTGGTTCCTTGATCGATTTGGAGTTCGCTCGCGACAGCGCCTTCGGCTCGGTGGATCTCCACTCGGGGAACGGAGACGGTCAGTGTCCTGCTCTTAGCTGCGACCTCGGACGCGTAGTTAACGCCATCTTCGTCGCCAAAGCCAGTCTTCGTGCCAAGAATCGCCACAAAGGGATCGATCTTCTCCACGACGAAGGTGCCCTGTCCGGGGCGGGTCTCGACCAGGCCTCTGGTAATGAGCAACTTGATGGCGTCGCGGACGGTGTTGCGCGACGCGTCGTAGAGTTCTCGCAGGTCGAGTTCGGTAGGCAGCTGGGCGCCGTGGCCTAGCTCGCCCGATTCGATCTTCTGGCGCAGATCCTCGGCGATCTGCCGGTACCTGGGGTCAGCCACGCCGCCTCCAAAGATCCCAACCATCCCAGTTGTATGACCTGCTGGGTTGAAGGGGATCATCCCTGATGTCTATGTTAGCCATGTTGTCAGAATCTCTGGGCTTATCCCATTGTCTTAAGTCAACCCGAATGTCACCATTGAACAAGCACACAATGTTGGGATGGCTAGGACAGGAGGGTCCATGGGGATCAGCCTAGCAGTCTGGATGCACCGTCGCATGCGGACTCGCTAACTGAGCTCGATGCTCCCGCTCGACCTAGCCGCCGACCGGCTTGAAAGGGGGATCCGTCATGACAATCGTCTTCGCAGCGGCCGTGGTCACCTTCCTGGCAGGTGCGATTACCGGAGCGATCCTGCTGGTTAGCCTGGCGAGCCTCCGAGAAGACCGCAATCGCCTGAGCCGGAAGGCTCCCGATCGGGTTGCCATGGCCGGCCGGTTCGTGACCGGCTTGCGGGTAGCGGACCCCGGCACCGTGCCCGCTCGGCGAGGCCGGCGGAGCGACCGGCAGGTGACGATGACCGGACCACACCAGGACTGGTCACAGGACAGGTTCTGACCAGGTTCAACCGCAAGATCGATGCCGGTGAGTGG
>VFSW01016464.1_pt1 | contig 10088 bp, 8 predicted proteins | sample 5358111 | NCBI WGS metagenome assembly VFSW01 (sample SAMN11554181, study PRJNA540505) | mine drainage metagenome | isolation source: sediment from site ElyBrook_90M | place: USA: Ely Copper Mine, Vershire, VT | collected 2017
CGGCCGAGAACCGGGTATAGCGGGTCGCCGAAAGTATCCCCTGTATCGAATCCAGCTGGACTATGGAATCCGGCGATGCAGCTGCATCGGCGCGATAACCGGTTACGAGAGCGATAAAAACCGCTATGCCGCCGAGGACAAGCGCCTTTCGTCTTGCATGCATGTCAAGTGCTCTTGCTTTTAATGTGTCGAAGCAGCCATTGAACGGTGCAGTTGGTCGCACCAGACCGATCCCATCGTCCCCATCGACTGCGGGGTTCCGAAATACCGTTGCCGTTAATCCCGGTAATCCCCCATATCGGAATTCGCACGCTCGCCGCTAGGTCCGATATCGGTGCAATCCGAAGCGCCGGCGATTTTCGGCTCTGGAACTGCGTCAGATTCCTGTCCTGGCACCGTTCCCTGACGCGCGAAATTCTCACTCAACAGGGAATCCGGCCTGCATCCCGTCTAATGGACTCGTCGTCGCCCCAAAGAGCAGGAATTGATCGTTCGAGTGCCCGATATATTGGCGGGTAATTGCCTCTTCGACAAGCGTCGGCGCCGGTTGTTTTGAATCCGCCTGCGAACCGCTGTCAGTGCGCAACGAGTGTGAAATCCAAGGCTGTATTCCGGACGGCAGGTTGCTTCCGGTGTCATTGATGATCCGGCTTGCCGCACAAAGGCCGAATTGATCCGGCATGATCCATGTCTTGCAACCGGCTGCGGCGAGACGCGCTGGCATGTTCGGCGCGCCTTGATTACCATTCCGATTCTCCATTCCGGAGAACCATGAATGTCGGTACATCGGGGCTTGCATCCTGGCGTAATCAACGCGCTCGCCGCGGCCGTTCTTTTCGGCGCCAGCGTGCCGCTCGCAAAAGAACTTCTGGGCAGGATCGCACCGGTGCTGCTTGCGGGCCTGCTTTATATCGGTTCGGGTGCGGGCCTGTATGGCATTTACACTCTGCGCCGGCTGGTTTTCAGCGATAAAACACGTCACGAAGCCGGCATCACGCGCGCCGACCTGCCATGGCTCGCCGCAGCGATCGCGCTCGGCGGAATTCTCGCCCCGGCGCTTCTCATGACAGGATTGCGCATGACAGGCGCTGCCACGACGTCGCTTTTGCTCAACCTCGAAGGTGCTTTCACAGCCGTGCTTGCATGGTTTGCATTCAAGGAGAATTTTGATCGCCGCATCGCACTTGGCATGCTTGCGATCGTGATCGCGGGCGCACTTCTCGTGTGGCCAGTTGCCGGTGTCTCGCACAACAATGTCCTCGGATCATTCGCTATCGTCGGCGCGTGCCTGGTCTGGGCGGTCGACAACAATCTGACGCGCAAAGTGTCAGCCGGCAGCCCCCTGCAGATTGCAGGAGCCAAAGGGCTCGTCGCAGGCGCCGTCAACACCGGCATCGGCCTGTTCACAGGCGGTGTTCTTCCTGACCACATACATATTGCAGGCGCCGCCGTGGTCGGCGCAGCCGGTTACGGCCTGAGTCTCGCTCTCTACGTTCTGGCCCTGCGCCGAATCGGCGCAGCGCGCACCGGGGCCTACTTTTCGCTGGCGCCGTTCATCGGCGCTACCATCTCGATCGCGTTTCTGCATGAGAATCCCGCAACCCTGTTCTGGCCCGCCGCCGGACTCATGGCGATAGGTATCTGGTTGCATGTTTCCGAACACCACGAACATCTTCACCACCACGATGCGCTCACGCACGGCCACAGCCACACCCACGATGACCATCACCATCACGGGCACGACTTCGCATGGAATGGCAAAGAACCCCATACCCATCGTCACGAACACGAGCCGCAGTGGCACAGTCACCAGCATTATCCCGATATTCATCATCGTCACCCACACTGAGCAGAAGATCCACAAGTGCGTGACACAGCCTCTAGTGCTACTCAATGCCGGTCCCGGCTTCGATTCACTGCCGTGAAGGCCAACCTGCCTGCTCCACGGTCCGCCCAGCTTGTGCTTGCCAATCCGTCTTCTGGTTTATAATCGGCAGATCCCTGACAGGCGATTGCCCACGAATTTTCGAAAACGATCATCCGCATGACTGCACATCAGACCCGGGCGATTCTCACCGACATCGAAGGCACGACGTCATCCCTTTCATTCGTCCATGACATTCTGTTTCCCTATGCGCGAGAACATGTTGCGGAGTTCGTGCACAACCATGCGCATGAAACTGGCGTACGCAAACTGCTCGATGACGTTCAGACTGCATGCGGCAATCGGCTGGATCAGGCCGGCATCATCAATCAGCTCATATGCTGGATCGATGAAGACCGGAAGGTCACACCACTCAAGGCACTGCAGGGAATGATCTGGGAGGAAGGCTATAAAACCGGGCGGTTCAGGGGGCATGTCTATGAGGATGCGGTACGCACGCTGCGCGCCTGGCGTGCCGCCGGCAAGCGGCTTTACGTTTTTTCGTCTGGTTCCGTGCCGGCGCAAAGACTGCTGTTTGCGCACAGCCGCTTCGGCGATCTGACCCCGCTTTTCTCCGGTTATTTTGACACGACCACTGGCGCGAAGCGCGAACCTGCCTCGTATCGACGCATTGCAGAAATTGCGGGTATCGACCCGCGTGATTTCCTGTTCCTGTCCGACATCCGCGAGGAACTGGACGCGGCGCGCGAGGCAGGGATGCGCACGGTGTGGCTCGTGCGCGATGCAGAACCCGATCCGGCGGCTGCCCACCCACAGGCGCGCAATTTTGACGAGATCAGCGTCTAAAACCGGCAGCGGTCGGGATGGCGCTTGCCCTAGGCGTCATCCGGTGGTGGCGCAACCTTCATAACCTCTTCGATAGTCGTCACGCCGGCGTGAACCTTTTTTGCGCCGTCGAGACGCAAGGGCTGCATGCCTTCCCTGACCCCCTGCGCGCGCAATGTGGAAATCTCGGTTTCCGGGCCGATTATCCGGCGCAGTCCCGGTGTGAGCTGCAGCACCTCGTAGACTCCGATGCGGCCGAGATAACCGGTGCGGCGACATTCGAGACAACCCGTGGGCACGAACACGGATGATGGCGCTTGCGCCTTCCACGGCCGAACCAGGGCCTCCCACGCCGCCGTATCCACAGGCCCCGGACTCTTGCAGTGCGGGCACAGAGTCCGCACCAGGCGTTGCGCGACCACCCCGAGGAGCGTCGCCTGGATCAGGTAGGCCGGCACGCCGATCTCCAGAAGCCGCGTCACCGCAGACGCTGCATCGTTCGTGTGCAGCGTCGAGAGCACCAGGTGGCCCGTAAGCGCCGCCTGCACCGCCATCTCGGCGGTCTCGCGATCGCGAATTTCGCCGATCATTATAATGTCCGGATCCTGGCGCAGAAACGCGCGTACTGCGCCGGCGAAATCCAGCCCGATGCTGTGCTGCATCTGCATCTGGTTGAAGGTCGGCTCAATCATCTCGATCGGATCTTCGACCGTGCAGACATTCACCTCTGGCGTCGCCAACTGCTTCAGCGTCGAATACAGTGTCGTGGTCTTGCCTGAACCTGTCGGTCCCGTCACAAGGACGATGCCATGTGGCTGCTGCACAAGAGCCTGCCAGGAACGCGCATCCTCGTTGCCGAAACCGAGTTCCGCGAACCCGCGAACCAGCACACTAGGGTCAAAGATCCGCATGACCATCTTTTCGCCTGTCGCGGTCGGAATCGTAGACAGGCGCAGTTCAACTTCCTCTCCATCCGAGGATTTTGTCTTGAGGCGCCCGTCCTGCGGCCGGCGTTTCTCGGCCACGTCCATTCGGCCTACCGCCTTGATACGGCTGATGATGGCGTTCATGACCATGGTCGGCACCTGATACACAGGATGCAGCACGCCGTCGATGCGGAACCGTATGTCGCTTTTGTCGCGTCGCGGCTCGAGATGAATATCGCTTGCGCGCTGCTCGAACGCATATTGCAGAAGCCAGTCCACGATGTTGACAACGTGGTGATCGTTTGCGTCGAGCTGGCCTTGCCGCCCGAGCTCCATGAGCTGTTCAAGATTGGTAATGACGCTTGACTGCTCCGCTCCCGAATCACTTGCAGCACGGGCGACTGATCGGGCAACGCTGTAAAACTCATCGAGGTAGCGGCCGATTTCGATCGGGTTAACCAGCACCAGCTCGATGCGCTTGCGCAGCAGGCGCCCGAGCTCGTCGATCCAGGAAGTCAGGTACGGTTCGCAGGTGGCAAATTCGACGGCATCCGCCGTCACGGCGACTGGCAGGATTTTCTGGCGCGACGCATAGGCGTAGGAAACCACACCCGCGACTGCCGCGATGTCGATATTGAGAGGATCGATGCGGCGATAGGGAATTCCGGTCCTTTCGGCAAGCCAGCCGGTCAGAAACTCGAGACTGAGCAGCTTGTGCGGCTTGCGCGCGTTCTTGAGGTTCTTGCCTGCGATAACGACGAGCGGATGCACATCGATGCGATCCCGCGAGGCACCCGACTGGACGATGACCTTCGCATCCTCGGAAGACAGCATGTCGTCGGAAGCCAGTGCATTTGCAACTTCTGCGAGCGTCAACCGGTGCTCCGGTTGCTTCACCTTCTGCTGGCGTGCTCCAGTCAAGATCCGCGCCTCCATTTTGCACTTGTGTCCCAAGGACGTCGCGCACCGGCGCACGATACTGATAACCGGATCATGATACCTGCACTGCGGCGCCCGGCCCGCAACCCGGGCTGCCGGCCGGTACCAGACTGCTCCACGTTATGCCGGTTTGTCCATATTATCCTGTTTCTGCGTTACCTGGACCCAGAACTCGGCGCCGCTCAGCGCCAGCAGGACGATTACGATCAACCATAGCAGCACATAGCCATGCACGGGTATCGGCAGGCTGCCGCGCACGAGCCAGGCAGCCAGCACGCCGCCAGCACAGATGTTTAGGCAGATCGCGCCACCGAGGCCAAGGCCGGCAATTCCAAAGACATTCCGGAAACGCTCGGCAAGGAGTGAAAGCCCAAGCCCGGTAAGGATTGCACCGAGGATGCTTGCGTAAAAGGCGGTTCCGGGTGACGGAATACCGAGCGCGTCAATCAGAACGCGCGGGGCAAACATCAAAATAATTCCTATCAAAAGGTGGATTCCGGCATCGGCGCCGAGAAGAGTCGATTCTTTCATGCGTTATCCATATACGTTGCTTGAATACGGTTCAGCGCTCCGGACCCCCGGATTGTCACGCCAGTGCCGGATCAAAACCGCACAATGCAATGTGGCCCCAGCACATAGAGTAGACAAACGAGTGCCCAAGGCACAAGGCAAACCACTCAAACCTGCGCTGGTTCACCCCCAAACCGGCCGCAAACTACAATCCGCCCTCATTGCCATTAGAAACGGGATTTTACCTGTTCCCTTCTCAGAACTGTGCTGAGAGCTGGTCCTGCACGACAGGCCGATGCCGAAGCCCGCGTCGCAAGGAAGCACTGAGGGCCCGCCAGGGCCTATGCCAGGGAACGCCGGAAGTCCGGCCGGGCAGGTCACAACCGTTCCGCACGGTCCAGGCGTCCGACCACTATAATTTTAGGGTATAGTAGCGACGCTCGACCGAACCCGCTGAAAAATCGTCTGACATGCCCACCGTTCCGGCTTCGACGATACCGGGCATGCGGGTCGGTGCCCGCATCGGGGCAAAAAAAGCCCCTGAGCCACAGAGAATAAAACATGACATCACGGCATTCCAAGAATCGACTGCGACTCTTCGGTCTCGCGCTGCTCATCTTCGCCTCCGGACTGGTGGCAGGCGTAGCCATTGATCGTCAGACCGTGTCGGATATTGTGGAAGCATGCACCGTTCCGAAGAACGCAGTGCCCGACTTCCGCCTTATGGCGGAGGCCTGGAATACCATACAGCATCACTACGTCGACCGTGCTGCAGTTCAGCCCCGCGGAATTGCATACGGCGCCATCGGCGGCATGGTGAACTCCCTTGGCGACACCGGGCACAGTACGTTCCTGACGCCTGGCATGGTCAAGGAAGAACGTGAGTCGTTGCAGGGTCAGTTTGCAGGCATCGGCGTGGAAGTCCAGATGAAGGACCGCCAGCTCGTAATCGTGGCACCAATCGACAGCTCACCGGCACAGAAGGCCGGTCTGCAGGCTGGCGACATTATTCTCAAGGTCAACGGCAAAGACATCGCCGGTGAACCGATCAGCAAAGTGGTCGGAGAAATCAAAGGCCCGCCGGGCACTCACGTAACGCTGACGGTCCGCGTTCCAAAAACCGAAATAGTTCGGGAATTCGAGCTCGTGCGCGCGCATATTCAACTGAGCAGCGTAACCTGGCACATGCTTCCGGGAACCCGCATCGCGCACGTGCGACTGGCGCTATTCAGCAAGGGAACGGCCGACGCCCTGGGCGCAGCGCTGGCGGGGGCGACCGCCAAGGGCGCCCAGGGGATTATCCTGGACATGCGCAATGATCCTGGCGGTCTTTTCGATGAGGCTATCGATACTGCGAGCCTGTTCCTGAATCACGGCAACGTTCTGCTGGAGAAGAATGTACGTGGACAGGTGCACGAGGTTCCAGTGCGCTCCGGAATGACCAAATACAGCCTGCCGATGGTAGTACTCGTGAATTCCGGCACGGCGAGTGCGGCTGAAATCGTTGCCGGCGCATTGCGTGATGCCAAGCGCGCCGTGCTTATCGGCCAAACCACTTTCGGCACCGGCACGGTGCTGCAGGCGTTTCCTCTCTCGGACGGTTCTGCACTGGTGCTCGCAGTCCAGGAGTGGCTCACGCCGCATCGACGCAGTTTCTGGCATCATGGGATCACGCCGAACCATATTGTATCGCTTCCTCCGGGCGTCAATCCGCTGCGGCCGGATGCCGAACGCGACATGACGGCGGCGCAACTGTGGCAAAGCAACGATGCGCAGCTGCTGCGCGCCGTGGAGCTGCTAGGCGCACCCAGGAACGACGCGCATAGCTGACGGGCGTTTGCTTCCCGCGGGTGATTACCGTCATTCGACGGTATATCATTCATTCTTCAGCGCGCCGGGATGCGCATTTGATGGGCACCGCACTGTCAGACAATAACGCCTCTTCCGTTTTCGGTCCGCTGCGCGAGCCACTCTATCGCGCTTTGTGGATAGCGACAGTCGCATCCAATGTAGGCACCTGGATGCAGGACGTGGGCGCCGCATGGCTCATGACTTCGCTTGCGCCTTCACCTGCCATGGTTGCGCTCGTGCGTGCTGCGAGCAGTCTGCCCATGTTCCTGCTTGCCCTGCCTGCCGGCGCCTTGGCCGACGTCGTCGATCGCAGAAGGCTGCTGCTCGTCACCCAGACATGGATGCTCATCGCGGCCGCAATCCTGGGCGCACTCACCATTGCCGGCATGACAACCCCGTGGCTGCTGCTAGTCCTGACCTTTACCCTCGGGCTCGGTACCGCCTTGAACGCTCCGGCCTGGCAGGCAATCATTCCCGAACTGGTACCGCAGGCAGAAGTCGCCAACGCGATCTCACTCAACAGCACCAGCATAAATCTCGCGCGATCCATAGGACCGGCGATCGGTGGCCTGCTCATCGCCGCTACGGGACCCGGCATCACATTCCTGCTGAACGCAGTGTCTTTCAGCGGCGTGATTGTCGTCCTGTATCGCTGGCGCCGGATCCCGGGCGTGAGCGTGCTTCCTGCGGAACGCGTAATGGGCGCTATCCGCGCCGGTCTGCGCTATGTGCGGCATGCACCCGCAGTGCGGGTGGTGCTGGTACGCTCGAGCGTATTCATCATCTTCGGAAGTGCCCTCTTGGCACTTCTGCCGGCGGCAACGCGCTTCGAGTTCAATCGCGGACCGACCGCCTACGGAATAATGCTTGGCGCCTTCGGCCTGGGTGCGGTCGCGGCTGCGGCTGCCCTGCCGCGCATGCGTCAAAAAGCGACCACAGACGGACTCGTGGCAATTGCAATCCTCGTATTTGCCACCGGACTGCTGATATTCGCCTGGATAAGGCTGTTTGTCGTTGCCGATATTGCGCTGTTCATCTGCGGAGGCGCAAGGCTCTCGTTGCTTTCCACCTTCAATGCGAACATCCAATCGGTCGTGCCGTCGGGGGTACGCGGACGCGCGCTCGCGGTTTCGATCCTCGTTTTCTTTGGCGGCATGGCTGTGGGAAGCGTGTTCTGGGGATATGTTGCGGCGCTCTGGGGCATACCGACGGCACTGTCCGCCGCAGCAGCAGGCGCATCTATAGGCGTGCTTGCTACCCGCCACCTTCGACTACATCGTGGTAACGAGATTGATCTCACTCCCTCAATGCACTGGCCCACACCGCAACCGGTCAATGAACCCCGGCCGGACCATGGGCCGGTGGTCATCACGGTAGAATATCGCATCGATGCATCACAACAGGCCGAATTCCTGAACGCCCTCCATCGAGTACGGCAAATTCGAAAACGTGACGGCGCAGTCAGCTGGGCGGTGCTGAGTGACGTCGCGGACCCTGATCGCTACACCGAAGCTTTCATTGTCGAATCCTGGCTCGAGCACCTGCGACAACACGAGCGCGTCACCAAATCCGACCGCAATATCCTCGACCATGCACGGTCGTTCCACACCGGATCCACACCACCGGTTGTCACTCACTATATTATCGAGCAGACACTAAGCGCCGGGCGCGCGGCCCGCTGAACCCTTCCCGGGTCATCGAACCCCGACTGCAGAATATCCAACCTGTGTGACCGGTACTGCTCCTGCGCGCCTGCGGCTTGCGTGCTACTAGTCGGCTGCCGGCCACGCGGCGCAGGAAACTTCGAGGATTGGTGTCGGACAGCAGGTGCTGGGTGTATCCACGATCACGTCCGCGCTGACTTCACCCATCGATGCTGACTTCCGCAAACACCGAAGTACGGAAACCGCTATCCAAGGTAACTTCTGATAAAGCGCCGCACTGCGATGACACCTACAGCCGCCCCCACGGTGCCAAGCACAAGTGCGGTCATCATCCCGGCATAGCCCCCAAGCCAGCCACCGAGCCAGCTGCCGGCGAGAGCCCCGGCAATTTCCAGAAATCGGTTCATGCAGAAACAGCCCTCTTCAATCGATAAATCCGGCCTCAACGACACTTCGTTCGAGCAACACGTCCACGCCACCGGCCGGCCGGATCGCGCGCACCGGCTGGTCTTTCCCCGCACGCCACGCCGCCAGCGCCTCAAATTCCGCGCCGCCGGTGCCGAGCACAAAGATCTCGCGCGCCTGGCTGAGACGCCTGGCGCCAAGGGTCACCCGCTGTGCGGGCGGTTTAGGGGCGGCCTCGACCGCCAGGGTCGCCGGCGCACCATCTTCATCGCCCCATCCTGCACCAGGAAAGAGACCGGCTGTATGGCCATCCGCTCCAAGACCGAGCAGAACCAGATCGAAAACGGCGACCTCCCCGAGCAGGTTGGCATATGCCTGCGCGGCGGCCTGCGCGCCGAGTTCCGCCGGTATCTCGTAAATCTGGGCGGACGGTATCGGCACATGATTCAGCCACACTGAGGCAGCCATCGTGCTGTTGCGGTCGATGTGACCGCGCGGCACACAACGCTCGTCACCAAAGTAGATATGCCATGCCAGCCAGTGTGTATCCATCGTGCGCAATCGCTCATACAGCGGGCGCGGCGTGGAGCCGCCGGAGAGCACAACATGGAACGCGCCGCGCTCGGTCGTTGCCTCGTGCGCGATTCGAACGATAGCACTGGCAGCACGCTCGTAAAGCGCGGTTGAGTCCGGATAGATATGCCAGCGCAGGATTTGCTTTTGCTGTTTATGTTCCTGTCGGATCATTTTCCGGCGCGACGAACCTAGAGTTCGTTGCGCCACTCCTGGTCTTCACTGTCGAACAGGCGGTTGGCCTCTTCCGGCCCCCAGGTTCCGGCCGGATAGCCATGGATAAAATCCCTCTCCTGCACCCAGTACTTCAATATCGGGTCAACCACGCGCCAAGCCCACTCAACCTCGTCGAAACGAATAAAGAGCGTGCGGTCATTTTCTATGATGTCGAGCAGCAGCGCTTCATAGGCGTCCAATGGCGCTTCATGCGTCTTACGATAGCTAGCGTTGAGCTGCAGGATGCGCGTTTCCATGCCCAAACCCGGCTGCTTCACGTGGATTTCCATATGC
>VFSW01016465.1_pt1 | contig 10088 bp, 8 predicted proteins | sample 5358111 | NCBI WGS metagenome assembly VFSW01 (sample SAMN11554181, study PRJNA540505) | mine drainage metagenome | isolation source: sediment from site ElyBrook_90M | place: USA: Ely Copper Mine, Vershire, VT | collected 2017
CAGTACACTCGAAGTGAGAGTGCGGACGTTGAATGAACCCTGAGTCGAGCAATAGATAGTCAGATGACCATCGGCGCTCCACAGCGCGAGTGGGTTTTGCGGCTCGATGTAGCCCTGATGAACGGCGGCGGTAGTAAACTCATGCTCGACGACGAAGTCGGCACTGCGAAAGCCGGCCGCCAGATCGCCGCGCTCGAAGCGCAGATGGCCGGGAACGTTGCTCGCTCGATCCGGACCTTCGAGCGAGCCGGGATCGGTGCGATCCTCCATCAGCTTGGTGCGCAGTTCGTCGAGCAGAATCGGCGCACCGGGCTTCATCGCGTCTTCCGCAGTCATGACCGGTTCGAGCACTTCGTACTCGACCTCGATCAATTCGAGCGCTTCCTGCGCGATGTGCCGGCTGGAGGCGGCGACGGCGGCCACCGCGTGACCGTCGTAGAGAACCTTTTCGCGCGCCATTATATTGAGCGAGAGGTAGTGAGTATTGACGACCAATTCGCCGACCTGCGCCATCACGCCCTTGACCTCGGGGAAGTCCTCGGCAGTGACTATCGCTTTTACGCCGGGATGCTCGAGGGCTTTTGAAATGTTTATCGATTTGATACGAGCGTGCGCGTAGGGGCTGCGGAGCACGCAGCCGTGCAGCATCCCGGGCAATGAGTAGTCGGCGCCATAGAGGGCGCGTCCAGTGACCTTATCAACGCCGTCGGGCCGAATTGGCCGGGTACCGATTACCCTGAAAGCCGAAGTCGAAATGGGGTCCGCCACGGGAACACCTCCGGTCGAAATTGCAGTCGAGTGCGGAAGTCGATCAGACGCCCGCGTGATTATCTCTGTACATATAATGACTAATCCGATTTGACGACAATGCGATGAAGGATTTCCAACCTTCGCTGAAATCGGGTCGAGGCGAAAGTAGTAGTCAATTCCCTTTACGAGTTTCCGATACCCAACGTCGCCATGGCATCCATGAGACCCGGGTCGGCCTGGGCGAAATCCAGTTTAGCCGTTCCCATGTAAGGGTTTGGGAATTTGGCGATCTCCTCGGGCGAGTTATCGACGTACACCTCCAGTTCGTGTCCGTCGGGATCGCGGAAATAGATACTCTTGGTGACGCCGTGGTCAACGGTAAAGGAGATGGGCACGTCTTTTTCCTTAAATTCCTTGTAAGCAGCGCGCAGATCCTGTTCGTTGCGCAGGCGAAAAGCGATGTGTGACAAGCCGATCTGCCTGCCGTGCAGTCCGTCCGCTTCGGGTCCGACCTCGAAGAGCGCTATTTCGTGATGATCGCGCCGATTGTTGGCGAGGAATAATCCGTGGATCGCGGGGATCTCCATCATCACGTCCATGCCCAGAATCTCGGTGTAGAACTTGCGCGAGCGTTCCAGGTTGCGGACCTTGATGACCACATGACCAATCCGTTCAGCATGTATCATGAGACGCCTCCTTCGATTTTTCCGGTTTCGATTCTCTTGCCTGTTCTTACTAAACTCCAAAAACCTGAAAACGTCTAACTATCGAGTGTTCTGCAATATGACGGGATTTGCGAGGTGAGTTACAGCGACTGACTATCGAATTCGGCTTCGACGTCGTGACCATAGAGCCAAGCGTTCTGCGGCAACGGCGCGGTCGCGGAGGACGACAAGTTAGAATCGCGCCGGCGCTGCTCCTCGCCGTCGGGCAGGTGGTAATTGATGCCGTTGGCACGCGATCCGGCCTGGCATCGCGAGGCACGCGGCCTGCGGATCTCCTCGTAACGCCGCAAGGCCGCGCTCACATCATAACTTGGATTGAGGCGTTCTATACATTTCGCGAGCACCGCGGCATCCTCGATCGATTGCACAGCGCCCTGCGCCATGTAGGGGAGCATCGCGTGCGCCGCGTCGCCCAGCAAGGTGACGCGGCCAACGGTCCAATTCGGCAACGGGTCGCGGTCATAAAGCGCCCAGCGGTTGGTGAACTCGGCAGCGCTGATAATCGCACCGACCTGAGGATGCCAGCCGGCGAATTCCGTGAGCGCGTCGGCGATTTCCCCGCGGGCGGTCCACGACTCGATGCGCCATTCGCCGCGACCGATCGCCACCCAGTTCACGTAGCGCGCGCCTTCACCGACGAAATAATGCACGAAGTGATGGTCGGGCCCCCACCACATGGAGGCATTCACCTCGAGTCCGAGATGCGCGAGGCGTGCGACCGGGACCAGTCCTCGATAGGCGACGTGGCCGGAGAAGCGCGGCGACTCGGGTCCGAGAATCAGCCCGCGAATGGTCGAGTGGATGCCATCGGCGCCGACGACGAGGTCAGCGTCGGCGGTAAGTCCATTGTGGAATTTGACTTCGACTTTATCGGCGTGTTGGACGAGACCGACGCATCGATGATCGAGATGAAGCACGCCGTCAGGCAGCGCGGCGGCAAGGACCTCGAGGAGGTCGGGGCGATGAAGGTGGTAGTACGGTGCGCCGAAGTTTTGTTCGCAAAGATCGGCCAAGCGCTGACGGGTGAGGAGGCGGCCATCGTCCCACCGATGGATTTCAATCGCGAGCGGCCGCACTGCGACTGTGCGAAGCGCGTCCGCGAGGCCGAGCCGATGCAGGATGCGGGTGGCGTTGGGGCTAATCTGGATGCCGGCGCCGATCTCGCGCAGTTGGGGCGCCTGTTCGAAGATCGACACGTCAAAGCCCACTCGACGAAGGGTCAAGGCCGCAGCGAGTCCGCCGATTCCTGCGCCGATGACGATCACTCGCATGGTGTTTGTTCTCCCGATGGCAGACCGAGATTTGGATCACTGAACGGCGCAGGCGCTCGATGCAAAAAGCGTCGATCGCCGAGAACTTTAGCCGCCGCCGATGGCCGGGAGAATGAAGACTTCGCTCGATTCGCGCACTGGTTCGAGCACGCCGCCAGTGCCCATCTCACCATCGATCGAGATGGCGACGGACGGTTTCACTTCGCCATCCTCAATTATATGTTCGCGGAGCCCGGGGTATTGGCGCTCGAGGTCATCGATAAGCTGGCCGACGTTGCGGCCGCTAGCGGATACGCGATCGCGACCGTCGGTAAATTTACGGAGCAGGGCGGGAATTACGACCGTGGCCATCTTCAAACAGGGCCGGATCCCGTGGGATCCGGCCCCTCACAACGATTAAATCAGTCGGCTGCGGCGGCCTGCGAATCGCCGGCTGCGCGCTTCTTCAGCATCGCCTTCATCAGGCGCGGTGGCGACATCGGCAGCTCCAACATGCGAACCCCGGTCGCGCGATAGATGGCGTTGGCGACCGCCGCCGGCGGCGGCACAATTGGAACCTCGCCGACCCCGCGGATACCCAACGGATGACCGGGCGTCGGCACCTCAACTATGATGGTCTCAATCTCGGGCAGATCGAGGCAGGTCGGCATCCGGTAGTCGAGCAGTCCGGTATTACGCAGTATGCCCTTTTCGTCGTAAACGTATTCCTCGTTGAGCGCCCACCCGATGCCCTGAGCCGTGCCGCCCTGCATCTGCCCCTCGACGTAGGAAGGATGGATCGCCTTACCTGCGTCCTGCGCCACGGTGGCGCGCAAGATCTTCACCTTGCCGGTGTCAGGATCGACTTCGACATCGACCAGCGTGGTGGCGAAGGCGGGGCCGACACCGCGAGCGTTGACGGTGGCGCGTCCGATGATCGGTCCGCCGGTGCGGGCTAATCTCGGTGCGAGTTCCTTCAGCGTCATCGGTTTGACGCCGTTGCCCGAGACCGGACTGAAAAGCCCATTGGCAAATGCCACCTCTTCCGGCTTCTTCTCCCAGGTCTTGGCGACGCGCTCCTTAAGCTGGCGCAGTGCGTCATTGGCGGCGTCATAGACGGCCCATCCGGTGGCAAATGCGGTGCGGCTGCCGCCGGTTACGTCGGTATGGCCGATCGAGTCGGTGTCGGCCACGATCGGGCGAACGTCATTGATGTCCGCGCCGAGCACTTCTGCCGCGATCATCGCCTGCGCTGCGCGGGTGCCACCGACATCGACCGATCCGGTGACCACGCTGACGGTGCCGTCGGTGTGAATGTTGACGGTAGCCGACGACTGCAGGCCGACGTTGAACCAGAAGCCGGACGCGACGCCGCGACCGCGGTTGGGGCCAGTCAGCTTCGACTTGTAATGCGCGCTGTTCTTGATCGCCTCGACGGTCTCGACGAAGCCGATGCGCTTAAACGGGGGTCCGACGGTTTGCGGGGTACCCTCCTGGGAAGCGTTCATGAGGCGGAAGTCGAGCGGATCGATGCCGCACTTCTCGGCGAGTTCGTCGATCACCGTCTCCGACGCCATCGCGGCGTTGGTCGCTCCGGGTGCACGATAGGCCACGGTCTTGGGCCGATTGACCACGACGTCATACGCGTCGATCAGAATATTTGGAATGTTGTAGGGCGCGACAATCGTCATTGCGCCTGCGCCGACCGGCGAACCGGGAAACGCTCCCGCCTCGTAGCCGAGCCAGCACTCGGCGGCAACCAGCTTGCCGTCCTTGGTCGCGCCCATTTTGCAGCGGATGGTGGAACCGGAGGTCGGTCCGCTCGCGCGCAAAACCTCGCTGCGGGTCATCACCAGCTTGACCGGATGGCCGGTGATCTTCGAGAGCAGCACTGAGAGCGGTTCGAGGTAAACAGTGAGCTTGCCGCCGAAGCCGCCGCCGATCTCGGCCGGGACCACTTTGATCTTGCCCTCCGGAATGCCGAGCAGCGCCGAGCACATCGAGCGAACCGCGAAGGTGCCTTGCGTCGAGCAATAGATCGTCGCATGGCCGTCGGCGCTGTAGATACCGACCGCGTTGTGGGGCTCGATATACCCCTGATGGACCATCGCAGTCTTGAACTCGCGCTCGACGACGAAGTCGGCATGCTTGAAGCCATCGGCGACATCACCGCGCTTGAACTGCATGTGCGCCGCGACGTTGGTTTCCTTGTCGGCGCCATCTTCTTTGTTGCGGAGCGTCGGCAGCAGAACAGTTGCTCCCGGCTTCATCGCGTCCTCGACGCTCATCACCGGCGGCAGCGCCTCGTACTCGACCTCGATCAGGCGCAGCGCTTCCTCGGCGATGTGCGGGCTGGTCGCGGCGACTGCTGCGACCGCATGACCGTCATAGAGCACCTTGCCGCGCGCGAGAATCGTCGCCGAGAGGTGCGCCAGGTTGATCGCGGCCTCGCCGGCAGATTCCATCTTGTCGGGAAGTTCGGGCAGATCGGCTGCGGTCACCACCGCCTTGACGCCGGGCATCGCCAGCGCCTTGTCGCATTTGATCGATTTGATCAGGGCATGGGCATGCGGGCTGCGCAACACTTTGCCGAAGATCATCCCGGGGAAACTGTAGTCGGCCCCGTACTTCGCACGACCGGTGACCTTGTCGAAGCCATCGTGACGAATCGGACGGGTACCGATCACTTTGTAATCATGACCATTCGTCGTTGGAGCTGCCATTTACTTCACCTCTTGTCCCTTCAGCAAGTCACGGGTGGCTTCCGCTGTCGATTTGCGTGGAACCTTGCCGTGATGGGTCGTGCCGACGCGGTCCGCCACATGTTTCGCAGCGTCGACCACCGCCTTAACAATCTTATCATAGCCCGTGCAGCGACACAGATTACCTGCCAGTGCGTAACGGATATCGGCTTCGGTCGGCGAAGGATTGTGATCCAGCAAGGCCTTGGCTGACATCAGGAAGCCCGGCGTGCAGATGCCGCATTGCAAGCTGGCGTGCTCCAGAAACTTCTGCTGCAGGATGTGCAGCGAGGCCCCGTTGGCCAAACCCTCAACGGTGGTGACACTCTTGCCCGCGGCCTCGACGCCAAGCATCAGGCACGAGCAGACCGGACGGCCGTCAACCAGCACGGTGCAAGCCCCGCAGTCGCCAGTCAGGCACCCTTCCTTGCTGCCGGTCATATCTAGCTCGTCGCGCAGTACCTCGAGCAGGCTCTGGCGCGGCTCGCACAGGAGTTCGACGGGATCGCCGTTAATCATCGCCTCGACAATAACTTTCTTTACCATGGTAGATGCCGATTGCTTCTCAACTGGTTAATGAACTGAATACTCAATTGCGAATTGGTTTCAGATCAACGTTGTTCGTTCTGGCGCGCTCGATCGGCCGCAATCGTGAGTACGCGGCGGGTCAGCACTCCGACGATGTGGCGGCGAAATTCGGCCGTCCCGCGCATATCGTCGATCGGCGTCGCTACCGAGGTCGCCAGGCGCCCGGCATTTTCGATCGCCGCGGCGTCGAGCTTCTTGCCCACGAGGGACTTGGAGGCCTCGGCGGCGAAGATCGGCGTCGGACCAACCGCGCCGAGCACGATCCGTGCGTCAACCACGCGATCATCGCCGATATCGAGCGTCAGCGCGGCGCCTACGCCGACCACCGCGATATCCATCTCGTTGCGCGGGATGAAGCGCAGGTAAGCGTCGGACGAATGCTTCGCAGGCGCGTCGATCAGGAGTTCGACAAGCAATTCGCCAGGCTGCAGTACAGTACGACCGGGCGCAGTGATGAAGGTTTCGACGGGCACGGTCCGCTCGCCCTTGGGGCCGACCACGCGGGCCTTGGCGCCAAGCGCGATGAGCGCCGGAGTCGCGTCACCCGCCGGTGATCCATTGCATAAGTTACCGCCAACACTGGCGCGGCTCTGGATCTGCAGCGAACCGATCAGGTGGGCCGCTTCGGTCAGGCCGGGGTAGTAGCGGCGCATGTCGGCATTCTCATGAATCTCGATGCACGGGACCGCAGCGCCGAGATGGAGGCCGTGCTGCATATCGAAGGAGATGCGCGACATCTCGGGGATATGCTTCAGGTCAACCACGTATTCGGGACGGCGAGTGCCGGCGCGCAACTGGATAATCAGGTCGGTGCCACCGACCAGCGGGCGCGCCTTCTCGCCGTGAGCGGCGAGCAGTTTGACCGCGTCAGCGACGGTTTTGGGGGATTCGTAATTAATCGCGTGCAAGGTTGCAAAGCCTCCCGGTAGGGCGGTGCATCCACCGCCGCTTCATTTCAAACGCGCACTGTAGCGCAAAGGGCCGCAAAAAGGCCAACCCGCTGAGATTAATCTTTCGACTCAATTCGGCGGAGGTATCAGACTATCGAACGGTAAAATGAGTACGTCAATATGCACATATCGCAGAGTCTAATTTTGTGCGCACGTCGCAGACTCCTTTGCTGGGCTCGCAAGCTCGCCTAGTAATTGAAACCATGCTTCGCAACGACTCCGGCGGCAGCCCGCGCGAGGATCGGTGGATGCGCACCCATCCGCTCGAAGCGTGGGTCGGTGGTCTGTCCGCGCACGAAGCGCACGTAAATCTGTTGGAGCACCGTCGCCGTCTTCCACAATCCCCACGCGCGATAGTAATCGATGTGGGTCAGGTCGCGTCCGCAACGGCGCGCATAGCGCTCGGCCAGTTCATCACGAGTCATGAAGCCGGGGCGCGCGGTATGCGCGTAACCCTCGGCCATTTCGAGCACTTCCGCCGGGTCGGTCGCCTCGCGCCAGTAATTGAACGAAGTGCCAATGTCGATCATCGGGTCACCGACGGTGGACATCTCCCAGTCGAAGACGCCGACGACCTTGCCCGAGTTGTCGGGCGCGAACATGACGTTGTGCAGGAAGAAATCGTTATGCAGGAGCGTCGCCGGCTGCGTTGGTGGCATGTGTTCGAGGAACCATGCGCCGAGCTTGTTCATCAGCGGCACTTCGCTGGTCTTGGCCTTCTCCCAACGATCCATCCAGCCGGTAATCTGCCGGCGCACGAAACCGTCCGGACGGCCGAGTGACGCAAGGCCGAGCTTCTCGTAATCAACCGAATGGAGATCGGCGAGTGCGTCGATAAAGCCCTCCGACATCGCGCGGAAGGTCGCGGGCGTCTGTGTGATGCCCTCCGGCAGCGGGCGGCGATTGGGAATGACGAAGCCGCTGCGGCGCTGCATCACAAAAAACGGCGCTCCGATAATCTCCTTGTCCTCGCACAGCAGAATCGCGCGCGGTGCCGGCTCATAGGCCTCCCACAGGCGCGAGAGGACGCGATATTCGCGCGCCATATCGTGGGCCGAGGGCGGCAGCGGACCGAACGGCGGCCGCCGCACGACCCATTCATGAGCGCCGAAACGCAGCCGGTACGTGAGATTCGAATGGCCACCGTGAACCTGCAACACCTCGAGCGGCTCGCCCGCGTGCGCCACGTCATGTTCGCGCAAGTACGCGACCAGCTTGGGCCAGTCGAGCTGCTCCTCGTCCCGCACGTCGCCGTATTCGGGAAGCGGTTGATCCTTGTCGTCCAGTTCCTCTGCCATGTTCAGCCCCCGAAACTGACCTCGGCTCGCCAGCGCGCCTAGCGCCACTTACGGCATTCGCGCCGCGCGATCGTCATGCGATGAACTTCGTCAGGCCCGTCCACGATGCGCATCGAGCGATTCTCGCGCCAGAATCGCGCGATCGGCAGATCGTCGCTCATGCCGAGGGCGCCGTGCAATTGAATCGCGCGATCGAGCACGCCCATCACCATGTTGGCTGCCTGCACCTTGATCATCGCGATTTCCTGGCGCGCCTCGCGCTTGCCGACGGTGTCGATTTTCCACGCCGCATGCATGACCGCGAGCCGCGTCGAATCGATCTCGATCCGCGAATCGGCGATCCACTGCTGCACGTTGGCCTTGTCGGCCAGCAGGCTGCCATGTGTAAACCGGGTATTGGCACGCTTGCACATCAATTCCAGCGCACGCTCCGCCACGCCGATGTTGCGCATGCAGTGATGAATGCGGCCGGGACCGAGACGCGCCTGCGCAATCGCAAAGCCGTCGCCTTCCTTGCCGAGAATATTGGTCACCGGTACGCGGCAATCCTTATAGATGATCTCGCAATGGCCGCCTCCGCCCGCATGCCCCATCACCGGCACCGCGCGGATCAGATTGAAGCCCGGCGTATCGGTCGGCACGATGATCATGCTCGCGCGCTTGTGCGGCTCGGCCTTCGGATCGGTCACGACCATCGCGATCGCGAAGCTCGAGCCGATGCCGTTGGAAGTAAACCACTTGTGCCCGTTGATGTTGTAATAATCGCCTTCGCGCACGGCTCGGGTCGCGAGCTGCGTTGGATCGGCGCCCGAGGTCTCGGGCTCGGTCATCGAGAAGCAGGTGCGCATCTCGCCCGCCAGGCAGGGCTCCAGCCACGCCTTCTTCTGCGCAGGCGTCGCAAAATCCTCGAGGATTTCCATGTTGCCGGTATCGGGCGCCATACAATTGAAGGCGCGCGAACCGATCGGACTGCGCCCCATGATTTCCGATAACGGCGCGTACTCGGAGACCTTCAGCCCCTTGCCATGCACCTCGTCGGGCAGGAACAGGTTCCACAGGCCGGCCGCCTTGGCCTTGGCGCGGACATCTTTGAGCACCTGTGGCTCGGTATGCTCCTTGCCGGGGACGTTCTGCTCCTGCTCGACCTGATGCTCGATCGGGTAAACGTGTTGATTCATGAAGTCCGAGACCTTTTTCTGCAGGTCCCGGACTTTGGGCGAAAGTGCGAAATCCATTTGTTTCCTCGTGCGTCGATGCTCGGGCTTGCGTTGACCCGTGGTAACTAGATAATCCAGCGCGTCCGGAAATAGAAGCGTCGCCGCGAGCGTACCTCACAGCCGCCGCATGACCAGCCGAATGACCGATCTAAAAAGAAACGCCCCACCGGGGCTGGCGGGGCGTTTCGAGGCGGAATCTAAATACTATCGCAGCACTTAGTACGGTTGCCCGAACAACGGTCCCAGCAATGTACCCAACCCGCCCATCGGCGCGTTTCCATAATTACCGTTGCCGTAGCCTCCATAATTGTTTCCGTAGTGGCCGTTCCCATTATACCCGCCACCGAATGCGAACGGGCTTATGCCCATCTGTGGGCGACGATAGTTGTAGCCGTACCGCCGCACCCAGTGACAGTGATGCCCCTGGCCGTCGCAAGCCCAGCTCAAGCCGGGATGGCGTGGGCTCACCATGCCAGCGCCGTTCCTAGGGAAGCCGTAACCATAGCGCGGCCGGTTGTAGCCGTTTCCGTACGGCGCCTGATACCCATATCCGTAGGGCTGCTGATAGT
>VFSW01016466.1_pt1 | contig 10088 bp, 11 predicted proteins | sample 5358111 | NCBI WGS metagenome assembly VFSW01 (sample SAMN11554181, study PRJNA540505) | mine drainage metagenome | isolation source: sediment from site ElyBrook_90M | place: USA: Ely Copper Mine, Vershire, VT | collected 2017
CCCCGTCGGCCAGCTTTAGTGTCGGTAGTGGTGCAACACCGGACGGCAGCCTGTAGATGAGCTTCGCCCGGTTCGCTCGCCCGCTGACGATCTGCACCGCGTCTTCGCGCATGAGCAGCGCGGCGAGGTCTATATTGTGTTGCTTGAGAAATTCGACCGCGGGCTGGAAGTCATCAACGTCGATGGCGCAGGTGCGCGCGTAAGCATGAGCAAGGCCAATGCTACTGCCATTTATTTTGGCCGCCTGTTCAGCAGAACTAATACATTTTTCGCGAGTGTTCCAGCCGCGATCTTCTTTCCGCGCTCCCGGCCCCTTCGTGCCTGGCTCAAATGGCACCAGCACCAAGCCATGCTTTACATATTCTTCGGCCAGTGGGTTCATGATCCGCGCCCCTCGGCAAGCAGCGCCACGATCTGCTGCAAGTCGTCATCAGAGATCCCGGGCGACATCTTCATCGCGAACGCACGCCACCGGCGGTTGCGCCGCGGAATCAATACGCTGGCGACGTACGCAGGATCGCGTTTTTGCAAGAGAGTGACAAGGTCGTCTACCCGTACATAGCGGCGCGCGGCTGTGTCGAAGTTCATTGTGTCCCGCCGTCCGTTGGCATTTGGACGTCGCTCGCGTTGTTTTCCGCGTCAATCGGAACGGGCAGGCGATTTTGTTCCAGATACTCGCGCACCGCCTCCGCAGCGATGATCTTGACCAGTGCGGCAAGGGCCGGATCGAGCGCAGATGTTTTCATCGCTCTGGCCGTGCGCGCGTGAGCTGCAGCGCAGTCAACTCCAGGAATTGCCCGTAGGCCCGAGCCAGCGCAGGATCAGAAACGCGGCCGCGCTCGACGTTGCAGAGGTGGGCGACAGAACACCCGAGAGCAGCTGCGGCTGCGGCAAGTGTGCAGCCCAAATTCTTGCGCAGGATTCGCAGCCGGCCGGGTTCGTCGAAAATTGTCGTGCCCATAGCGAAATCATGGGCGAAAAATTTTCAGCTAGAAACGAGGCAGTTTCCGGTTATTTTCGTGTCCGGCCAGTGCAGATTTGCCGGACACGCGTCGGGGAGATGTTAAATTGCTTTGCGGTGGAAGTTGCCCAGCTGCGATTGCCGGCTTGTTGTTCGGTGTGCGCAAACTTAATCACGTCATTTTTGTTCGCGGCGTTCCGTTGGTGCGCCTTTACTCCTTTAGCGGACGCCTGGAGCTGCATCCCGACCACTCGCGCAACGCGCTCGGCCTTGTTCAACTCGGCCTCGTACCGCTGCTGAGCACGATCCATCTCGACCGCTAGCGGCGGGCGGTCTAGATCGGCCCCGGCTCCATGTGCCTTGCGCCAGACGAGCTTGCCGCGTCGCACAAGTACCCGCGCCCCAGAGCCTTGACCGACCAAGCCCACCGAACGTCGGCGCAGGAAGTCGCGCGTTTCTTTTTTGGAAAGCTTCTGCGGTTGTTTTTGTGCTTGCTTGATTGCCAGTATCACCGGATCGTCCGGCGAGACTGGTGGTGGCAGACGTTTCTTACCCATCGGTGCGCGCCTCCCTCGATGACGCAATAGCCCCTTGAAGATACCGCCGGGCCAAGCGGGCAAGGGACCCGCCTTTCGGCCGCGAACCTAGGCCCAGCGATACGGGTATTTTCCCGCAAAACTTACGGCATGGAAACAGATAATTTTTGCGATCCGGGACGGGCTCGCTGCGGCCAGCGCTTGGCGTTTTCGTGGAAGCCGTACACAATGGCAAAAAAAGCGGGCAATGGAGGCAAGACGCACATCATGGACCGTTCTCTCTGGACACAAACTCTCACCAAATGGTCGAGTCCGCCGTGGCCCTGTCCGGTGTGCCGGAAGGGGACGCTGGCGCTCGTGCCGAAGTCACTCATTTATAAAGAGACAGTCGAATCGAAAAGCGCGCACAATCCTGAAGAATGGGACCCAAATTGGATTGATTACATATTTACAGCTTGGGCAGAGTGTAGTCACGCATCATGTAAGCAGCAGTACGCAATCGCTGGGAAGGGAGGGGTTCAACCTGAGCCTGATGCAGAGGGCGGATATGAATACCAAGATTATTTTTCGCCCAAGACATGTCTCCCGATGCCGGACATGTTTGCATTTCCTGCTAAATGTCCGGATGTTGTCAAGGAAGAACTGCGGGCAGCATTTGCACTCTTTTGGTCCCAACCCAACGCATGCGCAGGCCGGATTCGTGTCGCGCTTGAATCCCTGATGGATCACTTTGGTATTCCGCAACGCCGGAAGAATAAGCAGGGCAAGTATTTTGACCTGAGCCTTCATGCTCGAATTGATATTTTTGCAAAAAGCGAGCCAACGACAGCCACGCAGTTGATTGCGTTGAAATGGCTCTGGAACGCGGGAAGTCACAACAGCAAAATTAATAAGAAGGACCCGCTAGATATATTCGATATCAAGGTTAACTAGAAGGACCTGTTAGACGCGTTCGAGATCATGGAACACGCGCTCGGCGAGATTATCGAGCGGCGCACCGCGCACGTCGCGGAGCTGGCGAAGAAGCTAATCAAGAAACACGGCCGCAAGAAGCGGTAGTACCAAGTCATCGGTACGTGAATGTGCGGTAGCGCGCCGCTCGGCCGGCGGGCGAAATCGAGAATGCCAATTGACGGTGTTGCATTTGTCGGACCTAGAAATACTGTAAGTGTACGATTAAGATTGGCCAAAAATTATGGGAAGTGTGGGGCCGCAGCGAAGTTGAGTCGTGGTGAACAATCGTTGGGCATCTGGCGTTGGGGGTGGAAAATGTGGGACGAGATTGTAAAGTCGGTCAAAGCAAACCTCTATGAAAGGGCAACGAGCCCGCTGCTGGGTACCTATACAGTCGCGTGGGGTCTTTGGAACTTCCGCTTCTTGCTTGTCTTGTTTTCCGACGCACCATACGAGCAGAAACTTGACTACATTCAGGCAAATTTCTTCCCGAATTATTGGTCCTCTCTTCACTTGTTTTGGCCTCCATTGATTGCAACACTCCTATTTATCTTTGTGTACCCCTATCCTTCCAGATACGTTTATCAATTTTGGCGTATGCAACAAAAAATAATGAAGGAAATCCGTCAGAAGATAGAGGATGAAACGCCGCTTACGCAGGAGGAAGCGCGTCAACTTAGGTCCGAACTCCGGAACTTAGAGCTTGCGCGCGATAATGAGATCAACAGCCGTAACCTTATGATACAGAGTCTCAGAGAACAGCTACAAAGATACGAGAAAGCAGAGGCCAACAATTCCGAACCGACTGGTCGATCTAATTCGCCGCCTAAAACACCGGCGGAAAAAGTCTATCCATTTAGTCCAGATGACAAGCAGCTTGATCTACTGAAGAAGATTGCATCGGCTCCAGTTGGATTGTCGGAATTAACACTTACTGTAGGCCCTGGTGACGAACGATTACTTGCTGAATTCAACCTTGGGGAACTAAGAAGCCATGGGTTGATCGAGAAATGGAATGATGAGCGTGGCCAGAGCGTTGTTAGCCTCACCCAAGAAGGGCGGCGGGTCTTAGTAAAGCCGCCGCTAAAAGAGACACGACGGACGCCGGTAAGGACGTGACGTACGCCGCCGACTTCTTAATGGTCACGTCGCCCCGGGGCATTATTAACGGGATAGCCTCAGCAGCGGAATACGCACGGGATAAGTCCGTAATCGCGCCCCCGCTACCAAATTTATTTATGTTGGTGCCGTTCCAAAACCAGCTAAAGCAGTCCGGCCATTTCCCCCTTCAAGTAGCCTTGGTCGGTCGGGTGCAGTTGCGTCGATCCCCGACCAAGATTTTTCTGCACCCCGGGTGCCCGCTGCCAGGCGGAGCATGCGGGTGCAGTCTCCTCAAGCTGGCAACTTATAACCAGTCGTTTGGCCCAGGTAGAAGGGTGACTCTCGCGAGCAGTATCACGCCTGCAGTCCGCGAACTGCTGAAGCGTCTGTATGCCTGGTGAACCAGTATGTGGTAGCTCCGCTGTACATCTGGCACAAAAAGGGTCAGGGCACTTCGTGCCTTCCGTGGCAGCAAGTAGTAGCGTACGGCCGGCACAGCCATCAGTCGAATCGGCCTGTCGTCAGTATCTTTATTCCGGTTTTCCTATTGCCGGCATCGACAAGCCGATCGCCCTTTTTTTGTGGCCTCGATTTCGCGGATGGAATGTTAGATTCCTCTAATATACGGTTTATTCCTCCCTGGAAAGTGTTCATGTAGCATAACCACCGTGCTTTGGCGTGGCGAAGCAGTCTTGGAAAATCAGGAAGTCTTGGGGCCATTGATCCTTGACACCACAAGGTGCGACATCTGCTCCTCGTTGTATTGTTTGCTTAACACCGAATTCGCCTCGCGATATGTTAGGTCGAACGTAATGGAAAAACACCGCAAGGATGGGTAACAGTCTTTTCGGCATCGTCGTGGCAATTCTGGCAAACAGTACAGGTATGGTATGCCTTAATGAGATTGTTCCAGACAGGACGACACAGCCATGCGGGAATACTTGCCGTCAGTGGTCCGGGCGGGGGCTTCGCGGTTCGTTGAGTCGGCGCCAGAGATGACGCTGCCTTAAGGAGTCGGGAATCTCAGACGTCGGTCCGGCTATCGCGTCCGACCGCGCACCTTAAAAAACAGGCAAAGGAGGAGTTCAAATGTTCCATACAGACCTTGGAATTAAACGGAATCACCTCGCTGCAATTGTGTTTTTTCCTTTTCTTCTTACTGCCTGCGCGGAGACTGAGTCAGAAGGGCCGCAGACCGTTGCCGAACAGGAGGCGATGAGTCAACGCCTCAATTCATTTTCGTTGCCGAATATCAACCCTCCGCGTTACGACGACAAGTTGATCGTGCCTGGCCAAAGAGCCGGGAACATTTTCCTGGGGATGACAACAGCGGAGCTCTGGCATGTTGCGGGTTATCCGAAAGATGTAATACAGGAGGTGGGAGTAACGGCGCAGTTCCACTATTCGGATTTTCGTGTGCGCGTGCGCGACTCCGATCAGCGTGTTGTCGGGATTCGGGTATATGGCAGGTCCCACTCGATTGGGCGAAGCGTCATGCTCGGGTCAACGCGTTCACGCCTGGTCGCAGCGCTGGGTGATCCAGACGACACATGGTCATGGGTGGATGGCGACACTAACTATTTCTGGCGGTCTGGGCTTGCTGTTGCTTTTGTGGACAAAGGCATTGCGTGGTTTGATGTGTGCTTGCCGAACATCCCACATCAACTTTGTACATATGAACCAGGGGGATACTGACACCCGGCATTGGAAGTCTCGTAAGAGTGCCTGCAATCGCGGGCATTCTGGCCGCGGTGCCGGGTGTTGTTTTTGCTGCAGTCGGGATCCATTTGCAGTGAAAGAGGGTGTTTGGGGCGCCGACACTAACCGTGCAGTCGTGGCCTGACCGATTTTTTTGCGCCCCGATGCATGGTCGGATTACCCCATACTGAAGTGTCCCCGTTTCTTGTGCCAGACGTGATGCTGGCTTCCGGCCTCCTGAAGCACCCCATTTGCCGGACCGCCCGCACAGTCAGTTTCCGGCAGGTTATTGACCCAGCGCTAATCCCGCAGTCCTTCCCTGATGGGCAAATTCCTCCTGGGCGCTACCCTTGGAGGCGTCGTGATGCCGGCCCTCGTTATATGCCCCCCGCCGCCAACCTTTAAGTCTCCTCCTTGGCCTGATCAATCGATCCGGAACCAGTGGACATTCAAACAATGGTCTGTGAGCTTGCCGTTGAAGATCTCGATAAAGCTGCTGTCGCTGGGTTTGCTCGACCGGCTGACGTTGATCCGGAAGCGGTGATGATAGGCCAACAGCTCCATCAGCTGACCGTGGACTCCGCCCCTTTGTCTTCAGAGAGATACTTCGGGGTGGTGCGACTGCAGGACCATGCTTTCCTCGCAGTAGAGGTAGATGCTGTTCGATGTCGCAAGAACCAGGGAGCACTATTTGCCGTCACGAGCGTCGTTTGCCCGGCGGCTACGCAACCCGGGCCTCTCAGCCGCTGTCAGGAACTTCCTGATGCCCCGTGCCACACCACGGTCTTTGATGTATGGGCATGGAGTCTCTCTCATCCATCCTGTGAGCGGCCTGTGAACGATGGCGACCAAGCGGGCCGATGCTGGAATGCAACAACGTACTGGCAATTTCCGCTCTAGTTGCCCGCTGATCCAGGGTTTTACGTTGCAGGCGGAGCCTGCAGCCTGTAGAATCTCTGCTCTTGCTGTCCAGTACGGCGGATTTTGCCGGAGCCGAGCGATATCCAGCACCTGGATGCTGTCTCCGCTTACCAAAACGCGGTCCGCTATGAAATGAATAGGGCTCCGCGGAGCGCGGGGTTTTATTTTTTTAGGGCTCGCTGAGGCCCACGGAATTTGTAGTACAGGCGGCGGCGTTGTGATTTTATGTAAAATGGCTTATAATTCCGCCGCTAACAGAAGTCAGAGCAAGTGGGCCATGTGCCCACTTTTGCGTTTTTGGGGCATGATTTTATGCACGGCGGTACCGCCAAACTGCGTGCAATCCTGGAGCCGGTGGTCGAGGCCCTGGGTTTCGATCTCGTCGATGTGGAGCTGGCGGGAGGCAGCGGAAATGCGCTGCTTCGGGTGTATATCGATAGCCTCGGCGGAGTGACAGTCGACGATTGCGCCAAAGTGAGTCGCCAGGTCAGCGCAGTTCTCGATGTGGAAGATCCGATTTCGGGTCATTACACTCTTGAGGTGTCGTCGCCGGGTCTTGATCGGCCGCTGGTAAAGCGCGAGGATTTTCAGCGGTTTACCGGCGAAACGATCAAGGTCAGAATGAGCCGGCCAGTTCTCGGGCGTCGGAATTTTACCGGGCGTCTTGTCCGGATAGAGGGCGATTCGATCGTACTTGAAATGGATGCCGAAAGCTTCGACCTGGCATTTGCGGATATCGACAAGGCAAGGCTGGTACCGAAGTACTAATGACAAGGTCCCTTGGGGGCGTTATGGGTCACGAAATTCTGATGGTTGTGGACGCGGTTTCGCGCGAGAAGGGCGTAGAGCGCGATGTGATCTTCGAGGCGCTGGAAGCTGCCTTGGCGACCGCGACGCGCAAGCGCTACAAGGAAGACATTGACGTGCGCGTTGCGATCCATCGCGACAGCGGCAATTACGATGCTTTCCGCCGCTGGGAGATTCTCCCGGACGAGCTCGAGGAGCTGGAATTTCCCGACCGCCAGCTGCATCTGCGCGATGCGCTCGTGCGCGATCCGAAGGCGTCGCTGGGTGGCTCTTTCGAAGAACCCCTGGAGCCGGTGGAATTCGGACGAATTGCTGCGCAGGCCGCGAAACAGGTAATTGTCCAGAAGGTTCGTGAAGCCGAGCGTGAGCAGATCGTCAACCTGTTCAAGGAGCGCAAGGGTCAGCTTGTGACCGGCGTGGTGAAGCGCATGGAGCGCGGCGATGCGATCGTGGACCTTGGAGCTGCCGAGGCCCTGCTGTCGAAAGCCGCAATGATTCCCCATGAAGGGCTGCGTCCGGGTGACCGGATTCGTGCCTATCTCGACGATGTGCATTCGACGCTGCGCGGACCACAGCTGTTTCTGAGCCGCACCGCACCCCAGCTGCTCGTGGAACTGTTCAAGCTCGAAGTCCCCGAGGCGGGCGAAGGACTGATTCAGATCCATGGCGCCGCCCGCGATGCAGGTCTGCGTGCCAAGATCGCAGTGAGCTCGAAGGATTCGCGGATCGACCCGATCGGGGCATGCGTCGGCATGCGGGGGAGGCGGGTGCAAAGCGTTTCCAACGAGCTCGCCGGCGTGCGCGTGGACATAATCCAGTGGTCCGCCGAACCGGCCCAGTTCGTCATTAATGCGCTGGCTCCGGCGGAAGTGCAATCCATCGTGGTGGATGAGGAGCTGCACAGCATGGATGTGATCGTAGACGAGGCCCAGCTTTCCCAGGCGATCGGACGCGGCGGCCAGAACGTGCGGCTTGCATCCGAGCTGACGGGCTGGGAACTTAACATCATGACCGAGGATGCCGCCAGCGAGAAGGGCGCGAGTGAAGCTGCCGCTGCCCAGCAGCTTTTCATGGAGCAGCTCAATGTCGACGAGAACGTAGCATCCGTTCTGGTGCGCGAAGGCTTCACCAGTCTGGACGAAGTCGCTTATGTGCCGAAGCAGGAAATGGTCGCAATCGAAGGTTTTGATGATGATCTTGTCGAGGAACTGCGCAGCCGGGCACGTGACGTGCTGTTGACCAAGGCAATAGCCCTGGAAGAGAAAATCGACATGGCTGAGCCGGAAAAGGATCTGCTCGAGGTCGAGGGTATGGACGAGCACACCGCTCGACTGCTCGCGAGCCACGGGATCAGGAATATGGAAGAACTGGCGGAGCAGTCCGTTGATGAACTGATGGAGATTAAAGGCTTTGATGAGGAACAGGCGCGCCAGCTTATCATGGCGGCGCGCGCGGCATCCATGACAAGGGCGTCGACGGTAGCTTGAGTGACGAGGAGAAGATGACGCTGCTTACCTATCTGCGTACGCATCATGGCGGCGCAGAGGCGGGGACAAAGAAGATCACCCTGAAGCAGAAATCCGTAAGCCAGATCAAGCAGAGCACTCGCCTCGGTCCGACACGTACCGTGCAGGTGGAAGTGCGCAAGAAGCGCACCTTCGTCAAACGCAGTGCCATCGAGGAAACCGCAGCGCCGGAGGAAGAAGAGCAGGAAGCCATTGAGGTCGCGGCGGAGCTGCAGACCGCGCCCGTTCCGGCTGTGACAGAGCAGGAAGCAGCACCGCCGCCGGCGGTTGAGCCGGTTGCTGTTCCGGAAGCTCTGGTGGCGGTTGAGACCGCCCCGGCAGCACCCGCCAAGGCTGCCGAGGTGCCGGCCAAGGAAGTGAAGAAGCCGGTCGGACGTCCGGAAAAATTCAAGAAAGGCGAAAAAGGCGACTGGCGCGAAGCGCATACGCGTGAGCGTTCCGAGCTTCATATCGCGGATGCAAAAAAACTTCGGCGCAAGCCCCGGCCGATGGCGAAGAAGGCGATACAGACCAGCATGTCAGGCCAGCATGCTTTCGAGATGCCCACCGAGCCGGTGGTGCGCGAGGTGCTGTTGCCTGAAACCATTACCGTGGCGGAACTCGCCCAGAAGATGTCAGTAAAGGGCGTTGAAGTCATCAAATCCCTGATGCAGCTCGGCATGATGGTAACCATCAATCAGGTGCTCGATCGCGATACCGCAATTATCGTCGTCGAGGAAATGGGGCATGTGGCAAAGGTTGCCAAGCCCACGGATCCCGAGGCCCTGCTGGGTGAGGGCGTCAGACTCCAGGGCGATCTCGAAGTACGCCCGCCGGTAGTGACCGTAATGGGTCACGTGGATCATGGCAAGACTTCGTTGCTTGATTACATCCGCAAGACTAAGGTCGCGAGCGGTGAAGCTGGCGGAATCACGCAGCACATCGGCGCCTATCATGTCGAGACGCCAAAAGGGGTCGTCACTTTCCTTGATACGCCGGGCCACGAGGCATTCACGGCTATGCGCGCACGCGGCGCAAAAGCGACCGATATCGTAATTCTGGTTGTGGCGGCCGACGACGGTGTTATGCCGCAGACCATAGAAGCGATTCATCACGCGCGCACCGCTGGTGTGCCCATCGTGGTCGCGGTCAACAAGATCGACAAGCCCGGTGCCGAGCCGGATCGGGTAAAGCAGGAACTTGTGGCGCAGCAGGTCGTGCCTGAGGAATGGGGTGGCGAGGACATATTCGTAAATGTTTCAGCCAAGACCGGGCAGGGAATCGAGGAGCTTTTCGATGCCGTCCTTTTGCAGGCGGAGCTGCGCGAGCTCAAGGCAGTGAAATCCGGTCCCGCGACAGGACTCGTAATCGAAGCGCGTCTGGACAAGGGACGCGGTCCGGTAACGACCGTGCTGGTTCAGCAGGGTACTTTGCGCAAGGGTGATGTGATTCTCGCGGGCCATGAGAGCGGACGTGTGCGTGCCATGACCGACGAGAACGGGCACGGAGTAAAGGAAGCAGGTCCATCCATTCCGGTGGAGGTCCAGGGACTCTCCGGTGTCCCGAATGCCGGCGACGAAGTGGTGGTGGTGGAGAGCGAGCGCA
>VFSW01016467.1_pt1 | contig 10087 bp, 7 predicted proteins | sample 5358111 | NCBI WGS metagenome assembly VFSW01 (sample SAMN11554181, study PRJNA540505) | mine drainage metagenome | isolation source: sediment from site ElyBrook_90M | place: USA: Ely Copper Mine, Vershire, VT | collected 2017
GTTGGGGCGCGGGCGGGGGGGAGGCCTCGCGGATGGCGGCCATGGCTTCGGCCATGTGGGGATCGTCGCGGCTGAGGGTGTCGTTGGCGAGGTAGAGGGCGCGCACGGACTCGAGCGAATTGCTCATTTCGATGAACTCGCTCCAGGCCATGAACCAGGCGTAGCGGGGCTGGCGGCGCAGGATGGCGGTGGTGGGCAGGCCGCCCACTTCGCCGAGGGCGATGGGTTTGGCGCCGGCCAGGGCCAGCAGGCCGTCGTAATAGCTCTGCTCAAACGCGCCGTAGATATCGACCGAGAGCACGTCGGCGAACTCGAGGCCGGGAAAATAATCGGCGTAGGGTCCGGGTCCGCTGCCGCCGGAGCCGGGGGAGTTCACGTTCCAGACCCAGACCAGGTTGTCGAGGTGATGATAGTTGACGAAGCGGTCGAACAACTGGCGGTAGAGGGCGGCGGAGCCGTCCTTGCCTTTGCGGCCGCCCCACCAGAACCAGTTGCCGTTGACCTCGTGGTAGGGGCGCCAGAGGACGGGGACGCGGGCGTCGCGCAACTGTTTGAGGTAGCCGGCGATGACATCCACCTGGGCGCACCAGCGGCGGTAGAGGGCGCTGCCGGGGGTGAGCAGCTCGCGCCACTCGAAATCGGTAAGCTTGCCCTGGACGCTGTCGTGGAAGGTGACGGGCTCGTCCTCGGTGGGGCGCACGGCGTGCCAGGTGAAGGTGACCACGGCGCCGTTGCGGTACTGGCGCATGGCCTCCTCGACCAGGGCCGGCCGGGCCAGGGTGGAATCCTTGTCGTCGCCGCCCTGAAAGCCGAAATCCTCGCCATAGACGGCGGGGTATTTACCGGTAAGGTCGTAGGCGCGGTCGGTCCAGTGGGCGATGGTGTTGGGGTAGTTGTGCTGGCCGGTGAGGGTGTAATGGCCGGAGATGGAGTTGAGGAACTGGAGCAGGGCGCGGGCCTCGGGAGAGGCGTGGGGATTCACCGGGGGCGGGGACTGGGCGGGCAGCGCGCGGCACAACAGCAGCAGGAAACCGAGGGCGCGAGCGGACCAGGCGATGAGACGCGGCATGGGAACACTGTAGCGCAGGGAGCGGCGCGGCGGGGGCTGCGCTTCCCTTATTGCGGACTTTAATACATAATAATCTGTAATGCCCCGTGGGCATGAGAAATCAGAATGAACAAACCGTGCCAGTTTGCAATTTGCGCCTTGTCCGCGCTTCTGCCGGCGTCAATCGCTTTGGGCCAGCAGGACTATATCGGTCGATACGACGGATACACAGCGTACATGTACCTGAACAGCCCGCTGCTGGGCCTGGGGGAGAACGGCTTCCACACGCAGGTGGGCATCAACCCGACGAAGTGGTATTCGATGGGCTTCGATTTCAGCGCGGGGTCCGGCGATACGGTGCTGGTCCCGAGCATGCTGAAGCCTTCCGTGCAACAGGCCATCGCCTCGGAACTGGCGGGGCTGGTGCCGCCGAGCTACCACCCGGCGGTGCCGTTGCATTCCGCTTCGCAGACATACGCCGCCGGTCCGCAGCTCAATTACCGGCATTTCAAGGCGGTGACGCTGTTCATCCATCCGGACCTGGGGGCCATCCACGAGACGGCCACGCCGACGCCGTACGCCGGGGATTTGATCGGGAAGCTGCTGGTGGCCAACATGGCGCCCAGCGGGAGCATGGCGGACTGGACCTATTTTTATGGGATCGGTGGGGGCGTGGACTTCAATGTGACGCGCCACTTCGGCGCGCGGATCCACATCGATTTCGTGCGCGACCACCTGTTCGACAACCTGCTGCCGGCGCGCAATTCGGTGCGGGTTTCGGTCGGGCCGGCGTTTCATTTCGGCAGGAACATGGCGGCGGCGAAGTGAGGCGGGCGGCGCCCCCCGGCGCCCGGAGGCGTGCGGCCTGATACACTGGGGGTTCCGCATGCTATCGATCGTGATTCCGATCCACAACGAGGAGCCCTCCATACTGCCGTTGTACGACAGGCTGACGGCGGTGCTGGAGGGGCTGCACCAATCCTATGAGATCCTGTTTGTCGACGACGCCTCGGCGGACCGCAGTTTCGAACTGCTGGCCAACCTGGTGGAGACGGACGGGCACCTGAAGGTGATCCGGCTGCGCCGGAATTTCGGCCAGACGGCGGCGCTTTCGGCGGGATTTCACGAAGCCAAGGGGGACGTGATCATCGCCATGGACGGCGATTTGCAGCACGCCCCGGAGGACATTCCGGCGCTGCTGGCCAAGCTGGAGGAAGGCTACGACATCGCCAGCGGGTGGCGCAAGGAGCGGGTGGACAACGCGCTGACGCGCAAGATTCCCTCGCGCATCGCCAACTGGCTGATGGCCAAGGCCTCCGGCATGGATCTGCGGGACTTCGGGACCACCTTCAAGGCCTACCGGGCTGAAGTGCTGAAGGACGTGAACCTGTACGGGGAACTGCACCGCTTCATACCGGCGCTGGCCAGCTTTTACGGGGCGCGGGTGGCGGAGGTGCCCATTCAGAGCACGCCGCGCGCGTCGGGCGATTCGCACTACGGAATCGGGCGCACCTTCCGGGTGATGTTCGACATCGTGACCATCAAGTTTCTGCTGAAGTACTTCACGCGTCCGATGCATTTTTTCGGGTCGCTGGGGCTGGTGGGGACGGGGCTGGGCGGACTGATCATGGCATGGCTGGTGGCGCTGAAGCTGATGGGCCGGGAGCTGATCATGGTGGAACACGGTCCGCTGATGATCGCGGGCGGGCTGCTGCTGCTGGGCGGCCTGATGATGTTCAGCACGGGGCTGATCGGCGAGGTGATGATCCGCACGTATTTCGAGAGCCAGGGCCGGCGCATCTACGCGGTGCGGCAGATTCTGACGCGCAAGCAGCGGGGCGTGGCCGGCGGCGCCCGGGGATGATCCGGATGCGATTGTAGTAAACTGTGGTTTTAACACTGGCAATTCCAAAATTTGGAGGTTCCATGAAGTACCGCAATGTGGCCTTGCCCGCCTTGGGAATCCTGTTCTGCGCCCTCTCCGGTTTTGCGCAAACTTCCTCGATGGAAGGCGATGTAAAGGGTGAAGACGGTTCGCCGCTGAAGGACGCGCTGGTCAAGATCGATCGGTTGGACATCAAGGGTCATTACCAGGTGAAGACCAACAAGAAGGGTCACTATTTTTACGGCGGCCTGCCCCTGGGAAGATACAAGATCACGCTTTCGGTGAACGACAAAGACGTGGATTTCATCAACGGGGTGCAGACGCATCCGGGCGATCCGCTGGTGAACAATTTCGACCTGCACGCCAGAGCGCAACGTCAGCAGGCGCTGAGCCAGGCGGCGGCCAGCGGCACGCTGAGCAAGGACCAGGCGCGGACCATGACGGCCGAGGAGAAGGCCGCGTTCGAGAAGGCCAACAAGGAGCAAGCCGAGCTGAAGGCCAAGAACCGGGCGTTGAACGAGGCCTTCGGCGGGGGCAAGGAGGCCATGAACACCAAGCAGTACGACGTGGCGGTGGACAAATTCTCGAAGGCCGGCGAGATGGCCCCGGATCAACCGGTGATCTGGGCCAACCTGGCGGACGCGGAAGTCCACCTGGCGGGCACCAAGACCGGGGCGGAGCACGACGCGGCGCTGAATAAAGGTCTGGAGGCGTATCAGAAGGCGCTGGCGCTGAAGCCGGACGACGGCGGGATGCACAACAATTACGGCCTGGCGCTGGCGCAGCTCAAGAAGTTCAACGAGGCCGAGGCGGAGTTGGGCAAGGCGGCGCAATTGGATCCGCAGAAGGCCGGGCAATACTATTACAACCTGGGGGCTCTGCTGGTGAACAGCGGGCAGACCGATGCGGCGGGCGAGGCGTTTCAGAAAGCTATCGCGGCCGACCCGAACTATGCCGACGCACAATACCAATACGGCATTGTGCTGATCGGCAAAGCCAAGCTGGGCGCGGACGGCAAGTACGACCCGGTGCCGGGCACGCGCGAGGCGTTCCAGAAGTACCTGGAGCTCAAGCCGGACGGGCCGTTCGCGGAGTCCGCCAAGGGCATGCTGGCGAGCCTGACCAGCGCGGTGGACACCTCGTACCAGAATCCCGCCGCGCAGAAGAAGACCAAGAAGAAGTAGCTGGTGGCGGATGCGATAATGGTTGAGGGGCGCCGGAAAGGGCGCCCCTCCCGATGATCCGCTTTCTGCTGACCCGCCTGGTAGTTCCCCTACTGCTGTTCTGGCTGTTGCGCGGGTTCCTGAAATCCTTTTTCGCGGCCTGGAATGCCGGGACGGATGCCAAACCGCGGCGGCCCATGCCGGCGGTTTCCAACGGCGGCGAGTTGAAGAAGGACCCGGTCTGCGGCACGTATGTGTCGACGGCGGTGTCGGTAACCAAGCGGATCGGCGGGGAGACCGTCCATTTCTGTTCCCCCGCCTGCCGCGACAAATACCGCGCGGCCTCGTGAAGGCCGGCGCGGCGCCGCCATCCGATTACCTGTCGCCGAAGCTATAGCCGACCCACACGGTGGCGCCGGGGGCGAGCTTACTGTTGAACTGATCGGTGAAGCCCGGCACGAAGTGCAGGTCGACCTGCGGGCGGATAAAGATGTGGTCGGTGACGAAGATGGAAAGGCCCACGCCGGCGTGCAACTGGAAATGGTTGGAGGTGGCCACCGGGTAGGCCTGGCTGAACAAAGTGCCGACCTGTTGATTCTGGTACCAACTGGTGTGGGCGCCGCCGATGCCGCCGAGGAGTTGCAACTGGACGCGCTTCTCATTGATGGGCGCGTAAATGCCGTCGAAATCGTAGAAGGTCTCGCGGTATTGGAACGGCCCGTAATTGGCGCGGCCGGGCTGGACGTTGACTTCAGCGCCGACGCCGAAGCGGTGCGAGAGCATGACATCGCCGCCGATGCTCAGGAAGAAGCCGCCGAGGGCGGGATTCTGCTGGCAATTGGGATCGCCCGCTCCGGGGACGCAGGTGCCATAGGCGTTCGGCGACAGGATGCCGTCGAGACCGCCGCCATTGGATGAGTCGCGCACGGTTCCAAAACCGAGCATGAAATCGACGGAACTTTGAGCGCGCGCGAAGGGTGCGCACAGCGCGAGTGCTGACAGAAGGGGAAGGTAACGGCAAATTCGTTTCACGTTAGAAGGTCTCCTCGAGATTGGTAGTTGAGCGGACGAATCACATGGCCCTACCGGCTATTATCCCGCATCGGCGCAGGATTCTGGGGTCCAATTGCATACGACGGCTTTGAAGGCACGGGCGTTGCGGCGATTTCAGTGCGACAGGCAACAGCCAGGATTGGCTTTAGGAAGTCCGGTGACAGGCTAAAAGCCTGTCCCACCGGACCGGGGCGGGTGTAACATATCCACATGCATCCGGAGCGAACTGTCCTGGCGGTCCTGTGTGCGGCGCTGGCGGCCGGCGCCGAACCGGTAAAGTTCAATCGCGATATACGGCCGATCATGTCGGACACGTGCTTTCGCTGCCACGGTCCGGATCGGCGCGCGCGCATGGCGGGGATGCGGCTGGACCGGCGGGAGGACGCGCTGCGGCCCACGCGCCCGGGCGTGATTCCGATCGTGCCGGGCAACCCCGACCAGAGCGCCATCATCCAGCGGATTTTCGCGGCCGACGCGGCGCGGCGCATGCCGCCGAAGTACGCGGAGAAGGTGCTGACGGAGGCGCAGAAGGACACCATCCGGCGATGGGTGGCCGAGGGCGCGGTGTATGAAGGGCACTGGGCGTACAGTCCGGTGCAACGGCCGGCGCCGCCGGCGGTGGCGGACCGGCAGGCGCCCATCCGCAATCCGATCGACAACTTCATCCAGGCGCGGCTGGCGCGCGAAGGGTTGAAGCCGTCGCCGGAAGCGGACCGGCGCACGCTGCTGCGGCGGGTGACGCTGGACCTGACGGGCATTCCGCCCACGCCGCAAGAAGCGGCGGCGTTTTTGAACGACGCATCGCCGGAGGCGTACGGCAAGCTGGTGGACCGGCTGCTGGAATCGCCGCGCTACGCGGAGATGAGCGCCATCCACTGGCTGGACGCGGTGCGCTTCGCGGATACGGCGGGCTTTCACGGCGACAACATCTGGCCGGCGTGGCCGTACCGCGACTACGTGCTGCGGGCGTTCCGCGACAACATGCCGTTCGACCGGTTCACGCGGGAGCAACTGGCGGGCGACCTGCTGCCCGGGGCCACGCGGGACCAGAAGGTGGCCGCGGCCTATAACCGCCTGAACCGCGCCTCGGCGGAGGGCGGCATCCAGCCCAACGAATACCTGGCCAAGTACGGGGCCGACCGCGTGCGCACGCTGAGCACGGTGTGGCTGGGCTCGACCATGGGATGCGCGGAATGTCACGATCACAAGTTCGACCCGTTCCTGTCGAAGGATTTTTATTCCATGAAGGCGTTCTTCGCGGACATCCGCGAGACGGGGCTGGTGCCGGACCGCGGGCGCGGGGCGTGGGGCGAGAAGCTGCCGCTGCCGACGGAGGCGCAGGCGCGGCGGCTGGCGGAGTTGGACGAGCAGATCACCGCGCTGCGGCGGGGCCTGGACGCGCAGGCGGAGCAACTGAAGAAGGAACGCTGGGCCTGGGAAGACCGGCTGCTGCCGGACTTCGAAGCGGGCAAGCTGGCCTGGAAATACCAGCGGCCGGCGGCGGCGTCGGCGGCCAACGGCGCGCACCTGACCATTTATAACGACGAAGCGGTGGACAGCAACTTCTATCTGAGCGGCTCGCTGAGCTCGGAGCACAAACGCGGCGAAGGGTTGATCGTAGCCTCCGGGCCGAACCCGGACAACGAAACCTACACGGTGACGCTGAAGCCGGGAGAAGGGGTGTGGACGGCGCTGGGGATCGACGTGTTCCAGGACGAGAGCCTGCCCGGCACGCGTTTTGCGCGCGGCGCGGACCGCTTCGTGCTGACGGAAGTGGAGGCCGAGGTGGGCGATGCGGGCGGGGCGCCGGGACGCAAACTGGCGTTCATCCTGGCCACGTCCGGAGGCGTCGGTGAGCGTCCGGAGAACCCGCCGATGGCGGCGATCGACGGCGATCCGCGCACGGGATGGGGCGTGACCATCGTGGAGGAGTACAATCCATTTCTGGCGCTGCGCTTCGCCGAACCGTTACATACGCGCGCGGATTCGGTGCTGACCGTGCGGTTGCATCACGATTCGGATTTGCGGCGCGCCACCATCGGGCGGTTCCGGCTGGCGCTTTCCGCGGCGGCTTACTCCTGGCCGGAGGACGGCGAATCGCAAGACAAGATGAAGGCCAGCCCGCCGGACAATGCGGCGCTGACGCTGACGGTGGCGGCGGGGCGCGGACTGCCGCACGATTTCGACAAGATCCTGCGCCGCCAGGAGGACCAGCGCAGCGCGGAGCAAAAAGACGCGGTGCTGGATTTCTTCGAATGGTCGCGGCCGGAGTTCCAGGCGGGCTATGTGCGGCTGGCGAAATTGCGGGCGGAGCGCGAGCTGTTGGCCGCGGCCATTCCGCGGGTGCTGGAGACGGAAGCCACGCGGCCGCGGGTGACGCGCATTCTGCCGCGGGCCAACTGGATGGACGAGACGCACGAGATCGTGGAACCGGCCATTCCGGGCTTTCTCGGCAAGCTGGAAACCGGCGGGCGGCGGGCCACGCGGCTGGACCTGGCGAACTGGCTGGTGTCGGAGAAGAACCCGCTCACGGCGCGGGCTTTCGTGAACCGGCTGTGGCGCGAGTTCTTCGGCACGGGCATTTCCAAGGTGCTGGAGGACCTGGGATCGCAGGGCGAATGGCCGGTGCATCCGGAGCTGATGGACTGGCTGGCTGCCGAGTTCATGCATCCGGAGTGGGAGGCGGCCGGCGCGCACGATTGGGACGTGCGGCACATGGTGCGCACCATAGTGACCAGCCACACCTACCGGCAGGCGTCGCTCTCGAACGCGGAACTGGACGAGCGCGACCCGGACAACCGGCTGCTGGCGCGGCAGAGCCGCTTCCGGGTGGACGCGGAGATCGTACACGACATTGCGCTGTCGGTTTCGGGGCTGCTGGTGGAGCAGTTCGGCGGCCCCAGCGTGCGGCCCTACGAGCCGGAGGGTTACGAGGCGGCCATGAATTTTCCCAAGCGCGAATACGCGGCCAGCCACGGCGCGGACCTGTACCGGCGGGCGCTGTACACCGAGTGGCAGCGCACCTTTCTGCATCCCACTTTGTTGACCTTCGACGCGCCCACGCGGGAGGAGTGCACGGTGAACCGGGTGAGCTCGAACACGCCACTGCAGGCGCTGGACCTGATGAACGATCCGATCTTCGTGGAGAGCGCGCGGGTGTTCGCGGGGCATATTGCGCGGGAGGGCGGCGGGTCGTTCGACCGGCAACTGGACTGGGCGTTTCTGCGGGCGCTCAACCGGACGCCGGAGAAGGAAGAGCGGGCCATCCTGCGGGAGCTGTACGCGAAGAACCTGGCGCGTTTTCGCGCGTCGCCCGAAATGGCGGCGCAGTTATTGAGCGTGGGCGAAGCGCCGCATACGGCGCAAGGACCCGAGATCGCGGCCATGACCCTGGTCGCGCGAGCCATCTTGAATTCCCATGAAACCATCACCAGAAATTGAACCGAACCGCGCGAACAGCGAGCCGTGCGAAGTGTGCCGGCGCGCGTTTCTGCGCAACGGGCTTTCGGGCGTGGGCCTGCTGGCGCTGAACGCGCTGCTGGACCGGCGCTTATTCGCTTCCACCGGGGTGGTGAACCCGCTGCACCATCCGGCCAAGGCCAAGCGGGTCATCTTTCTTTACCAGGCGGGCGGGCCGTCCCACCTGGAGACCCTGGACTACAAGCCGAAGCTGGCGGCGATGAGCGGCAAGCCCATGCCGGATTCGTTCACAGCGGGCCAGCAGATCGCGCAACTGCAAGGGCAGCGGCTGACGTGCTTCGGCCCGCAGCATGCGTTCCAGAAGTTCGGCAAATCGGGGCAGGAGATCTGCTCGCTGTTTCCGCACATCGGCGGGGTGGCGGACGATCTTTGCATCGTGCGCTCGATGTGGACGGAACAGATCAACCACGATCCGGCGCACACGCTGATGAACACGGGGTCGATTATCACGGGGCGGCCGAGCATGGGATCGTGGGTGCTGTACGGGCTGGGCGCGGAGACGGACAACCTGCCGGGGTTCGTGGTGCTGATGTCGTCGGGCAAGGGCGGGCAGATGCAGCCGATCGCGGCGCGGCAATGGTCCAGCGGCTTCCTGCCGAGCCGTTTCCAGGGGGTGAAGCTGAACTCGTTCGGCGAGCCGGTGCTGCACATCAAGAATCCGCCGGGAGTGGGCGCGGCGGCGCAGAGCGAATCGTTCGCGGCGGTGGACGCGCTGGACCGGGTGCAATACCGGGCCACGCGGGACCCGGAGATCCTGACGCGCATCGCGCAGTACGAGATGGCGTTCCGTATGCAGTCGAGCGTGCCGGACCTGGTGGACATGAGCAAGGAGCCGGCCAGCATGCTGGAGATGTACGGGGCGCGGCCGGGGGACGGATCGTTCGCCTCGAACTGCCTGCTGGCGCGGCGCCTGGCGGAGCGCGGGGTGCGCTTCATCCAGCTTTACCACCGCGACTGGGACCATCACTCGGGGGTGAAGGCCAACATCGCGATCAAGGCGCAGGAGACGGACCGGGCCACCGCGGCGCTGATCACGGACCTGAAACAGCGGGGCATGCTGGAGGACACACTGGTGGTGTGGGGCGGCGAGTTCGGGCGCACGCCCATGTCCCAGGGGGACGGGCGCGATCATCACATCAAGGGCTTCAGTTACCTTTTGGCGGGCGGCGGCATCAAGGGCGGCCTGACTTACGGCGCGACGGACGAGTTAGGCTACGCGGCGGTGGAAGGCGCGGTGGCTGTGCCGGACTTTCACGCGACCATGCTGTACTTACTGGGCATCGATCACAAGCGGCTGACGGTGAAGTATCAGGGGCTGGACGCGCGGCTGACGGGGATCGCGGGGAACGTGGTGAAGGGGATTCTGGCGTAAGGGGTGCTTAACGGTCTTGGGATTACACCTTCTTAGGGCTGACGCAAAAACAACTTCACAGATTGGGTGAGATAGTGTAGTTCCAC
>VFSW01016468.1_pt1 | contig 10087 bp, 8 predicted proteins | sample 5358111 | NCBI WGS metagenome assembly VFSW01 (sample SAMN11554181, study PRJNA540505) | mine drainage metagenome | isolation source: sediment from site ElyBrook_90M | place: USA: Ely Copper Mine, Vershire, VT | collected 2017
ATCCCGGATCCGATTTTCTCGAGATCGCCGCCGTTGCTGCCGACGGCATGTACGGCGGCGACTCGCCGGCGGCCGGGATGATCGCCGGCATCGGCATGGTCGAATCGAAGCGCTGCGTCATCGTCGCCAACGATGCGACCGTCAAAGGCGGTACGTACTACCCGATGACGGTGAAGAAGCATCTGCGCGCACAGGAGATCGCGGAGCAGAACGCGCTTCCGTGCATCTATCTCGTCGACTCAGGCGGCGCGTTCTTGCCGCTGCAAGCCGAAGTCTTTCCCGATCGCGATCATTTCGGCCGCATTTTTTACAACCAAGCGCGCATGTCGTCCAGCGGCATCACGCAGATTGCAGCCGTCATGGGATCCTGTACGGCCGGCGGCGCCTACGTACCGGCAATGAGCGACGAGACGGTCATCGTGAAGGGCACCGGCACCATCTTTCTCGGCGGACCGCCGCTCGTGAAGGCGGCAACGGGCGAAGAGGTGACGGCCGAAGAACTGGGCGGCGGCGACGTGCACACGCGTCTGTCCGGCGTCGCCGACTATTTGGCAGACGACGACGCACACGCCCTCGCACTCGTGCGCGGCATCGTGCGCGGCCTGCGCCCCGACCGTCTCCCGCCATGGGAGCGCATCGCAGCGGAGTCGCCGAACGCCGACCCGCACGATCTGTACGGCATCATTCCAAGCGATCCGCGCCACGGCTACGACGTTCGCGAGGTGATCGCGCGCATCGTGGACGCGTCGCGGTTTCACGAGTTCAAGGAACGCTACGGTGCGACACTCGTCTGCGGATTCGCGCGCCTCGAAGGACATCCGATCGGCATCCTCGCGAACAACGGAATCCTCTTCAGCGAGAGCGCGCTCAAAGGCGTTCATTTCATCGAGCTCTGCGCGCAGCGCGGAACGCCATTGCTGTTCCTGCAAAACATCACGGGCTTCATGGTCGGCAAAGAGTACGAGAATCGGGGGATCGCCAAGGATGGTGCGAAGCTGGTCACCGCCGTCGCATGCGCCGAAGTGCCGAAGTTCACGGTGATCATCGGCGGGAGCTTCGGCGCCGGCAACTACGGCATGTGTGGCCGCGCCTACTCGCCGCGACAACTCTGGATGTGGCCGAACGCACGCATCAGCGTAATGGGCGGGCAACAAGCTGCAAGCGTGCTCTCGACGGTACGAGGCGAGATGGAGCCGCAGGCGAAGGCGGCGTTCGAAGCGCCGATTCTCGAGAAGTACGAGCGCGAAGGAAGCCCCTACTATTCGACCGCGCGCCTGTGGGACGACGGCATCATCGATCCGCTCGACACGCGGCGCGTTATCGCGCTGGGCTTGGAGGCCGCAGGCCAAGCACCGGTTACGCCTACGAGGTTCGGCGTTTTCAGGATGTAGGTTTTTGTGCTATAATTCCAAGCGCGATGACCACGCCCGGCGAACCGCCTCGCCTTCCGAAGAACTACAAACTCGTCTACGATATTATGCGCGGTGCCGGCCGCGGCGTTCACTTCACGATGAGCGACGTGTTTGCGCAAGCAAAGCGCCGCCGTCCAAAAATCGGCTTCACTACAGTGTATCGCGGCATTCAGCGACTACGCGACCTCGGGTACATCGACGAGATCGACGTAGCGGGAACGGACAGCGTCGTCTACGAGCTCAAGAGCGACCCGCACGCGCACTTTCACTGCGAGCGATGCGGGCGAGTCGAAGACGTGCCCTTTGCGCTCTCGGCGAGGACGGTCGGCACGCTCGCAGCGCGAACGGGCGCAAAGATCGACGCGGCAATTGTCACGCTAAGCGGCACCTGCCGCAGCTGCCGAGACTAGGAGCCTAGGGAACCGTCAGCGGAAAATACGACGGCGTCTCGGTCCATCTGCCGTGCGCGTACCGCAGATACGCGACGGCCCGTTCCTTCGTCGGGCAGCACAGCGGCGCGGTAGCTGCGTAGTACGGTCCGGTCAGCCGTATCGCCGGGCCTGAGGAGCCGCCGACGAGCGTCGCCTCCAACGCGCACCCGTTCGTCACGTACGCGACGCGGCGGATGCGTTGCTGCGTCCAGTCGTAGATAAAGACGCTGACCGTCGCGCTGCCGCAATCGGCCGAGGCTTCGTGCGACTGCACGACGAGATTCTGCACGCTCGCACGCTCGAACTCGGCGGCGCCGACGATGTGCAGCGATTGCAGCGGCAGCCACGGACCGCCGCGTACGTGCGTCACGCGCGAGAGCGGCAGTTGCGCTGGCGATCGATACTGCAGCTTGTAGGTCGCCGTATCGTAGTCGATCGCGTAGACCGACAAATACCATTGATACGCCGATCCGCCGAGATGGACGCGACTTGCGACGGCGCGCCACTGGCTCTGCATCCCTTCGCCTGCCGGATAGAAGAGCACCGACTGAACGACTTGGCCTGGCGGCTGCGGCGAGAACGTATAGTGCGGCGGCTCCGCGGCCGCCGCCGGGATCAGCAACGCAACGGCGAGCGCGCCGCTCACGATGAAATTCCTGCGTACCATGCGCATCCTTGACCTTCCCGAATAGCCGCCGTGACCGCCAAGGACCACGCCCACTGGCTCGAGCGCATCGTACGCGTGTAACGATAGCGCGGGCAGCTTACGATCGCAAGTATACGCCATTCCAGGCGGAAGCGGATAGGGGGCCGAAACGAACTTCTGATGGCCGAGACCCTTACGTGCACGGTGGAACGCGGGATCGCAACGGTGACGCTCGCGCGCCCGGCCGTGCGCAACGCGTTCAACGCGGAGCTGATCGCCGCGCTTCGCGCGACCTTCGACGCGCTCTCCGAACGGGCCGAGTTGCGCGGCGTCGTGCTCGCGGGGGAGGGGCCGGTCTTCTGCGGTGGCGCGGACGTGAACTGGATGCGCGCCGCACTCGACCTCTCCTACGACGCGAACGTCGCAGACGCCGAAGCGATGAGCGACATGTTTCGATCCATCGACCGCTGCGCGAAGCCTGTCGTCGCACGCGTCCAAGGCGCCGCCCTCGGCGGTGGCGCGGGGCTCGTAGCCGTTTGCGACGTAGCGATCGCGAGCGCGGACGCAACATTCGGCTTCACGGAGGTGAAGCTCGGACTCATTCCGGCCGTCATCTCTCCCTTCGTGCTCGCAAAGATCGGCGCGTCGCACGCGCGCGCGCTCTTCGTCACGGGCCGGCGCTTTGATGCCGCACACGCGAAGGAGATCGGCCTCGTGCACGCGATCGTCCCCGAGCGTTCGCTGGACGCCGCGGTGGACGACGTTCTCAAAGAGCTGCGCGCGGCCGGACCAAGAGCCGTTAGCGCGATCAAGGCTCTCGTCGCCGACGTCCTCGGCGCTTCGTACGATGCGTCGCGCGGCCTCACGTCGACCGCGATCGCCAAGCAGCGCACGAGCGACGAAGGGCAGGAGGGCTTGCGCGCGTTCTTGGAGCGGCGCCCCGCAGCGTTCGTCGAATGATCTCCAGGCTTCTCATCGCCAACCGCGGCGAGATCGCCGTACGGGTGGCCCGCGCCGCGCGCGAGATGGGAATCGTGCCGCTCGGCATCTACTCCGAGGCCGATGCGGACGCATATTTCCTGGAGTACGTCCACGACGCGCGCTGCGTCGGCCCAGCTCCAGCCGCGCAGTCGTATCTCGACATCGCGGCGATCCTCGACGCCGCACGTGCGATGCGCGCCGACGCAATCCATCCCGGCTACGGCTTCCTCTCCGAGAACCCGTCTTTTGCCGCAGCGGTTCACGATGCCGGCGCGATCTTCGTCGGTCCACCCGTGGCCGCAATGGCGGCGATGGGAAGCAAGATCGAAGCGAAGCGGCGCGCGAGAGAGGCCGGCGTTCCCACGGTTCCGGGATACGACGGAGCCGATCGGTCGGCGGCGCGTCTTCGCGACGAAGCGGCGCGCATAGGCTTTCCCGTCTTGATCAAAGCGAGCGCGGGCGGTGGCGGCCGCGGCATGCGCGTCGTCACGTCGCCCGAGGATCTCGAAGACGCGCTCGCATCGGCCAAACGTGAGGCGGCGGGCGCCTTCGGCGACGACGCGGTTCTGCTCGAGCGCTACTTAGATAATCCACGCCATATCGAGTTTCAAATCCTTGCCGATGCGTTCGGTACGACGCTGCATCTCGGCGAGCGAGAATGCTCGATCCAGCGACGTCACCAGAAGATCGTCGAGGAGGCACCGTCGGTCGCCTTATCAGCGGAACTGCGCGCCGAGATGGGCGCTGCAGCGGTGCGCATCGCGTCGAGCGTGGGCTACGTCAACGCCGGCACCGCGGAGTTCATGCTCGATGCGAGCGGATACTATTTCCTCGAGATGAACGCGCGCCTGCAAGTGGAACATCCCGTAACCGAGGCAGTGTACGGCATCGACCTCGTGCAATGGCAGCTGCGCATCGCGTCGGGAGAGCGCCTAACGCTGCGGCAAGACGACGTTACGCCGCGCGGGTGGGCCGTAGAGATGCGGATCACCGCCGAGGATCCGTCGCGCGGCATGCTGCCCTCGGCGGGGCGCATCTCTACGTGGCGGCCGCCGGAAGGCCCCGGCGTACGCGTCGACAGCGGCGTCACGACGGGCAGTGCGATCGGGCTCGATTACGACTCGATGCTCGCGAAGCTCATCGCGCACGCCGGCGATCGCGCTTGCGCTATCGCGAAGATGGAGGTCGCGATCGACGAGTTTCGGATCGCCGGGATTCGCTCAAATCTTCCGCTGCTCGCTTGGATCGTTCGCAACGAGGCGTTTTGCTCTGGTTCGATCGGAACCGCATTTCTCGCACAACGTCTCGACGAGTCGCGCTTCGCTCACTCGGCCGTTCCGAAGGAAGCGCTCGTGCTGGCCGTTGCGAAACTGCTCGTCGAAGATGCTGTCCCGTGGCGCATCGGGGGCGTCGGCTGCCCGATCGTTCTTGCAGCAGACCACGACCGCTTCTCCGCATCGGCGAGCCGGACCGCGCAGCGCGACGCCTGGCATCTGAGCGGTGACGTCCGAGGACTGCTGCGCGTGCGGCGGCACGATGGCGCACTCGTTGCTACGCTCGACGCGTTAACCATCACGGGGCACGCCGAGCTCGACGCGTGCGGCGTGCTCGCTCGCCTCGACGGACGAGAGTACGCGTTCGCAGTTGCGGAGCCGCCCGATGCAGAGGTGCGCGCGAGCGGCGACATCGAAGCGAACGGCAAAGTCACCGCACCTATGCCGGGGCGCGTCGTGCGCGTCGCGGTTGCGCCCGGTGAAAATGTGGTGCCGCATCAGCTCCTCATCGTGCTCGAAGCGATGAAAATGGAACACCGCATCGAAGCCTCGCTCCCGGCAACGGTGCGCGCCGTCCTGATCAGCGAGGGGCAGATCGTCGCGGGCGGCGCGCCGCTCGTCGAGCTGGGCTAGGAGCTTGTCGGACTTGGGCCATTTCCGGATTCCGGTGTCGAATTTCGTTCGAAGACGAGGCGTGAAGAGGGAGCGAAGCCGTCGCTTCGTGACGTATGAACAACGAAGAATTCGGGAAAAAGGCGACCCGGAGACGGTAAGGTGCGTAAGTCCGACAAGCTCCTAGAGTACCACCGTGCCGCGGCCGCGCACGCTTCTGATGATCCCGGGATACGACGAGCCGCCGGATCACCTTGAAACGCTCGCCAACGGGCGCAACGGTTTGCCGGGGCTGCGCGCACACGGTTTCGAGTGCGTCATGCTCCCGCGCTGCTACGAACAACTGCGCGACCGAATCGAGCGTCTCGCCGCGTGCATCGAAGAGCTGCGCTCGCACGGCTATCCGTTTCCCATCACGCTGCTCGGCTATTCGTTGGGGGGCCTCGTCGCGCGCGGATACCTACGCGCGTACCCGCATCGCTTCGAGGAGGTGGAGCACATCGTGATGATCGGCACGCCGAACTTCGGCGTGCTGACCTACGTCATTCCGCAGATCGTGCGGTTGTTGCGCATTCCCGATCGCGCGATCGACGATCTCTCGCACGAGTCCGATTTTCTCGCGTGGCTGAATGGCACCGGCGGCCATTGGGAGATCGATTCCGTGACCCGGTCCAAAGCGTGGGCGCTCGACCACGAGCCATGGCTCGGGCCGGAAGGAACGCGCAAGTTCGTCGTCGCGGGCCTGCTCGCATCACGCGGAAGAACCGGCGACGGCGTCGTCGGCGCAGACTCAGTCTCGCTCGGCAGCCGTTTCCCCACGCACTACGTCATCGGGCCGCACTGCAATCACATGAACCTCATCGGGCACTTCGATCCGCTCGTCTTCCTTTGGACCGGATTCATCGCCAACGATCTGGTCTGGCCGCATACGCTGCGAGCGATTCTGCGCTTTACCGGGGCAAAGCAGCCCCAGGCAACGAACGCTTAGGGAAACGTGGTACCGAGGAAGGTCACCGTCGTCGAGGTCGGCGCGCGCGACGGATTGCAGAACGAAAAGAGCGTCGTCGCAGCGAGCGACAAGATCGCCTTCATCGACCTGCTTTCCGAGAGCGGCCTGCGCGTCATCGAAGCGACATCGTTCGTCAGCCCGAGAGCGATTCCACAACTTGCCGACGCAGAAGAGGTCTTCACTCAGATTCGCAAAGCCCCGGCCGTTCGCTATCCGGTGCTCGTACCAAATCTCAAGGGCTACGAACGCGCGAAGGCATGCGGAGCCGAGGCGATTGCGGTTTTCACCGCCGCATCGGAAGCCTTCACAAAGCGTAACATCAACATGACGATCGAGGAGTCGATCGCGACCTTCGCCGGCGTCGTGCGACGGGCAAAGGCGGACGGCGCATGGGTCCGCGGCTACGTTTCCACGGCGTTCGGCTCCCCCTTCGGCGACGTCGTGACGCCGCACATGGTGCGCGACGTCTGCATGAAGCTCGTGGAGCTCGGCTGCGACGAGATCTCGGTTGGCGATACGATCGGCGTCGGCGTGCCGACGCAAGTCGAGGAGATCGTACCGCTGCTCGCCCGGGAGATTCCACTCGATCGCTTAGCCTTTCACTTTCACGACACGCGTGGGACCGCGCTCGCGAACGTGTACGCGGCGTTGCAGCACGGAGTAACGATCCTCGACGCCTCCGCCGGGGGCCTCGGCGGCTGTCCGTACGCTCCCGGTGCAACGGGCAACGTCGGCACCGAGGACGTGCTCTACATGCTGGCCGGCATGGGCATCGAAACCGGCGTCGACCTGGCGCGCGTCCGCGCGGCCTCGCGTTTCATTCGCGGGGTCGTCGATCACGAGCTCACGAGCAAAGCATTCCAAGCGTTGGAGGCGAACGAGTAGCCGCGTGCCTACCGTAATTCGTGCGGGCGTGCTCTACGACGGCACGCTCGATCCGCCCCAGCGCAACGTCGACGTCGTCATCGAGGGCGAGCGGATCGCCGAGATTCGCGCCGCTGCGGAAGGCGGGCCGCACGATTACGCTGCGGCCTGCGTGACGCCCGGTCTGGTAAACGCGCACGTGCACTTGGAAATGAACGGCGAGCCGGACGTTGCCGCCGCGCTCGCGATGACGACGCAGAACCAACGTCTGCTGCGCGCGGTCGAGCTGGCGGCGAAGACGTTGCGCGCGGGCGTCACGACGGTTCGCAGCGTCGGCGCGTCGCACGCAATCGACACCGACGTGCGCGATGCGATCGACGCAGGCCGTATTCCCGGCCCGCGCATGCGCGCCGCGGGCGCGGTGCTCTGCATGACCGGCGGTCACGGCTGGTTCATCGGCCGGGCGGTCGACTCGCCGTGGGATGCGCGCAAGGCGGTGCGCGAGCAAATGAAGGCCGGCGCTGACTGCATCAAGCTCATCGCGACCGGCGGCGTGCTGACGAGGGGCGCAGTTCCCGGCAACGCACAGCTCACGCCCGAAGAGCTCGAGGCGGCAATCGACGAGGCCCATCGCCACGGACTACGCGTCGCGGCTCACGCGATCGGCACGCAAGGCATCAAGAACGCACTGCGCGCGGGCATCGACTCGATCGAGCACGGCCACATGCTCGACGACGAAGCGATCTCGCTCTTCAAGGAGAAGCGCGCGTATTTGGTTCCGACGCTCACCGCGCCGACCTGCATCCTCGCGCATCTCGAGGAAGGCGCGCAGCCGCAGTACGTCGTCGACAAAGCGAAGATCGTGAACGAGGCGATGCTGCGCAACATCAAACGTGCCTACGAAGCCGGCGTGAGGATCGCCGGCGGCTCCGACGCCGGAACGCCGTACAACTATCACGACAACTATGCGTACGAGGTGGAGCTGATGCACGCAATGCTCGGCATGTCGCCGCAGCAGGCGTTGCACGCCGCGACCGCGGTCGCGGCCGAGCTCGTGGGCTTGCAGCGGTCGGTGCTGGCGCCTGGGGAAGCGGCGGACCTGCTGCTGCTCCCGCGCGACGCCGGAGAGGACGTCCGCGCGCTACGCGACGTCGAGCATGTGTTCAAAGCCGGCGCGTGCGTCTAGCGATTCTGGCGGCAATCTCGTGGCCGGCACCTCCACCAGGATACGGCCCTTGGGAGCAAATCGCATACAACACGGCTGAGGGCATGCGCCGTCGCGGCCACGACGTCACCCTCTTCGCCACCGCCAACTCGCGCTTCGCCGGCACGCTCGTTTCCGCCGTTCCCGTTGGCCTGAACGAAGATCCGGCGCTCGACAACGACGTCTTCACGGCGCTGCACATCGGCGAGCTCTTCAAGCGCGCCGGAGAGTTCGACGTCATTCACAACCATTTCGACTGGAAGCCGATGACCTACGCGCTCGCGACGAACGCGCCTGCGCTCGTAACGACGATTCACGGCTTCTCGTCGCCGCAGATTCTCGCCGCGTACTACGCCTGCGCGCACCGCAGCTTCTTCTGCTCGATCAGCGACGCCGACCGCGATCCGGGCCTATCGTATCTCGCGACCACCTACAACGGGATCGATCCCGAACAGTTCACCTTCAAGGATCGACCCGGTGAGTATCTCGTCTTTCTCGGTCGGTTTCATCCGGAGAAAGGCACCCATCTCGCGATCGAGATCGCAAGACGTGCCGGCGTGCGCTTGAAGATCGCCGCTATCCATCAGGACGACGCGTATTTTCGTACGATGGTCGCACCGTACGTCGACGGCGACCGCGTGCAGTTCCTCGGTGCGGTCGAGCGCGAGGCGCGCGACGAGCTCTTGAGCAACGCCCTGGCTCTGGTGCACATGACGACGAGGCCCGAACGCTTCGGGCTCACGATGATCGAGGCGATGGCATGCGGAACGCCCGTGCTCGGCGCGCGCATGGGCTCGATCCCGGAGATCGTCGCCGACGGCGTAACCGGCTTTCTCTGCGACGACGTCCCGGACGCGGTCGCTCGCGTGCCGCAGCTCGCGTCGCTCGACCGTCACGCGTGCCGCGCGCGCGTCGAGGCCGAGTTCACCGTCGAGCGAATGGTCGATCGCTACTGCGCCGCATACGATCGCGCGCTCGCGCTAGGGCTTCCTCCCGCGCCGACGCCGCAGGAGCTGCAGTGGCGCGCGCACGACTGGTGGGAACGCCCGATGGCGTACACGGACATCCCGTCGAAACCGCACAGCCTCACGTTTCGCTAACGCTCGGTTACGACCAGAAGAGCTTTGCGCGCGCCGCCTGCGCTCGCCGCAGCGCCGCGTCGTCGATGGGCCCGTCGACGATCATCGTGAAATGCCCCATTTTTCGACGCGCGACCGCGTGCCGCTTGCCGTACACGTGCAGCACGATCGACGGATCGGACAAGAGCTCGGCGACGCCGCCGAGACGATCGCCGCGTCCGTCGCCGAACACGTTCGTCATGACGGCGTGCGAGAACATCCGGGGAGGCGAGAGCGGAAGGCCGCAGATCGCGCGCACGTGCTGCTCGTACTGGGAGCACGGCGTCACGTCGATCGTAAAGTGACCGCTGTTGTGCGGCCGCGGCGCGATCTCGTTCGCGAGCAGCTCGCCGGCGCGCGTCAGAAAGAACTCGACGCAGTACGTCCCCACGATTCCCAGGCGCCGCCCGACGACCCGCGCCAGCTCCTGCGCGCGCGACGCAACGTCGTCGCCAATGCGCGCGGGGGCGATCGTCGTCATGAGGATTCCGTCCTCGTGGGCGTTCTCGGCCACCGGAAACGCGACGACCTCGTCG
>VFSW01016469.1_pt1 | contig 10087 bp, 9 predicted proteins | sample 5358111 | NCBI WGS metagenome assembly VFSW01 (sample SAMN11554181, study PRJNA540505) | mine drainage metagenome | isolation source: sediment from site ElyBrook_90M | place: USA: Ely Copper Mine, Vershire, VT | collected 2017
TCCGGGGTGATTTCAGACAGCTGCATCGGGCCAAACTCAGGGAGGTAGTGCGCGCGGATATTGGTTTCGTACCCATGCACCGTGGTTCCCTTTTTGTTGACCAGCTTCAGCGTGCGGTATTTTTGGATGAAACCGCTAAATGTCATCATTTTTCTCGGGCGGGACGAGCCGCTGTTAATGGGTTCAAGGATGACGCCCAACTTCTGCCGTGCGGCCTTCTCCGAGAGATCCTTCTCCGTGCCAAGGTAGACGGAGCGCCGTTTGCGCACCTTCTTCCCCTCCTCGGTGATGATGTCATCTCGATAGAAACCCTCCCAGTAGGGTGGTCGTACATCCTTACGCAACCGGACGCTGCCGGCCTGGAATCGTTTTTGAGCCAATTTGAAATGCCCCTTTCCGTTGATTGGGGCACTTCCGTCGGATGATTCCAGCCTAGCACCGGCCCAATGCCGCTCGTGCTTATGGATGTAGTGGAAAACCTGCTCCAGGTCGAACCGGAGGGATCTGGGACCGAAGCGGACGACTGGCAGGGGCTCCCGGCAGGACTCCATCGTCCGTTGGTAAATCCAGCTGGGGCTCACTTTAAGGACATCGCACAGCTGCGTCACCGTGAGCAGTTGAGGCAAGCCAGCGTCTTTTTCCCTATGCGCTGGTGGGTTCCCGAGTTGTGTCGTGATTGAGCCCATCTTCCAACCGCCATAAACCGAGGGGAGCCTGCCTGCAGGCGTGACCCGCGAGTTCTTGGGTTGTAAAACAGGTCTAAAACTCGGTCAAATTTGCACCGGGCGATTCCTGCATATAGCTCAACCGTAGGGACTTATCTTGCGTGGCGTCAGGATAGTCCCCGACGAGCCAGCTATCGGTAGGCCCTCCCAGATTGTCCGTTCAAAGATTGCTTGGGACAAACCAGCACTTCAGAGGCGTTTGCCTATACTAGTCAGCCCTTGAAAGAGGAGCCGGGCAAAACGACCTGCCCGCCGCGCAAGTATTTCTGTGAAAACGAACTACGGCGCCCTCTACCAGAGGTGCCAAATGGCAAGACAGAAGAGTAAGAGGAAGCAGGGCAGAAAGCAGCAAAACATGAGGCGTGAGAACAAGGTTCATCTAGCAGGACTGGGCGACACAGTGAACTTGGTGGGGGCGTGGGTTGCTTTCCACCACCCGGCATTCACACTGTCCGTTGCGTTCATCATTTGGGTGATCGCTTGCTGGGAGCGCAACCGCTCAAGCGGTAGCAGCGCTGAGACGGCAGTCGGAACTTCACCAGAGTTCTGGGTGCCGTGGCGGCGGCAGTTCCTGTTCGGAAAGCGCATTGAATTCGGGTGATCCCTGAACCTAGCTCATTACTCAATTCTCATCCGGTTTGCAGACAGCCGGCAATGATCTGCCGACGCAAGTCATTATGATGGTTGGTAGAGACGTACTTGGAGTCCTTCGATACATGACCCCCTCGCCGCCGGGAAGACCCTTTGTAGTGCGGGATCCAGTTCATGGATACCTATCAGTTGCGGCCCATGAAAGGTTGGTCGTCGATACTCCCATCACGCAGAGGTTGAGGCGGATCGGTCAGACCGGGCTGGCGGAGATGGTCTTTCCGGAGGCCAAGACTTCAAGATTCGTCCACAGCCTGGGCGCGATGCACTTGGCCTCCCGGTTTGTAACTGCTGCGCTCGAGAATGCTGTGAAGGAGGACGTCCAGAATTTCTTCGACGATGTCCGAAAGGAGATCGATTGGGCGACATTGCGGCCGGAAGATTTAGATGAATTGCTCCGGCACTCGGGAGCGCTGGACGCCCTCTCCGCCATTCGTTTTTCAAGCTTCGTCGACCCGAGTTCGACTCAGGGCAAGGACAATCGCCGGCTTCTGGCTCTAATCGAGGGCGCCTTGCGGCTGGCGGCGCTGTTTCACGACCTTGGGCATCTCCCTTTCAGCCACGATTTGGAGTATGCCTTGCAGGATTTCGCCTCCTCTAAGGAGGCCGCGGCCAGTAAGTCTCTGCCTCCTTCCACGCTGGCCATTGCCAATACAAAGGCGCCTCACGAAGAGATTGGGCACGCACTCGCCGAGATCGTATTTAGGCTCTTGCCCGAATCGAAGCCCGCGGTCCGTCATGTCTACTCGCTGGCCAGGAAAATACTCGATACGCCTGAACCTGACTATGGGCTGTTCAAGCATCAGCCGGCTTCGGCGCTCCAATGGCTTCACTCCCTTGTGGATGGAGAGATTGATGTCGATCGAGCTGATTACCTCCTGCGAGATGGCCAAGCGCTCGGCCTGGACTTCGCACAATATGATTTGGATCGCCTAGTATCAAACTTGGTACTGGTGAAGACGCCGGAGCTCGGCTATACGACGGCGATCAATGAGCCTGGGCTGGCCGCCCTTGAGAGCTATTGCCTTACCCGTTCGCGAAGCCATCAGGTGTTCGTGCGACATCATAAGGTCAGCCAGGTGGGGACGGCGCTCAGGTACGTTTCCTCAAAGCTCATGGACTCGCCAGCCGCAGGTCCTCTGCTGGAGTTTCTGTCGAGGCTCAAGGGCCTCGCTACGGACCAGGATCGGGAGGCCGCCCTCTCGGAATATGCGATTCTCGATGACGGGTGGTGGTTCCAGGCCCTGCGGGGCCTGCAGAAGTCCACGACAGAGCCGTTACTCTCCGCGTGTCTGGCTGTGACGCTTGACCGGGCTCCGAGGCTCAAGAGCGTCTGGAAGAGGAAGGGCGATCTCACGCCGGCGCAGTTCGCCGCTCTGCGGAATCACATCAAGGACCTGACCTCTCCGCAGACGGGACCTGTACGGCTACAGGCGGTTAGAAGGCGCCTTTTGGAGCGGGGCATCCTCTTTACTCTCTTCCGATTTAGACCGTATACCGAGGACCGCGCGACCAAGGAGAGCGTCATGCTGATTCGTTCCCGAACGGGGCAGTTGCGCCCTGCGTCCGAAATGAGCCCTCTGATTCGGAATCTTCGGGACCTTTGGGCCGAAGACATTCATCTCTATGCGTTTGCAGAAACCGACGATGCGATTTCGATTGATGAAGTGCTCGGGCTCATGGCTCCCGAGACCTGAGACTCCACCGGCAACCTAAGTAAACAATGCCGCTTGGCAGCCAAGCGTGTCATAATGAAGGCGGACATTGTTGCAAAGGGGGTTAATATGTTCAACTTTCAAACGGCACTTCTGCCTTGGAATGGCGAGCACGTTACCTTGGCGGAGTTGCAGCGACGCCTGAGCGGTCTTCGTCTTGAACATCTCGGCGAGTTGCCCCCTGAAATCGGCGTTCGGGAACTACTTCTGATGGCGCTGGATCGCCAGTGGATCGTGGAAGAACAGTCCGGTCAGCTGCGCATTCAAGTCCCGGAAGAAGTTGCGGCCTAACGCATCGTTCTTACCGGTTCCGCGCAGCGTAATCCCAAGAAGCAGAGTGTCGGTCGTATTGTGATCCGGGCCGAATCGCTTTATCCGCCTCCTCCTTGGGAAAGTTCCCATGTCCGCCGCCGACCACAATGTACTGCCGATTCGCCCCCCCGCCGCATCCTGGTCCTTCTTCAACTCCGCGAGCGAGCCGGATGGTTCCTGTGGCCATTCACAATGAACGTCGACGCTATGCCGTGTTCCACATAAGTCACCGGCGATACTCCCTGGCGCGCGCCAGCATCTTCGCATCGGGCTCCGGCCAACATTTTGCCGCAGGCTTACCATTTGCCGTTGCGCCCGTGCTCGGCAGCGGTATTTCACGGAAATAGTGGGAACGACCGCCAGCTTTTTATTGAGAAATTCCTCAATCCCCAGGGTTCAGAAGGTCAGCTTGCCACGGGCACGCAGTTCGCCGGGCAATAGTGCGTTGTAGATGAACTCGTGCACCGGAGTTGGAAAATTGCAAGCGCGTCCTAGCCGGACGACGGCCCCGCTCTGCGCTTCGAGTTCCGAGGGCCGGCCCGCGATCAGATCGCGCTGCATCGAGGCCGTGCCGTCGGGCAGCGACGAGTCGACTAATTTCATCGTGTCTGCCACCGACTCCCACGGCACCGGAATGCCGGCGGCGTGGGCCAGGCCCACAATCTCCTGCACTGCGAGCACAAGCAGCGATCTGGCCTCGGGCACGCTTCGAATCACACCAGCCGGCGCTCGCGTGATTGCACCCACCCCGCCAAATGAAGTGACGAATTCGAACTTCTCCCAGAGCGCAACCTGGATGTTATCGGGAACGCACGTATCCAGTTCCGCGGTGGAGAGGCATTCCACAAGTTTCTCCAGCCGTGGCGTCCGCAGGTTGTTCCGTTCACCAATGGTGATTAGGGCTTTGCGCCCACCATGCCGGACGACGCCCGGCGCCGTGACCATGGCCATGATGTGACACATTCCATCCAGTACATGTTCAGAACCGAGCGCATCCGCCAGTTGGTCGTAGGCCTCTACGCCATTTTGCAAAGGGACGACAACAGTTTCTGGCCCAATTGTGCTGCGAATCTGCTGCGCCGCATCCGTCACCTGCCAGGCCTTGGTGGTGATAAAGACTGCGTCTACATGCCCCACGCCCGTGGGATCGCCGGTCGCATGAACCTTCGGCAGCACAAAATCGCCCAACGGACTCTCTACGCGCAAGCCGTCCTTGCGGAGCGCTTCGAGCATTGCGCCCCGCGCGATGAAGATAACGTCATTGCCAGCCTTAGCCAACCGGCCTCCAAAGTAGCCTCCCAAAGCGCCGATTCCGATAAATGCAATTCTCATCATCACTCCTCAAGATTCGCTGTTTTCCCAGATGAAAAGGACCGTCGGCGCAAAGCACAGTGTTCTCCGCCTAGCCAATAGCTAAAAGAAGCTTTCCGGTTGTTTTCCGACTCTCAAGATCCATGTGCGCTACGGCAACATCACCTAGGGCGTAGGGAGGGTTCACCTGCACTTTCAGCTGCCCCTCTTGGTACATTCTGAAGAGAGCGTAGACATTCGATGTCAGCTCTTCACGAGAACGGACATAATCGAGATTGTTCGGACGCGTGATGTACAAGGAGCCCATTTGTGCGAGCCGTCCGAGGTCAAAAGGCGGCACTGGGCCACTTGCAGCTCCGTAGAGAGCAAGCAGACCGCGAGGGCGGAGACATTTCAGGGATTGTTCAAATGTTGTTTGGCCTACCCCGTCGTAGACAACGTCAACCCCTTCGCGCTTCGTAATACTCATCACTTGCTGGTAGAAGTCTGTCTCGGTGTAAACGATGACTTCATCTGCGCCGGCATCGTGAGCGAGTTTCGCCTTTTGAGCTGTGGAGACCGTTGCGATGACCTTCGCGCCGGCATTCTTTGCCATTTGAGTCAGCAGAGAACCCACACCGCCTGCGGCAGCATGGACGATACAGGTATTGCCAGGTTTCAACGCGAATGTGAGATGGCTGAGAGCATATGCCATCAGGCCTTGCGCCATGAGAGCTACGGAAACATCCAAAGGCATTCCCGGTAGAATTTTCAGGAGCCGGCCCACTGGGACCACGGCCTTTTCCGCATAGCTGCCAAGGAGACCGAACCACACAACTGCATCGCCGATGGAAAACTCAGACACGCCTTCCCCAAGCGCTTCTACACGGCCCGCTCCCTCCAGTCCTGGAACGAATGGTAACGGCGCCTTGTATTTTCCCTCTCGATAGTAGACATCAATAAAGTTAACGCCGGAAATGGATACCCGAACGAGAACCTCGTCTTTGTTGGGAACGGGATCAGGAAGTTCACAGAGTTCCAGGGCCTCTCGACCACCTGTCGTTCTAACTTTAATTGCCTTCATTTTTCCTTTGGTACACGTCATCATCGTGTCTGGCCTGCAAACTGAACAGCGTAATGGTAGCGCTCCATCGGAGCCCAATACATTACATATTCCTTGTAGTCGAGACATACGGGCGGTGCGATGTCATTTCGATTCTTGGGATAGCCCTCCTCGACGACTGGATAAACTTGGCAGCGTGCCGCCAGCTACCAAAATCAGGCCGCGACATCGCTGGCGACCAAAATGATGTCGGAAGGCTCGCCCGATCCAATTGGACCGCGGGGCAAAATCGAGTGTCCGGCGGCTGAGACAGGTGCGGCGGTTGACGACCTACTCGTAGGAACCGAATCCGGCAGCTACGGATCCATTCAGGCCACGCGAAGACTATTTCTATAGAACCTCCCGGATTCTCCCCTCGCCTCCACAATCAAACCAGGCGGTCAGGCAGTTGGTTTCTACCCCGACTCCGGGAAAAGACCGTGGTCGAGGGCTCTCAATCCAGCCTTGGATCGCATTGTCTAGTGACGTTTTCGACTTCGGGCGCGCCGATAACCATCCATCTTCGGACGGTCCTGCGGCGGGTTGCTGTTCCCTCTTCCCTCCTCTCCGCCGATTGCTATCGGTACGTCCACGCTTATCACCGATTTTGAAGTGGGGTGACGGTGAAAGTGGCCACCGATTTCTCCGACATTTCGCGTTTTGGAGTATCCGAATCTGGGTATGGAAATTGCCTGCTACTCATTCCTACCCCCAAGCTCCAGAGATAGCCCTGCGCGCCGTGAGAGCCACTATAGACCCTGTCGACGATCGTACATAGTACGATACGCATATATGGGCTCGGACCGGCGCCCTTCGATGGATGATCAGACCCTGCGTCTTTGCCAGATTCTCGATTCTTCCCCTGCGCTGATCCACACAGGTGCCCCGGACGGCTCCCTGGATTTCTTCAATCGAACATGGTGCGAATTTGTAGGAAAACCGGTGGAAGCACTCCACGGGTGGGGATGGACAACTTGCGTTCATCCGGACGATATCGGACTACTCCTCGAAAAATGGCGGGAATCGATTGCCACGGGAAATCCACTGGAAGTGGAAGCCAGGGTTCGTCGAGCGGACGGTGAGTTTCGTTGGATGCTGCATCAGAAAATAGCTCAACGGGACGCAGGTGGGGCAATCATTCAGTGGCACGGTTCAAGCATTGATATTGAAGGTCGGAAGCAAGTGGAGGAGAGCCTTCGAGAAAACGCCGAAGAACTACAGACAAATAAGTTCTTCCTGTCTGAAGCCCAGCGCCTGGGGCAAATGGGCAGTTGGTCATTTGATCCCGCGATAGGATTTGATCACTGGTCGCCTGAACTCTTTCAGATCCATGGCCTTCACCCCGCCCATGAAGCTCCAACAACCGCAGCGTACTTGGCGCTGATCCATCCCGAAGACCGTGACTTCATGGCTTCGCTCACGGAGCGAATGCTTACGGAAGCTTTCGGGTTTGACGTCACGAAACGCATCGTACGTCCTGACGGCCAACTCCGATACGTCCGTTGTGTTGGGTCGTCAGCCAGCGAAACGGGCAGTCTGAAGCGAATTGGCGTAGGCGTCGATGTTACAGAGCACGAGTTGCTGACGCAGGAACTCCGGCGTCGCGAAGCCTATTTAGCGGAAGCCCAAAGGTTGAGTCACACAGGCAGCTTTGGTTGGAGACCAGGCTGCGAAGAGCATGTCTGGTCGGATGAAACCTACCGCATCTTCGAATACGATCCGGCGGAGAAGGCCACGCTCGACATGATCATAGAACGCGTACACCCTGAGGATCGCAATCTGGTGCTTGAGCTAGTAGAACGAGCTTCTACCAGCGGCGGCGCCATCGATTGCGAGTATCGTCTGCTCTTTCCCGACGATCGCGTCAAGTATGTTCGAGTTCTGGCGAGGCCGTTTGGAGCTGCTTCCGACGACCTTGAGTTTGCCGGGGCAGTCATCGATATAACTGAGGCAAAACGGGCGGAGGAAACACTCCGGAAGAGTGAAACAGAGCTTCGGACCCTGATTGATGTGATGCCTGCCTTTGTGTGGACCGCGTCGCCTGATGGATTGTGTGATTTTCTCAGCGAGAGTTGGCTGGATTACCTCGGGTTTACCAGAGAACAGGGGCTTGGCTGGGGATGGGCGAGTACGATACACCCCGAAGATGTTGACCGAGTGGTGACCAATTGGCGAGCAGGATTGGCCGCGGCGGAGCCCGTGGAGCAGGAGTTGCGCTGCCGCCGCGCAGATGGAACCTACCTTTGGTTCTTGAATCGCGACTTCCCTCTGCGCGACGACGAGGGAAATATCATTAAGTGGTACGGAGTTCTTACGAACATCGACGCATTGAAGAAGACTGAAACCGCTCTTCAGATGCGAGAGCGTGAACTCCTGGGCATCATCGAAACAATTCCCTCAATGCTTTGGTCAGCGTCGCCGACCGGAGAAACGACTCATCTCTCTCAAAGATGCGTTGAATATTGCGGAGTCTCCTTAGGAGAACTGGTCAATCGCGGATGGGAGAGCTTTATTCATCCTGACGATCTAGCGGAAACTTTGAAGGTATTCGCGCGTGCAATCAACTCTGGAGAGTCATACAGAGCGATACACCGCTTGCGGTGCGCAGATGGAGAGTACCGATGGCATCACGCGATGGGTGAGCCATTGCGTGATCCCCAGGGCACGATCATTCAGTGGTATGGTCTCACAATTGACATTGATGCACTAAAGAAGACCGAAGCCGCCCTTCAGATCCGAGAGCATGAACTCCTTGGCATTATCGAAACAATACCCTCAATGCTCTGGTCAACATGGCCGAGCGGAGAACCAAATCATCTCTCCCAAAGAATGCTTGATTTTTTCGGTGCTTCCTTCGAAGAATTGGTTAATCGCGGGTGGCTGAGCTTCATTCACCCTGATGATCGAGAGGACACCGCGAAGGCATTCTTCCGGGCAATGGAAACTGGAGAGTCGTACAACGTAATAAACCGCTTGCGACGTAAAGATGAAGAATACCGATGGCATCAAACGATGGGGGAACCTTTGCGTGATGCCGCCGGCAAGATCATTCAATGGTATGGTCTCTCGATCGACATCGATGAGCGGAAACGAACGGAAGACCATCTCCGGGATACACGCGTCAAACTCAGCACAGCGTTGAGAATCGCAACCGTAGCTGAGTTATCAGCATCGATCGCTCATGAACTCAATCAACCCCTTATGGCGGTGCTTGGAAATGCTCAGGCCGCCAAGCGTTGGTTGGCCGCCAATCCACCCGATCTGACTGAAACAACTGCCTCGATTGAGCGAGTATTGAGAGATATTCGATCAGCTGATACGACCATGCAGCACATTCGCGCACTTTTTAAACGCGAACCATACGAAAAGAGTGATGAGAGTGTTCTGGACATCATTCGAGATTCCTTACGTTTCGTCCATGAAAACCCCAACAAGCGCGACGTGAAAATTGTCTGGTCCATCGAAGGCAGCCTGCCGCTAGTTTGTGTTGACCGTATTCAAACCCAGCAGGTATTTATCAATCTAATCTCGAACGCGATTGAAGCAACCCACGGTAGTGAAGATACAGCCAGGATTCTGCTGAGAGCCTTCGTTACACAGGAGCACGAGGTCATTGTCCAGATCATCGACAATGGCACGGGACTCGAAGATACCGAGAAGATATTCGATGCCTTTATGACAACCAAGGAAAAGGGCATGGGCATGGGCCTGGCCGTCTCAAGATCTATTGTCGAAGCCCATGGCGGACGGCTCTGGGCGGAGAACAACCCTGACGGCGGCGCCACTTTCAGTGTCGCCTTGCCTGTATGGTCAAATCGCGAGGTTCACTAGCTCCTCGTGCAACGATCATAGCCCTGAATACACATTAGAAATCCCGGCGAGCCATGCTGCTCTCGCCGGGTTGCTAGCAGTCAATCCCTCGACTACTTGGTAACCGCATCCTTAACGCCGTCGCCGGTCTTTTCCGTACCTGTCTTGACACCTTTTCCGGCGTCTTTGGCCGCGACCTTGGCTCCATGGCCAACGACTTTAACACCAGTCTTTGTGCCTTTGCCGACTTTCTTGGCAGCATGTTTAACGACATGACCGGTCTTGGTTGCAGCTTTGTCCACATCGTGGGCGGCATCCTGTCCAATCGCTATTCCCACACAGAGAACCAGCAACGCGGGAATCCCTGCAATTTTCAGTGCTTTCATCGTTTCTCCTTTTCATTTGCAACCATCAGTTTGAGCAACACCTACACGCGGTAAATTCTCAACGGGAGTCGTGCGATTAATTCACAATAGCCGGTTATC
>VFSW01016470.1_pt1 | contig 10087 bp, 9 predicted proteins | sample 5358111 | NCBI WGS metagenome assembly VFSW01 (sample SAMN11554181, study PRJNA540505) | mine drainage metagenome | isolation source: sediment from site ElyBrook_90M | place: USA: Ely Copper Mine, Vershire, VT | collected 2017
TCATTAAACCAAAATTCCACTTTTTTATATACAAAAAACCGCAGGTTTTTTGTATATAAAAAAGTGGTTTCCTGATTTTCGGATAGATGCCTGGCTAATTTACACAGGCATATCCACGTTCACCTTCGGCAGCCGGCTCCTGATACTCGCAATCGCCTCGTCCGGGAAATCGTAGTCTTCCAGCTTCCCCGAGTGATAAGCGTTGTATGCCGAAAGATCAAAGTTGCCGTGCCCCGACAGGTTGAACAGGATTACCCGTTTTTCGCCCTTAGCTTTAGCATCCAACGCCTCATCGATGGCGGTACGGATGGCGTGCGCCGATTCTGGCGCAGGCAGGATCCCTTCGGTATGCGCAAATTGCATCGCCGCTTCGAAGGTCGCCAACTGGCGCACTGCCACTGCCTCGATATAACCGGCGTCGTATAGCGTGCACAGAGTAGGCGCCATACCGTGATAGCGCAGGCCGCCGGCATGGATGGAGGCCGGGATGAAATCGTGCCCGAGCGTGTGCATCTTCACCACCGGCGCCATTTTGGCCGTATCCCCGTAATCGTAAGCATAAATGCCGCGCGTCAGCGAGGGGGTTGCTGTCGGTTCGACGGCTACCAGGCGTGTGTGCCTGCCGTTGCGCAGGTTTTCGCGCAGGAAGGGGAAGGCAATCCCGGAGAAGTTCGACCCGCCACCCACGCAGCCGATCACCACGTCCGGGTATTCATCCGCCATGTCCATTTGCTTGAGCGCTTCTTCGCCGATTACCGTCTGGTGTAATAGCACATGGTTCAGCACCGAACCCAGGCTGTATTTCTTACGGCCTTCGGAGGTGGCCGCCACCTCAACCGCTTCTGAAATGGCGATGCCCAGCGAGCCGGGGCTGTTCGGGTCCGCCGCCAGGATTGACCGGCCCGCCGCAGTGCGATCGGTTGGGCTGGCGTACACCTGGGCGTCGTAAGCTTCCATCAAGAAGCGCCGGTAAGGCTTTTGATCGTAAGATACCTTGACCATGTAGACTTCCAGGTCCAGGTTGAAAAACTTGCACGCCATCGCCAGCGCCGTGCCCCACTGCCCGGCCCCGGTCTCGGTCGTCAGGGCGTGCGTGCCGGCGGCTTTGTTGTAGAATGCCTGCGGGATGGCCGTATTTGACTTATGGCTGCCTGCCGCCGAAACCCCCTCGTACTTGAAGTAAATATGCGCCGGAGTATCCAGCGCCATTTCCAGCCGCCGGGCGCGGATCAACGGAGTTGGCCGCCACAGCTTGTAAATCTCGCGCACCGGTTCCGGGATCTGAATGTAGCGTTCCGTGCTGATTTCTTGCAGGATCAGTTCCATCGGGAACAAAACCGACAAAAAGTCCGGGGTGACCGGTTCCAGCGTGATCGGGTTCAGCACCGGGTTAGGTGGAACCGGGTTATCGGCGTTGATGTTGTACCAAAAACGCGGGATATCATTTTCGTCAAGTGTAAAACGGGTTTTATCAGACATGTCAGCCTCCTTAGATTGAAAAAAAGATTAAGTGGTTTGATTTAGTATCTATCCGAAATTCGAAAGGTTTCCTAATTTTCGGATAGGTACTTAGCACGCTGGGCCGTTGAGGGTAGCTACCTGCTGCTGGGTGAAAGTTTCACTCAGCGACAGGCCGGTCCTCAAGCCCATTTTTTCCATTACGACCTCAAGGGTTTCGCGGGCGATGATGCGCGCCCGGTTCGACCCGGCCTGCAAAATATCCAAAACGTCCTGCGGGTGAGCCGCCAGCTGCGCCCGGCGCTGGCGATGCCCCGCCAGGCCGGCATTGAGCACACCCGCCAGGTAACCTTTCACTTCCACGTCCCCCACTTCGCCTTTCTGGTAGAGTTCTTTCAGCTCGGTCACCCGCTGCTTATTGGGATCGAAGATATCCAGGTAGATGAACACCGGGTTGTCCTGGATGTGTCCGGGGTCGCTGGCGTGGATGCGTGTCGGATCGGTGTACATGCGCATGACCTTGCGCGTGGTCTCTTCGGGAGTATCCCGCAGGTAAATGGCGTTGTTATAGGATGCATGCATGGTGCGGTTATCCACGCCCGGCAGCCGCGGATAGGCTGAAAGCAGCGCCTCTGGTTCGGGAAAATACTCGCCGTATATTTGGTTAAAACGGTGTGCGATTTCACGCGTCAGCTCCAGGTGGGCCAGTTGGTCTTCCCCCACCGGTACGGCGTTGGCCCGGTAAACCAGGATGTCCGCCGCCTGCAGAACCGGGTAAGCCAGCAGGCCCAACGAAGGGTTCAACCCGAGTTCGCGTACCTGGTCCTTATAAGTGGGCACCCTTTCCAGCCGTCCCACCGGCGCCAGCATGCTCAGCAGCAGGCACAGCACGGCATGTTCGGGCACTGCCGATTGCAGCACCAGCGTCGAGCGGGTCGGGTCGATCCCCGCCGCCAGCCAATCGTAGACCATTTCCAGCGTATTCTCCCCGATCTTGCCCGGGTGTTCGAAATCGGTCGTCAACACATGCATATCCGCCACCAGGAAATAGCACTGGTAGGTGTCTTGCAGATTGGCCCAGTTCTGCAGCGTCCCCACCAGGTGACCAATGTGGCGCGGGCCGGTTGGGCGGTGTCCGGTTAAGATACGTGCATCAGGTTTTCTCATGCTTCACCTCCAAAAACTCGCTTTAAACAAAAAACGTCCGTCTCGCAGGAGACGAACGTCAGTCCGTGGTACCACTCCATTTAGGCGGCTGCCTTAATAAAAAATCCCTATGGTGTGACACATAGGGTTAAGAAAGCCAGCCTCACTCTTGCGGGTACGGTGGCCGGAGCCATGTATACCCTTTGCCCTGATAACGGTGGCATCTCCGGCGCAGGCTACTGGTTATAACGTTCGCCTGGCAACTCTGAGGTCCATTCTGCGTCACGGTGCTGGCAGGTTCTCACCTAATCCTGCTCTCTGTACAGCCTGTGTGGCGCTTACTCGTCCTCTTCACAGTCTTTATCTTGTTAAGTTGAATAGATTATAAGACGTTTGAAACATTTGTCAAGAGTTTTTTATACCTTTTATACCTTTTGCGATTAATAAATTGTGATTATCGAATTAACCGCACATCTATGCCAGCCTTCAAATCTTGCCATGCTCTGTCTGAAGTTACTGCCGGAAGGCCGCTCTTCAGTGCAAGAGCAAGACAGGCCCGGTCACCCAATGAAAGCCCGTATGGTCTGGTTACATTCACTAAAATTCCCGTTCGAAAGGATTGCTCTTCATCGAATGGGATGATCTCCAATCCCAGCATTTCAAGCGCTTCGAGAATTTCGTTTTCTGGCATTCCCAGCACAGATAATCGCGTAACCACTTCGGCATAATTTACCGCTGAAACAATTGCGCCTGGTAACAATTCCTGTACCGTTCCGGCGCCAGCTTCATTGTTTAGTAAAGTTAGAATGGCAGACGCATCCAGTACGCAGTTATTCATGGGCGGCTTCTTCTCTGCGCGCCTGGATCAGATCTTCCACAAGAGAAGTTCCTTCAGTGACATATTTCCTGACGGATTGTTGGGCGATGCGCACCGCCTGGTGCAGTGGAATTAATCGGATCGACCCATTTTCAAGGCGTAAGACGATTTCATCTCCATTCTGGATGTTCAATTCTTTGCGTAATTTAGATGGGAGTACTACCCTGCCGCCTGAATGCACCTGGACCTTGAATTCCATTTCATGCCACCTTTCGAAATTGAGCCATAATAAATAAGTGTACCATGTTTTGCATAATTATCAAAACAATAAAAATAGCATGCCTGCAAGCGCCTCTGTCATTGCGAGCCGTCCCCGGCGAAGCAATCTCAGACACTAAATTCATATAAAGTCGTTTTTTTCCCATATCTCCACAATTCCCAAACCTCAATTACTTCTTTTGCTAAATTCACCTCCAGGAAGTATTCCATTCCATTTGGAGTTTTCCCTGTTTCAACATTCTCCTGTATTGAACCAGTCATTGTTTCTATATCCTCACGAACAGGTTCATTTGAAGCTATGTAAATTGTTTGGTCATCATCCAGGCTGTCCAGATTTTCTATTAGTTCGATTAATTCCATGATAACCCCTACTTTCTATATTTTAGCAATTACCCGCCTGTATCACTAAATTATAAGCCTGGGAGTCATCCTAACCCGGTTACCTTTGCCCTTTCTTCTCCGTAATTGAACCCTCTGGAGGCATTATGGAGAGGAGTGACTCCGTTGGCGCTCCCGACGCTCGGCAGCGCACCCGAAGGGGTAAGGCGCAAGAACCTCGACGCTGGCAAAGAAGATCCTTCGGCAGCCTCAGGATGACCTCAAGTTTGGTGTCATTCCACACGCCAGAGGCTCTGCTTACTTTCATTTTCATAAAGGTGCATAAAAACTACCATAAAAACTCCTTAAATTGCACATTAATGCAGTTGAAATTTTCCCCGTTTCTGCCATAATAATATTGCAATTCCCATAATACTTGCACATTACCAATCACATCCCATGTCTCACAGTTCCCACCTTCTACCGGCTGATCCCCGACACCTGATCCCTGACACCCTCCTTATTTGTTCCGAATTGAATTTTTTTTCGCGGATCAATTCCCGCTTGTTGGAGAACAATTCCAAATGATCTAAACCCGTTCTTTCTTCTCCTGATCCCTGACCCCTGATCCCCGAAACTCCACCCTTCTTCACTGACGACTGACGACTGAAAACTGAGGACTCATGCCCCTCACCATCCCCGAAACCCACAAAAAAACCGACGTATGTTACGCCCTGACCAACGACGGCATCGAACTGCCCATCATCGACCTCACCCACCCGGCCTTCGCCTTTTCTATCAGCCAGCCCGAGCTGAACGCCCTGATCGAAGCCATGCAGCGCTCGGCCAACATCCCCGCCGCCGTTCTGCAGGGTGTGGCCCAAAAATCGATCCTGGTGCGCGGTTTTGTCGAATCGGCCGGGACCTTCACCACCGGCATGATGACCTACCTCAACAAGCTCGGCCCCGATAATCTGGGCGACGGCTACGCCGGCCCCATCGACCGCCAGTGGGCTGCCAGCCTCACCCCGGTGACCTTCCGCTGGCGCATGCGCGACGTGGCTCTTTCGCTGGTGGAGGGGTTGAAGCCGTCGTTGGCGGCCCGCCCTGGCGCACCCCTGCACCTGCTCAACATCGCCGGCGGCCCGGCCATGGACAGCCTCAACGCTCTCATCCTACTCCATAAACAGGCCCCGGACCTGCTCAAGGGGCGGCTCATCTGTCTGCACGTGCTCGACCTCGACCGGGAGGGCCCCGACTTTGGCAGCCGCTCCTTGGAATCCCTGCTCGCCGAAGGCGCCCCGCTGCATGGTTTATCTGTCTCTTTCGAATACATCCCCTACAACTGGTCCGATCTCTCCCCGTTATCCCGGTTGCTCGATCAATTGAGCCCTGGAATAGTCTCGGCCGGTTCTTCCGAAGGCGGCCTGTTCGAATACGCCGCTGACGAAGATATCCTCGCCAATCTTAAGGCCTTGCATGCAGGCGCCCCGGACGATTTCGTGATGGTCGGCCCGGTAGTGCGCGACGAAACCACTCTCGACCCTCGCCTGCGCATGACCGTTCACATCGTTGGTCAGCCCGCCATCCGCTACATCGGCCTGTCCGCCTTTGAAAATCTGGCCGCCCGTTCAGGTTGGGCCATCACACATCACCTCGACGGCCCCATGCACCAGGTTGTCACACTGAAGAAATCCAGGAATTAGCAAATAATGTGTAATAGTCAGGAGCATGTTGCTAATCGATCTAAAAGAAAATCCGGTTTATCTCTTAAGCTCTCATGGGTCGGGCAGTGCAACTGCCCTTCATCCTTTTTCAAATTTAAAGATAAAGGGCATTTGCATTATTATCCCCGTTCTGTGGGGACTGCCCGGTTTGTAGATGGTCAACCCCATCTGGTTTATTCTGAAAAGCTCAAAATGCAATATGCTTCTGACCACTACAGAAGTAGCGAATAATGCTGAAATGACAAATCTGGGCCTTCACTGACAACTGACAACTGACGACTGAAGACTCTGCCCCCTAACACCTCCCCTACCACCGTCTTTTGCGGTATCATTACCCGTGGTGATCCCATGCCGTTAGTAAAATTTTTTGGTAATTTACGCCAACTGGCGCAATCTTCCCATTTACAGGTAGAAGGTAAAAGCGTGCGTATCCTGTTGGACGAGTTATGCCGCCAGAACCAGGCATTAAGTGAGGCCATCTTCGACAAAGGCCAGCTGCGCCCGCATGTGCGTGTAGTCGTCAATGGTCACGACGTCCAGCTCGAACAAGGGCTGGATACCCCGGTTGAAGAAAACGACCAGGTCGCCATATTTCCTCCCCTTGGCGGCGGGTGATTAAAAGCTCCCCGCTTTTTAGTTTATGAACGAACGTACGTTCGTTCATAAACTAAAAAGCGGGAGTTACACACAGTTTATCGATAAGGAGAAATCATGGAAGGTTGGGCAGGTAAAATATTGGACGTTAATCTGAGCGATAAGAGCATCAAATCTTATCCGCTCGATATGGACATGGCCCACCAGTATATCGGCGGGCGTGGGTTGGGAGCGCGCCTGCTCTGGGACCTGGTGGGGCCGGAAGTCGAACCGCTTTCTCCTGAAAACGTGCTCATCTTTGCTACCGGCCCGCTGACCGCCTCGGGGGCGCAGACCAGCAACCGCTTTACCGTCAGCACCAAGAGCCCGCTGACCGGCACAGTCCTGGATGCGAACAGCGGTGGGTGGTGGGGCATGCAGTTCAAGCGCACCGGCTATGACGTGTTGATCGTGCGCGGTAAATCTGCTACGCCGGTAATGCTCGAGATCAAGCCCGGCAGCATCACCCTCCAGGATGCCACCACCTTGTGGGGCAAAACCGTTACCGAGACCACCTCTACCCTGGGGCAGAACAACAACCGCAGGAACGTCCTGTGCATCGGCCCGGCCGGTGAGAACCTGGTACGCATTGCTTCGATCATGAACGATGGGGCGCGTGCCCTGGCGCGCGGCGGCGCCGGAGCCGTGATGGGCAGCAAGAACCTGAAAGCCATCGTGGTCGAAGGTGATCAAAAAATGACCGTGGTTGACCAGGACCTCTTCAAATTCGTCATGTACGAGATGACCAAGCGCATCAAGGCCAGCCCGCTCACTTCTCAGGCCCTGCCTGAGTTTGGCACCGTTATCATGGTCAATGTGCTCAATGAAATCGGCGCTTTTCCTACGCGTAACTTCCGTACCGGGCAGTTCGAAGGCGCTGACCAGATCAGTGGTGAGACCCTCTCCGAAACCTTGCTGGTTAAAAACCAGGGCTGCTGGGCCTGCCCGATTTCCTGCACGCGCATTACCCACACCGAAAATGGTGAAGGCGAGGGGCCGGAGTACGAGACCACCTGGGCCTTTGGGGCCGAGTGTGGCATCGACAACCTGCCTGCCATCACCGACGCCAATTACCTGTGCAATGACCTTGGCCTGGATACCATCTCAACCGGCGTGACCATTGGCTGCGCCATGGAGCTTTCCGAGTTGGGCATCATCAACAGTGACCTGAAGTTCGGCCGGGCTGAGCTGCTCCAGGACGTGATTAAAGATATCGCCTACCGGCGCGGCCTGGGCAACGAGCTGGCCGAAGGCAGCTATCGTTTTGCCGAGCACTACGGCGCCACCGAATATTCCATGTCGGTCAAGAAGATGGAATTCCCGGCCTACGACCCGCGCGGCATGCAAGGGCAAGGCTTATTATTTGCCACCTCCAACCGCGGCGCCTGCCACATGCGTGGCAACATGCTCGGCCCTGAAGTGCTTGGTTTACCCAGGCTGGTCGACCGCTTCGCCACTCAGGGCAAAGCCGGCGTCGTGGTGGTGCACCAGAACTCCGCCGCCGTGGTAGACAGCCTGGTAGTGTGTAAATTTGTCAACATGGCCGTAGCCGAGGAGTTCTTTGCCCGCCTGCTGACGGCTGTATCCGGTGTTCCCTTTACCGGCGACGATCTGATGGAAGCCGGTGAGAGAGTCTATAACCTGGAAAGGATTTACAATCTGCGTGAAGGCTTTACCCAGGCGGATGATACCCTGCCCAGGCGCTTGCTGGACGAGCCCATGCCGGCCGGACCCAGCGCCGGCTGGACGGTCAAGCTCGAACCGATGCTCAAAGAATATTACCAGTTCCGCGGCTGGGACAAGAATGGGGTTCCCACCCCGGCCCGTTTGAAGAAGCTTGGCCTGGAGGCGTTAAGATGATCGAACAGCGATTATACGAAGAATTTCGCGATATCGGGCGAGACATTTACGTGGGTGGGCTGACCAGCTCGCACGGCGGCAACGTCAGCGCCCGTGTCGGCGACCGCATTTTCATCAAGCGGCGTGGAGCGCAGTTGGGCCGCTTGAAGCCCGAAGATTTCGTCGAAACCAACCTGTACAGCAACGACGCTGGGGTAACGCGTGCCAGCACCGAGTTGATCGTCCACCGCGCTATCTACCTGAATACCTCAGCCCTGGCGGTCATCCATACCCATCCCCGTACGGCCATCGCCCTGAGCCTCAGCCGGGATGAAATCATCCCGATTGACAATGAAGGTTCATACCTGCTGCACAAAATTCCGGTCGTGGCGGTTGAGTTTGCTTCCGGGTCCAAAGAAATGGCCGACACCGTTGCCGATCAATTGCGCGGTTACAAAGTGATCATGCTGCGCGGGCACGGCTGTTTTGCCGTCGGCCAGACCCTGGATGAAGCCTTCCAGTGGGTTTCGACCCTCGAAGAGATCTGCGACATCATCCTGGAAACCAAGCTGCTGGGCGAACAGCCCATTGAGTACCGCAAACGCAGCGGCGAATACGCTAAATGGTAAAAAGCTTCACTTTTTTAGATGTAAAAAGCGTAGCTTTTTACATCTAAAAAAGTGATCTTCTTGGAGATTATCTATCTGCCCACACAATCTCGCCAGTGTGGGCCGTATCATACCCGCCCAGGCTGGCGATGGCGCTCTTTGCCAGCGGCGTTTTCAGCCAGTTTACCAGCGCAGCCACTGCCGGCTGCCCAATCTGCTCGGCCGGGATAATGAAATCATAGCGTTCCCGGCGCAAAAAGACAAAATCCAGCCCGTAGGCCAGGGCTGCGGTGTCCAATCCGAGGCCGGTATTGGCTTTTCCTTCAGCAATCGCCTGGGCCACCTCGGCGTGTGTACGTTTTTCCAGGTCAAAACCATGGATGGCTTTAGGTGAGATGCCAAGTTTGCGCAGGTTGGCGTCCAGCCATACCCGCGTGCCGGAACCAGGCTGGCGGTTTACAAAAGCAATCTCGGGGCGAGAAAGGTCTTCCAACCCGTTCAAGCGCATCGGGTTGCCTGCCGGTACGATCAGCCCCAGGCGGCGGTGCGCCAGGGTCATCATGGCGACTCGTCTTCCAGGCAGCAGCCGGGATATATACGCCGCGTTGTAGGTATCGCTCTCTTCGTCCCATAGATGGCTGCCGGCCAGTTGAGCTTTTCCCTCTGCCAGGGCAATCAGCCCGCCCAGGCTGCCGGTGAAATTCAACGCCAGCCGCTGCCCGTGTGCGATCTCCTCGAAATGGGCTGCAATCCAGTCAACCGCCAGGTCGTGGCTCCCATAGAAAGTCAGCGTATTGGCCTGCAAGGGCGCCGGGATTTGAGGCGCGCTGCGCCAGCGATCGAAAGCCAGAGTGAATGCCTGCTCGACTTCCGAAATGGCATAGCCCTGGTTGAGTACCTCCAGCAGAAAAGCTTCAGTGCGGTTTACCAGGCCGGCGCGGCGCAAAGGGATATCTTCGCCATGCGGGAGCACGTCGCTGCGTACACGTGTGCCCTGTCCAGGCCGTGTCGTAACCAGGCCCTCGAGCACCAATTCCTGGTAGGCGCGCTGGATGGTGCCAGGCGTGCAGCCCCAACGCTCGGTCATCTGGCGCAGGGTAGGCAGGTGGTCGCCGGGTTTGAGCCGGCCCTGGATGATCTCGCCGCGCAGCGCTTCGGCAATCTGCTGGTAGAGAGATGTTTTTTGCATCATGGTTTCATAAATAGATAAATATAGTCTTGATTTTATTACAAAATATGGTAATAATAGATGGGTACTATTC
>VFSW01016471.1_pt1 | contig 10087 bp, 10 predicted proteins | sample 5358111 | NCBI WGS metagenome assembly VFSW01 (sample SAMN11554181, study PRJNA540505) | mine drainage metagenome | isolation source: sediment from site ElyBrook_90M | place: USA: Ely Copper Mine, Vershire, VT | collected 2017
TTCAAGTTGCTCGCAGGTACGCAGCACGGCGTGATGCTCGATGGCGCTGGTGATCAGATGCGTGCGGCGCGGGTCGCGCTTGCGTTGGGCAGCGGCGGCGCCCCGGATCGCCAGATTATCCGCCTCGGAGCCACCGCCGGTGAAGACGATCTCGGTCGGGCGACAGGCGAGCGCGCGCGCGACCGACTCGTGGGCGGCGTCCAGCGCCTCCATGCTCTTGCGGCCCAGTGTATAGACGCTGCTGGCGTTGCCAAACAGCTCGCTGAAATATGGCAGCATGCGCTCCACTACCGCCGGATCAGCCGGGGTGGTCGCCGCATGGTCGAGGTAGATCACACCATCGGGGAGGGCCATATTGCATCACATCCTTCTACGCCAACCTGCGCACAACAGCATTGGCCCAGCAAACACGCCTCTGCTCAGATCATAGCACACGGAGAGGCGGCGGCGGGGATGGGACGAGTGGCTATGGGGCGATAGCGCTGAACTTTGGGCTGACGGTGGCATATTCCAATGTCTACATCACTAATGTGCGAGTTATGGGCCAATAAGGGCGAGAGCGTATCCAGTACCGGAGTAAACATCCTCCTGCAATTGCGCTAACTTTGCGCCACTGTGAGCGTCTACAACCGTGAGGGAACAGTTCTCGCTCACACAGTCAGCAAGAACCGCTATACCAAAGCGGGCGTCCGAGAGAGTGCTATTATTTTCCCAAAGAATAGCGCCAGACTGTGCGTCAAGCGCGATCGTCGGCGCGACATCGTAGAGGCCCACAAGTGTAACGTAGAGAACGCCATCCGAAGATGCTTCAGGTATCCATGAAGGAGTCTGTATGGCGGGAGCGCCTGTGATCGGTATCCCTGTGTGCGTCCATATAGGCGCGCCCGTGTCGGGATTGCGCGCCGTCATTGAAGTAGTCACGTCATCGCCACATGTCGTATACGCCACATCACTCGCTGCCAGCAAAGAAGCAGACTTACAATTTGGAGACGAGGCCCATAGCTGCGCTCCAGTTTGCCCATCGAGCGCCACATAGCTGATGGCGGTTCCGTCGGAGGAGGATGAAGCAATGAACAGGTGTTCCCCATAAAGCTGTAAAGTGACGTTGCCAGTCGCCTGCGGATCGAAACTCCATACTAGTTTGTTTGTCTGCTCATCAAACGCCAACACATGAATCGCGTTGCAACTGCCTGAGCTTCCCTCACAGGTGGCAATGTAGATGTCTCCATTTGCTGCGAGCAGGCTCGCAGAGGAATGCACGCTGACATCCTGGATGAGGGGATATGTGGTTGGCCGTGTCCATCGCCTCTTACCAGTAGTAGCATTTACTGCATCTAGCACGGCGCTTGACGGTGAGCCACTGTCGTGCGCGATAAATGCTCCGCTACCATCGATGGCGAAGCCCGTGACCGTATCACCGCCAACCGAATACTGCCAAAGCGAGGCCCCTGTGTTAGCGTCAAGCGCAGTCACTCCGTTCGTGGACAGATCGGTAAAGTATGTAAGATAGATCACACCCCCGACTAAGCCCTCGAAATTTGCAACGTTATCTGCGTGCCACACGGGCTGTCCCGTGGAGGTATCAAACGCATAGAGTGCAGGTGGCTGCGTTTGCGACACAACGAAAGTGTAGAGAATACCGTGAGAAACCGCGACGATGCCCGTCTCATATGTGCCAGTTACTAAATAGTTCCAACGTTGCGAACCGTCTTTTGCGATGTCAGCTTGCGCGGAACCATCCCTTAGGACAGAGTAGACGCTCAACCGATTGAGTGTGGGAGTGGGAGATGGAATAGACGTGGGCGTCGTGCTGGACGCTCGAAGTACCGTAACGGGTACAAACAGAGCTGGATCACCAAATGGAACACCCTTATCCTCAAGGGTCCAGGTGGTAGGGTATGATCCTGGGATAGTTGGTGCGGTAAGGTCGGCTATAAAGGTGTATGACTCGCCAGGAGCGATACTATCACCACCAATACCCACCGAATTGACTCCCATACAGTTTGCAGTGCAGTACAGTCCATACCCCCCGCCATCGGACCAAGTCGTATCACCATGATTGAGCATCCTGAAGTAGATGGGGAAGACCTGTTTTGGAGCAACCGAAACATCAGGACTTACATCAATCGTGATGGCATCATCGACAGTATTTTGTCTCACGAATCCGGAAAAGCGGACGAGTCGAGCCGCGCCATGTTCTGAATCAATCACATCCCAAAATTTCTCTGTGGTATGACGTGTCCAGGGATAAGGTCGTGTGTTGAATGAGACAGTAGTAGGCGTATCACTTGCCCATTGTTCACCGACGGTGATCAAGCCGGTGGCGTCAGGAGCAGTTTCGACGATGGCTACATGGTATGGATGAGCATAGGCGCTCGCATTAGGAAGAACGAGAACATCTCCCGGCTGAGGAAGAGTATCTGCCTGCGTGACATCTGGGATAATGAATTGCGGCGTTACGAATTGGTTGGTCGTTTCTGACCAGAATGAATTTGGTAACTGAGCGGATTCAAGCCATTGCCCTGCTGATGGGGCATGTTGAAAGTCGATTGACTCGGTGTCATGCAATTGTTGCCACACATACCAGGTACAATTTGGAGGGCCAAACAGGGCAGAGTAGGGATTACAGACAACCAGGGATGGATGGGAGGCGGGAGGATTCGAGACGCAAGGTGGAATCCCGGAAGGAGGGAAAGCACCATGTTCTCGTGGTGGGGTTTGTGTCATGAAAGACGCGCCTGCCAAAGATATGAAAACCACAGCGCCGAGTAGAAATGTTTCGAGGAGAGACAACAGCAACTTCTTACTACCTGCAAACACTTGATTACGACCTTTCAGGCGCGCTGCCTACTATGGGTGATAGATGTCGAAAAGTTGCGTGCCGCTCGATTGATCAAGTCTGACACCTGAATATGCCATGAAGCAGTAGCTCGATTGGTATTTGAAGGTAGTATAAAACTCGTACGTTGGAAATGATCCTGTTGCGGTAGGGGGAAATAGCACCTTCCACCCATTAGATTGCATGTGTGCAATCACATCAGCCATTAGTCGATTTCCCAGAGTCACTGCTGTGGCATAAAGATTAGCGCCAGTCAACGCCTGACCAAAGCCACGTTCGTGATTTAGGGTTAGCGATGTTCTGATGCCAGGATTACCTGATGTAATAGGTACAAGCAGAGACTGTTTGTGTGTATCGATACTCCAGAGAAAGCCGACAGGCCGATAAATGGGGGGATTGGCAGCGGTAGAATGCTGGGTCAAGAACCTGGATGCCAGCGCTCCCACTCCTCCCAGCACAACAATCACAAGCAGCCCCACTAATGCAAACAGCATCCACCTCTGGCGAATTACGGAGCGATTTGTGACGGGGACAGTCAAGGACTGGATATCGGATGACATTGTTTATTCCTCTGCAACTTAAAATTGACCGATAGTCACATCTTGGCAACAGCAAAGCGTAGACGTATCCTAACATGAACCTGATAGCGATGCAAGGGTATTGGATAACGTGTCACTCATGGATCGCGACATCCTTTACATGGATGGCAAAGGATGTCGCGGGCATATGACTGATTTAGGATGCCATCACTCGTTGCGGATGCCGTGGTTGAGCGAGGTCAGCCCCAGCACGGTATGAATCAGCGCGGGGAGGGTAGTCAGGCTGAGGCCTAGGATTTGTGTTGTGCTGATGAAGTTGCTGTGGATCCCGCTGATCACATTATGGTTGAAGGCGAGCAGAATGCCGATGGCGCCGACGATGGTGAAGATGAGTCAGACGATCAGGTCGTAGGGGCGAGCAAACTGTCCCTTGTTGAGCCAGCTCGCGCTGACGATCACGCCCAGCACTCCCGTCACCAGGAGCCAGGTAGATTCCGAGTCAATGCTCTTGTAGTTGTGCTGAACCAGATAGATGATCCCTGCAACGAGGCCGAAGAAGATGAACCAGTTCCAGTAGTGCGCGCTGCGGTGTTTCATGGTGCGTTCCCTGTCTTCACGTAGGTAGGTTGTGCGCGCAGGCCAGTCGCCTGTGCAGCGCCCATTGTACGTGATGGCGCGCGCTTCCGCCATCCCCTAAATGTCGTAGCCAAGAAAGCTTGTTCGCCAGATGAAGAGGAGCAGACGAAGCAGGTCAACGCGGGGACTAGGCAGGGGCGCAGTATAGCCCACAAAGGTCGCCCGTCTTGCACGCCCCGTGGGGCAACGCAGACGGGCGATCGTGCGCCCAACGTCAGTGACAATCGCCAAAGCGCGTTGGGCGTCGCGTTGGTGAGGCTTACGCGCACTGGCTAGGCCTTCTTGCCACCCTCTTGTTGTTGGCGCCAGGCGACATCAGACGCCTGCTGCTTGGGCGTGCCGCGTCCGCGCTCGCCGCCCTTCTTGCCAATTCGGGAGTAGAACTCCGCCCCTTGCTGGCGCTTGGTGGACTCGCCACCCTTCTTGCCGATCTCGGCGTAGAAGTTGGAGCCGAGCTTCTGCTTGACGGCCTCGCCGCCTTTTTTGCCGATCTTCGAGTAGAACTCCGGGCCGTACTTCTCGCGCACTGCCTGGCCGCCGTGTTTGGCTTTGTCGGAGCCTGGTTCTGGACCACGTTTGTTCGCTGCCATGTTTCGCACCTCTCTCACTGGTGACACTTGTCGGTCTCGCGTGACGTGACGTTGTTACCGTTCGCGTCGTGGCGCCTCGACCTACGCGACAATCGCGCAGGTCGCGCCACAACTCACTTGTGCGCTTGCCCGGCGCAGACCTCACTCTGAACTACTACGCCGTCCGCATCTTTCATGCCAGACTGCCGGTTTTGCCGGGTCAAGTGATTCCTCCGGCTCGCCAGCGCGTCTAGGCGCCTGGGCAGTTAGTGGCGTTGCGCGGCGGCCAGCCGATTGGCGATCAAGGCGGCGGTGGCGCCAGCGCCGACGCCGTTGTCAATGTTGACGACCGTCAGCCCCGGCGCGCACGTCTGGAGCATCGCCAGCAGCGCCGCCCGCCCTTTGCCGCCGACGCCATAGCCGACGCTGGTCGGCACGCCGATCACTGGCACTGGCGCCAGCCCGGCGACCACCGAGGGCAGCGCGCCATCCATCCCGGCGCAGACCACCAGCGCGGCGACATCGCTGGCCAGCAACGTCTGCAACGGCCCCAGCAGCCGATGCAGCCCGGCGACCCCCACGTCGTACAGTGGCGTCGTCCGGCAGCCCATCTCCTCGGCGACCAACCGCGCCTCCTCGGCGACCGGGATGTCGCTGGCGCCAGCGGTCAGCACGCCGATATGGCCGCCGGTCTGTGGGCGCACGTAACCCGGCGCATGAATCGCCGCCGCGCGCGCCTGCCGTCGCAGATCGAGCCGCGCCGCCTGCGGGTCGGCGAACTCCCGCGCCAACAGCGCCATCGTCGCCGGACGCAGCCGACTGACCACCGCATGCCCGCTGCTCGCCAGAAAGGCGCGCACGATGGTGATCACTTGTTCATCGGTCTTGGCGTCGGCCAACACGATCTCAGGAATGCCTTTGCGTGCGACCCGCCCAATATCGAGCCGCGCGACCTGATCGGTCATCAGACCATCAACAGGCAGCGGCGCCTCCTGGATGGCCTCCGCCGCGATCTGCGAATCGCTAGTCTGGCGAACGGCCCGATCATGGGCAGTGGTTGATCGGCGTTGCGCGCTCGTTTTGGTGGCCTTCACCTCGGCTGATGTAGGGTTCGTAGTGTCTCGTTCGTTCACCAGATTCTGCCCTGCCAGTGTTTGTCGCGCCAGCATCGCCCGCTACAACCAACCCCCATCAATCCTCCACTGGTCAGCGCAAGCGCCACCGTTGCTACTGCCTGACTGCCGACGCGCGCTAACCCCTCGCGCCAAGCGTGATGTGGCCTCAGCCGCGTCTCTAACGTACCATCCCACGACTGAGATGGTAGGGACTACGAGTTAGTTCTGCGATCCTTGCTCTTGCTGACATAAGAATAGCACACGGTTAGTGATATTGCAAGCCTGTCTGGTGTTTTGCCACGCCAACCAAACAAAATCGCCTGGGTTATTCTGAAGATGGAGAATACTCCGCATGTTTGTCGCCTAAGCGAGCGCCGAACACAAGGCTGTGGTGTGGGGCGCCATGACCGTTTTTGTCCGCTGCTGAGGGAATAGGTATGCGTGACAAGTGTCACCCCTGAGGACATCATTGAGGACTGACCCACAGGCGCTGGCCTTGCTGATGACGACCACCTCAGGCCGTTAGCGCCTAGATGAATGAACAGGAGCTGACCCACCATGCTACGACAAGAACACGTCAACACCCTGCGCCAGACCCATCGCACCGTCACTACCATGCTGCCGCTCGTGACGGCGGCGCTCACTGTCACCGGGGCGCTGATCGCCTCGATGGATCATTCTGGCGGCCAGAGGGGGGCGCACGATGGCGCCGACAATGGCGCTGCCACCGGGCAGTCGCGGCGTCCCGCGAGTGGCCTGTTTGGCTCGGCGTTTGGCGCCGGGCAGTCGTCAGGATATGCGCCGTCATCTGACCAAACGCCAGACGACGACCACGAGTTTAGCGCGCTAGCGTATGCGCAGACGCTGGTGAGCCGTGTGTTGCTGGTGGCGATCGGCTTTGCGCTGGTCGGCTCGCTGGCGCTGATTGCGTTACGGGTCGGGTCGGTGGGCGTCGCCATCGAGTTGACTGCGCTTATCCTGCTGGTCTTCTATCTGGCGGAGAAGGTGACGCGCCGCGCTCGCCGTCAGGCGCGGCTGATCCGTCGGGGCCCCGCCACCACCCCCGCGGACCCCATTCGCCAGTAGGCCCCCGCCCGCCCTGCCGCGCCGGCGAGCGCGGCCCCCCCGCCGCCCCCAGGCGCCCCACGCCAGCCAGGCCGCGCAGGCGCGGGCGGCCCCGACGACGCCCCCACAGGCGACCGCTGCGTAAACTTCTACCGTCCTTTGGCCAATGCCGCCTTTTTCACGCACAATCGCCCCAGCCCAGAAGCTGGGGCGATTTGTTCGGGTCAGCCGCAGAAAACGTCGGGTCATGACCCACGTAACGCCTGCCAGACGACGCGATGGGTGATCGCGCGAAAGCGCCCCCAGGCCGCCAGATCGCCCATATCACGGCGCTGATCTGCGCCTGAACCCAGCCGCTCAAGCTGATCGGCGATTAGGAGCAGGTCATCCACCGCAATCTCGCGGAAGCCGGTGATGTGTTCGCTCTCATCTTCCGCGCGCAGTTCGCCGCCGATCTCATCCAGCAGGAAGGCGTAGGTGGTGAAGACGTAGAGGCCATCGGCGATCACCGCAAGCGAGTCGGGTGGTTGCGACGCCGACTCGTTGGCCTGGTAGCGAACGATGGCCAGGAAGCGGCGCGTCTCGACGGTGAGGCTGGTCTCCTCCTGCGTCTCGCGCAACAGCGCATCGTAGATCGCCTCGCCGGGCTGGATGCCGCCCGTCAGCAGCCGAAACACTCCGTTGGGATAGAACTGCTTGGTCGAGGTGATCAGCCGCCCATTGGGGCGCCGCACCACCATACACACCTCGCCAGGCCGATTGCGCATATTTACGCCCCGTAGGTACTCATCGTGGCCCGGCTCGGCGTAGAGCGTGGGTGCGCTGTAGCGCGTGGTCAGCGCCGCGACCTCGCGTTGTATCTCGGCGGGCAAAGGAAATGACATCGCGTGCAGACTCCTTCGGGTGAACGCCTCACGAGAGCCACTGCGCCTGCTGAGACTACGCTGGCCCTTTGGCAACCACTCGGTCACATTATACCGCGGCAAATCAGATCGAAAGGTGATACGCCGCGCCTGGGTTGGAAACCTCAACTCGTGAAGTGAATTCACTCGGTTGTCCCATCGCTACTTCGGCTGGGTTGTGTTATATAGCCACGGGCGAGGGCCAGCCGTCGCCCAATCGCGGGGTGGTTATAGAGCAGGAACTCGACGATGGGTGATGGCTCAAGCTCAGACAGGTTCTGGTTGGCGAGCCGCGTCATTGCGCTGATGAAGGCGGCGGTCTTGCCAGTGGACTCCAGCGCATACACGTCGGCTTGATGTTCCACGCGGCGGCTAAATCCGTTGACTAGCGGCAGGGTGACGAGGCCAAAGACGCCAAGCGTCGCGGCGATCAGTGGCAGCGTGGCGCTATCGTTCAGGCCGTGGTAGGCCGGGATGGCGGAGACAATAGTGTGCAGCGCCACATTGACGAGATAGAGGCCGCCCAGCGTGATCACCGTCTGCGCGACGATCAGCTTGGGGATGTCGTTGTGAACCTGATGCCCCAACTCGTGCGCCACCACCACCTCGATCTCATCTGGGGTGTAGTGATCGAGCAGCGTGTCGCCCAGCACGATGCGTCGCGTATTGCCCAGCCCCGTCACCATTGCGTTCGCCGCCGTCGTGCGCGAACTCATATTCATCGCGTAGACGCCGCGCACGCGGGTATGAGCGCGGGCGGCGAGCGCCAGCGTCCGTGACAGGATGTCGCCTTCGGGGAGTGGCGTGAGTTTATAGAAGATTGGCAGGATGAGGATCGGCAGCAGATTGGCCAGCACGACCGTTACGCCCAGCGTCAGCAGCCCCGCCCACAGCCACCATGTCGTCGGCGCGATGGCCAGCAGCAGGTAGAGCGCCTCGACCGCGACCACCTCGAAGACTACCGATAAGCCCAACTCTTTCGCCTGATCGGCGATCCAACCAGAGGTTGTTTGGGTCGAGAGGCCATAGCTGCCCGGCAACGTCAGGCCGCTGTAGTAGCCCAGCGGCAGCCCCAGCAAGGTTGAGACGACGAACAGCACGCCGAGGTACGCCGCGATACGCCACGGCTGCCAGCCCCAAGCAGGCGACCACGCCGAGACGCCCGCCAAAGCGTCGCGCAGCCCGAACCCCAACCCGGTGAACAGCAAGATACCGATCACCATTGCGCTGATCCCCAGGTTGATCAGGCTCAACGTCTGGCGCTGGCGGGCGTAGCGGCGAGCCAGCGCCTGGCGGTCGCCGTCCAGCGTCGCTGGCTCCGTCGCCGCCGCGTCGCCGTTCGGCGGATTGGTCGGCGTCGCGGTCGCGGTGTCGGGGGAGGCGACGCCAGCCGTGCCAGCCGTATTAGCGGCGTTGGCTGTGTCAACCATCTCTCCGCCAGTCACTGGCGCATCCAGCGCGTTCGGCGGCTGGCTGGTCATTGGCGCGGCGAGTGGCGCTGACTCGCCCTCGGCGATCTGCCTGCGCGTGGGTTCAGGCAGCCATCCGCGGAGGCGCCCATGCTGTTGTGTTCTCATCCCACCGACCCACCTTTCGTTGGCTCCCCCCGTTGGCTGCCCGTTCGCCACTGGTCGCGACCACTCGCTGGCGCGCTTACCGATCACGCAGGTCGCGCTCAGCTATCCACGCGCAGTATAGCGCAGTTTGGCGGCCTGCGGATCGGCTGAGGGCGAGCGTATGGTATCCTGACCAGCGAGGCGCCGCCAGCGCGCCGCGCTCAACAGGCGGCAATCAAAAGATGAGGAGGCGATAGGATGCGGATCATTCGATTCGATGGCGAAGTTGCTCGACCAATCAGTCAGTATAGAAGCGTTGGGTTGACGTTGGCGCCGCTTGCCGTTGGCGCGGGCGACCTCCATGTTGTCTGTATGCGTCTGGCTCCGCATGGCAGCATCGGCGCCCATCCGGCCAGTGGGCAGCAACTTTTCGCTGTGACGCAGGGCGCGGGCTGGGCGCAGGGCGGCGATCAGAACAACCTGGCGACAACGCGCCAGCCGATCGCCGAGGGCTACGCCGCGCTGTGGGAGGCGGGCGAGTGGCACGCGGCAGGCACAGAGAGTGGCCTGACGGCGCTTGTCATCGAGGGGCCGACGCTGACGCCCGTCCACCTGGCCGACGACGCGCCCACCCCCGCCGCGCCCCAGATGGGGTAGCGAGCAGGTGGTATGCGTCGTGAATACACCTCCGTTTCAGACGGTGGCGTCTACCACTAGACGCGGCCCCCACCCTGGGTTGGCCCAGCGACGCCCAACGCCGGTACCAACCCCCCGGGGCGGGGGAGGGCGGACGGAACGCCAAAGCGTGAGGCCAACCCCGGAATCTGCCGGGCCTGCCAGGCAATTTCCCGCAAATGGCGCATAAA
>VFSW01016472.1_pt1 | contig 10087 bp, 6 predicted proteins | sample 5358111 | NCBI WGS metagenome assembly VFSW01 (sample SAMN11554181, study PRJNA540505) | mine drainage metagenome | isolation source: sediment from site ElyBrook_90M | place: USA: Ely Copper Mine, Vershire, VT | collected 2017
GTCTCGCCGGCAGCCGCGACCATTTGCGGCGAGGGCGTCTCTCCCGCGGCGAGGGCAGCGGCCAATGGGTCGCCGCCGGGCAACGCGGCTGCCACCGCGCGCGCGGTGGCGGGACGGGCGGAAGGATCCGTTTCCAGGCAGCGAAGGATGACCTTCTCGATGATCGGATCGAGATCCTTTACGACTGAAGTGGGCCGGCTCGGCGTGCGATCATCGCGCGCGTGCAGGACTCCCGCTACTTTTTCCGCGAAGGCACGCTTACCCGTGAACACTTCGTAGAGCACGAGGCCGAGAGCATAAATGTCGCTGCGTGTGCTGACCTCTTTTCCGGCGAGTTGTTCGGGGGCCATGTAGGCGGGAGTTCCACTGCGGACTTCGGGACCCCGGATGTCGTCGGCCACTCCGGCGAGACCGAAGTCGGTGATGACGACCTGGCCGCGACCGTCGAGCATGATGTTGGCCGGCTTCAGGTCGCGATGCAGAACGCCCTTGGCGTGGGCTGCGGCCAGGCCTGCGCAGAGCTGGCGGGCAATTTCGACCGCTTTGTCCTGGGGGAGGCGTCCGATGCGCCGGAGCAGAGACGCGAGATCTTCGCCGTCGACGTACTCCATGGTGAAAAATCTCTGGCCGTCGACTTCGCCGAGGTCGTAAACGCGGCAAACGTTGGGATGGGAAATGCGGCGCGCGATGCGGACTTCGCTGCGAAATCGATCGAGCATGCCTTCGTCGCTCGCGGCGCCATCGGGAAGAAATTTCAGGGCGATGGCCTGGCCGAGGGTCAAGTCGTCGGCGCGATAGACCTCGCCCATGCCGCCTTTGCCGAGCAGAGCGATGATGCGATAACGGCTGGCAATCAGCCGGCCCGGAAGGAAGCGGCCTTCACTCACCATATATTCCGGGAAGGAGGACGTCTTTGAAGGTGAGCGGGAAGATGAGCGGGAGGACGGCCGCGGAGATGATCCAGAGGGCGGACGCGGGGGCAGCGGCGATGTTGCCGTGGCGAAGTCGAGAGTGGCAACGTCGTCGGTGTTTACGACTGGCTTCCCGCAGGAAGGGCAGAAGCGCACGTTGGCCGATAATTCCGTTCCGCAAAAAGCGCAGTTGGACATGGAAATTTCCCGCTACAGGATACCTCACCGTTGGGAGTTCCGACTTCGAGCATGTCCCGCTTCTTTTATAGATAGCTGGGCGTTTACTGTATTCTCGGTTCGGGAGGACGCCATGCCGGAAACCTCAAAAAACAGCTTCGGTTCAGCGGTGCCCGTGTTTCGCGTCCAATCCGTAGACGCCAGCATCGCTTACTACCGGGACACTCTTGGCTTCGAACTACGCTGGGGCTGGGGCGACGGCTTTGCCTGCGTCGCGCGGGAAACGTGCTCCTTGTTCCTCACCAATGACAACCAGAGTCAGCCCCGTATGTGGGTGTGGATCGGAGTGGAGGATGTTCGCGGGCTGCACGCCGAGTACGTGAAGTCTGGCGCAAAGATCCGGAACCCGCCCAATAACTTCGAATGGGCACTGGAGATGCAGGTGGAAGATCTCGATGGCAACGTGCTGCGCATGGGCTCGGATCCAGAGAAAGACAAGCCGCTCGGTGTATGGCGCGATGCAGACGGGATCGGCTGGAGGCACCTGGGCAATCGGAAATATGAGCGAGTGGACTAGGTGCCAGTCGCATCTTCCAATGCCTGAGTTTTTTCTGTTCTCACGTACTCTGACGAGGAAAGATTCACTCTCTCATCTGAGAAAGGTCGACGCTCTGTATTACCATCCAAAGCAATGATTTCACGTTTGCGGCTCTGGCTGCGGGATCCTCTATTTCTGCTTTGTCTGACGGCGGGCCTGCTCGCCTTCGTCGTGCAATCCGGGGAACTGGGTAGCGCCGACACGACGCATCGGCTGCAGACTGCGCACTGGCTGTGGACCTCACAGCCGCAGGTTTTTCCGAACGAGTATCCCGAGTTTGGCCTGCATGGCCGTGGCGGGCAGATCTTTAGCTGGTATGGGATCGGCCAATCACTGCTGATGCTGCCAGCCGACATGATTGGCACGTGGATCGCGCACTGGCATGAGTTTTCTGGATACCAGGACGACCCGGCCGTACGCAGCATTGTCGTCAGCTACAGCACAAACATCCTAGTAAACGTGCTGGCGGCGCTCATCGCGTTCCGATTCCTGCGGCAACTGCGATTTGGAGTGAAGGAATCGGTTGCAGGTGTTCTGGCTCTGCTGTTCTGCACGACTCACCTTCATTACACACAGAACATGATGGAGAACAACTACATCATGCTTCTGACGTTGATTGGATTTTCGTATCAGTACGAGTGGCTGCGCAGCGACAAAGGGCGGGCGCTGTTCATCGGATCGGGCGCTCTGGGGCTCAATCTGCTGACTCGGGTAACGACCGGGCTCGATCTGATCGCGGCCGGCGTTTTCCTGCTGGCGGTGCTCTGGTTTGAGGGAGTGCGTGGCCGCGCGTTGTGGCCGCGGTCGATCGCTTACTGCAAAATCGCAGTGCCGGTGTATGCGTTCTTTACGATTGTGGAACGCGCTTACAACTTCTATCGGTTCGGGTTGTGGACCCAAACCTACATTCCTATCTTTGCGCGCGAACAGCGGCTGCAGGACCCCACGTTGCCCGCGAACTTCCCATGGAGTACCCCGTTCACCGAGGGCTTTCTGGGCGCGCTGTTCAAGCCGGAGAAGTCGATTTTCCTTTTCGATCCGCTTCTTATTCTTGCCCTGATGCTGATTGTGTGGTTCTGGAAGCGGCTTGCCACCGAAGTTCGCGCCTACGCCGCCGCTTCCATTCTGCTGCTATTCGCTTACATCAGCTTCTACGCGCGGTACACGTATTGGTCGGGCGACTTCGCCTGGGGAGACCGGTACGTTTCGACTGTAGCGGAGATGGTGGCGCTGCTGTCGGTGCCTCTGCTGCTGGCGTATCGCGCGAATGTAGGCCGGTGGGTTTGGCGGTGTGGCCTGGCGCTAATCGCCGTCAGTTTTGTGATTCAACTTACTTCCCTCGCGTTCTGGCTGCCGCTGGAGATTTATCAGATGGAGACCTTCGGGCATCCCACGTTTGTGATCGCCTTGCGCCTCAAGAATATTGTCGCGCTCGCGCTCGGCAAGATGGACGCATGGGGATTGAATACCGAAGCGATGGGTCAGGATCCGTGGGACTACGTTCACATCACGTGCTGGAACTTTTTGCCGTTTCTGTTGCGGAGAGTGGGGGCGGCGCCACGGTGGGTGTTCGACGTGACCTTCGGTGTCTGGGTGGCCGCCCTAGCCGCGCTCGGCGCAGTTTTGTTCCGGTTGCGCACGATGGTGAAAACGCTCACGTCCGCGCACTAGAGCTGTCGGGTGGCTGAGGTGAATGGGCTTACCGCGATTTCGGCAAGGGGAGGCGAAAGGCCGGGCTGAATCTCGGGGACTGTTTTGCCTACGCGCTGGCCAAGGAAATGGATGAACCACTGCTCTTCAAGGGCAAGGACTTCCTTCATACGGATATTGAGCCAGCGGAAGTTTAGTAGCGGCTCCTACTCTACGGTAACTGACTTCGCCAGGTTTCTCGGTTGATCCACATCGCAGCCACGGCGCACGGCGATGTGATAGGCCAGCAGTTGCAGGGGGACAATCTCGAGAATCGGGGATAACTCTTCCGGCGCGGGCGGGATGTATAAGACGTGGTCTGCGGCTTCCTTGATTTCTTCGTCGCCCTCGGTGGCGAGCGCGATTACCACTCCTGAGCGCGCTTTTACTTCCTTGAGATTGGAGATCGTTTTTTCATAGCGGAGCACTGCGTCAGGATTATTTACGTCACGCGTGGCGATCACGACCACGGGCAGGTTCTCGTCAATCAGCGCGTTGGGGCCATGCTTCATTTCGCCGGCGGGATATCCCTCAGCATGGATGTAGGAGATTTCTTTCAGCTTGAGCGCGCCTTCGAGCGCGATGGGATAGTGGATGCCGCGCCCCAGAAACAGGAAGTCGTGGACTTTCTGGTATCGCTTCGCCAGTTCATCGCAAGCGTCGTCGTGAGTCAAAATTGTTTCTAGTTTCCCGGGGATGCGGGTTAGTTCGAGCATCGCCGCGCGGGACTGCTCAAGAGCCATCACGCCGCGGACCTGCGCCAGGTACATGGCGAAAATGTAGAGCGCGGTGAGTTGTCCAGTGAAGGCCTTAGTGGACGCCACGCCAATCTCCGGGCCCGCGTGGGTGTAAATGGTGCCTGCGGCCTCGCGGGTAATCATCGATCCGACGACGTTGCAGATGGCGAGCGTCTTCGATCCCTTCGCCTTGGCCTCGCGCTGCGCGGCAATGGTGTCGGCGGTTTCGCCCGATTGCGAAATAACGAGAGTGATCGTATCCGGATCGACGATGGGTTTGCGGTAACGCCACTCGCTGGCGTAGTCCACTTCCACGGGGACGCGCGCCAGAGTTTCGATCATGAACTTGCCAGCCTGTCCCGCATGCCAGCTCGTTCCGCAAGCGATGATGTTGATTTTGCTTGCGGCGCGAAATTCGGCTTCGCTGATCTCCATGTGCTCGAGGAAGATACGACCGGTGTCCTGCGAGACCCGGCCCAGCGTGGTGTCACGAACGGCGCGGGGCTGCTCGTAGATTTCCTTGAGCATGAAATGCTTGAAGCCACCTTTTTCCGCCAGGATGGGATCCCAGGTGACATGCTGCACCTGGCGAGCGACGGGCTTGCCATCGAAATCAGTGAGCTGCACTCCATCCGGGGTGACCACGGCCATCTCGCCATCGCCGAGAAAGAAAATGTCGCGCGTGTGATGCAGGATGGCGGGCACGTCGGAAGCGACGAAGTATTCGTGGTCGCCGAGTCCAATGACTGCCGGCGGACCGTTGCGGGCAGCCACGATCTTGTTGGGGTCGTCGGCCGAGATGACCGCGAGGGCGAAAACGCCGCTGAGATCTTTGACGGTCTTGCGGACCGCATTTTCCAGAGAAGGCCGTTGACCGTTTGCCGGCTGTGAATACTTCTCGACCAGATGGGCAATGATCTCCGTATCGGTCTCAGTCGTGAACTTGTGGCCTTCCTCGGTGAGTTTCTTCTTCAGGCTGAGATAGTTTTCAACGATGCCGTTGTGTACCACGACGATTTTCCCCGTGCAGTCGCGATGAGGATGGGCATTCTCCTCGGTCGGACGGCCGTGCGTGGCCCATCGCGTGTGTCCGATGCCATAGGTGCCATGGAGCGGCTTCTGGCTGATAGCTGCTTCGAGATTTCGGAGTTTGCCTGCGGCGCGGCGGATATCGAGGCCATCTCCGTTGCCAGCGACCGCAATACCGGCGGAATCATAGCCGCGATACTCCAGCCGCCGCAGGCCCTCAAGGATGACTGGGACTACACTCTTCTTGCCGACATACCCGACGATGCCGCACATGGGAAAACCTCAGCGTCTGGCTTCTACTCGGCCAGGGAGAAACGGAATTCTTCAATGACAGGGTTGGTCAACACCTCGCGGGCGATGCGCTCGACTTCTGCTTGAGCCTCTTCGCGCGACAGGCCTCCGTCGAGCGTGAGCTCGAAATACTTTCCCTGGCGCACGCTCTCCAGCCCCTTGTAGCCCATCTTCTTGAGTGCACCGTGAATAGTTTTGCCCTGCGGATCGAGAACGCTCTTCTTTAATGAGACGTAGACGTAGGCTGTCATAAGACATCATTATACGCGGAGGAATCTGGGGTCAGGGTGTCGGACTTCGACTGAGGACACCCTGGTGCTATCTAATACTTTCTACTAACTCTCATTCACCCGAGTTCTTCAATTTCTCTTCGAGATCCGCGAGGGCATTCTGCAAGACTTGGCGGTGCCGGGGATTTTGGCTGGATTCGAGTTGTTGAAGAACTCTCTGGCGGGAAAGGCGAAGGTTCTCACGGTCCCGGCTGCGCGCAGCAGCTTCCGGACTCAGTCTGGGTCGTGACGTGGCGGACTTGTCGTTCGCCTCGGCCTGTTGAGCTTCAACGGACTTACTTTCCCATCCTCGTGCCACTCGATCATTATAGTTCCGCCGCCTTCGCGGACTTCGAGGCCTTAGTTACGGAACGAGCTCCGGTCAAGCGATCTCCTGCCTTCTTGGGCTGTTTCCAAAAAACGAACAAGCAGCAAACATCCACTGCGAAAGTTGACAAAGTAGTTATAATGCCAACCGCTTTGCGCGCTGCTGCCTTCTGAGAGGGAGGCGGCGTCGGAGGTTTGTCGGTGGTTGCATACCCTTCGAGCGCGCCGGGCTTAAGAAGCGGATCAGATTGCCACGCAGCGGTTAGAGGCCCCGTTGACGCTGCGTTCATAACTACATAGCCATGATTATTTCGCCATCTCCGCCACGGATAGCCTTCGCGTCTGGCAACCCAAATTGCTTATTTCTAACTCATCTTACGAAGGTCTTCGATTCTTGAAAAACGCGGGTGAATTTCAATCGTTGGCAAACAATCTTGTGGCATGCCTACGGGAAGCGAGCAAATGGGGCTGGTAAACGCCGTTCGGCGGGCAGAGGAAGACCGCCCAGTTTGCAGAATTGAGGCTTTCTGCCATGGCGACTAATACTCTCGACTCCGGAGCAGGAGTCCGGGATCCGCTGCCGCATGTCAACATGCTCACCGATCCGGAGCAGTTGATTGCTGAATATTTCGATTCTTCAACGATTGGGCTTTGCATCCTCGACTCACAGATGCGCTATGCGTCGGTCAACGATGCACTTGCGAAAATGAACGGGATTCCGGCGGAAGAACACATGGGCAAGTCGGTTCGAGAGTTGTTGGGCGATGTGGCGGACCTGATTGAGCCTCAAATGCGGAGAGTGTTTTCTAAGGGAGAGCCGATACTGAACTTTGAAGTCTCCGCCGTGCTGTCCAACAGAAGAGAAGCGGGGAACTGGATCGAACACTTCTTCCCCATCAGAGACCGGAGGGGGAACGTGACCAGAGGTGGTGTCGTTGTCATCGAGGTTACCGAGCAAAAGAAGCTACAAGAAACGTTCCAGAGCCTGAATGCAAGATTGCGCACCGAGATGGAGCGCCTGCAGATGCTGCTGGATGTCATCGGCCTGGTGTCGTCGAATTGGGATCTGCTGCAGGTTTTTCCGAGGATCTCCGCGCGGATTCGGCGTGTACTACTCCAAGAGTACGCGAGCTTTGCCCTGCATGACGCCAGTACCGGACTGCTTGTTCGTCAGGCTATGGATTTCCCCCTTGGGAAGGGGCTTACCTCGGCGGTTCAAATCACAGCGAGCAACAGCCCGTCGGCGCACGTCTTGCAGGCCCGCGCCTCCAGGATATTTTCGAAGCAGGAGTTGCAGAGTTTTCAGAGTGAGAGCGCACAGAGCTTTCTGGCCGAGGGGCTGCAGTCGCTGTGCTGCGTTCCGCTTTTGCGCCCGAAGGGGCCGCTCGGGGTCTTCGTGCTCGGCAGCACGCGCAAATCGGCCTTCCAATCGGACGATCTGAAGCTGCTGGAACAGGTGGCCGCTCAGTTGGCGACTGCGATTGAAAACCATCGCGCAGCCTCGGAGATCGAAGCTCTCAAGAAGCGCCTGGGAGAAGAGCGGAAGTATTTGGAGGGGGAAATCCGGGCTGAGGGGCAGTTCGCAGAAATTGTGGGCGACAGTCCCGCACTAAAGCAGGTGCTGGACCAGGTGGCGACGGTCGCATCCAGTGAGGCGACTGTATTGATCCTCGGGGAAACGGGCACGGGTAAGGAACTGATTGCTCGCGCCATCCACCGCATGAGCCGGCGCACGGGTGGCCCGTTCATCAAGGTGAACTGCGCCGCCATCCCCACAGGACTGCTGGAGAGCGAACTCTTCGGCCATGAAAAGGGCGCTTTCACGGGCGCGATCAGCCAGAAGATCGGACGCATGGAACTGGCCGATGGGGGAACCTTGTTCCTGGATGAGGTGGGGGATATCCCTCTTGAACTTCAGCCGAAACTGTTAAGGGTGCTGCAGGATCAGGAATTCGAACGCCTCGGCAGCAATCGCACGATCCGAGTGAAGATTCGGCTTGTAGCGGCGACCAACCGGGACCTTGCCAAGGGAGTTGCGCAACATCAATTTCGCAGCGATCTTTTTTACCGGCTGAGCGTGTTTCCGATTCGGGTGCCTCCATTGCGGGAACGGCGCGAGGATATCCCGATGCTGGTCCGCTACTTTGTGCGCAAGTTCGCGTTGCGCATGGATCATCATCTGGAAACGGTACCGAAGGAAACGATGAAAGCGCTGTCAGAGTGGTTCTGGCCGGGAAACGTTCGCGAGCTTGAGAATTTGATGGAACGATCCGTCATCCTCAGCGAAGGCAATGCCTTGCGTGTGCCGCTCTCGGAACTGCGAGTCCCCAGAGCTGGCGAAGTTAGCCAGGCGGATCACACTCTTGATAATGCCGAGCGGCAGCACATCATTCGCATGCTGCGGGAGACAAGGGGCGTGATCTCTGGGCCGAACGGCGCGGCCCGCCGGCTAGGTCTGAAACGCACAACCCTGCAATCTAAGATGCAGCGGCTGAAAATCACGCGCGCGGACTACTCCGGTCCTCAACCAAACAAATAAGGAACAGGATTGCGGGGAGGTGAGATTTGACGGCTAATCGGCGGGTTGCCGATGCTTCGGCATTTCAACGTGGGATCGGGCGGCGCATTCTGTTTCGGAACTCGTTCCAAACAGGCAAGTTCCCCATCTGAAGAACAGAGTTCCCCTTTCGGCACGCTAGTTGCACCTGTCAGCAGTTCTCGCCTCTGGCCGGCGCGCGTGCTGCGTTCTGCCCCGGAGAGACGTCCCAGTCCCACGAACGGAATCCGCTGTCCTGGCGGGTGGGGCGAACGGAGTAAAAGAAGTGTTATTAGCCAAAAAGTATCAAGCGCTCCTCCCGAGCGTTTCGGGCCGGAGTGTTGAAAGTGCGGTGCCGGTTCCAAGATCGCGTCACTGCCGCCCAATTGGCGATCATTCCAACATTGCGACCACTTGGAACCCCTTATTAATCGATGCGTTACCGCAGGATCTCGGAGCCGCGCAAATTCCTCCAGATTGCAGTCGGCAATCGGCTCCTCATACCGAGTGTCAGCAGATCAATCCTCTTTACCTTTTCGCGTGTCACGTCGAGTGGGAACAAAGTGAAGATCCAAGTGCGGGATGGGAGCTAATTGCAGCGGCACAGAGTTCGCACAGCGACACTCGCTCTCATGCCCGCGCTCTGCTCGCCAGTTCGCGTCATCTGAGCGGAATGGGGTCGAGCACAACTTCGGAGTTTACGTCCCAGAAAAGGCGGCAGACCGCAGTGGAGGTGGACATGAACGTACCTTACGGGCTGGACATCATTGAAGATTGCGCCGAGTGCGCCACTACGAATCCTGATTTTTTTTGCGGCTGTTCCCAAGGTGTGCTGCAGTCATTGAACGAGATCAGCCATAAGAGCACGTTGCCGGCAGGCGCGATCCTGTTTGTCGAAGGGCAGGCGCCCCGAGGGATGTTCATCCTTTGCTCCGGCAAGGTGAATCTCTCCACTACGTCGCGCGAGGGCAAGACCCTGATCCTTAAAGCTGCGATGCCCGGAGAGGCTCTTGGGCTGAGCGCCGCTATTTCCGGCATGGGATATGAAACCACGGCGGAGACAGCGACTCCGTGCCAACTGAACTTTATCGATCGCAGGCATTTTCTGGAATTGCTGCAGGCTCACAGCGAGATCGGGGTGCATACGGCGCAATGCTTGAGCCGCGACTTTCGGATGGCTCATCGGGACATTCACGATTTGGTACTCACTCGTTCCTCGGCGGGGAAATTGGCACGTTTGTTGCTGTCACATTTTCCGGAGCAGGAAACGGAAAGGGCGACGCGCGCTCGCTCGCCGATGACCCATGAGGAAATGGCGCAGCGCATTGGCGCCTCTCGTGAAACCGTCACCCGGCTGTTGAGTAATTTGAGAAAGAAGCGGCTGATTCGTCTGGACGGTCCCACATTCATTATCCGGGATCGTCCGGCATTGGAGGCCCTGGCGTTTTGACATTACCCCATGTGCAACCGGAGGACGGCATCTTTTGCTTGCCATCCTCCGGAGCGCTACTGAACACTGCTCC
>VFSW01016473.1_pt1 | contig 10086 bp, 6 predicted proteins | sample 5358111 | NCBI WGS metagenome assembly VFSW01 (sample SAMN11554181, study PRJNA540505) | mine drainage metagenome | isolation source: sediment from site ElyBrook_90M | place: USA: Ely Copper Mine, Vershire, VT | collected 2017
CTGGCGACGCAGCTCGGTGATCGCTTCGCCCGCGCGCTTCATGACGTGGAAGGGATCGTGGACGATGGGCACGCGGGCCAGAGCCGCGTCGTCGCGCACGGCGTTCATGAAGGGCCGATGCATGTCCATCGCGAACAACCGGATGCCCGCCTTCTGCTCGGATGTCAGCAGCGCGAGCCATTGCTGGAGCGTCTCCTCGCTGCGCCCGTAGCCGATCCAAACCGGCTCGCCGGTTTCGAGGTTGCTCACGATCGTGACGAACTTGTCGTCGAGCTTGTTGCGTCGTCCGAGCCACTTCTCGTCCACGCCGGCATCGCGCAGGCGTATCGGGGGGCGAGTCAGCTCCCAGCGCTCGATCGCTCGCTCCTCGGCCCGCCGCACGGTGAGCCAGCTCAGGCCGTGAAGCGCGGCGACGTGCATCACCGGCATCGATGCGGCTTCGACGGCGAGGTGCTGTTGCAGCCGGCGACTCTGACGCTGGTAGGCGTCGGCCCACGCGACCACCTCGACGGGGGCACCCTTGCACTTGGAGCACTTGACCCGGCACGCGGTGTACTCGATTGCCACGGAATGCCCCGCCCACGGCAGGTCCGCCCACCGCCGGGTCGGGAGCCACTCGTGTCGCCGACGACAGAGGGCCATGCACCCGCTGCACCGCGCCATCCAGCGTCGAGCAACCACCAGCACCAAGCGCGTCGAACGCAGCGGCGCGTAGCCCCGCACCACCTCTACGCGCTCGCCAGCGGCATTCTCGAAGTACGCCCCGGTCACCCGCCAACCATCGAAGCCGAAGATCTCTGTCAACATACGTGTGCGCTGTCCCATCCGTCCTCCTGCTGGCTATCACCGACAGAAGAACAGACTGCGCGATGGTGCGCGGTCGATGGGGCAGCGCTCTCTTGATCGCCCGCCCGTCACGCCGCTCGCAGATCGAGATCGATCGCGGGGCGTCTCGATAGCGAGCGGCTCGCCGGGCTACGCCATGACCTCACGACGTTCTTCGCCGCAAGGCATCGCCGCGATCCTGAACGAGAATCCGCCAGCCCGGTTTTCGACGAAGAGCGAAAATTCCTCGCTTTCTTTCCAGGGCGGGGCGCGATCCAAACCTGACGCCGCTCGATTCGAGCTTCGATCGCCTCGCCCGATGTCTCGAAGGCGTCGATCCATCGAAGCAGAGAGACGCTCTCCGGCAGCGGGGAGCGTCTCGAACCTTTACGAGCGACGCCTCCGGGAGGCATCGCGACGACCGACCTTTCGCAAGCGGCGCTCGAAGCACACTTGGCGAGGCACGACGCAAAGAGAGCGTCGCCCGAATCCTCGCTGGGTCGACGGAAGCCAGACAACGTATCTCGAAAACCAGAACGAGCGCCTCGCCCTGCCTCGCTACGTCGAGGCAACGCAAACCAAGCGCACGTCCCTGGGTGCTCGCAGAGAAGGAATCGAAACCAACGACCAGAAACCACCACCAAAGCCGTCGAGCATGCCCAAGTTTCGCTCCGTCTTCCCACCTTCGTCCCCGGCTTCATCCGCGTGGCGAAGGGCATCTTGCAGGCGATGACGAAGAACGCCTCCTCTGGAGCGCATCGATGGCCGTGGTGACCGTCGCCGGGAAATGTCGTGAGGCGCGAATATTTGACGCGCTAACGCAAGGCAGTCGTTGAGTGAGCATCTCCAAAACCGTTTGCCATTCTTGAAACATGATCGAAGCCGAAAAGTCGGTTGCATTTGAAGGCAAGCCGTGAGATCCATCGCGGCGCTCGAAGCTTTTGCTGGGAGGGAACGCCGATGAAAAAGCCGTTGCGAGGGATCCTGGGATGCGCGCTGGTTGCCGCGCTTGCGTCGGGGGCGGGTTGCCGAGGGGATTCTCCATCGGCGGAGCCCGTCACCACCTCGAGCCTGGCCTGGACCAACCGGACCCAGGGCGCGCCGCAAGCGCCCGTGACGTTCGATTTGATCTATCCGGCAGGCTATGGGCTCCCTCGCGTCCCGATCGGTGCCAGCGACGAGGTGCGTCTCGGGGAGAACGACACGGTGCTCGCCGCCGACGGCTCGCCCGGGACGGTCACGAATGTCGGGGACGCCCCCGTCATCGTCGGGAGCCGGAGCCGGACGGGCGACATCGTCAGCGTCGCAAACATCGTCCTCTTGCCGCACGAGGTCACCGCCTCGAGCGCCAAGTCGGCAGGAAAGGTCATCGTCGGACGCGGGGACACCGTCGGTTCGGTGGTGCAGCACGCCACGCTCACACCCCTCGCGCGGCGCACGGTGACGGTCCCGCAGCTCCCGGGCACCCCGGAGGATTTCGAGGCGAAGCCCGGAAGCTCCACGCTCGCACCGGGCTCCTACGACGACGTCCGCATCGCTCCCGACGCCGTCGTGACGCTGACCGCGGGCAACTACGTCATCGAGGATTTCGTCCTCGCGCCTCGATCTCGCATCGTCCTCGATACCTCCCAAGGCACCGTCCACGTCTTCGTCCTGCGTCAAGCGACTTGGGACGGCGAGGTCACGGGCGACGGGTCCCGCTTCGTCTTCTCGTATCTCGGACGGAGCACCCTCGCTTTGGCCGGGACCTTTGCGGGAACGGCGCTGGCTCCCCATGCCAGCCTCGTTCTGGGCGAGAATGCGGAAGATTCCGACGACGAAGGCGAGCGCGAGGCGCACGATGTCTTCGAGCACGATCGACGGTTTCCGACTTCCTACAGCGGCACGTTCTACGGTCGCAAGGTCGCGGTAGGGCGAGGGGTTACGATACGGCAGCTCTCCACGCCGCTTCTCATCGGGTCCTTGGCGGTTTCACGCACGACGCTCTGCATGGGCCAGCAGACGGAGGTCACCCTCGACGCGGGCGAGGCAAGCACCGGCGCAAAGATCGGGATCAACGGCGTCCCCGGCGGCCACCAGTTCGTCGAGTTCGCGGGCGCGCCGGGGCCACGCTTGGTGTACGCGAGCGTCGTGACGCCGGGCGGCCAGGCCGACTTCGCCTCGATCCCCGTGACCGTACAGTCCTGCACACCCGCGTCCGGCGCGCTCCCGCCCGTTGCCCTACACTTCTGGCCCGACCCGATTCAGCCGAACCAGGTCGAGTTCATGGTGCACGACTACGACGCCAACGGCAGCGAAGTGCTGCCGACCGGGCCCGCGACCTACGCGTGGACCTTCGGCGACGGCCAGACCATGACGACCTCTTCGCCGATCGTGTCGCACGACTACACGGCTTCGGTCAACCCGATGCTGGCCTACAACTACTTCCAGGCCTCCGTGACGGTCACGGCGAGCGGCGGCTCGACGAGCGCCCAGAAAGTCGTACCTATCTTCAGCGTGTACGCAGACAATCGGTCCCGCGGAATCCTTCAGCCTCCGAGCACGGCGGCGCCGTCGGGCAACAACCTCGCGATGACCGTGACCAACTACGAGACGACGCCCCTGTCGATCACTGGGTCGCGCGTCGACCTCTTGCCGTGCGCCCCTTCGCTCGCCCCGGCAGCGCAGCCGGCCACGTCCCTCTCGGTCACGCTGCCGGCGTCCGCCACGTCGACGATCGACATCCCGCAGCCCCAGGCGTTCTCCGCGGACATCTGCGCGCGGGGCATCCACCTCTTCGGCACCGCCGCGGCCGGCGTCGTCTACTCCGACACCTATGCGCTCGTCCGAGAGAACGCGCTCACGCAGCATGCGGTCACCGATCCGGCCAGCATCGCCATCTTGAACCAGGCCTCCGCCCACACGGCCGACCCGAACCGCTTCGACCTCGACGAGCTCCGTCAACTCGTTGCGCAGGGCGTCCTCACGCAGTTGCCCGCCGCCGTGCCGGCCGGGGCGGCCTACTCCGGCGACTGCACCGACGTTGCCGCCGGGTGCACGTGCGATCCGGACAAAAGCGCCAACGGGCTGGCCCTCACGTGCGAGCCGACGGCCGACTGGGTCGAAGATCCCGGGGAGGTCCTCAACGCCTTCAAGGGCGACTTCATCCTTCACCACGCGTGCGGGGACATGATCGCCGACCTGCTCAAGTCGGTGCAGCAGGAGTACTCGCACTCGATGACGGTCAGCAAGAATCAGGTGGAAATCCGTCATTCGACCGCCAGCGAGGACCGCATGGTCGCCACCGTCAACAAGAGCATCGGCGGCGGCATCGTCGGCGGGCCGAGTGCGCCCATCGATCCGGACACGCTACGCTTCGGGTTTCCGGGTACGGACGGCACGACGGCGTACAGCGTCGACGAGATGGTAAACGGCTACTGCGTACCGGCGCCGAGCGGAGATACGCACAGCAACTGTTCGATCGGTTCGAACCCTGGCACCCCTGGCTGGAAGGTTTTCGGCAGCCTCCACCCCGATCCATTGCGCTGCACCTCGGACGTCGACATCGTGTATCCAGTCGTCATCCGGCCCCCGCCCGATGCCACGCAGGAGCAGCTGCAAGCCGTGACGCCCGTAGGCGATCAGGCCAAGCAGATCACGGGGCACTACCGCTTCTACATGTACAGCCGCGGGGATTTGCACTCGACCGCCACATCGGGGCCGTCCTGGGCCGTCGGAACCCAGGAGAGCGTGTGCTCGCTCTTCGATCTCGAGTCCACGCTGCATGCGGGGCCATCCGACGGGCCTCTGCCGCTGCAAGGGACCGCGCGTAGCCAGGCGGTGCCTGGCCTCGGTGTCGGCCCCCTCCCGCCCGACGGCATGGTCCTCTATAACGTAGACAAGAGAACCGCCGCGGCCTGGGAGCTCTTCACCAACCTCTACAACCTAGTCCTGTCAGGAGCACCCTTCGACCCTTCCTTGGTGAACGATATCTTCGGTGGCAGCCTGGATCAGTTGGCCGACTCGGTCGGCAATCAGGTCGTCAACTGCTTTGCCACCGACGGCTGCGGGGAATCGTCGAACGCGTGGCACAACCCGGGACCCGGCATCGCCGTCAGCCCCGACGACATTCGGACGACCTGGGTCACGCCGTTGCACGGCGGCACCTACGGGTACAGCGAGCCTGCGATCTATGTCTCGAGTTCGTTCCGGCACCGGTATGCCTGGGTGCCCACACCGGGCGCGGCTCGAATGACCGTGAACGTCGTCGACGGGAGCGGCAACCCGGTTGCGAACGCGACCGTCGTGCTCGACAGTACGCCAGCGGGCACCACGGACTCCGCAGGCACGCTAGTGATCTCCACTGTCCAGGGCAGCCACGACCTTCAGGCGGAGAAGTCCCTAACCGGCACGGGGATACAGCCGACACCTCCCACGCCCATGAGCCTCAGCGCGATGCAGGCGCTGCCGTCTTGCAGCTCGACGACGGCCACGGGAATCCCCTCCCCCTGCTCGGTGAGCGGCGTGCTGAGCACGGAGATAACCTCGCTGGGCACCTTCGGCAAGGTGGTCCTCCCCCAAGCGCCGAGCTGCCCGGCTGACCTCTGGAGCCAGGAATGCCTCCCGGAGTTGCCAGACTTCCGGTCTACTGGGATCCTTGGCGTTGGGCCGCCGGCCTTTTCCGAGATATGCGCTTGCTTCGCGCCCCCGCCGCCCCTGTCGTGCGACGTGGAAATCACCTTGGACCACCTCGTCACCGTACCGTCGAGCGGCGACGTCACGTACATGTTGACGCTGTGCGACACTTGCTCGGACGCCGGCAAGCCGACCTCGTCCTGCACGGAACGCTGCCTCACGAGCGCGGATTGCGTCGGCACGCAAGTTTGCACTCAGGGGGTCTGCACTTCCGTTCCGACCATCGACGTGGCGCTGAGCATGACACAAGAAGGCCCTGCGGTCTGCGTCAAAGGATCCGGCTTCACCCCGGCCACGAGCAAGGCCACGTTGACTCTCTCGAACTTACCCCCAGCGCAGGGTCCGGCCACCCAACTAGGCTCCACCCAGCTGCAGATCCTTCCCGACGGCACGCTGGCCGAATTCGAGGATTATGGCTGGATTGGTCGGGCGTTGCTTCCAGACCCTTGCCCCTTTGGGCAGGACGTGACGATCACCGTAAAGGACCAACTCACCGGCCAGACCGCCTCGTTCATGGAGCCCGTGAACTATTGGTGCGCAGAGAGCAACATCGCGGAACCGACGTTCGTGGGCGATTTCTGCTGCGATGGCCTCTGTCCATGAAGCGGAAGCGGGGCGCGCAGGTCGCCCAGTTTCTGGCTCCCGTCGGAATCGTCGTCACGGCCTGCAGCAGCCCCCCGCCTGGGCCTTCGCTCACGTGGAAGATCGACTGCGTGAGCGCCCTCGGCATTCCGACCCCTTCGGGACAGACGCCTCTGATCGCGATACCGCCGCCAGCGGGAGTTCGGCGCGATGTGCGCATCGGGGATCTCACGGAGGCCGAGCTCGCGAAATTCGCGGACTGGGAAGCATGCGTCAGCGCCTGGGGCTATGCACACGAGTGCTGCTCGGACACGATCTGCCCGCTAGGGTTCGCCTCGGGCACCACCGCTCCTGGCCCGTTTCAGCTTTCCACGACTCCGGTGCTCAGAGATGCCGTTGCAACATGTTACACGGCATTCGATAGCCGTGGGCCCGTTACTTCGCGCGAGGACAATATTTCATTGTTCAAGACTTCCTTGCTGGCCAATTGCCATGTGGGACCGTACGAGGATTGTATAAGAGAAGAAATTCCCGGATTCCAAGGTGGAGCTACGCCAGACTGCGCGGAGCTGAACGCTCTATGCGATCTCTCCTCCGACTGACCTCCTGGGGCGCCGTCGCCTGCACGGTCGGCGTCGCCCTCGTGTGGACGGCATGTGCGCGGTCGAGCTCGCAGGCTGGTGCCGGGGCTACCAGCGCTCCGACGTTGAATGAAGGAGGTGGGCCCGGTGCTTCGGCAACGTTGCGGCCCCTCGGTAATCCCGTACCTCTGAACGACGGCTCCCTCGCCAACTGGGTGGACTGCGTATCGGCATTGCACGTGACGGTCATGCGCGACTACGCCGTCGCCAACGCGGAGAGGCTCGCCGATACGCGCCCGTGGGTCGAGGCAGGCGCCCGCGTGTCGGATCTGGCTCCTGCGGACTTGCGCGCGCTTTGCGACTGGGAAGCGTGCCTCCGCACGAACGGGTACGGCCACGTCTGCTACGTGAACGACGCCGGCTGGGAGCAATGCCGCGTGTGCAGCGGGGCTGCAGACTGCAGCGGACTTCCGATGAGCGAGGACGATTGCGTGGCGCACGCCGCAGACCCGGGCGTGGCGGCCTGCCACGTGGTGCTGCTCGAGGAGTGCCTCCTGCAGCGCGCCATCCGGATGCCCACCGACCCACGCGTGACGACGACGTGCTTCGAGAGCGGGCAAGCGTGCGCCGGGCAGCGGCCCGGAGACCTCTCGGCACAGGCGGCGGCGGCGCGCCACGAGACCGACCAGGTCGCGGTCGAGCAAGCGGAGCGGGAGTTCGCCGTCGCCGTCGAGAACGACGCAGACCCGCCGGCGGTCGCGGGTTTCTGGGAGCAGCAGTTCTGCATGTGGGACGGTGGGGTTCCCGACGATCTCGACGGGAGTGTCGATGGCTGGGGCGAAGGGGCGGACGCGTTCTGGTGCGCGGTCTCCGATGGCGGCTCCGCCGACGTCGCGGACGTCGCAATCGTGGATGCGGGCGCTCCCGAGTGAGCGCATCATGAGCGGCTACGGCTTTCCGCTCGGGGTCTTGGCGATCGTCGGGGGGCACGACGCTCCGTCATCCGTCGTCGCCGCGGTCGCCCGGGTGGGCCATTGTTCCGGGACCGTGGTCGGGCCTACGGTCGTGCTCACGAGCGCGCATTGCCTGGAGGGGACTGTCGATCGCGCGATCGTGAACGGGAAGGAGATTGCCGTCGCGGCCTGCGAGCGGCATCCTGCGTACCGGCCCGGCGAGGTCGCGCACGACGTCGGCTACTGTCGCCTGGCGGCTGGCGTTGCGGGCGCCTTGCCGCTCGACACCGCCTTCGAGCTTGTCCGTGGCGAGAGCGTCTCGCTGGCAGGATTCGGTGCAACCGCTCCCGTGACGCAGGAGAAGCCGGCGTTGAGAGTGGTGTCCACGTCGATCGCGCGTGCCAGCGGGGATCACATCGACGTCGGAACGGCGACCGCCACGGCCTGCCGGGGGGACTCGGGCGGTCCCGTGCTGGTCGCGCGCGGCGGCGCTTACGGCGTGATTGGGATCATCGAGGGAGCCCAAGGCGTCATCTGCGGCAGTCCGGCCGTGGTCGTGCCGCTGCGCCCGCAAATGGATTGGCTGCGGGCGGCGCTCGCCGCAGCCCCTGACAATCGCGCGAGGCACGTGGGGCTCGCGCTTGCGCTGGTCCTGCTGGCGGGGGCTTGCGTGGTTGCCGTTCGAAGGAGGCGAAGCGCTCCGGCCCGTGCAGCGAGACGGATGGAGCGTGTCCGTCCGCATGGTAGTGTCCGGGGCCGGGGGATGAGCGAATGAACCGGAAGGGCTTCTTGTGCCGGCTCTTCGCGGGGGGCAGCCTGCTGTGCGCAGGGTGCGGCGGCAGGTCGACGTCGACGTCGGCGCCTTCTTGCGAAGCGGGCACGGATGGGACGCCGCCCCCGGCCGTCGCGACGACGTACTCCATCGAGACAGTCTCCCTGACCGACTCCTGCCCCCCCTCCGGGTGCTTCTGCTGGTCAGTGAGTCTGCCGGTCGATCCCAGCGGCCTGGCCGCCTGCAGCATTCTCTACCTCCTCCAATCCGGCGATTCCTGTGGCGTGCACGGTCTCTCGCAGGCCCCTCCGGACGTCACAGCCTCGATCACAGCCTCTTTCGAGGCCATCGCTCCCATTCCTCCTTCCTTCGGACCGATTTGCCTGCTGCCACAGATTCCGGCCTCCGACTGGGTCGGTGGTTCGTGCAGGGGATCGGCGCAGGCGGGCTGGTGCTACCTCACGGGTGCCGCGTCCGCACCCTGCGCGCAGAGCCTCGCCGTGTCGGCGTCGGGCACACTGCCTTCGGGGGCCTTCTCGTACCTCGTTTGCGGGGAGGCGCCTCCGTCCGCACCGGCGCAGGGGACGTGCGCCGCCAAAATCGGCACACCCTGCACGCCCTCCCCGGAGCTCGCTCCGACCTTCGGCGGCTTCGACTACAGGGACGTCACCGTCGACGAGAACAACGCCGCCTGCTCGGGCGCAGTCTGCCTCGTCAACCACTTCCAGGGGCTCACGGGCTGCCCATTCGGCCAGGCGCAGGACGGAGGTCCCCCCTCCGGAGACGACGCCGGGTGCACCGTCCCGGGGACGAGCATTCCCGTCCGCCCGATCGGCACCCAAGGCGCCGAGGTCCTCCCCTGGTGCGTCGATCGACAGGCCGACGACGCCGTGTACTGCTCGTGCCGGTGTGCCGACGCCGAGGGGCGGACGGACGCCGGGCCCGTGTGCGCGTGTCCCTCCGGCTATGCGTGCACGCAGATCGCTCCGGCCGCCCAGGGCGGCGATCCGGGCGCCGGGGCCTACTGCATCAAAGCGGGAACCGCTTACGACCCGAACTCCTCTTGCGCCACGCTGTGCGATCCCACAACCGACGCCTGCCCCTGAGGGAGGCCGGTCCGATCGGCGAGGGAGCCGGCTAAGGGGGGACGTCGGCCGCAGGTCGTCACCTCCCGTTCACCGCACCGTCGATCCCTTCGGGAGGCGCGTTGACCAGCGTCGGGGGGGGCCCGGCTCGCCCCTTGTCTCACTGTACAAACGCGGTCCGTTGACTTGGCTACGCTTAGGAGTCTCATCCAGCATCGTGATTGTGAAAAGCTCGGGGAAAGTTGGGGGCAGCGTCGGGCCTGACGCCCTCACCCTCCCTGCGCCGCCGAACGTCTTCGACGCGCAGCCGAGGACGCTGAGTGGATCGTCCGGGCGCAACGAGACGATGACGATGCATCTCGGGTTGCGCCGCGCGCTCGCGATCGGCTGCGTCATGTGGGCCTCGTTCTTTCTGATCGATGTCGCGGTCATCCGCTTCTTGAACGCGGGGTCGATCGGGTACTTCGCGGCGGTTCGGGCTTCCGTCCTGGCACTCATGGTGGTCATCTTGAGCCGGCTGCGCCGCACCGCGCCTCCCTCGCCTCGCGAGCTGGCGGTCGACGACGTGCTCGCGTACACGGCGGCCGCCGTCGGGATCGCGCTGCTCTGCGTGC
>VFSW01016474.1_pt1 | contig 10085 bp, 7 predicted proteins | sample 5358111 | NCBI WGS metagenome assembly VFSW01 (sample SAMN11554181, study PRJNA540505) | mine drainage metagenome | isolation source: sediment from site ElyBrook_90M | place: USA: Ely Copper Mine, Vershire, VT | collected 2017
CATAGTTTATAGTCTATAGTAAATGGCGGATAGAAATGTTCCGCTAGAAAAAAACAATAGGCGCAGTTTTATTATGACGGATGCGAAAAGAATTGCAATTGCATTAATGCGCAGTCAGGTGAGGGCTTTAAATCCCGGCGCTGCTGAGGATATTGAGCAGCTTATCCATCTGGGCCGTCAGGGTTGGGTGGGTAATTTCGAACAGCTCGATGGCCTGAGTCAGCCGGTCGGCGAGGGAGGCTTGCTGTTCTGGCTCGATTTGGGCAGAACTGGCCAGCGAATTCTGCACATCATCGATCAAGCGCTGGAGCATCTCGCGCTGAGTCTGATCGCTGGGCTGGGTTTTCTTTAGTTCGGCGTGCAGTTTTTCGAGTTCGTTTTTCAGTGATTTTTGGTCCATGGGGGATTCCTTTTCTTTGACGGGAAAACCCTAAGGGTCTTAAAGATCCTTAGGGTTTAGAAAAAAATTATTTACAATTCGGCCCGTAATCCAGGTTCTCAATACCCCACAGGGCACTGCGGGCGGTCACATCCATGTCGAAGCCGCACAGGTCGGTGCGGGCGGCGGTCATTTTCAACTGGAAAAATAAGGGGATAGAGGGCAGATCCTGGGCCAGGATGCGCTCGGCGGCCTGCTGACCCTGGATGTATTGGTCGGGTTGGTCGGGACGCGCCTGGATGGCTTTCTGGCAGGCGGCGTCGTAGTCGGCGTTGCTGTAACCGGTCACGTTGCCGGTCAACCAGTTGTTGCCGGAGGAGGGGATCTGGGCGGTGGAATAGAGGAAACAGGGCGGCTGGGCGCTGGAAGACCAGGCGTACTCGGCCAGGTCAAAACTGCGGCCAAACAGCGGGCCATCCGGGCCGGCGGCGTAAAGGGCGTCGGTGGTGAGGGATTTGACGTCCACCTGCACGCCGCATTGTTCCAGGGAAGACTTGAGCATGCCGGCAATCGCCACGCGCAGAGGCGCCTGGGTAGTCAGGTAGGTGACTGCCAGGGGTGTACCGGCGGGCACATTGGCCACATCCGCGGCGCGGCGGACCGGGTCACTGCCGGCCTGCTTCCAGCCTGCATCGTCGAGGAGCTTCTTACCGGCATCCACGTCGAAAGGCAAAGGCTTCAGGTCCGGCAGGTTGAGGGGATGGTTAGGCGGCAGGTAGCTGCCCGGCACCGAAACCAGGTTGTACAAAAGGTCGCCAACGATTTTCTGGCGGTCGATGCAGTAGGCAAATGCCTGGCGGACGCGCACGTCGCTAAAGAAATCCGGCCGGGCAGTCGTGGGAACAGGTTCCGTATCGTAGGCTGCCGGGCGGATGCCAAAGTCGAGGTGTTCCCATTCGGGCCCCTCGCCGGTGAACAACTGGATCTTCTTGGCCGTGCGCATGTCGAAGATGGATTGGTAATCGACACTCTGCAAAGCGGTGTTATCCACCAGGTCGCACTCGCCCGCCAGTATGGACGACAGGCTGCTGTCGGCCGGCTCGCCCACGAAACGGTAGACCAGCCTGTCAAACTTGGGCAGGCCCTCGGAGGCACGGAAATATTTGGGGTTCTTGCTGAGAGTGATGTGATCGCCGGCGACCCATTCATCGATGACGTAAGGGCCCCAGCCCAACGGGCGGCGGGTGGCGGCGTCGGAGGTGAGCAGGTTGGCGGCGCTGGTGCTGCCCCAGGCGTGTTTGGGCAGGGGTAAGAAGAAATTGGCGTCGTACTGCTGGGGAATATAACCTGGCAGCCCCGTCCAGCGTACGGTCAGGTCATCGACAGCGGTGTAGGAAGCCGTGCGGTCGACGATCTTTTTGGAGGTAGGGGTAGCCGGGTCGGCGGCCAACTGGTACGAATAAACCGAATCGGCGGCGGTGAGCGGCTGGCCGTCGGACCAGGTGATGCCAGGTTTGAGCTTGAAGGTAGCCGAGAGCTGGTCCATCTGCACGGCAGATTTACCATCCCAGGGAACGGCGCAATCAGCCCCGGAACAGCCCGAGGGCAGGTATTTCACGCCGCTGGTTAGAGAGGCCAGGTTGCCATCTGCATCGACCATTTCGTCGCCTGCTTGAACGGTGACAGGCTGGATGGCAGCGCTACCATCCGGCAGGTTGGGCAGCTTTTCAAGAATGACCGGTGTGGAGACGTAATTACGGGTATCGATCGGGCCGTCATAGATGGCTTCGAGCACGTTCCACATATCGCGGGCGGCACTGCCGTAGATGTATAGAGAAGTGGGTTCCTGTCCCAGGCAAATGACCAGGGAGCGCGCCGCCGGGGTGGCGCTGGCGGTAGGCGGAGCAGGGAAGGCAGTCACATTTGGCGCGGACGTTTGAGCAACAGTGGGAGCAGAAACGGTTGCAGACGCAGGTGTTTTTGCCTGGCAGGCGGCCAGAGTTAAAGAGGCAAACAGGATCAGGCAGCCAAACCATCTGGCCAGGTTTTTTCGAGAGGGCATACATTCTCCTTGGGGCGACGTTAATCTTCTATCCGAAAAATCGGAAAGATCCACTTTTTTATATTCAAAAAAACCTGCGGTTCTAGAATATAAAAAAGTGATTTCCTTATTTTTCGGATCAAGAGGGAATTATACCGCGCAAACAGGGACGCTAAATTTTACGGGCGGCGCTTGCGCCGGGTGGCGGTGTAGAAAGCCGAGCCGATGATGCCCAGGAGCAGCCCGGCGAAAGAGGCGCCGTAGGCCAGAAAATTCAACAGGAAAGTCGACTGGATGACCTGCAAGACCATCAGGAAAGGCAGGACAAAACCGATTACCACCAGGAAAAATCCGGCCAGGATAAAGAAAAGCGGGTTCCAGTTTCTCATGTTGGGCGTTCGCGGTGCAGCCAGCAGGCTGCCAGGTGTTCAGATTGTAACTTGAATTCCGGAGGAACTTCGACTTCGCACAGACCCTTGATGGCATAGGGACAGCGGGGATGGAAGCGACAGCCGGGTGGCGGAGTGATCAGGCTGGGGGGCTCGCCGGATGGGATAGCCTTGTAGGTTTTGGCGTTATTGGCATCCGGATCGGAAGTACCGGCTAACAGCGCCTCAGTATAAGGGTGTCCGGGGCTGGACAGCAAATCCTGTGTGCGAGCCTTTTCGATGATATTTCCGGCGTACATGACAAAGATACGGCGCGAAAAATAACGCACGGTCGAAAGGTCGTGGGTAACGTAGATCACCGCCAGGTGATGGCTTTCTTGCAGGCCGCGCAGCAGCCTGAGGATTTCCACCCGCACGCTGGCATCCAGCATGGAGACCGGTTCATCAGCCACAATCAATTTTGGGTTGAGCATCATGGCGCGGGCAATGATGACGCGCTGCTGCTGCCCACCACTGAGCATGTGCGGGAATTTGGACAGAATTTCGCCCACCGGGGTTAATTTCACCTCGGTGAGCACCTGCTCGATACGCTCCATACGCTGCCTGCGCGCCAGGTGGGTATTGATCAGCAGCGGCTCTTCCAGCACCTGTTCGATGGTCATGAAAGGCGCCATGGCGCCGTAAGGGTCCTGCTGGATATAGCCCACTTTGGAACGGAAGTCGCGCAAATCCTCCCGGCTCATTTCGCTGATATCGTGGCCTTCGAAAACAACTTTGCCATGCGTGGGCCGGTAAAGGCCCAAAATGGTCTTCATCAAAGTCGATTTACCGCAGCCGCTTTCCCCCACCACGGCAATCGCCTCGCCATCGTGCAGGTCGAAACTGACCCCATCTACGGCGTGGACGAAACCGGCGCGACTGAAACCAAAGCGACGCAGCTCAAACCATACCTGCAGCTCCTGGATGGATAAAAGCACCTGGTCCTGGGTTGGGCCCGATTCGGTCAATTGGGCCAGATCTCTTACGCCGGTGAGGTTGATTTTGGTATCGCTCATAAACGTTTTTTTCCAAAGGGTTCACTTTTTTATATTCAAAAAACCGTAGGTCTTTTGAATATAAAAAAAGTGATTTCCAAACAAATCAGGCATGCAGCCAACACTTGACCAGCCGGCCTTCTTTTTTGAAGGTAGGCGGTTCCTGGTCGCATTTTTCGAAGCGGAACGGGCAGCGGGCCTTAAAACGGCAGCCGGTGGGCGGAGATACCAGGCTGGGCGGCTGCCCGACGATAAAATCGGGTTCCTTGTCGCCGTGCAAGCGGGGCACGCTGCTCAGCAGCTTCTGCGAATAGGGGTGTAGGGGCATGTGAAAGAAACTGGGGGCGTCGCTGATCTCAACCATTTGCCCGGCGTACATGACCGCCACGGTTTGCGCCAGTTCGCTGGAAGTGGCGATATCATGGGTGATGAGAATATAACTGGTCTCCATGTTCTCTTTGATGCGCTTGAGCACGTTGAAAATATTAGCCTGGGTCAGCACGTCCAGAGCGGAAGTAGGTTCATCCAGGATGATCAGTTCGGGGGTGGTGACCAGCGCCATGGCAATCGCCGTACGCTGGCGCATGCCGCCGCTCAGCTCAAAGGCGTAGCGCTGCAAGAAGCCTTCGGGTACGCCTACGAGTTGGAACATGCGGCGGGCCTGCTGCATGGCTTCCTGCTTCGAAACGCCGCGGGTGAAGATCAGCGGTTCGGCCACCTGGTCGCCGACTTTCAAGACCGGGTTGAGCGAATTCATGGCGGCTTGCGGCACGAAAGACATTTGCTGCCAGCGCACACGCTGGCGGAACTCCTCATCTTTGTAGGCCATTACATCTTTGCCATTCAGGAACACCCGTCCCGAGAAATCCTCAACATTACGGGGTAATAATCGCAGGATGGCGCGCGCCAGGGATGTCTTGCCGCAGCCCGATTCGCCCAGGACAACCACGGCCTCATTGAAATCGAGGTTAAAATTTACCCCATCGACGGCACGCACCTTACCCCGCGCAGTCTTGAAGTTTAAAACCAGGTCTTCGATGCGCAAGAGTGGTTGGTCAGAGGTCATCATCATTGCCCCCTCAAGCGCGGGTTGAAAATGCGGTCAAAGGCAAAACCCAGCATGGAAAAGGCCAGGCCGGTAATCATCAACAGCGCCGAAGGTTCGAGCACCCAGTAATACCAGCCCTGGAATAAGGCGCCGTTGGTGTACGCATCGTCGATGATCTTTCCCCAGGTCGGCAGGGTCGGGTCACCCAGGCCTAAAACCGCCAGCGAAGCTTCCAGAAAGACAAAGGATGGAATTAAAACCACAAACTGGGGGATCAAAAGGGGGATGATGCGCGGAATAAGATACTTGAAAATAACGCGCATGTTCCCGGCCCCGTAAGCCCGGGCAGCCTCGATGTAGGGAGCTTCCTTGGTCTGCATGAACACCGCCCGGAAGGTTTTGATGCCTGCTCCAAAAATGCTTAAAACGATCACCGAGGTCAGGATGACCCAGATGCTGCGCGAATAAAACGTGCCGATCATGATCAGGATAGGCAGGAAAGGTAAGACCAGGTTGACCTCGGTGATACGCTGGATGAGAGTGTCCACGATCCCGCCGAACCAGGTGCTGACGGCTGCAATGAACATCTGAGCAAAGGTGGTGCCTACGGCGGCGAGCAGGCCAAAGGCCAACGCCACCGGGGTACCCCACAGGAGGGCGACCATCAGGTCACGACGCAGGTGGTCGGTGCCGGCCAGGCCGTAAAGCTGGCCATATGAGATGAACTCAGCGTCAATCGTATCGCTCTTTTGGAAAGTCACCCCGTCGATCTGCAGCACGTAACGGCCTTTCAATACCTGAGGAGGATTCGAATTGGGTATGCTGAACAATCCCTGGCTAATTGGAACACCGCCTAAGCGCAACTGCAGGGCAGAATCCTGGGTAATGCGGTAATCCTGGCTGGTAGAAATCGAAAGATTCTTCAGGCGGATGGTGCGCCCGTCGGGTGTTTTCCAGGAGAGTGAAACAAAGGGCAATTGGTTGGCGTATTTACTGGTGAAGAAGACGGTCAGTTCACTCGGAAATGCATCATAATTGTAATCAAAGGGGATACTGATCGAGATAGAGTTGCCCAGCGTAGACGGCTTGACCGTCTTGAGCGCCGGTTGAGTAGCGGTGTTGAAATCCAGCGTCAAGGGCAGCTTCCTGGCCCTGAAAAAGTTCGTCCAGGCTGGAGCGGCATTCTGGGGGTTGCGGTACCAGGTGCCCTGGTCACCCCGCCACAAGTTGATGGCAGTCTGATAGGGGATGGCGATTACTGTGTAGATGGATACAGCGACCAGCAATAATACCACTACCAGGCCGATGACAGCGGATGGATAGTGAAGCAGTTCTTCCAGGTTCTTAAGCGTACTTCTCATTGGGTATTCTTCTCGCCCCCGATCTTCACGCGTGGGTCAACCAGGGCGTAGAAAATGTCCAGCAAAAAAACGGTCACAGCCAGCAGGTAAGAAAAGATGACGGTCGACCCGATGATCACCGGCGTGTCGAACTCGCTGACGGCCTGGTACAGGACCCGGCCCAGTCCAGGCCAGTTGAAAATAGTCTCCAGGATGGGAGCGCCGGTCCATACGCCGATCACCAGCAAGGCAAAACTGGTGATGATGGTAGGCAAGGTCGGCCTGAGGATATAGCGGCTTTCGATTTCGTTGGCGGGCAGGCCCTTGGCCTTGGCCATATCGACGTAATCTTCACTTGAATAAATCAGGAAGAAAGTACGCCAGGTAAAAATATCCAGGAATATCGAACTGAGGGTGATCGCCAGCACCGGCAAGACCATGTGCTTGAGCAGGCTGAGGATAAAAAGGAAACGGTCGGCCGGCGGGGGCGAGGCGGTCATGCCTCCAAAGGGTAATATTTTAAAAATGGAGGCGAAGATCAAAATGAGAAAAATGCCGTAGAACCAACCAGGAGCAGACGATAGGGGGGTCAGTCCGATCAAAGCCTTATCGATAAAACTGCCGTATTGGCGCGAAAGCGCCAGGGCGGCGAATAGAGCCAGGAAAAACAAGATCAGGTCGGCGGTGCCAAACAGCAGCAAGGTGGGTGGGAGGCGCTCCAGCAGGATCAGGCGCACCTGGGTCGAACCGGAGTTGCTGGTCATCTGCAAAGCGCGCCCCAGGTTTAAAGTGATTGCATTTGAAAGATAAGTAAAACTGCGCACCAGGAAGGGCTGGTCCAGGCCAAAGTAGTGTTCCTCCAGAACGATAATCGCATCGATGCGCTGCTTTTTTACCGCAGGAGACAGGTTGCGCATGGATGGATCGTTGGCGACGCGTGTACTGGCATCCAGTTGGATGGCAGCTTTACGGATCTGGTCGACGTACCCCCCCATGTTTGCAATCAAGATGGTCAGATACAACCCGATCACCACGGTGATTGCCAATGAAAGCAAGCGTACCCCGCTGTATTTCAAAATTCGCGACAGGGTACTTTCGGCAGGTTTTACAGCCTTTTCTTTTTCATTTAAACCTACTCCCAGCGGGGGAGAGGAAGTCTCTTCCATAATAATTCACCAATAATTCACCACTTACTCACCAATTATGTGGCTCACAATGGTCCACTTATTTAGATGTAAAAAGCGTAGCTTTTTACATCTAAATAAGTGGATTTCATTATTTTACTGCGTCACAAATTGGAAGTTCACAAAGGTCGGAAGGCTGACCACTTTGGAGGTCACCACAACCTGGAGCTTATCTGCGCCGGCGACGAACTTGGCGGTCACATCCTTGGAGAGGGTTACCTGGTAGTGGCCATCTGCCACAGGCGTGGCATTGCCCTGGGCAATCACATTGCCCTTGTCGTCGAATACCAGATAAGCCACGGTGTCGATATCCGAGTTCAGATAAGGCTTGTTATTGTAGGTGATCGTCACGTCAAAGGTAGCGTCAGTGCCAATCGGCACAATCCCGGGGCCATCCAAGGCGGCGGTGGCCAGCATGGGCTGCCCAAAGCTTGACCAGCGGTTGGCCGGATCAGGGAAGGAGTCGAAGCGCTTGAGTGAAATTGTGCCTTCGACGGGGAAGACTTTATCGATGTAGTAAGGACCGGTGCCAATCCAGAAATGCCCGTGGGCAGCATACCAATTTTCCAGGTTGGTGTAGCGGGCGGTCGCGTCGGCGGCGGTGATGTATTGACCCAGGGTGGGGGCGTAAGGGATGTAAGCGCTCTTGAGAGCCTGGTCAAGGTAGGTCTTCTCAGTGACCAGACTGGGGCCGGCAATCAGGCTGGTCCATTCCACACTCTTAGACTGAGACTTATCGTTGGAGAAGGCCAGCTTGCCATCCGCCTCAGCCATGATCGCCGGGGTCAGATTATGCCAGGCGGCGGTACCAAACCCGTAAGAGCCGGCCGATGCCGGATACCAGGTAGTGACATTTAGCTCAGCATCCAGGGCAAACGAGTCGCTGTAGGTTTCAATGGTGAGCGGGTCAGTCGAAGTAATGCGCACACCCTTGAAGGTTGACATAAACGCCTGGAAGCCGGGCACTTCAGCCGGATCGAAAATCTTGCTGGCCGGTTTTGCCGGGTCGAAGACCATAATCATATTCATCACGAAATCGGCCACGGAAAGATTACTGCCGTCGTGCCATTTCATCTGGAACAGGCTGGAAGGATAGACCACGGTAGACTTGGTCTTGGCAGTGGAATAATCGCGCAGTCCAAGGCTCCAGGTGGAATCGGTCACCAACCCACCGATGAAGTTTTCGGCAAAGTTAACAATTTCGGTCTGCTTATCCGCATCCGCGGTCATCCCGGCAATATTGGTAATTTCAGCCGTAATGCTGTCGACCGCATCCTTCGCAGCCAGGGCGGAGGTAAGATCCAACTGGGTATTGGCTGTCTTGGCATAGAAAGCAGCCAGGTTGGCAATGTAAGTGGTTAATGCTTTGGCATCCAACGTGGGTAAAGCGAGCGCCTTAGCCTGGGTTTGGGCATATTGGGTTACCTGGTCCATGATCGTTTTGGCTTTGGCGGCATCGGCGACGGTCAGGAATTTCTGTGTGGTTGCGTCCCAATCTACCCAGGTGTCACTGGGGATAGGAATGCTGGGGGCGAACTGCAGGTCAACCCAATCGAGAGTCTTGCGGATGGGCAGACCCTGCTGGGCGACCACAGTGGCTTTTTCGATGCGCTGCGGGAGCGCCAGGCCGGTGTAGGGGTCAAGTTGAATGGCCTGATCCATGGTAGCGGCCTGGATCATCTTGTCTGAGGTCCAGTTGCTGCACAGGATCGGATTCCAGGGGTTGACCAGGATACTGGACTGGGCGATTTTGGCCACACCGCCTTCCTTACCATTAAAGCGCAAGGTATAAGGCCACAGGGAGGTAGAGGCAATTCCACCTGCCAGGTCGGAAGCCACAGTCATATCCTTACTGTATGGTTCGAAGGTAATATTATCGTTCACCATCAGGCCCCACCAGGATTCTTGCATCCCCATGGTAAGAGCCTGGGCGAACAGGGCATCGCGTTCTTGCATGGTGTTGAAATCATTGTTTTCCAGCTTGGTGAATACGGCTTTGTAGGCAGCCGATGGAGTAAATTGGAGAAACAAGGGGATATTCTGAATATCACCGCTGCTGTATTGGGCAAACAGGCTGCCATCGTCGCGCGAGATGGCCGGGGAAATCCAACCGGCGGTGTAGAAATTGAATTTGCAATCAGCGGGATTGCCCTGCCAGATAGGAGAAGCATCGGCTGCCACCTTATATTCGCTGGTGACAGTGAAACCCAGCTTGGTGAGCTGGCTGGCGAAGTAATCGCCAATTTCCTTGCGGCGGTCTTCGGTGCGGATCAGGCCAATGAGCACCACCGGCTTACCTTTGTACTGCCACTTACCATCCGTGCCCATGGTGGCGCCCATGGCGGTCATTTCTGTTTGGACCACACTCTGCGCTTTGGGAAAGTCGTAGCTGTACTTGTTGATAATCTGGCTGATAATTGAAGCGTAGCGGGCGTAATCCGGGAAGGCGGTGGTCAAGACGGTGTACTTGGCAACTGCCAGGCCGCCGAATATTTCCTGGACAACGTAGTTACGATCAAAAGCCCAATTCATGGCCTCGCGCATTTTCATGTCGGTGAAGGGGTTGAGCAGGCTGGTATCCGTGCAGGTGACGGTATTGAGCAAGAGCTGGTTGAAGCCGCCGTATTGCATGCTGTATTGCAAGTTGGGGTCGGCTTTGACCGTGTTGAA
>VFSW01016475.1_pt1 | contig 10085 bp, 4 predicted proteins | sample 5358111 | NCBI WGS metagenome assembly VFSW01 (sample SAMN11554181, study PRJNA540505) | mine drainage metagenome | isolation source: sediment from site ElyBrook_90M | place: USA: Ely Copper Mine, Vershire, VT | collected 2017
CGACAGCGAGAAGAGCATGCGCGAGGACAGGTACACGTTGGTATTGATGCTCGAGAGGGCCGCACTGATAACGACAAAGTTCATGATCCCCGCGGCCGACTCGATCCCCGAGTGGGCGAATACCGTCACGAATGGACTCTGCGCGACGCTCTTCGCGCCCGTATCGGTCCAGGGTACGACCGTGACGATGACGGTCACGGCGAGCACGTAGAACAGGAACAGCCGGAACAGCATGGATCTCAGCGCCGCCGGAATCGCCGTCGTGGGGTCCTTCGTCTCCCCGGCGGTGACGGCGATCACCTCGATGCCGAAGAACGAGAAGAATCCGATCGCGACCGCGATCCAGAGCCCCGCCACTCCTTTCGGCAGGAATCCGCCCGGGAGTTGCGTCAAGTTGTGGAATCCGACACCGGCGCGACCGATCCCGAAGATCTCCACGGCGCCCAGGATGACGAACAGGACGATCGCCAGCACCTTGATCAACGCCAGCCAGGACTCGAAGGTGCCGAAATTGCCCACTGACCGCGCATTGACGTACAGCATCACCACGCAGAACCCGACCGCCCACATCCATACCGGCACGTGCGGAAACCAGTACTGCATGTACAATCCGGCCGCCACCGATTCCCCGCCTATGGCGATGACCTCGGCGATCCAGTACGTATAGCGGACCACGAAGCCCGCCCACGGGTTCAGATACATCTCGGCGTAGACGCCAAACGATCCCGCCGTCGGGTGCACGACCGCCATCTCCGAGAGGCTGAAGACCATGACCAGCGCCACGAAGCCTGCGATCGCATAGCTCACGATGACCGCCGGCCCTGCATCTCCCACGGCAAGGCCGCTGCCCATGAAAAGCCCCGTGCCGATCGCTCCTCCGAGACCGATCATCCCCACCTGCGCCTTGCTCAGGCTGCGCCGCAGGCCGCTCTCTCGCTCCAGTTCAGTTTCTTCACCGCTTTGGACCACGAATTCCCGCTCCCATGGGCACAGGCTTCCTGAACGGGCGTCGGCAGCTTCCGGCCTCGTGGCGTAGCTCCGGAGGGAGCGCAAGGCGCCGGTTCGTGTCCGGAGGCGGCGCCACCGTCAATCCCGACCTGCCGAGGCGGCAACCCGGGGCGGAACAGGGTCGCCATTGTGCCAAGGCACGATATGGGGCGAGATCCCGGCCTGTCGCAGCCGATTCTCGAAGGCGGGCAGCGCCTGGGTCCGTATCTGCGTCATGCTCGCCTTCATCGCCGACCAGCGGGATTCCAGCGATCCTGCCTCGGCCTCGTCGGGCGCGGTCACGGGCGGATCCTGATCCACCAGGTGGATCAGATAAAGCACCGGCGCCGTCAGGAGCCGGCTTGGGTACCCGACATGGTCCTGCACGTGGTGAGGCAACGGGGGCTGCGGCACCTGATCCTCCCAGTGAGCGATCCGGGAAATGAGATCACGACCGGCGGCGTCGATGCCGGCGGCATGCCCGCTCCGGGCCGACTGACGCATCAGTCCCGCGGCCTGCTGCGCGATCGAGCGCATCTCGTTCGTCGATCGGTTGATGTCGTTGGCGAGTCCGCGCAGTCGGGCAAGCAGCGCCTGCTGCTGCTGCCACTGCGCCGCAGCGTGCGCAGGGTGTCGGGGATCATTGACCACTTCGAAGCTCTGCGTCGTCGACCTCCCGTCATACGTCAAACGAACCTTGTACTCCCCCGGCGCGACCCGATACGGAAACTGACTGACGTAGCGGATCGTGTCGGATGTCGGCACGTAAGGCCCGACGCGCAGATTCCAGACATACGTATTCATGCCGGCCTTGGCGGGAAGCGGCGGCGCCGGCGGCAGCACCTGGACACCCTTGACCGAGCTGCGCGCCTGGCGTTTCACCGGGGCGCTCGTGAATCTCCGGATCACCCGGTTCTGGTCATCCAGGACTTCCAGCACGAGGGGATGCTGGCGGTCACTCACGTCCCTGGAAAGCTCGTATCGTATGAGGGCCCCATCCGGAGGATTGCTCCCGAGCGACAACATGAGGGGCATGCTGAAATGGTGATCGAGGCGGTAAGTTCGACGCGGCTTGAACAGATACATGCCCGTCGATTGCAGCTGCGTCAGAACATGACCGTCGATCTGCTCCAGCGGAGTCACATCGTCCAGTATCCAGAACGCACGGCCCTGCGTGGAGGCGACCAGGTCGCCGTCGTGGATTCTCAGGTCCGTCACGGGGACCATGGGCAGATTGAGCTGAAACGGCTGCCAGTCGCTTCCGTCGTCGAAGGATATGAACATTCCCCGCTCGGTGCCGAGGTACAGCAGGCCGGCCCTCATGGGATCCTCACGCACCACGCGCACGAACGCGTGCGCGGGCAGGCCTCTCGTGATCTCCTGCCAGGTTCGGCCGTCATCGATCGTTCGAAAGAGCATGGGACGGAAGTCGCCGAACTTGTAGCGAGTGGCGGCAACGAAGACTTCCCCGGGAGCGTGGGCTGAGATCTCGATGCATTCGACCTGTGCGTCCGATAGCCCTGGTGGCGTGACGTTTTCCCAGTGTCGACCACCATCGCGCGTCATGTGCACCAGGCCGTCGTCGGTGCCGACCCACAGGGTGTCGGCTGACTGGGGCGCTTCGGCCATGTAAGTGATCGTGTCGTAGGTCTCGCCGCCCGCCCCCTCGAGCATGATGGGCCCGCCGTCTGCGCCTTCCTTCCTCAGGTCGTGGCGTGTCAGATCCGGGCTGATTGCCTTCCAGGTGTTTCCCCGGTCCGTCGACATCAGCACGGCCTGAGCGCCGTAGTAGATCACCTTCGGATCGTGCCTGGACACGAGCACCTGGGCGTCCCAGTTCGAGCGATACTCGAGGTCCTTCGGCTCCTGGAAGGCCTCGAAGTAGGCATAAGGGGGAATCTCTCGTATCCCGCCGTCACTCGCATCGTACTCGGTGACCTGACCCAGGATGCCGGTTGCATACACCAGGTTGGGATCGTGAGGATTTGCGCTGATCCAGCCGCTCTCGCCGCCGCCGACCTCGTGCCAGTCCTGCCGTCCGATCCCCTGCGACAGGGTACGGCTGGCGATGCTCACCGTTCCCCAGTCCTGTTGGGCACCGTAGACACGGTAGGGAAAGCTGTCGTCGACGAACACGTGGTAGAATTGACCGGTCGGCTGGTTCAAGTCGCTCGACCAGGTTCGACCTCCGTCCAGGGTGACGAATCCGCCGCCGTCGCTGCTTTCGACCATGATCTGGTCGTTGCGTGGATTGATCCACAGGTCGTGATTGTCGCCGTGCGGGTTCTCGATCGGGCGCAACGTCCTGCCGCCATCCGTTGACCTCTCCAACACGTTGCCCAGCACGTACACCGTGTTCTTGCGGACGGGATCGGCGTAGATTCGGGTGTAGTACCATCCCCGGTCGCGAACGGCCGGGCTCTCATTGACCCGTCGCCACGTCCGCCCCGCATCGTCCGACCGAAACACGCCGCGTGGACAGCCTCGATCATGGCGTAGACCCGGTCCGGGTCGACGGGCGAGACCGAGACCGCCGTATTGCCCATCAGGCTCGGCAGGCCTCCATGCAGCGGACTCCAGTGATTTCCCCCGTCCGTCGACTTCCACAGGCCGCTGCCAGGTCCGCCGCTGCGCACGTTCCAGGGACGGTGCCGATAGTCCCACAGCGCCGCGTAAAGGATCTGCGGATCCTTTTGATCGATGCTCAGGTCGTGAGCGCCCGTGGTTTCATTCACGAACAACACTCGACGCCAGGTCTTGCCGCCATCGAGCGAGCGGTATACGCCGCGATCGGTCGTCGGCTTCCAGGGGTTGCCCAGCGCGGCAACATAGACGATATCGGGGTTTCGCGGATTGATGACGATCGCCCCGGTCTGCAGCGTGCCACCGAGGCCGAGATGCACCCAGGTCTTGCCGCCATCGGTTGACTTGTAGATGCCATCTCCCGGCGAGGTGGTCTGGCCGCGGACCGAAGCCTCTCCGGTACCGACGTAGATTATTCGAGGATCCGAAGGCGCAACCGCGATCGCGCCTATTCCTCCCACCCTGAAGAAGCCATCGGAGATGTTATGCCACGTTTCACCCGCGTCGACCGTCTTCCAGACGCCGCCCCCCGACGACCCGATGTAGAACGTCATCGGCTCCGTCGCTACGCCGGCCACCGCCGTCGTACGTCCGCCCCGCAGCGGGCCGATATTTCGCCAGCGCAACGCCTGGTACAGCGGCGGATCGATCGTGTGGCGCATCGCGCCGGGAAGGCGCGCATCGCTCCCCGTCGCGCACGTCGCCAGACCCACGAATGCGAGCGCCCCCCAGACTGCGCGCCGCCGGCAAGATGCCCAAGCCGAAGTTCCGCTGGACCCGATATTCATCGCCCGAGGCTCCTTCGGAGGACCCCATGGCGGTCCCCCGTCCGTACCAGAATGGAAGAACCGACGCCCGCGCCGCCCGGCCGCTCACTTGAAGTGAAGGGTGAACCCCATGAACATCACCCGTCCCAGTGAGTCATAAAGCACCGGGAACGTGTTGGCATCCCCGAAGAATTCGGGATTGGCGAACCCGAAATTACCCACCGTGGAGGTCAGCGGCGGATCGCGTCCGGTCAGATTGGTGATGCCCAGGCGCACCGACAGCCGGGCCCGCGTATAGCTCAGAGTCAGATCGAGGTACTGGCGCCTGCCGAGCACGCCGTCCACCAGGTCCGGGGTTCCGGCCAGAGGCGTTCCCTTCTGATTCTGATCCAGATAGACCGGACTGATGTACCGCCACAGCAGCGATACGCCGAGACCGCCCACCGGCCAGTCGGATGGCACCTCCCAGGTGACTCGCAGATTGTGACGCCAGCTCGGGCGCGGGAAGCCGCAGGTGAATCCGTAGAGGCCCGCGCAGTCGTAAACGGGAAGCCCGGGAGACGATTGCTCGTCGAACGACAGCAGGTAGGTTCCGGAGAAATCGAGAAATACCGTGCCGGCATCCCCCAGTCCCAACCGGCGCAGGTCGAAGCCGTCCGTCAGATTGACGTCGAGGCCGTGCTCCTGCACGAAACCGACGTTGACGTTGGTCGAGGAGACAAATGCGTCCGTCGACCCAAATAGCTCGCCCCCCGCACTGCGGTGAATGTTGCCGCAGAACAGACCACGGGTGATGCACTCGTTGATGACCGTGTTGAAATTGAGCGTACCGATCTCGTTCGCGATCCGGATGTCGTAGTAGTCGATCGAGCCTCTCAGGCCCGGCGCGAAGCGCGGTCGCACGACGATCCCGAATTCCCGGGTAGTCCCTGTTTCCGGCTGCAGATTCAGGTTTCCGCCAAAGAGTCCATTGCACAAGCCCGCGACGCATTGCGGAATCTTGCCGTACTGCGCCGCGGTGCCGCCCGTGCGCTCGCACTGCGCGAGCGTGCCTCCACCGTCCACCGTTCCCGTCGCCGGATTGATCGCGCCCGCGCAAGGATCGCTTCCGGAGCTTGACCCGTTCGTTACGGGTGCGAACAGCTCATTGATGTCCGGAGCCCGCACCGCTCTGTTGTAACTTACGTGAAATGCGACGTCGGGCACGGGCGCGTAGTGGATCCCGAACTTGTAGGTGTGCGCCAGTACCGATCCCGAGCGGCTTTGGACTTCGTACCGCGATACGCGATACCCGGTGTCGAGAGCGAGCAAGGTCGCATAGGGATGATTTTCGATGACGGGCAGATTCAGCTCACCGAAATACGAATGAACGTTGACGCTGCCCGCGACGGGCAGGACCGGACTGCCGAGAGCGCCGCTCGTGAGCGCGTAGTCCGGAATGAAGTCGAGCGAATTCCGCCGGTATGCCGTTCCCAGGGCGAAACCGAGACCGTGGCTCGCCAGGGGACTGACTATGCCGTATCGGGTCAGGTCGCCGGTGATGCTGCCGGAATCCACGGTTTGCACCGTACTGCCCTGCTCCTGCGAGGACACGGCGAGGTATGCCAGCTCCGCGGGATTGTTCAGCCCGGAAACCGTGAAGATGTTGGCCGGTACACAGCCACCGGATGGGTTCTGGCATACCACGCTGCCATTCGGGCCGGTGGTCGCCAGCAGCGCCTGCTGAAGGTTCGTCTGCGACAGCGAGCCCGTGAAGGTCTCGTTCAGGATGGCTTCACCGCGCTGGAAGGACAGGTCGTACGAAATCCCCGGCACGATCGTTCCCCGCGATCCGGCCACGATGCTGAAGTCGGTGTGCCTTATGGTGTCCTCCCGGTTACCGAGCTCCACGGTCCGCTTGAAGAAGATCACGCTCGCTGTGTCGCTCGGCGTGAGGCCGGCGGCGCCGCAGAGCCATTGCTCTTCCTGTGCCGACAGCAGTGGGTTGTTACAGTTTATCTGGAAGGTGTTGATGATCGCGTCCGGGGCAGCCTGCGTCGAGTTGGTGTTCTCCATGAACATCACGTTTCCATACAGATCGACATGGGCGTTGAACCGTCGGTGAGCGAAGCCCCCCAGGTTGTACCTCGACTCCGGCAGTCGGAGGTAATTCGCCGGATTGAAGTTGTACTGCGCGCCGTTGTCGGGAAGGATCGTGGCCGAGCCGTTCGGATCGACGATTCCGCGCGCCGGCAAACCGGCCCCCGCGCGGGCATTGCTCAGGAATAGGCCTCCCGGAATTGCCGAAGACCCGGCGCTGCAGCGACCGTACTCGACCTGACTTGCCGGGCCGTAGGCTTTTTGGCACTGCTGGACGCTCGTCGCCGGCAGTCCGTCCGGCAGAGTGGCCAATGCGTAGACTCCGAAGGGGCGTTGCCCGTCGGTGATCGAGTTGAGGTGGGTGTAACTCGCATACAGCGTGACATTGCCCTGGTCGTCGGCGAAATTGCTGCCCCAGATCAGCGTGGTGTCGTGACTGAACCCGTCGCCGTGACCCGTGATGCTTTCCTGATTATCGACCGAGAATCCGCTGAAGTCCTTCCTCATGACGAAGTTAACGACCCCGGAGACCGCGTCGGATCCGTACACCGAGGATGCACCACCCGTGAGCACCTCCACACGCTGAACCAGCGCCTGTGGAATGAAATTGAGATCAACCTCGGGGCCGCCAAGGGGACTGCCCGGCACCACCCGCTTTCCGTCGATCAGTACGAGGGTGCGGGAAGGACCGAGCCCGTGCAGATCGACGTTGGCGACGCCACGCGCGCCGCCGGGGTTCGACGTCTGGTTGATCGAGAAATTGCCTTGCACGGAGGGCAACTGGTTCAGCAGGCTTTCGACGTTTTGCGTTCCCTGGAGCTCGAATTCCGTGTGCCCGATGCTCTGCAAGCCGGCGGAGACCGCGAGCCTGGACTCTCTGACACGCGATCCCGTGACCACGACCTCGCTCAACTCGGGCGCCTGCGCGGTCGCCTGGCTTTCAGCGCCCACGGCCGGGTCAGCGGCCCGTTCATCGGCCGGCGATGCATTCCGCGCCAAAAGTGGCGCGTGAGCGCGTTTGCCGGGCGTCGCTGATATCGCGGTTGCCGGCGCCGCGGCCGCGAGTACGGGCAGCATCATGGCAGCGGCGAGGGCGAACCCCCGCTGGATCCGGCTCGCAGCAGTGACACACGAATGCTCTGGCACGTCGCCCCCCTTTTGAGCGTGTCCCGGTTGATGTGTTTTATTTACGTTTCCGGGGGTTGTACAGCGGTATTTTAGGCCCGGCGGCCTAAACCCCCGCTGCCGTCGCGGCGGTGGCGACCAGCGCCTCAGGCGTATCGGCCGCTGCGCGAATGGCCGTTACGGGGCAGCTCTTCGGCCGCGCAGCGGAAGCGGTGCTCATCGCCCCTGCCGTCCCGATGAGCCGGCGCGGGGACGGCCTCTGCCGTCGCGATGAGCCTAGTAACCCGCCGTGCGGTTCGCTGCCGAAGCAACACCGCGGAAGCCGCCCGCAGGCGGCTTGTCGCCCAGCGCGACGGCGCTCATCAGCGCCGGATGCGGGATCATGCGCTCGATGACCGGATAGGACTCCTCGCCGATGTGCCGCGGGTCGGCGCACAAGTACGGTCGCAGCACTTCGAGAATGCCGTAATAGCCATCGAGCACCGTCTGGGCGCTGAGCGCGCGTTCCTGGCACTCCGTGTAATTCAGCCAGTTCTCCGACAGGATCCAGGTTACCTCGACGATCGAGCGCAGTCGGCGCGGCTCGGCAGGCAGGCTCATGAGCCCGCGCTCTTCCAGGGCACGCAGGAACTGCTCGATGACCCACAGTCGCCGCTCGCGGTTCTGCGCGTACTGGAGGCGCAGCTGCGGGTCCTGCCGAAGCAGATCCGACAGCTCCCGGTAGAAGAAGCGATACTTCTGAATGAGCTGCAGCTGGCGCACGAACATGGCCGCCATGTGCTCGAGCGTCGGCTGCAGGTGATCGCTGTACCAACCCTGGTTCATCTCGTCCACCGCGCAACGGAACAGCGCGAGGATCACATCCTGCTTGTTCGGAAAATGATACTGAACGTTCCCTTTGCTGATTCCGCAGTTCTCTGCGATGCGGGAAGCCGAGACGGCCGCGGTGCCCGCTGCGTTGAACAGCTCCAACGCTGACTGCAGGATGCGCCGTTGTGTGATGCGCGTTGCCATCGACGCGGTGCTCGCAGTTTGAGACCCCGAAGGGGGTGCCAGCCATTAATAGTTGACACCTGAAGCAACGAAACTGTACCACATCCGCACGGGGATGGCAGCGCCGCCATCAGGCGGCCCCCCTGTCTGCGGTCATTCCGTGGCGCGCCCTCGGGACTTCGGCAACCCGCCCAAAGCGGCGCTGCCGGTGCGGCCCGGGCGCGCCGGAGCCGAGACGCCGTCGGGGCGACATGAATCTGCGACGTCGGAGCGTTCTCCCGGCGGCGCGGAACCGTCGCAAGCGACCACCCAGCGACTCGAGAACGGGAGCGCGTGATCCCGAACTCCGGCGTTCGGAAAGCGCCGGTCAGTCCAGACTGAAGAGGGCCTCGATGTCGTAGCGGGAGTAAGCTCGGAAGGCGATCAGCGTCTCGGTGCGAACGACGCCATCGACCCCCCTGATTCGATTCGCGACGAGCTCCGCGAGCGCGTCGTTCTCCTTCACCCGGACGATCGCGACCAGGTCATAGTTGCCGGCGACGGAGTACACCTCCGAAATGCCGTCCATCTCGCACAAGATCTCCGCGACCGCGACGGTGCGCGCCGGCTCGACGTTGATCAGGATAACCGCAGTGACCATGATGGCGTTGCTCAGCTTGGGCCCGTAGTCATACCGTACCTTGCAGCGCCGTAAAACGCGAAGGCTTCCGCAAGCTTGCGGTCGCACCTGCTCTGAAGGAGCGATCGCTCATCATTCAGGGCCTGCGGCGAGCCTGCTCCACCGCCGGCCCCGATCTGCGGCGCGGGTGGCTGCGTGCGCGACGCCGCAGCTCGAGCGGGGGCCGAGCAAGGCTGGGATCGGACGGACGGAGCCTCGCCCGGCGTACCCCCCATCCTGCCGGATCCGTTCCAGGCAAATCGCCCGCGGGCTGGACGAAGCTCGGGACGCCGCCGTCGTGCTGGGCCCGCGCCATCCCGCCGGCGCGGGAGCCTTCTGTCCGTTGCACGAGCCTTCGCAGGCCGCGGCGCCGCCCGGCGGTTCCTGCGATCCGGTTGCGCGCGTTCGGCCGGCGGGCTAGACTTCGCGGCCCGCTGCGGGCCCTTCCCGCGCGGCACCCCGGCCCTTTCGCCAGCGACGGCCGCCGCTCACCCGGCAGGCCGGGGCATGCACTCACGATCGTCGGCTCCCGCCTGCACGGGTCATCGCTCCCGACCCGGTAGCGCGGTCTGGTGCCCGAGGCGCTGGGCGCTCCGGGGCCGCGCCATGTCAACGGAAAGAAATGCTCTCCACAGTCAACATCACGATGCAGTTCGGGGCCAGGCCGCTGTTCGAGCAGGTCACCGCCAAGTTCGCCGGTGGCAATCGCTACGGCCTGATCGGCGCCAACGGCTGCGGCAAATCCACGCTCATGAAGATCCTGAGCGGCGAGCTCGAGCAAAGCGCCGGCGACGTCGTGCTGCAGCCCGGGAGACGCCTCGGCACTCTCAGGCAGGATCAGTTCGCCTACGAGGACGAGCGTGTGCTCGATGTGGTGATGCAGGGCCACCTCG
>VFSW01016476.1_pt1 | contig 10085 bp, 7 predicted proteins | sample 5358111 | NCBI WGS metagenome assembly VFSW01 (sample SAMN11554181, study PRJNA540505) | mine drainage metagenome | isolation source: sediment from site ElyBrook_90M | place: USA: Ely Copper Mine, Vershire, VT | collected 2017
GCTTCAACGCCTGGGCCAAATATCCGAACTGGCGTCACGACGAAAAAATCGGCACGCTCATGGCGAAGTCCGCCCACGCCCACGAAATCCGCCCGATGACGAATCCATCCCTGCCCACCCGAGCAAGAATCGTGCTCGAAGGCGGCTCCATCGACGTCAACGGACGCGGCACCCTCCTCACCACCGAAGAATGCCTGCTCAGCAAAGTGCAGGAGCGCAATCCCGGCATGACCCGCGTGCACTACGAGAAAGCTTTCGCTGACTATCTCGGCGCGCCCAACGTGATCTGGCTCGGCCGCGGCATCGTCGGCGATGACACGCACGGCCACGTCGACGACCTTACCCGCTTCGTCTCCCCCGACACCGTCGTCACCATGGTCGAGCCCAACTCCCGCGACGCCAACCATGCCCCCCTGCTCGCCAACCTGCGCCGCCTGCAAGCCGCTCGCGATCAGCACGGCAAGCCGCTGAACATCGTCGAACTCCCCATGCCCGGCCCCATCGTATTCGAAGGCCGACGCCTTCCCGCGAGCTACGCCAACTTTTACATCGCCAACAAAGTCGTGCTGGTCCCGGTCTTCAACGATCCCAATGACCGCATCGCCCTCAACACCCTGGCGCGCCTGTTTCCCACTCGCCAAGTCGTTCCGATTTACGCCGGCGACCTAGTCTGGGGCCTGGGCACGCTCCATTGCATGACGCAACAACAGCCGGTGGCTTAGCCGTGAGCCATCAGCTCTCAGCCGTCAGGAAAAACGAGGACGCCCGTGTAGGACGGACAATCTTGTCCGTCGCCTTTGACTTTGCCCTTGATTTCGATGACACGCCGAACTGACGGCCGTTGCGAACTCCCCGCGGGTGCCCCGTCCTTGTCTCTGCGTCCTTTGCAGAGACAGGGCGGGGATTTTGATTTTTATCCGTATCCGACACTGCGAAAGGCTAGGTCAAAAGCGACGGACAAGAGTGTCCGTCCTACACGAGCAACGTTCGCCCGAAAACACGAACGGCGCAGACCGGAAGGCCTGCGCCGCTGTTTTCACTCTATATATCCAGAATAGCAAATTGAATGAGGAAATGTATCACGGTTTTCAGATTTATATCTGGCATGGAATCAGCGACTTAATTCAAAAAGCTCGTGTTTAGGGTCTTGACAAGGTTTTCCACAGGAGGTCCTGTTTTTGAGGTCGCGGGCTAAGCGCGCCTGATCCGGCGGCTGCATGGCCTGCTGTCGTGAGGGTGTCGAGGACAGCAGGTTCCTCACCGGGCTTCGCCCGGTTCGGAATGACAATAACGTTGGGAGCGGCCAAGCTGCGTGTGCGAGAGAAGTAGCTAAAGGCCAAAAGCCAAGAGCCAAAAGCCACAAGCCTACTTCTTGTACTGCGTGGGCTGCGGGCCTTCTTCCAGAGTTTTGCGGTCCCAGATCCAGCCTTCGCGGGTGTAGCTGGCGAGTTCGAAATCCTGGGTGAGTTCGAGGGCGTCGACGGGGCAGGCGTCTTCACAGAGGCCGCAGAACATGCAGCGGCTCAGGTCATAGGTGAAGTTGGTGAGTTCCTTGCGGCGGGTGTGCTCGTTGCGTTCGCTGGAAACCACGATCAGATTCTCGGGACAGGCCAGCGCACACAGGTCGCAGGCGATGCACATGGTCTCGTTGGTGTCGGGATTGACGTTGAGGCGGGGCGCGCCGCGGTAACGCTCGGCCACCTGCGGCCGCTCCAGAGGATACTGCTCGGTATAGATTTCCTTGGGATCCTGGTAGCGGAACGTGACCTTCAGGCCTTGCAGCAGATCAACCAGGAAGACTTTCCGAAGCAGGTTCGTCATCTCCATATTGGCGGTAAGCATATCACGGCTGGGGCAGCTTACTTGTAGATCAGGTATTTCTGGCGCAGCAGTTGGAACTTGGCGAGGTCTTCCTGCCAATCCTGTGCGATGCGGCGCGGGTCCTGACCTGCGACGAGGGCATCGAACGCCGCTTGATTCACCAGCAGGTCGGCCATGCGGTCGATCTTGAAGTCGGCGGGATAGAGTTTGTGCAGCGCTGCGGCCAGTTCCATGCCGAGTTCGGGCGCGTCCAGATTGTTGCGGTCGGTGAGCAGAATGTTTATGCCTTGGCACTGCTGCCCGCTGTAGACGCTCGATGACGGCGTGAACGTGACGGGGACGAAGCGCACTCCCGCGATGCCGCGCGCATTCAGGTATGAGGCAAGTTCGCGGCTCTTGATCCAGGGAGCGCCGATTAGTTCAAATGGGGTGTCGGTTCCGCGGCCCACGGAAACGTTGGTGCCTTCGATCAGCGCGACGCCCGGATACAGAGCGGCCTCGGTCACGCTGCGCAGATTCGGCGAAGGATTCACCCAACTGAGCCCCGTGGAATCGAACCAGTCGCCGCGTTGCCAGCCTTCCATGGGAACGACGGTGAGTTTCGCATTGATGTTGCGTTCGGTGTTGAACATCTTGGCCAGTTCGCCGATGGTCATGCCGTGGCGAACGGGAACGGTCCAATAGTCTGTGAAGGTCTCGCGGCCGGAATCTGACACTGGACCTTGCACGAACGAGCCGGTGATGGGATTGGGGCGGTCGAGGACGATCATCTCGATTCCCGCTTTCGCCGCGGCTTCCAGGAAATATCCGAGCGTGGTTTCGTAGGTGTAGAAGCGCGCGCCAGCGTCCTGAATGTCGAACACGATGGCGTCCAGATTTTTCATTACGTCATCGGGCGGATGCCGCGCGGCGTCGGTTGCGCCGTAGACGCTATAGACTGCGACGCCAGTCGCGGCGTCTTTCGAGTTGTTGATGTCGGTGGTATCGACGGTTCCGGTCACGCCGTGCTCGGGACTGAAGATGGCATCCAACGAAACGCCCGCTGCTTGCGCCAGCACATCGATGGTGCGGCGACCCTCGGAATCGAGGCCCGTCTGGTTCGTGACCAGGCCGATGCGCTTCTTTCCTTCGGGCACTTTCAGAATATCGAAGGCATTTTCTTCCAGCACGTCGATGCCATTCTTTACGGTGCCGTTGCGAGTTCCCATGCGGCGTCCGCCGCTTTGAGCCTCGTTGTAGCCAGTGATGCTCTGCCAGCGCAGCTTCTCTTTTTCGTCGGCGGTCAGAGGCAAGGCTGCTGCGACCGCCGTGGCCACTTTCGAACGCAGGCCAATGGCATTGCCTTTTCCGCGAGGATGGACGGCACTGGTCAGCAGGATGATGTAGGTGTTCGTCGTGGGATCGATCCAGATCGATGTACCGGTAAAGCCGGTGTGGCCGAAGGAACCCACGGGCAGCAGATCGCCGCGATTTGAGGAGAACGGGGAGTCGATATCCCAGCCGAACCCGCGCAGTACTGGAGCGGAGGGAGGCTGCTCGGGCGTGGTCATCTTTTCGACGATGAGCGGCGAGAGAATGCCGTCGCCGCCGTTCAGCAAGGCCTGAGCAAATTTGGCGAGATCGTCGGCGGTTGAGAACAGGCCTGCGTGCCCGGCGACGCCGCCCATGCGTCGGGCGGTGGGATCGTGGACCACGCCGCGCAGCATGTGGTCATTCTCGTCATACTGCGTGGGCGCGATTCTTGGCTTCCACGCCGCGGGAGGAAGGAACCGCGTGTGCAGCATTTTCAGCGGCGCAAAAATATGGCGTGTGGTGTATCGATCGAGCGTTTCGCCCGAGACTTTTTCTACCAGCGCGCCCAGCGTAATGAAATTGATGTCACTGTAGACGAAGGCCGAGCCCGGAGGATCCTGCAGGATTTCGGCGAAGGCCATGCGGTACGCCGTGTCCTTCCCTTCCCAAGGCGTTTTCAAATCCAGATCGGGCTCGAGTCCGGAATAGTGCGTCAGGAGTTGCCGGACCGTGATGTCATCTTTCGCGTTCTGGGCAAACTCCGGCAGGTACTTCGCCACAGGATCGTTCAGGCGAACCTTTCCTTGCTGCACGAGTTGCATGACGGCCGTGGTGGTGGCGATGACCTTGGTGAGGGACGCGAGATCGAAAATCGTGTCGAGGGTCATGGGCTCGCGTTTGGGCTCGAGGGCGCGGCTGCCGTAGGCCTTGCGATAGACAACTTTGCCGTTGTGCCCGACGATGAGCACCGCGCCGGGAATGTTTCCGTCGGCGATAGCTTGCCCGATGATCGCGTCTACGGCTGCGAGGCGTACTGGGGATAGGCCGGCGGAGGCAGTAGCGGCCGTACGCGGCTGGGCGTCTGAGCGCGGAACTGCCGCGGCGCTGGTGGCGGTTGCTAGCTCAACCAGGGCGAGCGTGATGATCGCGAGAAAAATCCACGACGCAGCCTTCGAGGGACACGAGTGCGGGCTGTAATGCTGGTGTGAGGTCGTGGTCATTTCATGCATGAACGAGTTGGTGTTGGAGGAAAGGATACCCTGACTCTACACAACGCTGGCGGTGCGACTCAAGAAACTCCGGTAACGGGTGCCGTCTGTGCCATAGTATGGGCCATATTGCATAATCTTCATGACGCAATCTTCGATGAGGCGGGAGCGGACAGCTTGAACTCGGGTACTCTCGGAAGCCCCACGCCTTCGCCGTTTTTTCCTGGCTTCGAGCAGCAGGGTCGTATTTTTTCATCCGCTTTCTCCATTCTCGACACTGCGATTGCCGGTCGCGCGTTTCCGGGTGCTTCGATCGCGGTTACGCAGCGCGGGCGGCTCGTCGCGCTTAAGGCCTTCGGACGATTTACTTACGATTCTGATTCGCCGCTGGTCACGCCCGCCACGCTCTTCGATCTGGCCTCGCTCTCGAAAGTGGTCGCTACTACGGCGATGGCCATGATTCTTTACGAACGTGGGCTGCTTGATCTCGACGCGCCGGTTATGGGGATCGTCCCGGAATTTGCCGATGTCCGCGCCGGAGATGGCGATGCCCGGCGGCTCGTGGTGAGCCTGCGCATGCTGCTCGCCCATTCGTCGGGCCTGCCCGCGTACGAGAGGCTATTCCTGAAAGCCGGCACTCGCGATCAACTGCTGCACGCCGCGTTCACCATGCCGCTGGTCGCCGATCCTGAAACGCGCACTGCGTACAGCGATATTGGATTTATGGTTCTCGGCGAAGCGCTGGAGCGGCTCGCGGGGGAGACACTCGACCGCTTCTGCCAGCGCGAGATCTTCGGACCGCTGGGCATGGCGCACACCGCATACAATCCGCCGCCCGAAGGCCGCGTGCACATCCCGCCCACGCAGGACGACCGCACGTTCCGCAAGCGCATCATCCAGGGCGAAGTGCAGGACGAGAACGCCAGCGTGCTTGGCGGGGTCGCCCCACAGGCCGGGGTCTTTTCTACTGCTGATGATCTCGCTCGCTTCGCGCATGCCATGCAGGGCGGTGAACCTGCGATCTTTCGCCGGGAAACTCTTGCTCTCTTCACGCGGCGCGGAGGCTCTCCTGCGGGCACTAAGCGCGCGCTGGGATGGGATACACCGTCCAAACCTTCGCAGTCGGGGAAATATTTTTCGCAGCAGTCCTATGGCCACCTGGGCTACACGGGAACCTCTCTGTGGATCGACCCCGCGCGGCAACTTTCTGTAATCTTGTTGACGAACCGGACCTGGCCCGATTGCGCGAATCAGGCAATCAAGCTAGTCCGGCCAAAGTTTCACGACGCGGTGGTTGAGGCCCTGGATGCAGCTGGTGGAAAGGATCTTCTTGAAAAGCAAGACACATAAGCCGACGGGCGACCTCCGAGGCTTGCGTACGGAGCAGTCCCACCCGGACGCGGACGATCTGGACCGGAAGTCTGCGTTGGAAATTGCGAGCCTGATCAATGCGGAAGACGCGGTGGTGGCGCTCGCGGTGCGCCGCGCTCTGCCGCAGGTCGCCCGCGCCATCGATCTGGTTGCTGCTGGTCTGCGCCGTGGCGGACGGCTGATCTACGTTGGCGCCGGGACCAGCGGACGCATCGGGGCGCTCGACGCATCGGAATGCCCGCCGACTTTTAATGTGGACCCGCGGACGGTGCAGTACATTATCGCGGGAGGACCGAAGGCGCTGGGGTCCGCGACCGAAGCCAGTGAAGACGACGAAAAGCTGGGGCGCGCCGAGATGAAAAAACGAAAGCCGGGCAAGCGTGACGTGGTGATCGGGATCGCCTCCAGCGGGCGGACTCCGTTTACGGTGGCTGCCGTGGCCGAGGCTCGACGCCGCGGGGCCAAAGCGATCGCGCTCACTTGCAACCGGAGGTCGCCACTGGAACGGGCGGCGCACTTCGCCATTGTTACGGAAGTGGGGCCGGAAGTGCTTGCGGGATCGTCCCGCATGAAAGCCGGTACCGCCCACAAAATGGTGTTGAATATGATTTCAACCGGCGCCATGACCCGGCTGGGGTATGTCTACGGCAACCTGATGGTGAATGTCTCGCCGAGGAACGAAAAGCTGACCCAGCGGGCGATTGCGATCCTGGAACGCGCTACGGGAGCCGACCCGGAAACCGCCCGGCGTACGCTGGATGCTTCGGGCCGGCGCACTCCGGTGGCGCTGGTGATGCTGGCGACGGGCGTGAACCGGGCGCAGGCCGCGGCTGCGGTAAAGAAGGCCAAGGGGCATGTGCGGCAGGCGATTGCGGTGGCCGGGGCGGAGTGAGCCGGGGCGCTTTTCAGGGGGCATAGTTTAGTTAAGGTGCTGGCGAAACCCGAGTCGAGCTTCGCTCGACCGGACAGCCCCTTCGACTTCGCTCAGGGCAGGCTTGGGCGGCTGTCCCCACATAAGTCTTGCGGTTCCCCAGTAGGCCGTGCCCTCCCGATTAACCCCATATGGCGCCATTCCCCGCTAAAATAAGATTTCACCCAGGATTCAGTCTCTAAGGACTTCAAGTCACTGGACCTACTTGTCCTCCGCGGCGGCGAGCCGCTGCTGGGCACCATTCGTGTCAGCGGGGCAAAAAACGCGGCGCTTCCCTGCATGGCTGCCGCGCTGCTCAGCGAAGAACCTGTGATTCTCGAAAACATTCCGCAGGTGCGCGACATTCAAACCACGCGCAACCTGCTGGCGGCCATGGGCGCCGAAGTGGAACTCGGCTATGGACGCGCGCAGCATCGCACCACCATTCATTGCAAGACTCTCGCCGCGCCCGAAGCCAGTTATGAACTGGTGAAGACCATGCGGGCGTCGACGCTCGTGCTGGGACCGCTGGTGGCGCGTTGCGGCCACGCGCGGGTTTCGCTTCCGGGCGGGTGCGCGATTGGGTCGCGGCCGATCGATCTCCACATCAAGGGACTCGAACGCCTGGGCGCGAAGATCACGCAGGATCACGGCTACGTGGAAGCTACTGCCGATCGGCTCAAAGGAGCTGAGATCGTTTTTGACAAGATTACCGTCACCGGCACGGAAGACCTGCTCATGGCCGCGACTCTGGCCGAGGGCGAGACGGTCATGAAGAATTGCGCGCGCGAGCCCGAAGTCGCGGATCTCGCCGACCTGCTCAACAAAATGGGCGCGAAGATCGAGGGTGCGGGCACGTCTACGATTCGCGTGAAAGGCGTGAGCAAGCTGAAAGGAGCGAAACATCGCATTATCCCCGATCGGATCGAGGCTGGGACGTTTATCATTGCGGGCGCGATGACTGGAGGGGATCTCAACATCGTGGGCTGCGATCCCGCTCATCTGACGGCAGTGCTCGACAAACTGAAGCAAGTTGGGGTCAAGACCAAGTCCAACGGCGACTCCGTGCGCGTGATGGGCGACAACCCGTTCACCGCCGCCGATATGACCACGGAGGAATATCCCGGCTTCCCCACTGATTGCCAGGCGCAATTCATGGCGCTGGCCACGCAGGCCGAAGGCACCTCGGTGATTACGGAAAATATTTTCGAGAACCGTTTCATGCATGCGCAGGAACTGGTGCGCATGGGCGCGAACATCAAGATTGAAGGACGCCGCGCCGTGGTGCAGGGCAAGAGTCCGCTCAGCGCGGCGGCGGTGCTGGCGTCTGACCTGCGGGCGTCGGCGTCGCTGGTGCTCGCCGCTCTGATCGCCGACGGCGAGACCATTATCGACCGCGTGTATCACCTGGACCGCGGCTACGAAAATATCGAGGAGAAGCTGCGCGGGGTGGGAGCGGAGATCAAACGTATCGGAGAGATGTTTCCACGGCGGCGTGGGGCGACTGGATAGGGTGCAACCCGAGGTGCAACCCCGGCGGCTAAAGCCGGATTTGAGCGATGCCGATATCGCAGCGCTGGAAGCGCTGCGCCACCCAACAGCGTGCGCATCGCTTCACCTGCGTGTCACTTTTCCGCATCAGTTCATATCACTGTCACTTCGCGCGTCAACTTCTTGATCACTTCCTGGTGCTGCGGGTAACTCTTCACCAACTCCGCCCGCTTGGCTAGTTCAAAATCGTCGAAGTCGAATCCCGGCGCCACTGTGCAGCCGACCAGCGCATAGGACTTCAAGTCTTGCAGCCGCGAGGCGAACCAGCATCCAGCCTTCACAACGGCCTGCAGCACCTGGCCTGCCTCGGGATCGGTCCCCAGATGAATCTCCGAGTAGCGACCTTGTTCGTCGATCGCGTGCACGGCCAACGGTCCGCCAACGTAGAAGTGCCACAGTTCATCGGAGCGCAGGCGGTGGAAGGCTGAGAAATTCTCCCCTTCCAACAGGAAGTAGATCGCGGTAGACGCCGCTCGAGGGCCGGGGAATTGCGGCAACGCCTCGCGCGGCAGGACCAGATCAGCTTTATAGCTCTGGCGGTAGAAACCGCCTTCGGGGTGCGGTTCCAGTGCTAGCTTATGAATCCAGTAGTTGGCGTCTTTCGTCATAAGTGAATCGAACCTCTGGACAGTTGGGTGCTGTCGGCGAAAACCAGCGTGCAAGAGTGCCCGCTCCATGCAAACTCACCACACAACCTCATACGATCTAGGCGCCCAACACGGACACGCCCTGGGCTACTTAACCGTCGCGAAACGTTTTCTTTCTTGTTTGCACTATTCCGGTGAGAAGAGACTCTATGCCTTCTCTGCCCATCACCCATTACCGCCGAATCGCAGCCTGAAAAGCGCGGTGACTCCTATCTCTCAGGTATACCAGCCTTTTGCGGGAAGCCCCACTCTTGCATCCTCTGCAAGGGTGGGGGACATTTTTTTGACCTCAACATGTTGCCGAAACGATCCCGTCCCAAGCCGCACCATCCATGCAGAGGAATCGCATGCCCATCCGCGGCGCACGGCTCACCCACGGACTCGACATCGCCTGGATCATCACGTTGTGGAAAGCGCTCCACGGGGGCGACCCCAGCCCGGAAACGGTCGCCGCCGAAGTGATTGCCGCTCTGTCGGAATATCTTGAGTGCTCACCAGACGCGTGCGACGTGAAGGTGTTCGAGCGCCACGTTTGCTAGCCGCGAACGACCCCGTCCGCGATCTCCGCACATTCTCATCTTTTTGGCTGGCTTGAACCCGCACTCAGAGGCGGGCTGCGGCGTCGGCGAGCGCGTCTTCCAGGCCGTTGGCGCTGGGAACGCCACCTTGGGCCATATCCTTGCTGCCACCGCCGCGGCCGCCGAGCTTCGAGATGGTCCCCTTCAGCAGCGCGCCCATGTCATGCGGCTGGCCCGCGGATTGGGCGAAGATGAGCGCGGGCTGCGGGGAGGTGGTTGCCAGCAAGGCGATGGCGTTCGGCGATTGACGCGTGAGCTTTTGCGCCAGCAGCTTCAGGAAGTTGAGCTCGTGATCGGCGAAGGTGCGGACGATCAGCTTGCGGCCGTTTTGTTCGGAAGTTTCCGCGAGCAGGGTTGCGGCCTGCGCTGCGGCAAGTTCTTCGAGCGATTGCTCGCGCTGCTTGCGCAGGGACTTGATTTCGTCGAGGGCTTTGCGGGCTTGCGCGGGAACATCGTAAATGTTAGCGGAAAAGAGCGCGGCTGTTTCGGTGAGCGTGGTGAAATCGCGGCGGGCGGTGGCGACGGCGCGCTGGCCTGCGACGAATTCCACGCGCCATCCCTGGCGGACTTTTTCGGTTTTACGCAGCAGGACGCTGGCGACCTGTCCGGTGTGAGCGACGTGCGTGCCGCCCCACGCTGAGAGGTCGAAATCGCGGATGGCGACGAGACGAAGTTCGTCACGCTCGGTGGGCGGAAGTTTGCGCCG
>VFSW01016477.1_pt1 | contig 10085 bp, 5 predicted proteins | sample 5358111 | NCBI WGS metagenome assembly VFSW01 (sample SAMN11554181, study PRJNA540505) | mine drainage metagenome | isolation source: sediment from site ElyBrook_90M | place: USA: Ely Copper Mine, Vershire, VT | collected 2017
ATTCCTGCATTTGCGTGTCAACTTTGTTCGCCAGGATCGCCAGAGGCTTCCCTGTGCGCCTTAGCAGGCGCGCCAGCTCGCTATCGAGCGGCGTTAGGCCCGCGCGCACATCCACGACCAGCAGCAGCTGCGCCGCGCCTTCAATCGCCACTTGCGCCTGGCGAAGTATTTCGCGCGGGATGGCGGCCTTGTCGTCCGGCACGATCCCGCCCGTGTCCACCACTTCGAACGAACGGTCCTGCCAAGTCGCCGTGCCATAGATGCGGTCGCGCGTGATTCCCGGCTCGTTGGTAACAATCGAGCGCCGCGAAGCAGTCAGCCGATTGAAGATCGTGGATTTGCCGACATTGGGCCGGCCAACAATCACTACCGAAGGAAGTTTTTCAGTCATTGTTTCCTGTCACCGGGGACACTACGAACCTAAACGGGAGGCTCGGAAGCTTCCAGTCTATCCTACTAGGCGCGGAAACAGAAGTATTGCGTCGGCCACTCGATGCGTACTATCGTGGCCCAATGGCAAGGCGAAGGAATTCGACCTCGAAAGACCAATCCCTGTAGTTGAGGATGAAGACGAAGAAACCCTCGCGCCGATTGACGAGGGCATCCGCGACGCCGAAGCCGGCCGAACCATCCCCATCGAAAAAGTCCGCAAGCTTTCGCACGAGTGGGTATCGCCGAAATTCCGATAGCTAGGAATCTGCCCCAGTGGGCAAAGGATCGCTCTCATCGTCATAGCCAGTCCCGGAGGGACGCCATATCGTAGCCCACTGCGTAAACGGTGGGTCCGTGCGTCGTAATGATTCAAAGCCTCGTAGGGGCGGCACATTGGGAATGGCAACCCTGTGCCGCCCCCACGGGGCTTTGGTTTGTGCCTTTTCGCATTCCCACCGCTGAAGCGGTGGGCTACGATATTTCGTCCCTACGGGACTGGATCCGACGATGAGAAGGATTCTTCGTTCTATGGGACAGACTCATAGTTTACTAGGCCCGACCCAGTTCGGATTGCTTCAGCGAGGGAAGACCCTTGATGGCCTTTCCCGCTTTCTGCCGAGCGAGGCGCAGTTCGTATAGATTCTGCAGGTTGAGCCAGAATTCCGGGCTGGTGCCAAAGAAATGGGCGAGGCGCAGCGCTGTGTCACCAGTAATGGAACGTTCACCGTTGAGAATCTGGGTGACTCGGTTGGTGGGCACATCGATCCTGCGCGCCAGTTCGGCCGCGCTCATATTGAGCGTTTTGAGTTCTTCGGCCAGATGTTCGCCGGGGTGAATCGTAGCTACTGCCAATGCCTTCTCCTAATGGTAATCCACGATCTCGACGTTCGACGGGCCAAATGACCTTTCTAGCCATTCGAAGCAGATCCGCCACTGATCGTTGATGCGTATGCTGTACTGCCCTTTCCGGTTCCCTTTAAGAGCCTCAAACCGGTTGCCGGGCAGTTGGGCAAGATCGAAAAGGGCAGTGGCCGCTTCGAGCCGGTCCAGCTTCAAGCGCGCCGGGCGTTCGATGCCGGAGAACGCCTTGACGTTTTCTCCCGCTGCAAAGTCCCTCGTACGCTTGTCCCGATAGCTGACAATCGTGCGAATGATACCGCCGATTACGCGTTACGTCAAGCGTAACGATTCAACCTACGGCAGATTCTCGATCTTGCGCGCCTCGCCCGTCAGTTGCAGGATGTGCATCCCCGTGTTGGCGCGATCGACGATGTAGACGTAGCCGCGGTCGTCCACTTCCACGTTGTTGGTTTGGATGGCGATTTTGCATTTCTCGGCGTCGCCCGTGCCCACGCAGCGCTTGTCGGTTTTGTCGGTGATGGCGGGAATGTAATAAGCGATTTCCTTGGGATTGTACGGGTCGCGCACATCGACGGCGCGCAGGCCGGCGTTGAAGTACGCAACGAAGATGATGCGATTGTAAAAGACCGGCGTCATGCTTTCATTGATGGAGTGCGTGCCGAAGCGTCCGCCGCGGCTGCAGAAATTGCCGCTCGACTCGGGCACGTAATACGTGGAAATGCCGAAGATCTTCGATTCATCGGTGATGTCGAAAATATGCATCATTTGCTCCAAGGACTGGCACTCATTGTCCGTGGTCTCGCCCACGATCACCAGAAAGTTCCGCTTTCTGATGGACGGCGCATACTTCGCGAGGTTGGGCACGTCCACTCCAATCATCGGAAAGGTGGTGTGCGCGCCCACGTCCGGCGGCAAATCGAGACGCGCGACCATCGGATAATCGAGGTTCGCAGCGGTCGGTTCCTTGGGGCCGTGGATGAGCTTGTCGCGGTCCAGAATTTCAATCACGCCGCTGCGGGTGGTGCCGTAGCCCGCGTAAACGCGATTCCCTTTCGGCCCCGTGGACATCACGCCGTGCATGTCGGAAGGCTGCGGACCGGTCGAGCCGGGTTCCTGGCCGGGCAGTCCATAATCGCGGATAAATTGCGGCTCCGACGGATCGCCCAAATCGTAAACCTGCCCCATGCGTTTCGCGCGCCATCCGGGCACGCCCGAAACGAGGAACGCCATGCCGGTATCGCACTCCCACCAGCTTTTGTGCGTGTCGCGCATTCCGCTCTCCACCACATTCAAGCGGCTGGGCTTCGCGGGATCGGTCACGTCCCACATTTCATGGGACGAAGTGCCGCGCGAGCGCAGCAAATAAACTTTTTTCTTGTCGGCGCGAGGCAATTCGCTGCCGTCGCACACGCGCGCCATCTGCGCGCCGCCCGTTTCGCCCGGACCCGGAATGCGCGGATCGCCGGGAATGTGCGCGAGATATTTAGGCTGCTTCGGATCGGTCACATCCACGATGGACGTGCCGTTATCTTCCATCTTTCCCGTCAGCGGATTCATCGCCGACCCGCCGTGATGGCCGATGTACGCGATCCAGCGATTGCCCTGCTTGTGGATCGTCGGCTGGTAAGCGCTGCGCCCCTGCAAATCGCTGTAGCCAACCAGCTCCATATTCTTGCTCTCGGGCTTATTCTGAGCGACTGCACGAATTGATATAAATCCCGCTACCGCGAAACCCAAAATCGATATTCTTACCCAGGCCTTGCTAATCCCAACATGACGAGACATGAACTCTCCTAGTCCGAGCCGGCTGCCAATTCTGCCATGGCAGCGAGCGGATGCAGATTCTGATTTCAATATGGAACGAATACTTTTTTGCTTTTCGGGTTCACCGTGACTTACCGGCGGATGATATCACTCCTCGAAATGAGCGAGGAGAGATTCTTTAGGCCTGCTGAAAATTCCAGACACCCAAGAAAGTATACCCGCGACGCCGCAATTCGCGCGACCCTTGCCAAGGACAATAAGGCATCTCATTCAATCACCTGTACCTTAGTACAGGTATCGCCTTCGCCAAGGCGATGCCCGATGTTTCTCTTCCTGAAGTCGCGCTCTCGTTACCATTATGGTGACCGTATTGTGGGAGGAAACAATGCGAACATTGGGTGGCCGTTGCTTGCTAGCTGCAATCCTTCTTGTGTCGTGCGTTTCACCTGGAATCGCACAATCCCCAAGAAAACCGCTCACAGACCGTGAGCTAATGGCCCTGGTCGCGGCGGGCGCGATCCGTGAAGACATTGCTGCCGAGATGGACTTGCGAGGATTGGCATTCGATCCCGATGACGCGTATCGCTCGCTCCTTTCCATGGCAGGAGCAGACGCCGTTGTGTTGGGCGCCCTGAAAAAAGCCAAAATTGCGGATGCCTCCAAAAATACGGAAAACGCCAAATCAAACGAGTGGCTTGAATACGTTGCGAAAGCGGGAAAACTCGTGCGCGGCAAGCAATATGAAGAAGCAGCCATGGAACTGGACGCCGCGATTCAAGCCGACGATGCTCCTGATGCAGGGTTCGTGATGGGTGACTTGCTTGTTCAACAGGATCAATGGCTCGAAGCTGCCAAGGTCTATACAGAACTCCTGCGTCAAGATCCCGATTTCCCCGAGGGACATACGAAGCTGGGCCATGCGTTGCTTGGTCTGGGGGACACGGAGGGAGCGCTGCGCGAAGCGAAATTAGCCTTGACAGATATGCCGAACAGTGTGGAATCGCACACGGTCGCGGGTGTCGCATTTGCCGGACTCGGGAAGCTCGATGCCGCGGAACAGGAATATAAGGAAGCTCTCCGCTTCAAGCCGGACTATGCCCTAATACATTATGACCTGGCAATCTTGTTCGCATCTAGAAAGAACTTGGATCAAGCAATCTCGGAATATAAGAAAGCGATTGCCCTAAATCCTGCAGACGAGAAGTCACACTATAATTTGGCGGCAGAATACATCGAAAAAGGCGATAACGATTCCGCGATCCGCGAATATCGCGAGGCCAAACGCTTGGATCCAAGTTTCTTACAAGCCCGGCAGAACCTCGCGCTAGCCCTACAGAAGCAAAATCGATTCGCTGAAGCGGCTGCGGAATTTCGCGAGTTAGAGGCAATCGTGCCCGATTCCGAAACCTACCACTACGGGCTTGGAAGCGTGCTCCTGCAAATGGAAGACCTCCCAGCCTCCAAGAACGAGTTTCAAAAAGCGGCTGAGATGGACCCTTCCGATCCCCACCCTCATTTGGGCCTTGGGGACATCCTGGAAAAACAAACGGATTACGACGCTGCCCTGACGGAATTTCGGGAGGCCGAGCGCCTGGACGAATCTTCTGCCAGTGCATTCCGGAACGCGGGAAGAGTCCTCATTGCCAAGAAAGACTTTGCGAATGCCGCAAAGGAACTGAAGCGCGCCGAAGAATTGGAACCCAGCGACCAAACGATACATGAACTATATGGCCGGGCGTTGGACGGCTCGGGGGACACTGCGGCGGCGATCGAGGAATTCAAGCAAACCGTGGCACTCGACCCCAAACAAGTCTGGGAGCTACTGGAACTGGCTTCCGCGTTGGAAAAGAATGGGGATTGGCCCGGCGCCCTCACTCAATTTCAGCAAGCTGCTCACACCGACCCCAGCCCCGATACGCAAGCCTCTTATAAATCGGCGCAAGACCGGTTCAAGCGGTATATCAGCTCGTTGAAAGCGACCGGCAAATCTCGCGAAGCCATCGAGTTGGAAACGCGCGCACACGCGGCAATGACAGCTCCGACCATTTCCGAATCATTGGACGCGGTCATGGAAAATGGTTTGAACGCCATAGCCGCCGCGCATCTCGATGAGGCGGTAAAGGACTTCAATGAAGCCGTGGGTCTTGCTGAAAAGCTCCAGCCGAATGACGACAGATTGGCCTATTCGCTGATGCAGCTTGGAGGTTTGTACGCCCAACGAAATGAGATAGAGAAAGCGGAAGTCATCACGGAGCGTGCGCTCAAAGTGACCGAGGAAGCGCACGGGGCGGGGTCGCCAATGATGACGGGCCCGCTCCAAGCCTTAGGCAAGCTTGCAATGATTCGAAAAGATTTCAATTCGGCCGTCGAATTCTTCTCACGCGCCGTGAAGGTGAACGAAGAGACCTACGGCGAAATCAGTGACAAAGTCGAAGAAAGTCTGATTATGCTGACGGTTGTGTACGGTGCGCAGGGATCTTACGGCCAAGCGGAGCCAGTTGTGCTGCGCGCGCTGCATATCGAAGAAGCCTTGCACGGAAAAGACGACGAAAAGATTATTCCGCCTCTATCATTTCTCTGCGCCCTTTACGACAAACTGAACGAGCCTGACAATGCCCAGTCCTGCGATGATCGGCTGATCGTAGCAATGGAGAGAAAGTTTGGCGCGGACAGCCCCCGCCTCCTTTCCACTCTTGCCAGCGAGGCCAAGACCCTCCACGAACTCGGCCGCATGGACGAAGCGGGAAAATATGAGCAGCGCATCCAAACCATCCGTGCAGCTATGGGACAGCCGGAAGGTGATCCGTCCATGCAGCCGCCGAAGTAACCCGGGAGAGATCTCCAAACGCACCGGCGTAAAGGCGTACGGCGCCTTCAAGGCCGAAATACGCAAGCAGCTACGTCACGGTATTCATCCACCAGACGATGAGCGCGGCGCTATCGAAATCCTGAAACCGGACTCGGGCCCCATTTTTCCGCTTGGCGCCACGCTCGTGCCGTTCCCAGCCCAGGTAGACAAGGCGTAGGAATACCAATCCATCAGCGCCGCCAGGGTAAGCACCGCTTCCGCAAGTCCACTGATCGCCGTGGCTCTCTCCCACAGCAAATTTTTTGGCAAAGGGAAGCGACATCCGCCATGGCCCCGTGAAAATTGCGAAAATTGGTCCGAAAAGATATTTCCGCATGGCGATAGGATTTCAGTTTACGATAGCTCGAATTCACGCGAAATTGCCTGAAAAAGGTAAATTTACAAACAGTAATCAACAGCAAACGGCTGTCAGGTATGCCCATTCCTGCGCGATGATCGGTCAAATATTGCTAAGCACGGTGGCTGCCGGCACCTGAGTCTGTTAGATTGGCCTCGATGCGATTTCGGGCTATTTGTCTTGCTCGCTGTGGATTCGGTTCCAAATAGTTCCTCCGATGAAATATTTCACCCCTTTGGCGCGTACTACTTGATGGATGCGAGGAGACATCCCGAGGGGATGAGCCCCGCGGAACAGGCCGTTGCGCAAGAGCGGATCGCCCTGGCCAAAGCCGGCAATGCGGAGGCCTGGGGCGAGCTGTATCGCCAGTACGCGCCTGCGATTTTCCGTTTTTGCCGCCGGGCGATGCCCACTCGCGAGGACGCCGAAGACGCCACCATGGATATTTTCATCAAGGTCCGGCAGAAGCTTTCGCAATACGACGCCAGCCGCTCGTTCAGCGCATGGCTGTACACCGTGGCTGCGAATCATTGCTGGGACCTGCTGCGCCGCAGAAAGCTGCGCCAAGACCTGGAGACGGGCGAAGTCGAAAACCTGCCGCTGGAGCACCCCGATCCCGGGCAGCTCGAACAGCTCATGGAGCGCCGCACCAGCCAGGAAGTGCGCCGCGCGCTGGACAAGCTGCCGGCGCGCTCGCGCATGGCGCTCGTGCTGCGTTACTACTCGGATATGAGCTATGACGATATCGCCGCAACCCTGGGAGTGCGCCGCACGTTTGTGGGCGTGGTGCTGTTGCGCGCGCGGCATCAGTTGCGCGAGATCCTCGAAGGGCAAGGCGGCGCAAGCCTGGCCGCGGGAGGCGCCGCGTGATCCATTTTGACGAAATGGCGGGACTGCTCTACCTCGAAGGGCAATTGGATCCGGCGCGCTCGCGGGAAATCGCCGCGCATGTCCAAGAGTGCGCGCCCTGCCGCGATCTGCTTCACGCGCTCGAACGTGAAACGGCCTTGCTCTCCAGCGCGCTGACCGAGGACAACGAACCAATCCCCGCGCGCCTCCTGGCCGCGCAAAGCCGAAGCGTGCCGTCCTGGGTCTGGACGCTGGCCTTTGGGGCGTTTGCGGCGGGCGCTTATTGGTTTTGGACCGATGGAATCGCGCCGTGGTTCGATCAGTTGAGCAATGCGGGCTTCGGCGGAACGGATATGTTCAGCATGATTATGTTCAGCGGAGCGTTCTGGGAAGGATGGAGCGACATGATTGACGCGATACAAATCGGGGTATTGATTTTATTGGCGATTGTGGCGATCGGGTGGATCCGCCGCCGTCTGCGCCGTTCCGTGGCGGTTGCGGTGGTCATGTCGGCGCTGCTCTTCGCGCTGGCGCTGCCTCAACGGGCTAGTGCGGCGGAGGTGCGGCGCGGGCGGTCCATCCTCGTTCCCGCGGGCGAAGTCGTCCACAACGACCTAATCGCCACAGGCCCGTCCGTGATGATTGACGGCACGGTGGAAGGCGACGTGATCGCGTTTACTCGCGACCTAACCGTGACTGGGCACGTCACGGGTGATGTGATTGCGTTTACCGAGGAAGCACTCATCGACGGAACCGTGGACGGAAATGTGCGTGTGTTTGCGCGCGGCGTGAACCTGCAAGGAGCGATCGGTAAGAACGTAATTGTATTTGGAAGGTCGGTCGATCTGATCTCCAAAGCAAACGTGGGCGGCGGAATGATCGCGCTCGCGGGCGAAATGGACTTGGACGGCAAGATACAACGAGACTTGCTGGGAATGGTTGGCAGAACCGATCTCGATGGATTGATCGGCGGCCAGGCGTGGTTGCGCGGAGGAAGCCTCACGGTAGCGTCCACTGCGGAAATTCGCGGGCCCGCCACGTTCGAGGGCCCGCAACAACCCGTCGTGGAAGCGGGGGCCAAGCTGGCCAGTCCGATTCGAATGGAAATCACGCAGAATGTTCGAAGGAACAGGATGTCGGTGACGCGCATGGCAATCCGCGCGATTCTCAGTTACGGAGCGGCTTTGGTGGTTGGAATTTTGCTGCTGACGGTCTTCCCCGGCTTTTTCCGCGCGACATTGCGCGAAGCAGGCGGCATCGGTCTCCCCATTGGGATTGGGGCGCTGGCGCTGATTACGGGCCTGTTCCTGCTGGTTGTCGGAGTTCTCTTGGTATTCATCGGCGTGGGCGCGGGAGTAGCAGGTGCGATGGCCTATGCGCCGATTCTGTACGTTGCGCAAGTGTTCATCGGCGCTTGGCTCGGCAACAAAATTATGGGCGAGACCTCGGCTGGCGCGAGTGCTGTGATCGGGCGAATGGCGGTGGGCCTGCTGATCCTCCGCGTTGCGGGATTGATTCCCGTACTTGGAGGTCTCGTGTGGCTGGCGGTGCTGCTATGGGGAACCGGGGCGGTGCTGCTGGGCTTCTATCGGATGTCGCGCGTGGAGAGCGCGCCTCTTCCCGCTTAAATCGTGAGAATCTGATGCGGGCCGGGGCGAGCGGTAAGAGCGTCCCGGCCCGTTTCCATTTTCAGGGACGGAAGGCACCCCCTCCATCCTATTTCAAAACAACCTTGGTTGCGACCAAGGGTCGCGTCACGCCGCTGGCGTTAAACAACGGGCCGCGCACCGAAACCATGTTGCTCAGTCCGATATCCGAGATATTGATGGTGCGGCCTATCTCGAAAAAAATCGTTGGCAAGGTTGTCTGCGCCTGAATCTGAGTAATTCCTCCGTGCCCGGAGAAAATGAAGGGAAGATTCGACAGGGTAATAATTCCCGATCCAATCGTTTGGACGGTTGCCGTGATGCGGGAGGAGCGGAGCCTGACACGATCCGCCCTGATGGCGGCGCCGGAGGAAGCGGGGTTTCGCCGGATGGAAACCTCCTGGCTGACAACCAAGTCGGCGGGCGCGGCAAACAGGAAACCCGTGGTACTCACCTGCGTACTATCCGCATGTGCGAAATCCACGTCAAAGATCGTCTGAGGCGAAACGGAATATTGCACGGTCACGGGTTCGCCGATATTTAATCCGGTGCCGGCGCCGGACATTCCGAGAGTCACGATGCTGAACTGCTGCGAACCCACATTCGTGCCGGTGATTGTGCCTTCGACTTCCGCGTCGCTGCTGTCCGCATCCTCAAAGAGAATATTGCGAGCCAGAATCGATCCATCCGACTGAATGCCTATGTCCACACTTAGAATTTGATTGTTCTGAAGGCACGCGAAGCCCGGCGTTGAACACGCGCTGGTGGGAAATTGAAAAAATTTCGACGAACTGTCCACCTTCAAGGAATACGATGCCGTTGCGTTTGAAAGCGTAAAAGTAGCGCTTGACGGGTTGACGCTACCGGCTTGGCCCACGACGTCTTCCGCGCCGACGGGTGGCGCGCCAAATCCTGCTGGAATGAACGGACTCACTGTCGTGCCCGCGCTGAAGTCCGCGCCCAAGGTTGCGTTAAGCAAGCTGTCCAGGTTGACGTCGATCAGGAGTCCCGTGGCGCTGGACGAAGCGACCGTAAAGGCCGTCAGGGGAACGGTCGTCGACAGATTTGCCGTTTGGGTCGGCGCCATCGTGCAGATCGATCCCACCGGGCAGGACCCGATAGGGCTGGCCGTGTCGTTTTCGATCGTGAGAAGCGGGTTCGCGAAGGTGAGCGTCACGGCTGTGTAATTTCCCGCCGGGATATTCGCAGCCGTGGCGAGGTAGGCGATGTCGGTTTGAAGCTTGGTCAATTCCACCGTCGTCGATCCCGAAAATAAGGAAACATTTCCGGGCGTCAGCGTCGCTCCCGTGAGCGTGACCTCGGCCGA
>VFSW01016478.1_pt1 | contig 10084 bp, 12 predicted proteins | sample 5358111 | NCBI WGS metagenome assembly VFSW01 (sample SAMN11554181, study PRJNA540505) | mine drainage metagenome | isolation source: sediment from site ElyBrook_90M | place: USA: Ely Copper Mine, Vershire, VT | collected 2017
GGCGAGCAATTCAGCGATCCGCGGCGTGCAGCCCTTTCCTTTGCACGTGCCGCTGCCTGCTCCCGTGGCTTTCTTCAATTCCTCGACAATTGTCATCCCGGCTTTGATGTGCTTCAGGAAGTCCCGCTGCCGGATGTTCTTGCACGTGCAGACTACTTTCAGCCCCTCGATAATCTGTCGTTCTTTCGAGTTCATCGTTCGTTCTTCCCCGTTAAACTTCCTTGGCTACTATAGCACGGCGCGGCCACTTTCCTCAACCACTTTTGCCCTCGTGATTTCGGTTGCAATTCTTGACTTCTCACGGTACATTGTGCGGGCACATTAGCGAGTAAAGAACGGGGTTTTTCATGGCATTAGTCAGTTTACAGGGAGTGAAAGTGGGTTTCGGCGGTCCCTCGCTGCTCGAAAGCGTCGATCTTTCCATCGACCGGGGCGAGCGGGTCTGTCTTGTGGGCAGGAACGGCACGGGCAAGTCCACGATCATGCGGCTTATCACGGGAGAGGTAAAACCCGATGGAGGCAAGATCGTGTTTCAGCAGGGCGTGCGCGTCACGCTGTTGACGCAGGAGGTGCCCCAGACCCTGTTCGGCACCGTGTTCGACGTCGTGTCCGGCGCCTTCGGCGAGCAGGGGAAACTGCTCGCCCGATACCATCATGTGAGCGCCAAACTCTCTCATGACCACAGCGAAGCGCTCATGGCCGAGCTCGAGGACGTCCAGCACAAGTTCGAATCAGCCGGGGGCTGGCAGATGCAGCAGAAGGTCGAGGAGATCCTGACGCGGCTGAAGCTGCCCGAGGACGCCGAGTTCTCCGAACTCTCCGGCGGCCTCAAACGCCGCGTTCTGCTCGCGAGGGCCCTGGCAGGCGGGCCGGACCTTCTGCTCCTCGACGAGCCCACGAACCACCTGGACATCGACGCCATTGCCTGGCTTGAAGAGTTCCTGCTCACCTTCGGAGGCACGCTGCTCTTTGTGACCCACGACCGCGCGCTGCTTCAGAAGCTGGCGACCCGGATCGTCGATCTCGACCGGGGTCGGCTCACGAGCTGGCCCGGCAATTATCGTTCCTACCTTGAGCTCAAGCAGGCGGCGCTCGATGCCGAGGCGGTGGAAAATGCGAAGTTCGACAAGAAGCTTGCCGTTGAAGAGGTCTGGATCCGCCAGGGCGTCAAGGCCAGGAGGACGCGGAACGAAGGCCGCGTGCGGGCGCTCAAGGAGCTGCGGAAGGTCCGGAGCGATCGCCGGGAGGTGACCGGTACGGCGCGCATGCAGATGCAGGAAGCGGAGCGCACGGGCAAGCTGGTCATCGAGGCGACAAAGGTCAGCCATGGTCTCGGCGGCCGCGCGATCATCCGTGATCTTTCCACGACCATCATCCGGGGCGACAAGATCGGCATTATCGGGCCGAACGGGTCGGGGAAGACGACGCTGCTCAAAATCCTGCTGCGCGAGCTGACGCCGCAGCAAGGCGTGGTAAAACACGGAACGAACCTCGAAGTGGCCTATCTCGACCAGCACCGGTCCCAGCTCGACGACGAGAAAAGCGTTCAGGACAACGTGGCCTATGGCAGCGATCACGTGACCATAAACGGCAACAATCGCCATGTCATCGGCTATCTCCAGGATTTCCTGTTCTCACCTGCCCGCGCGCGGAGCCCGGTGAAGGTTCTGTCCGGCGGTGAGCGAAACCGGCTGTTGCTTGCGAAGCTCTTTACGCAGCCCTCGAACGTGCTCGTTCTCGACGAGCCCACGAACGACCTGGACATCGAGACCCTCGATCTTCTCGAAGAGCTCCTGATGGAGTATCCCGGCACCGTGCTGCTTGTGAGCCACGACCGGGAGTTCATCAATAATGTCGTCACGAGCACGCTGGTGCTCGAAGGCGAAGGCAGGGTAAGCGAATACGTCGGCGGGTATGATGACTGGCTGCGTCAGAGTCAAAGGCGGAACGCCGACGCGGCGATCCCCTCCCGGATCGACGAGAAAAAGAGCGCGCCGGCTCCGCAGAAGGAAAAGCCGCGCAAACTGAGCTTCAAGGAACAAAAAGAGGCCGAGACCCTGCCGAAACGCATTGAAGAACTGGAAGCGGAACAGCAGCAGCTCATCGCGATGATGGCTGACCCGGCTTTTTACCGCGAAAGCGGCGGCAAGGTCGCGGAAACGAAAGCCCGGCTTGCATCACGGGAAAAAGAACTTGCCGAAGCGTATAAGCGGTGGGAGGAATTGGAGGCCCTGAAAGGGTAGTTCGGGATTTACTTCTCCCTGTACAATTCAACTATTTAAAAAACACAACGAGCGCGCACTCCGGAGAAAATTCCAGGACGCTTTTCACCGCAGGCAGGAAATCACTTCTTCCTGTCCTTCAGCAGGTCGGCGAGGCCGGAGAAGGGTTTGTACGTGGACGGCTGCCCGCTGTTGCCGGGCCTGGCTTTGCCGAAGGCCTGTTCATCAAGATACTCCTGGTGTTCATTATCGTGGCAGTAGAGGCAGAGGAGCTCCCAGTTGCTCCCGTCAGGCGGATTGTTGTCGTGATTGTGGTCCTTGTGATGGACCGTGAGTTCGCGAAGTTTCCTGCCCGCAAATTCCCGGCCGCACCGCGCGCAGATATGGGGGTACATGCCGAGCGCCTGCTCCCGGTACTCCTGCTCCCGGAGCTTGCGATTGCGCCGGGCCTCGGCTATGAGCTGGTCCTGCTTGTCGTCCTGTGATGACATGTGGATGCCCTGGGGAAGTTACCGGCTGTTCAAAAATTGCGCCTGCTGGACCGCGACAGCGCTTTCCTGAACCGATGCAAAATAACCGCTGATCTCCCTTTTCACTTCGTCGGCGCTCGGAAGCAGATTGATCCGTGTCCTGAATTCCGCGCCGCCGTGCAGTCCTTTGGTATACCAGCAGAGGTGCTTGCGCATCTCCCGTACGCCGAAATTCTCACCCAGAATCTTGATCATATCGCTCAAGTGCCGGAGCATGACTGTTTCACGCTCGTCGAGCGTCGGAGGGGGCGGGACGACGCCGGTTTCCAGATACTGCTTTGCCTCGCGGAAGATCCACGGATATCCCTGGATGGCCCTCCCGATCATGACGCCGTCGCATCCCGTCTCGTCCATCATCCGCTTCGCGTCCTGCGCCGAGCGAACATCACCGTTCCCGATCACGGGAATGCCGACGGCGTCCTTCACCTCTTTGATCATGCCCCAGTCCGCGTTGCCGGAGAAGCCCTGTACTTTTGTCCGGCCATGCACTGTTACTGCGGCGATGCCGATGGATTCCGCTGCCTGCGCGAGATCCATGGCCACCAGGTTCCGGGCGTCCCACCCGAGCCGGATTTTGACCGTAACCGGGACTTTCGACGCTCCCACAACGGCGGACATGATCTCTTTCGCGAGCCCGAGGTCTCGCAGCAGGGCCGAGCCTGCGCCGGACTTCAGGATCTTCGGCACGGGACACCCCATGTTGATATCGATGAAATCCACGTCTCCCTGGGACAGGATGTGCGTTGCCTCGGCCATGGACGGAGGTTTCGAACCGAAGATCTGGAACACGACGGGCCGCTCCGCCGGATCGGTGCGGAGCATGCCGTAGGTGCGTTTATGCTCCCGGATCAGCGCTTCGACACTTACCATTTCGGAGAACACCAGGCCGGCCCCGAGCTCCTTGCAGATCCTGCGAAAGGGAAAGTCGGTGATACCCGCCATGGGGGCGAGTACGAGAGGGTTTTTCTTCAGAATTTCCCGGATCAACATGAAGCCATTATAACCGAAAGAGGCGAGAAAGCAAAAAAACTTTTCCAGCCCGGCAATTCAGGAAAACAACCGCTTCATTATTTTCTGAATGTCTGATGGCACTGCACGCACCCGTCGAGCAGCTGCTTGGTGATCCGCAGCATTTCCCGCCGGTTCTTGCGGCGGGTTGCCCGGTCGAGCGCATCGAGCTTTTCGTGAAATTTGGCGTCCCGCTCGGTAAATTCCCTGGTGCGGGCGGCATTTTTCGGCAGCGTAACCGTTCCGGCGTGCATGCCTTCGTGGGTTTTTTCCATGGCGCCATCCAGGGACTCGATTGCTCCATGTACTTTTTCCGTATCACCCAAAGCTACGGCGGAAACGATATCGCGGAACGCGGCGTCAAGGGCCGTCATTTCCTCGATCAGCGGATTTGTCGAAGCAGGCGCAGGTTGTGTTGATCCATGAACATGATGCTGTTGTTCGTTGCGGGCGGAAGATATCTCCGGCGGGAATCCTGCAAGCAGGAGCAGGGTGAAAAAACAGACTGTTTTCAGCAGGATGCGCTTCATTCTTGCCTCCTCGTTCAACTGACCTGGCCGGTGGTCGTTACGCGTAACAGGAGGCATTATAGCAAAAAATCCGCGTGCTGGCACTCATATTCGAGAAAAAACCCCGGAAGCTTTCGCTGTCCGGGGGCAAGGGGCGAATGTATAACGGGAAGCGTGTCAGGGCTTCTCTATAGTCGAGCGACCGTCCTTATCGATATCGACCTTCGCGTTCATGCTGCTTGCGTTGCATTAGCCGAAGAAAGGGCGTAAAATCACAGGAGATGTTCCGATTCACGAGAAAATCCTTGACAATAATAGGCTTATCTTATATATTCTATATTCTTTGCCGAGCGGGTGTTTTCCATGTTTGATTCCTTAAGTGGTAAGTTAGAGGCTGTTTTTAAGAAACTGCGCGGCAGGGGCGTCCTTAAGGAAGACGACGTTAAAGAGGCCCTGCGCGAGGTGCGCCTTGCGCTCCTTGAGGCCGATGTCAACTTCAAGGTCGTAAAGGACTTTATCGGCCGTGTGCAGGAACGGGCCGTCGGCCGGGAAATCCTTTCGAGCCTGACGCCGGGCCAGCAGGTCATCAAGGTCGTCCACGAAGAACTGGTGGCGCTCCTGGGCGGGACCCAGGCCAAGCTTCACCTGTCTCCGAACCCGCCAACGGTCATTATGCTGGTCGGCCTGCAGGGGTCGGGCAAGACGACGACTGCCGGCAAGCTGGCCAGGAATTTCAAGAAGGACGGACGCAGGGTCCTCCTGGTGCCCGCGGACACGCGGAGGCCCGCAGCAGTCCAGCAGCTGATCACCCTTGCCAAGCAGGTGGGGGTGGATGCCTATAGTTCGAGCGAGCAAGACCCGGTCGTTATCTGCCGGCAGGCGGTGAAGCAGGCGGCCTCCTCTCTGTTCGAGGTTGTGATCCTTGATACCGCGGGCCGGCTCCAGATCGACGAGCCGCTCATGGAAGAGCTCCGGCAGATCAAGGCCGGAGTGAAGCCGCACGAGATCCTGTTCGTTGCCGACGCGATGACCGGCCAGGAAGCCGTGAACATCGCCGAAAAGTTCAACAGCTCCCTCGGCTTCGACGGGGTGGTCTTGACCAAGCTCGACGGCGACGCCCGGGGCGGCGCGGCGCTTTCGGTCAGGGCCGTGACCGGCAAGCCGCTGAAGTTCACGGGCATGGGCGAGAAGCTCGACGCCCTCGAACCGTTCCACCCGGACCGCATGGCTTCGCGCATCCTCGGCATGGGCGACATGATGTCGCTCATCGAGAAAGCGCAGGCGAGCGTCGACCAGGAAGAAGCGCTTAAGCTTGCGAAGAAGCTCAAAAAGAACTCTTTCGACCTCGACGACTTTCGCAGCCAGCTGAAGCAGGTGAAAAAGCTCGGGGGGCTCGAATCGATCATGGGCATGATCCCCGGCATGGGCAAAATGAAACTCCCCGAGGCCCAGGTGAATGAGAAAGAACTGACGAAGGTGGACGCCATCATCAGTTCCATGACCCCGAAGGAACGGACGGATTATACCATCATCAACGGCAGCCGCAGGGCCCGGATCGCGAAAGGCAGCGGCACCCAGGTGCAGGACGTGAACCGGCTTTTAAAGCAGTTCGCCGAGATGCGCAAGATGATGAAGTCCATGACGAGCGGCAAGATGGGAAAGATGGGCAGGATGCTGGGCGGAAAGATGCCGTTTTAAAGGCAAGCTCCAATAACCAAGCACCAAGTAACAAATAAATTCCAAGCATCAAGCACGGGATTCAAACGTTTTAGAGATTGTAGTTTGGAGCTTATTTGTGATTTGGGATTTGATATTTGGGATTCATCATTTAACGAAAGAGGTGACACATGGCAGTACGAATCAGACTCAAGAGAATGGGGACCCACAAGAAGCCCTACTACCGTTTGGTGGTGGCGGACTCCCGGTCGCCGCGCGACGGCCGTTTCATCGAGATGGTCGGCACCTACGACCCGCTCAAGAAACCGGCGGAAATCAAAGTCGACCAGGACAAGGCCCTCGGCTGGCTCAAGAAGGGCGCTGTTCCGTCCGACACGGTCAAGACCCTGCTTTCGAAGGTCGGGATCATGAAACAGCACGCCGAAGCGAAGTAACACCGGATGCGGAGTGCGGAATGCGGAATGGAAACCACGGGACCGCAGCGCATCTGTATGGGAAAATTCGATCGCGTCGCCTATGCTCATAACCATCGGCAAAGCGGTGAAACCCTTCGGCGTCAAAGGGGAGATGAAGATCGAACCGATGACGGATTTCCCGGAACGGTTCGGCAAGCTCACCCGGGCATACCTGGTCTCTCCTGCAGGCGAAGAACTTGCCTGTGAAGTGAAATCCGCGCGGTACGCAAACGGCAAGCCATTTCTGCTTTTTGCGGGCTACGATACGCCGGAGAAGGCCAAAGTTCTGAACGGCTGGTTCGTCAAGGTTCCCGAAGAAGAGACAATCCCTCTGCCCGAGGGGACCTACTACTGGTACGAACTCATGGGCATGGAAGTGTTTTCCGAAACCGGCGAGACGCTTGGCGCCATCGTGGATATCTTCGAGACCGGCAGCAATGATGTTTACGTCCTAAAGCGCGGCAAGAAAGAAGTCTATATCCCTGCAACGAAAGAAGTCATCAGACAGGTCGACCGGAAAGCAAAGCGGATGGTCATTCATCTGCCGGACGGGCTGATGGAGTAAATCTAAGGTGATGCAGGATACACGGTGCATGATGCATGATTCAATCATGGATCGGATCCTGCATCCTGAATCATGAATGCGCGCAGACTGAACTTTGAGGTGCTCACCCTGTTCCCGGGAATACTCGAGGGGCCGCTGAACGAAAGCATCCTCAAGCGGGGCCGGGAAAAAGGGCTTCTGAACGTAACGCTCAGGAATATCCGGGACTATACCGAAGACAAACACAAGACCGCCGACGACAGCCCCTACGGGGGCGGCGCCGGCATGGTGCTCAAACCGGAGCCGATCTTCAAGGCCTTCGAGGCGATGAAGACCGAGCACCCGGGTGAAAAAGTATTGACGATCCTGCTCTCGCCCCAGGGAAGGGTCTTGAATCAGGAACGGGCGGAACAGCTTTCCGAGGAACAACGCCTGATCGTTCTGCTCTGCGGCCACTATGAGGCAATCGATGAGCGCGTTGTCCGCGCCCTGGTCGACGAAGAGCTTTCGATCGGCAATTACGTGCTTACCGGGGGCGAGCTTGCGGCCCTCGTGGTGATCGACGCGGCAACGAGGCTCCTTCCGGGCGTCCTCGGCGATGAAGAGTCTGCGTACCGCGATTCCTTCGGCGACGGCCTGCTCGATCATCCGCACTATACGCGGCCCGCGGAATTCCGCGGGATGAAGGTCCCGGAAGCGCTGCTTTCGGGCAATCATGCGGAGATCGAGAAGTGGCGGCGGCGCGAGTCGCTCAAGGCAACGCTTTTAAAAAGACCGGAACTGCTCGAAACGGCCGAGCTGACCGGCAAAGACCGGAAGCTGCTGGAAGAACTGAAACGGGAGAGCGAAGCATAAGCACCAATAATCAAGCACCAAATAACAAGTAAGCTCCAAATTCCAAATTCAAAAAGTTTGGACAATTTGGTCATTGTATTTTTGGACTTTGTTTGAAATTTGGGATTTGTAATTTGGAATTTATTCAGTAACGGGAGGTTTGCAATGAATATCGTACAGTCTTTGGAAAAGGCGCAGATGAAAGAAGGGATACCGAGCTTCCGCGTCGGCGACACGATTCGTGTCCACGCGAAGGTTGTGGAAGGCGACAAGGAAAGAATACAGGTATTCGAAGGGCTCGTGATCGGCCGCCAGGGTTCGGGCGCACGGGAGCTCATCCGGGTCAGGAAGCTGTCCTACGGCGTCGGGGTGGAGAGGCTCTTTCCCGTCCATTCCCCGATGATCGACAAGATCGAGCTTGCCAAGGAAGGCAAGGTCCGCAGGGCCAAACTTTACTTCCTCCGCGAGCTTCGCGGCAAGGCGGCCCGGATCAAGGAAAAAGAGCGCATCTTCGCATCAGTGGCGGGCGCCTCCCTGCCTGATGTCACGGAGCAGAAGTAACGCAGACTCGTCGCACGAAATCGAAATCCTAAACAGGAGTGCACGGTGAGAACCGCGCCTGTTTAGGATTTTGTATTTGAAAGTTCGAAAATCCCTTCGAAAGAGGTTGTTATGCCTCGTGGCCGGCCCAGCGCGCGGGATTTGCACCCAGACCGGAATGATGATCTCTTCGGCGCTGCGCTGGCGTGCGATCCCCTGTATTTTGAACGAAGCGCGCGCGAGGCAGGGCATTGCTGCATTGCGGGGCTTGACGAGGCGGGCAGGGGGCCGCTGGCAGGGCCCGTCGTGGCCGCGGCAGTGATGCTTCCCGACGGGCTCCTGATCGCGGGGCTGACGGACTCCAAACAAGTCCCGGAACGCGAACGGGACAGGCTCTTCGATGTGGTCCGGGAACAGGCAACGTGCTGCGGCATCGGGATCGTTGATGAGCGGACCATCGACGAAGTCAATATTTACCAGGCCACGATCATCGCCATGGAACGGGCGCTCGAAGCGCTCCCGGTAAAGCCGGATTATCTTCTCCTCGACGCGATCACGCTTCCCCGCGTCGCGCTTCCCCAGAAACCGCTGATAAAAGGAGATTGCCGCAGCCACAGCATCGCAGCCGCCTCGATCCTCGCCAAGGTGACGCGGGACAGGCTCATGTTCGAGCTGCATGAGCGGTTTCCCCAGTATAATTTCAAAAAACATAAAGGTTACGGCACCCGGGAACATTTCGAGGCGCTCAAAAAGCACGGGCCCTGCGACGCGCACCGGAAGACGTTCAATCCTGTTGCTCAAATGCTGAAAGGCGGGCAGGAGTGAGCCTCTTCCGAAAGCTCCTCGGCAAGGAAGGCGAGGACCGGGCCGCGCACTTCCTCGCCAAGCGGGGATACAAGATCCTGGAGCGGAATTACCGGACTCGCGCCGGCGAGATCGACCTCATCGCTTTGCATGAGGGGATGATAGTGTTCGTAGAGGTCAAGACCAGGTCGAGTAATGCCTTCGGCGCGCCGGAACTTGCGGTTACGCCGCAAAAACAGCGGCGCATGGTCAAAGCGGCTTTGGGCTATTTGCGATTCAAGAAACTCCACCAGATGCCGTGCCGGTTTGATGTCGTGGCGATCAATTCGGCTGCGGAAAAAGAATTGGAGCTCATCCGGAACGCGTTCGAGATGGACCGCACGTACCTCTGAGGGAGTCTGCATGCTGGAAATTCTCAAAAAAGTGCACCTCTTCGAAAGCCTTTCCGTTCATGAGCTGGAGAAGATCGAGAAGATCTCGCGGATGGAGGCTTTTGGCAGGGACTCCGTGATCTTCAAGGAAGGCGAGCCCGGAGACCGCTGTTACGTGATCACGAACGGCGACGTAAGGATCAGCAAGTTCATCCCGAACATCGGGGAGGAGGCGCTTGCAGTGCTGAAGCCGGGAGACTACTTCGGCGAGATGGCCCTGATCGACAACTTCCCCCGTTCGGCGCACGCCATCGCCAATACCGACGTCGCGGTCCTTGCCATCAGCAAGACCGAGTTGGACAAGATCCTCATCATGGACCGCGAACTGGGCTACAAGCTGCTCTGGGCGTTCACGAAAACGCTTTCGAAGCGTTTGCGCGAAACGAACGAAAAAATGGCGGGCTTCCTCGCCATGTCCGGCGGGTTTTGACGGATAATCTGTTGTCAGCGGGCATGCCAAGTGGTATACTGATCTGACCCCGGTTATTCGTTCCCCGATAAGAATCCCGCGACTTTGAATCCCCGGCTCC
>VFSW01016479.1_pt1 | contig 10084 bp, 5 predicted proteins | sample 5358111 | NCBI WGS metagenome assembly VFSW01 (sample SAMN11554181, study PRJNA540505) | mine drainage metagenome | isolation source: sediment from site ElyBrook_90M | place: USA: Ely Copper Mine, Vershire, VT | collected 2017
GGGTCAAGATCGAGCGCGAGAACCAGACCCTGGCCACCATCACCTTCCAGAACTATTTCCGCATGTACAAGAAGCTGGCCGGCATGACCGGCACGGCGGAAACCGAGGCGGCCGAATTTCAGAAGATCTACAACCTGGATGTCACGGTGATCCCGACCAACCGGGACATGGTGCGCAAGGAATTTCCGGACATCGTCTACCGCACCGAGGACGAGAAGTTCCGCAACGCGGCCAAGGAGATCAAGACCCTGCAGGAGAAGGGGCAGCCGGTGCTGGTGGGCACCATCTCGGTGGAGAAGTCCGAGCGGCTTTCGGGGATGCTGAAGCGCATGGGAGTGCGGCACGAAGTATTGAACGCCAAGCATCACGAGCGGGAAGCGTTGATCGTGGCCCAGGCGGGCCGCAAGGGCGCCATCACGGTTTCGACCAACATGGCCGGCCGGGGCACCGACATCCTGCTGGGCGGCAACCCGGAATACATGGCCCGCGAGGCGGCGCGCAAGCAGGGCATCGACGCGGACACCATGCCCCGCGAGGAATGGGCGGCGCTGCTCGATAAATACAAGGCGCAGACCGACCACGAGCACGATGAAGTGGTGGCCCTGGGCGGCCTGCACATCCTGGGCACCGAGCGGCACGAATCGCGGCGCATCGACAACCAGTTGCGCGGGCGCGCCGGCCGCCAGGGCGATCCCGGCAGTTCGCGCTTCTTCCTCTCGCTCCAGGACGACCTGCTGCGCATCTTCGGCGGCGAGCGCATGCAGCGCATCATGCTGCGCCTGGGCATGGAAGAGGACGTGCCCATCGAGTCGGGGCTCATCACCAAGCGCATCCAGAAGGCCCAGGAAGCCGTCGAGGCGCAGAACTTCGAATCGCGCAAACACCTGCTCGAATACGACGACGTCAACAACAAGCAGCGGCAGGCGGTCTACGGGCTGCGCCGGCAGTTGCTCGAGGGCGCCGACGAGAAGCAGCGCATCATGGACATGGTTCGCGGCCTGGTGCAGTCTTTCCTGGCCATGCGCTGCGCGGAGAATACGCACCCCGACACCTGGGACCTGGCCGCCCTGAAGACCGACGTTCTGAGCCAGTTCGGCTGCCGCATCGAGACCGGCGAATTCGGCAGCATGAACCGCCAGGAGATCGAGGACTTCATCTTCGACCGCCTGGCGCAGACCTACCAGGAGAAGGAAGACCTGGTCGGGCAGGACACCATGCGCCAGACCGAGCGCATCATCATGCTGCAGGTGATCGACGATCAGTGGAAAGACCATCTGCTCTCGATGGATCACCTGAAGGAAGGCATCCACCTGCGCGGGTATGGGCAGAAGGATCCGCTGGTGGAGTACAAGAAGGAATCCTACATCCTATTCCAGGACATGATGGACCGCATCGAAGACGAGACCCTGCGCTACCTGTACTTCCTGCGGGTGGAGCGCGGGGAGCAGGGTTTGGAGCGTCCCTCGCCGGTGTTGCCGTTCCCCATGGACGACGAAGAGGAGGAGGACGGGGACGGGCAGCAACCCGCGGCGGTGGCCGAAGCGGAGAAGCGCGCCGCGCCGGCGGCCCTCCAGGACATGACCCGGAAGATCCTGCGCGACAAGGACAAGGAACTGGCCGAGATGCAGTTGGTGGGCGGCGACGGGTCGTCCATCGCCAAGAAGCAGGTGATCCGGAACGACAAGGTCGGGCGCAACGACCCATGCCCCTGCGGGAGCGGAAAGAAGTACAAGAAATGCCACGGCGCCTAAGCGGGGACACGGCAACTCGGGGACGCTGGGCATCGTTTCTGGTGCTTCTTTTCCCGGCACTTTGCCAGGCGGCTATCTGGCCGGAATCGCTGGGGCAATTCCAGCGCGTCTCGGCACGGGCGGCCGGGCCCGCGGCGGACACGGCGGTCTGGGCGGAATACGGCTTCCGTAACGGCGAGACGGCCACGTACGAAGGGGCCGGCGAGAAATTCACAGGCACGGCGTACCTGTTCCAGGACCCCACCGGGGCCATGGGGGCGTTCGAGTGGCTGCGGCCGGCGGATTCCAAGCCGTCCGCCATTGCCCGGCTATCGGCCGAAACACCCGCCGGCGCGCTGCTGGCGCACGGCAATTACGTGCTGCGGTTCGAGGGCTACCATCCGGCGGCCCTGCTGCTCACGCAGCTTATCGAGGGGTTGAAGCAGGTGGATAACTCGCCACTACCCGCGCTCCTGGGCTACCTGCCGTCCGAGAACCTGGCGCCCAACTCCGAACGCTACATCGAAGGCCCCGCCGGCCTGGCCATGTTCGATCCGGGGATACCGCCGTCGGCGGCCGCTTTCCATCTTTCGGCGGAAGCCCAGTTGGGTTCCTTCCGGGCGCCGGGCGGCGACCTGAAGCTGGCCATTTTCAGCTACCCGACGCCCCAGATCGCACGGCTGCAGACCGCCGAGTTCCAGAAGATCGCCGGGTCCATGGTGAAGCGGAGCGGCCCGCTGGTGGCGGTGATCCTGTCGCCTCCCAACAGGGACGCGGCCGAGAGACTGCTGTCGCTGGTGCGCTACGAGGCCGACGTTACGCTCAACGAGCGGGTGACCACGCGCCGCGACAACATCGGCAACCTGGTCATCAACGCCTTTATTTTGATCGGCATACTACTGGCGTTCTCGCTGGTGGGGGGACTGGCGTTCGGCGGCGTGCGGGCGTTTCTGCGCCGCGGCGGCCGCGGCGAGGAGGCCGACGCCATGATTGTGCTCCACCTTCAGGATCGCTAAAGTACCGCGCCACAGGACCTTAGAACAATATCAACAGGCCAAAACAGTCTGCTTTTCCATTTTTGAACAGTAACTGTGGAAATGTGGAAATCCTGTAAATATCTCATCTGCATCTAATTACAGGCCAAAATTTTTACCTCGATTTTTTCTTGACTTGCAGCGTGAGGAACCATAAGATCCAGTTACCAAAGGTTTTTGGCGGAGTTGCGATTCCGTCGAAACTGATTCTCCCATCGAACATCCCCCTGGTAGAACAGGGGAAAGGATGCTCACCCTTCGGGGTGAGCATTTCTGTTTCAGGGCGCCGAACGCGATACACTGAATTATGCATCCACCCGTTCCCCGCAGGCCGGAGGGCGACGCCACATGGCGCACGCGCCTGGCCTCGCTGCGGAACATACGGCCGCTGCTGGGGATGGTGTGGGAAACCAGTCCGCCGCTGGTCGCCGTCACCACCGCTTTGCGCCTGGTGCGGGCCCTGCTGCCGCTGGCGATGCTGTGGATTTCGAAGCTCATCCTGGACGGGGTGGTGGCCTGGATCCGGCACGCGGGCGGGAATGCGGCGCACCTGTGGAAACTGGTGGCGCTGGAACTGGGGCTGGCGGTGCTCAGCGATCTGCTGGGGCGGGCCAACTCCCTGGCGGACAGCCTGCTCGGGGACCGTTTCACCAACCGCATCAGCGTGCGGCTGATCGAGCACGCCACGCAGTTGGACCTGGCATCCTTCGAGGACCCCGTTTTTTACGACAAACTGGAGCGTGCCCGCCGCCAAACCACTGGCCGCGTTGGCCTTCTGGCCGCGGTCCTGAACGCCGCGCAGGACGGCATCAGCCTGCTTTCGCTGTCCGCCGGGCTGATTGTCTTTTCCCCTTGGCTGATGGTTCTGCTGATCGCCGCGGTGATCCCGGCATTCCTGGGCGAAACGCACTTCACCACCCTGGCCTACTCGGTGCTGTACCGCTGGACGCCCCAGCGCCGCCTGCTGGATTACATCCGCCTGCTGGGCGCCTCCAACCAAAGCGCCAAGGAGGTGAAGATGTTCGGACTGGGCCCCCACCTGTCTGAACGGTATCGTGAAGTTTCCGAGCGTATCTATGAGGAAAACAAGACAGTTGCTGTGAAGCGGGCGAGCGTCGGTTTCGGCTTGAACCTGATCTCCACGGGGGGCTACTACGGCGCCTACGCGGTGGTCCTGATGCGGACGTTGGCGGGCGCCATTTCGGTGGGAACGTTCACTTTCCTGACCGGGGCTTTCTCCCGTTCGCGGTCGTACATCGAAAGGATTTTGCAAAGCTTCACGGACATTTCGGACCAGGCGCTGTACCTGAAGGACTTGTTTGAGTTCTTCGAGATGGAGCCGGCCATACATAGCGGTCCCGGTGCGTTGCCGGCGCCCCGTCCGATCCGCGATGGTTTCGAGTTTCAGAAGGTGAGCTTCGCGTATCCGGGCTCGAGCCGCATGGTGGTCGAGAACATCAGCTTTCGCCTGGAAGTGCGCGAGAAGATTGCGCTGATCGGCGAGAACGGAGCGGGCAAGACGACCCTGGTGAAGCTGCTGGCGCGGTTGTACGATCCGACCGCCGGGCGGATCCTGCTGGACGGCGTGGATCTGCGCGAGTATAGCGTCGACGGCCTGCGCAAGGAGATCGGGGTGATCTTCCAGGACTACATGCGCTATGAGCTGCTGGCCAAGGAGAACATCGGCTTCGGGAAGATTGAAGACCTGGCCGACCTGGACCGCATCGAGATGGCCGCGCGCAAGAGCATGGCCTTCCAGGTGATCGGAAAGCTGCCCCACGGCTTCGACCAGATGGTGGGGCGGCGCTTCGAGGGCGGCGTGGATCTTTCCGGCGGCGAATGGCAGAAGTTCGCGCTGGCGCGCGCGTACATGCGCGACGCGCAACTGCTGATCCTGGACGAGCCCACCGCGACGCTGGATGCGCGCGCCGAGTACGAAGTGTTCCGGCGCTTCGCCGAATTGACCAGGGACCGCATGGCGGTGCTGATTTCCCATAGGTTTTCCACGGTTCGCATGGCGGACCGCATCCTGGTTCTCGAGAACGGCCAGATCCGCGAGCAGGGCACCCACTCCCAACTGCTGTCGCTGGGCGGACGCTACGCGGAACTGTTCGAATTGCAAGCCGCTGGTTATAGATGAATGCCTGAAAACAAACTGCAAGTGATTCCGCTGGGCGGACTGGGCGAGTTCGGAATGAACATGACCGCCATCCGTTTCGGCGACGAAATGATCGTGGTGGACGCCGGGATGATGTTCCCGGAAGACGAACTGCTGGGCGTGGACCTGGTGATGCCCGACATCACCTTTCTGAAGGAGAACCAGGCGCAGTTCAAGGCGCTGGTTCTGACGCACGGCCACGAAGACCACATCGGCGCGGTCCCGTTCCTGCTTTCCGAGGTGCGGGCGCCGGTGTACGGCACGGCCTTCACGCTGGCCCTGGTGGAGCGGCGCCTGGAGGAATACGAGCTGGAAGAAGATCCGGAGCTGATCCCGGTGAAGCCGAAACAGATCCTGGAGATCGGCCCGTTCAAGATCGAGTTCATCCACGTGACCCACTCGATCGTGAGCTCGCTGGCGCTGGCCATCACCACGCCGCTGGGCGTAATCATTCACACGGGCGATTTCAAGGTGGACCCGACGCCCACCGACAACGAGTTGTTCGACCTGCACACGCTGGCCGAGTACGGCAAGCGCGGGGTGCTGCTGCTGCTCTCCGATTCGACCAACGCGGACCGGCCGGGATACACGGAATCCGAGCGGGCGGTGCAGCCGCGCATGGAGGACATCTTCAACCGGGCCGAGCGGCGGCTGATGATTTCGTGCTTCAGCTCGTCGATACACCGGATCCAGCTTGTGCTGGACCTGTCGGCGGAGTTCGGGCGCAAGGTGGCGCTGGTGGGCCGGAGCATGACCACGGTCAGCGAGATTGCGCACTCGCTGGGGCTGCTGAACATACCGGACGGCATCCTGATGCGGCCGCAGGACGCCATGAACGCGGCGCCGGGGAAGGTGACGGTGCTGCTGTCGGGCACGCAGGGCGAGCCCATGTCGGCGCTGTCGCGGGTGGCGGTGGACAACCACAAGCACATCTCGGTGGAGCCGGGCGACACGGTGGTGCTGAGCGCGCGCATCATCCCGGGCAACGAGAAGGCCATTTTCCGGATGATCGACCACATGGCGCGGCGGGGGGCCGATGTTTTGTACGGCAACATGAATCCGCCGGTGCACGTTTCCGGGCACGCCAGCATGGAAGAGATGAAGCTGGTGCTGAACCTGGTGCGGCCGCGGTACTTCATGCCCATCCACGGCGAGTTCCGCCAGTTGACCAAGCACGCGCGGCTGGCCGAGCACCTGCGCGCGTCGGGCCTGGAGGAGACCTTCATCATGGAATCGGGCGACGTGCTGGAGATCGACCACCACGGGGCGCGCAAGGCGGGCAAGGTGACGGTGGGGCGGGTGTGCATCGATTCGGGCTCGGTGGACGAGGTGGTGGAAGAGATGGTGATCCGGGACCGCCGGCACCTTTCCGAAGACGGCATCGTGCTGCCGATTATCGCCATCAACCGCCAGACGGGGCGCATGGAGAACCTGCCGGAGATCGTGAGCCGGGGCTTCGCCCTGGCCGAGGACGGCTCGGACTTCATGCAGAGCGCCCGGCAGGTGGTGGCCCGGACGCTGGAAGCCTCCAACCGCGAGGAGAAGACCGACTGGGGCGTGATCAAGGAAAAGATCCGCGCGGACCTGAAACGGTACATCGTGAAAGAGACCTCGCGCCGGCCGCTGATCATGCCGGTGATTCTGGAGCTGTAGGGTTTGCCTCGCTATTAACCCGCGGTCCGGTCGAGGAGTTGTTGCGGCCAGACCTTCGCACTTCGGCGAGTTTGTCTGGCTGCAGCAACGACCCGTCCAAGACTGGCTGAAAACGCCTGAGTGAAGACCTACTTTCGCTCTGTGCTGCGCGGAAGCGTGGTGGAGAATCGCCGCTTGCCCGGCGCCAGGACCGCGCGGCGCGCCGTGTTGCATCCGGGCGAGATCAATGACCAGCAGCAGGGTGCATGGCGCAAGCTGACGTGCCGGACGGCATACAGGTAAAATTGAGCGGCGGACTTCGCCGTGGCGGGCAAGGACCGTTTGTATCGCGTAGAATAGAGAGGCGAGCGCAGTGGGCGGTTAGCTCAGCCGGTTAGAGCGCCTGCCTTACAAGCAGGAGGTCCGCGGTTCGATCCCGCGACCGCCCACCATGTAAACTGTTTTACTATCAGTTGGTTACAGGGAGTAGCTATCAAAACGCAGTTCGCTGAAACAGCCAGACACCCGCTGGATCGTCAGGCGAAGGTCGCGCTGTGTTCGGATCGGGTACCCAACCATTTTTTGTAATTCGCTGAATGGCAAAAGGGGCGCCATCTTTCATGAAGGTCTTCGAAGCCGCCGCGGTCCATCCACTGTTGCCAATAGTCTCTAAAATGGCCGAGCCCTCTAACCGCGTCTCATGACGCAGTTCGTTAGCTTGCCGCATCGAATCACCCCCGAACGATAGCAGCACCGAAGTCTGTGGTGCAATGTCTAAGATCCAGCGGTGACAGCCTCCCGTTTCCAAAGCCACGCTGCACACTGTTTCCTGCGGCAAATAAAACAAAAGCCCCTCGGTCAGCAACAACACACGACGGCTGCTTCCCAGCGCGGTTTCAAGAACTCGTTGGCGTTCGCTCTTATCATTTAAGTCGGCGATGATTCGTTCCAGCCTGCAGCGGGGGGCGATACCTTTCAGAATGCCGTGTTTGTAATCGAGGATCGGTGCGAAGTCGACTTCAATCCAACGCAAGCTGCTTGACAATGGCAGGCGCCAGGGCCTCGCATCCAGCCCCGCCCCCAAAGAGAGAATGCAATCAACAGTCCCATCCTGTAGTTCGCTGGATAAGAATTCATCTATGAAACGCGAGCGCAGACCAATTCCGAACGACCGCCACCGCGAAGGCGAACCGCTGCGCGCAATGGCGATGCCACGCTCACCCGCCAACTGCGCTGCGTATGGGTCGCGCAAGAGTCCGTCGTCTAAGTCGGTCTCGGCGGCACGCGCCGCCGCCACAAGCAAAGCAGTATCGCTGATGTGTTCGATCGCATTAGGCATCATTTGAGTCTACCCGGCCGAACCCGCCGCCAACAAACCAACCGCTTCTGCAAGATCACGTCCGGCATGGCGGTTGCTCGGAAATAATCCACATGATCGCATCGTCGGCTCTCGGTGAAGTGTCCGCTCGCGGCCGGGCGAGGGGCCGGCACCGCGGAAGCGCGATGCAAGCCGCCGGCGCGTTCAACCTGGCTGCGGGCATAGACGGTGACTTGCCCTACGCGGGGCTGGTCCAGGCCGCCAATGGGGACTTGTAGGGGACACCTCGATTGGCGACTGCGCCCATTTTTGTGCCCACCCCGCGCCTCTTGTGCCCGCTCCATCGCCGCACGACCCGTCTCCATGTTCGGGTGAACGTAGCGCTTGGTCGTGACAAAGCTGGTGTGCCCCGCGAAGTACGCCAGCTAGTATGGGTCCATGCAAGTCGCCCATCCCGTAAGGCAAGTGTGCCGGAAGGTGTAGAGCGGAATCGGCTCGAACCCGGCGATCACGCACGACTTACAGTGACCCTACTTCAAGCTGGATTTTTCGATGTGTCCGCTCTTGGTGGGTGCGGGAAAGACCCATTCCGAAGTCGCCACGGTTCGCCGCATCTCAAGAATCGCATCGGCGCGCTCCGGCAACGGAAGCGTCCGACGCGCGTTCGCCGTCTTGCCAAACGGGATGTGCAGCGCGCCCTCCCAGTAGTGCTCCTATCTTAGACGGTAGCACTCCTCTGGCCGGAGATGGCTTTACCACCACGCTGTTCGCGGTCACCTGAAAGCACGGTAAGGGAGAACTGCCGGACCCTGAAGTTCGACAATCAAGCATTCGAGGAGAGCTAAGGGTTCTTTTTGCAGGGCGTTGTTCTCTCATATCGGACACAGTTTTCGTGCCGCAGCCATCAAGCCAGGGGCTAGGGCAGGAATGCGCGCCTGCTTTCGGCGTGGCGAAGGAATCCTTCGGCTTGCGGAAAGCCGCTCTCTGCGCCGCGGGCACGGGTGATTTCGACTTGTTTCGGATACCAGTTGTCGGGTTGCTGGGAGACGTGCGCGTAGCAGGCGGCCCGGCGGCGCGCTTCCACCGCGGAGATATCCACATACTCGGCTGGTTTGAACATGCTGGTGTCCTCGGCCACCTCGTAGTAGTAGAGCGCGAATTTCCGCCCGGATTGGAGCCAGGCATCGAGCGTGAGAGCAGAGACAGCACGATGATCGCGGTGAGAATCCACGGGCCACTGCGTAAAAACCACGTCTGGCGCTTCCGCGCGGAGGATCTGGGCGAAGGCCGTGTAGTGGGCGGCGTCTACAATGGCGCGGCCGTCGATCTGGCCGGCGAAGGCGGCGCGGGCCTTGAGAATCGCGCAGGCCTTCTCCGCTTCGGCGGTGCGGATGGAGGCGCAGCGGCTGTGCCTCTCTGCACCGCAAAAGCCCTCGCCGCGATTGAGATAGAGCAGCGTCACCTGATGGCCGAGATCGGTCCAACGGACGATGGTTCCGGCGCAACCGCATTCGGGGTCGCCCGGATGACCGCCCGCGACGACGATTCTAACGGCGCTGGGTTGGGCGCGGAGGGATAATGCGGCGGTGGCAAGAAGCCTGCGGCGGGAGATGTTCACCGTAGAATTGTAATACTTGCTTCGCGTTTCCGCACAGTGCTGTCCTAACGAAGTGCAGTTTCTTTTGGGAGCCTGCGATTCGCGGCCCGATCATGGCTTCGCGCGGCTTGCAACCGGTGTTCAGCGTCCTGGCGCGCCTTGCAGGCACGAGGTGGCAAAACCCGGTCGCAGCGGGCGGGGCGGGCGCAACGTGGGCGAACGTGGCGCGACGGGTGGCGAGATTTAGGGGCGTTCTGACTGAGCCGTCCACTCCCGTATCGAAGGGCCCCAATTTGGCTGCCGGCGGGTGAGGGTTTTGCAGGTTTTGTAGGTGCCATGTCGACCGGAAGTCCCAAGATTCGCTCAGCCTAGGCCAAGCCTAGGCCCTGAAAATCGTGGGACATTGTTAGCAATGTTTCGAATTCCCGCTAAGTTATAGGTATTGCGTGGGTCCTTGCCTTACAAGCAGGAGGTCCGCGGTTCGATCCCGCGACCGCCCACCATTCGAGATCCATAGCCTGCCGCCGGACTCACAAACGCGCTTCGCGCCGCCCTACCCGCCCTGTCAAGCCATTTATCTACATGACCGAAATGGGTGTCGGCTGGGTCATATAA
>VFSW01016480.1_pt1 | contig 10084 bp, 7 predicted proteins | sample 5358111 | NCBI WGS metagenome assembly VFSW01 (sample SAMN11554181, study PRJNA540505) | mine drainage metagenome | isolation source: sediment from site ElyBrook_90M | place: USA: Ely Copper Mine, Vershire, VT | collected 2017
GGATTGTTGTGAGCAGGGGCCGGGGGGCGAGAGAGAGGCGGCGACTGGGGAGATATGGGTGTATACTTTTAGATATTGGAACGCCGAGAATTACCAGCTAATTGAAGGTGCTTTCTGCACGGCAGTTTCATGAATCCAAGCCAGGGGGAAGACAGGAATGGACGAGAAGAATGAGCTTATCGTTGTGGCAGGGGCGGACGGCTTCATAGCCGGCGCGCTCGTGGCGGACCTCCGCCGGCAGGGGTACAAGAAGATTCGCGCAGTAGGGATCAAACCTTTCGAGCAATGGTACCAGCGCTTTCCCGACGTGGAAAACCTGCAGCTCGACCTGAAAAATCTGCAGAATTGCCAGGCGGCGTCCCGCGGGGCTTATGCGGTGTACATGCTGGCGGCGGACATGGGCGGGATGGGATTCATCGAGACGCACAAAGCGGAGTGCATGCTTTCCGTGCTGACGAGCACGCACATGCTGCTGGCGGCGAGGGACCAGAAGGTGCAGAAATATTTTTATTCCTCATCGGCATGCGTATACAACGGAGAGAAGCAGGAGGATTACAACAATCCCGGGCTGAAAGAGGAAGACGCATATCCGGCGCTAGCCGAAGATGGCTACGGATGGGAAAAGCTTTTCAGCGAACGCATGGCGCGGCACTTCCGCGAAGATTATGGCGTGCAGACGAGGATGGCCCGCTACCACAACGTGTATGGACCGCACGGGACGTGGTTTGGTGGCCGGGAAAAGGCGCCGGCAGCCATCTGCCGCAAGGTGATTGAGGCGAAGGCGACGGGAAAGAACGAAATCCCGGTGTGGGGCGACGGGAACCAGACGCGGAGCTATATGTACATTGACGATTGCGTGAAGGGCACGCAGATGATCATGCATTCGGATATTGTGGACCCGATCAACCTGGGGTCTTCCGAGATGGTTTCGGTGAACCAGCTGATTGACATTGTGGAATCGATTGCGGGGACGAAGTACAAGCGCGTCTACCAGCTGGATGCGCCGAAAGGCGTGAAGGGCCGGAACAGCGACAACACGATGATCAAGAAGCTGTTGCATTGGGAGCCCAGCATCTCCTTGCGAGAGGGGATCGAGAAGACCTACCGCTGGATTCATGATCAGTACGTGGCGCGGGAAAAGGGCGAACGCGTGGTGGCCTGATCCGCCCGTCACATTCCCGAAACTCGAAAGGGCCTGGCGCGCCACTGGCGACCGGGCCTTTTTTATTGCGCGAGGGGGTGTGGAAGCGGACTACTCGTTGGAGCCTCTGTTTGCGGCTGGCTGGATGATTCCTGGAGGCGAAAGGGATACAAAAAATTCAAGCTGGATGGCGGAGAGGGTGGGATTCGAACCCACGGTTGAGTTTCCCCAACACACGCTTTCCAAGCGTGCTCCTTAAACCGCTCGGACACCTCTCCACACGATGTGCGAAAAGCGTAGCAGATTGAGCCACGGGCGGCAAACGAGGGGAGGCGGAAGCGTGCGCGAGGGATGCGGGGAAAGGCAGAGGTTCGAGCTGTATGGCGGCCCGGAATGGAAAGGGCGTGCGCGCTGAGGGCTACAGGCCCCGGGGGCAGGCGATAGGCCTGGACGAAAATCCGCCGGAGCTGCAGGCAAGAAGGTTCGCAACCCATGGCGCCTGAAGGCATCCAATCAAGCAGGTGAAAAGGAGGAAGGAGGATGCGCTACGTCTTAGTGGTGGCTGTGATTGGCACAGTGCTTCTGGCGAGTTCGGCGATGATGCCTCCCGCGTCGGTTCCGGCCGTGGGCACGGAGGCTCCGCAGTTCACGCTGCCATCGCAGGAGGGGAAGCCGGTAAGCCTGAAGGATTTTCGCGGGAAGTGGGTGGTGCTGTATTTCTACCCGAAGGATTTATCGAGCGGGTGCACGCTGGAGGCGCACAATTTTGAGCGCGATCAGGCGAAGTATGCGGCGCTGAACGCGGTGATTCTGGGAGTGAGCGTGGATAACGTGGAATCGCACCAGAAGTTCTGCGCGAAGGAAGGGCTGAATTTCAAGTTACTGGCCGATACAGGCCACACCGTATCGAAAGAGTACGGCTCGCTCACCAATCTGGGCGTGGTGAAATTCGCTTCGCGGCACACATTCCTGATCGATCCGGGAGGCAAGATCGCGCGCGTCTTCACGGATGTGAATCCCGGCAAGCACAGCCAGGAAGTGCTGAGCGCACTTGGGGAATTGCAAAGAAAGAGCTGAAGATGCGCGTAGTTTTCGAATCTGTTGATCCGCCGGGAGCGATCGCGGCTGCGGCGTGAGGGTCATCGGCGAGGGAAGAGCAATCAGCGGCCGAAGATGTATGCGGCGCCTGGCGCACCGCTTGCCGGAGCGCCCAGAAGGGCCGTATTCCCGCTAAGGGAAGCAGACAAGCCGAAGCTGTCATTGGCGGCGCCATCCGTAGCGATTAATTCGAGGCTCGGCGGGGTATTTTGCCAGCCGCTCGGCGGCTGGATGAAAACGTAGGCCGCGCCTTGCCCCTGGTTGGCGCCGACGGTGGCGCTGGGCGCGCCAACGACGACCGCCCTGCCGCTGATGGCCGCGGACTGGCCAAAGGCTTCACCCGCGGCGCCATGAGGAACGACCAGTTCGGCGGTTTGGGTCATATTGATCCAGCCGGCGGCGGGCTTGACAAAAACGTATGCGGCGCCTTTACCGTGGTAGCCATTGGGAGAACCCATTACCGCCGTCTGCTGGCTGATGGCGGCGGAAAAACCGAAATCCTGGCTGGGGCCGCCATCTGCCGCGGTCAATTCGGCGGTTTGGGTCATGTTCGCCCAGCCGCCGGATGGCTCGACGAAAACATATCCGGCGCCCTGAAAATTATTATGGCCATCGGCGCCAGCCACCACCGTCGTTCCATTGGTGGCAATCGAGACGCCCAAGTAATTCAGCAGGACGCTATCGGAAGCCGTAAGCTCGGCCGTCTGGCTGAGGTTTCCGCTCCAGCCCGCGCTGGGACGGACGAACACATAGGCTTTTCCGGCAAAGCCGTTGCCGGAAGCATCCGAGGCGAAAAAGGCGCCCGCGGCGATGGTGCCGCCGCTGATGCTGACGCTATCGCCGAAAGCATCGCCGGGCAGGCCATCGGAGGCGGTGAGCTTGGCGGTTTCCGTCATGTCCGCCCAGCCGCTGGCGGGCTGAACAAAGACGTAGGCTGCTCCAGGGCCTGCGGATTGAGGACGAAAGTTGGAGGTGTTGGCGGCGCCGACCACAATGGTATTGCCGCTGATGGCTACCGAGACGCCGAAGCCTTGGCCGCTATCGGAAGAGGTGAGCGTGGCCACCTGGGTCATATTCATCCAGCCGGTGGAGGGCTTGACGTAGACCTTCGCGGAGCCAAACTGCTCGATATTGGCGTTGAACTCGCCGACGACGACGGTGTTGCCGCTCACGGCGATGGATAGGCCAAAGCCGTCATTGGCGCTCCGCGTGGAGGGGGTAAGCTCGGCGAGCTGCGGATTACGAGATTGCGCATGGAGAGCTGCGGCACCCGCGGAGAGGCTGGCAACAAGAAGCATTAGAGCGAAGGAAGAGCGGAACCTTACTTTTGGCATTTGAGGAACTCCCGCGGCGGCGATTTCCCGGCCGGAATGTGCGGCAGGGGTATTGTATACCTTTGGGTGAGGTGCGGCGGCTTCGGCGCGGAGGAGGAGCAGAAGGCCGGGAAGCGACGCAGGCGGGGAGCGAGAGGGAGCGGCCTATTGGCGCCAGCCGCCGCCGAGGGCGCTATAGAGCTGAATGAGCGAGAGAGCCTCCTGCTCGCGCGCGGAGGCCAGAGCGAGCTGGGCGGAGTAGTAATTGGAATCGTTGGTGAGGACCTCGAGATAGCTTGCGGCGCCGCCCTGATAGCGTGTCCTGGCGAGCTGGGTGGCGGCCTGTGCGGCGAAAGTATATTTCTCCTCCTGTTGGCGGTATTCGCGGAATTTTTCAAGGGCGATGAGGGCATCGGAAACGCTCTGGAAAGCCTGCTTGACGGTGCGCTGGTAGGCGAGGATCTGTTCCTGTTTTTGGGCTTCGGTCAATTTCACATTGTTGCGCAGGCGCCCGCCATCGAAGATGATTTGGGTCAGATTGCCAGTGGCATACCAGTAGATATTGCTGCCGTTGAAGAGGCCTTCGAGATGGTTGCTGGAGGTGCCTCCGGTCCCGGAGAGAGCCAGCTGGGGGAAGAGCTGGGCCCTGGCCGCGCCAAGATTGGCGTTGGCGGCGACCAGTGCCGCTTCGGCTTGCTGAATATCGGGGCGGCGTTCGAGCAATTGGGAGGGGAGGCCGGCGGGGATTGGCTCCGGCGGCGGCCAGCTGGTCACCGGTCCGCCGCGGAGGATGGGCCCGGGATTTCTGCCGAGCAGGATGCTGATGCTATTTTCCTGCTGCTGGATCTGCCTTTGGAAATCAGGGAGAGCGGCTTGCGCGGAATAGAGGAGCTGCTCCGCCTGGCGAACATCGGCCAGAGAAGCCGCACCACCGGTCTCGAGGGTTTTTGTGAGCTTTAAGGATTGCTGGCGTGCGTCGATTGTCTGGCGGGTGATATTGAGGGCCGCGTCGAGCGTTTGCAGGTGCAGGTAGGCGGTGGCGACATTCTCGACGACGGTGCTGATGGCCAGACGCCGGCCCCACTCGGTAGCCAGCAATTGGGCGCGGGCTGCCTCGGTCTGATGACGGTAGAGTCCCCAGAAATCGAGATTCCAAGCGGCGGAAAGCGTAAAGCCACCGGCGTAGTAATTGGAGCTGGAATGGCTGCTGGAGTTGAGGGAGCTGGCCAGACTGCTCGGCAGGCCGATGGCGGTATAGGCGGCGCCTCCGCTCACGGTGGGAAATTCCTGGGCGCGCGTGATGCCCACCTGGTCCTGCTGCTCGAGTACGTGTTCCGCGGCGATTTTGACGTCGTAATTATTGGCTAAGGCCTCCCGGATCAGAGCCTGCAAGACGGGGTCGCGAAAGACTTCCGCCCAATTCTGATTGCCGAGGGAATCGGCCGGGGAAACGGAGGTGGAGGGCGAGGGAGGGAGCTGTGTATTCTCCGCACCACGGTAGGCGGGAGGAGTGTTTGTGGCGGGACGGGTGTAATGAGGCCCCACCGAGCAGCCTGCAAGGCTGAACAGGAGGATTAGAAGGCAGGGAATCTGTATTTTTGATCTCATGACTGCTCCTCCGGGGAATGCTCGGGAGCGTGGCTGGCATCCAGGCTGAGATGCTCTCCTTTGCCGAAATAGTGGCTGACGCGCTCGACGGCGGAGAAAGTGACCGGCACGAGGAAAATGGCGATGGTGGTGGCGGCTAACATGCCGCCAATGACGACCGTACCCAGGATTTGACGAGAGGCTCCGCCCGCTCCCGCAGCCACCCACAGGGGAATGCAACCGAGGATAAAAGCGAAGGCGGTCATGAGGATGGGGCGAAAGCGAAGGCGCGCGGCGCCCAAGGCGGAATCGTAGATGCTTTTGCCGCGCTGGAATTCGGCTTTGGCGAATTCCACGATCAGGATCGCGTTTTTGGCGGAAAGGCCGATGAGCATGATCAGGCCGATCTGTGTATAGACGTCGTTTTCGAGGCTGCGGAGGGTGAGAGCCAGATAGGCTCCCAGGACGGCCACGGGCGTGGTGAGCAAGACGCTGATAGGCAGGCTCCAGCTTTCATATTGCGCAGCGAGAATGAGGAACACGAAGAGAAGAGAGAGGGCGAAGATGAGCGAAGCGGGCACGCCCTCAGCCGCTTTCTTTTCCTGGAAGGAGATGCCCTGGTAGTCGTAGCCCATTTCGGGCGGCATGGTCTGGCGGAAGACGGTCTCGAGCGCTGCCATCACCTGGCCCGAGCTGTAGCCCGGAGCGCCATTGATGTTGATTTGCGCGCCTTCGTGTTCGTTGAAGCGCATGGTGAATTCCGGGCCTGTCGTCCGGCGAACGGTGGTGACCGCGCTGAGGGGCACCTGGCCTCCGTTGGCGCTCTGGACGTAAAACTGGCCGATGTCGTTGATATTGGTGCGGTATTGTCCCTCGGCCTCGACGTAGGTCTGCCACTGGCGGCCAAAGCGATTGAAGTAGTTGACCAGGTAGCCGCCCATGAAGGTTTGCAAGGTGGAATATACGTCGGCTAGATTCACCTGCTGCTGCTGAACCTTGGCACGGTCCACATCGACGTACAACTGTGGCACGTTGGGCAGGTAGGTGGGAATGGCGACGCCGATTTCCGGACGCTTGGCGCAGGCGGCCAGGAATGTGCCGAGATTGCGGGTGAGAAAATCAGGATTGCCGCTGCCGGAGCGGTCTTCGAGTATGAAGGTGACGCCGCCGGATGTGCCGACGCCGGGAATGGAAGGAGGGGTGAAGGAAAAGGCGATGCCCTGCTTGATTCCGCCAAGGGCTTTGGCGAGATTGGCCTGGATGGCGGCGTACTGCTCATCGGGCTTCTTTCGCAACGACCAATTTTTGAGGGTTACGAAGAAAAAGGAGTTGTAGGTGCTTTGGGTAAGGCTGAGGAGGCTGAATCCGATTACGGAAGTGACGCCTTCCACGCCCGGCACGTTCATCACGGCTTTCTCGACGTCGGCGGCAGCCAGGCTGGAACGCTCGAGCGAAGCTGCCTCCGGCAACTCGAGTGCGATATAGGCATAACCCTGATCCTCGGTGGGCAGGAAGGAAGAGGGAATCCTTTGGCCCAGAAGGCCCGCAGCCACGGCGACCAGGATCAAAAAGACCAGAGCGAATCCCCACTTGTGAATCAACACGCCGGAAGCCTTGACATAGCCATCTGTGGTGCGGCGAAAGACTCGATTGAACCAGGCGAAGAATCGCGCCAGCGGCCCGCGAGACTGTTTTTTTGGTTTTAGGAGAAGGGCGCAGAGGGCCGGGCTGAGCGTGAGAGCGTTGAAGGCGGAGAAGAGCACTGAGATGGCGATGGTGATGGCAAATTGCTGATAGAGACGGCCGGTGATGCCAGGAATGAAGGCGGTGGGAATAAAGACCGCGGCGAGGATGAGGGCGATGGCGATGACCGGTCCGGAAACCTCCTCCATGGCCTGAAAGGCGGCCTGGCGAGGAGCCATGCCCTCTTCGATGTGGTGTTCGACGGCCTCGACAACGACGATAGCATCATCAACAACCAGGCCGATGGCAAGCACCAGACCGAAAAGAGAAAGCGTATTGATGGAGAAGCCGAGCAGAGGAAATACGACGAAGGTGCCGATGAGAGACACAGGCACGGCAAGCAGGGGAATGAGAGTGGCGCGCCACCCCTGGAGGAAGATGTAAACCACCAGGACCACGAGGAACAGGGCCTCGAGCAGTGTGACCAGAATCTCATGGATGCCCGCGGTGACCGCCTTGGTGGTGTCGAGGCTGACAGTGTATTCCACATCCTGCGGGAGCTTAGGCGCCAGCTCAGCCATGCGCGCGCGGACGAGCTGGGCGGTTTTGACGGCGTTTGAACCGGGAAGCTGATAGAGGGCAAGAATGGCGGCCGGCTTGCCGTTGTAACGCCCGGCCAAATTGTAGGTTTGGGCGCCCAATTCGATGCGCGCCACATCGCGGAGGTGAACCACAGAGCCATCCTGGTTGGCGCGGAGAATGATGTCTCCGAACTCCTCCGGGGTGGTCAGCCGGCCCTGCGTGCGCACGGTGTAGGTGAATACCTGGCCGGAGGGAATGGGTTCGCCGCCGATTTGGCCGGCGGGATTTACGGTGTTTTGGGTTTGCAGCGCCCTGATGACCTGCGGAACGGTGACGCCCAGGCTGGCGAGGCTATCAGGCTTCACCCAGACACGCATGGCATACTGGCCCGCGCCAAATACCTGCACGCGGGAGATGCCGGGAACGCGGGTGAGCTCATCGGAGAGATTGATGTAGCCGTAGTTGGCCAGGAAAGTACCGCCGTAGGTTCCTTTTGGCGAAAAGAGGGAAATCAACATCAAAGGAGCGGTGAGGGACTTCAGCACGGTGACGCCGGCGGCATTCACCTCCGGGGGAAGCTGGGATTGTGCCTGGGAAACGCGCAATTGCGCCAGCACCTGATCGATATTCGGATCTGTCTTGACGTCGAAATTCACGGTGAGCTGCGTGAGGCCATTGCTGGCGTTGGTGGAATACATGTAATTCATGTTGTCTACGCCATTCATCTGCTGTTCGAGGGGGGTGGCCACGGATTGCTCCAGCGTCCTCGCGTCGGCTCCGGGATAGATGGCCTGGACCAGAATTTCCGGCGGAATGATATCGGGGAATTGCGCGGTGGGCAGACTGACCATGGCCACCACACCGACGATTACCATCAGAATGGAAATGACCATGGCCACAATGGGGCGGCGGATGAAAAATTTGGACATGAGACTTAATTGCCCTTCGGCAGCGAGCCGGAATCGGATGAGGCAGCGGGAGGAGGCGCCTGCTGGGGCAGGACTTTCATCCCGTCCTGAAGTTTCAGGACGCCTTCGGTAACCACGCGCTCGAGCGGATGAAGGCCGCTGGTGACGATCCAATCGGAGCCGGCCATAGGGCCCAGGGTAACGACGCGAATCTGGACGGTATCGCCCGGCCCCACCACAGCCACGTGATAAGAACCCTGCACTTCAATCACGGCTTGCGAGGGAACCAGCAAAGCGCCGCGGCGGATTTCCGTCTTCGCTTGGATGCGGCCAAACTGGCCGGGGCGCAGCAGATTTTCGGGATTGGGGAAGCTGCCAGCAATGCGGATTGTGCCGGTCTGGGTATTGATCTGGCGATCGACGAAGACGATACGACCGGGGGGTGGGTAAACAATCCCATTGCCGAGCGTGAGGCGCAGGGGGACGGCATTGCCGCTCTGCAGGAGGTCGGATCGGCCTCCCGCTCTGACGCGGCTGGAGAGGGCAAGATACTCCTGTTCGCTGATGGCGAAATAGGCTTTGATGGGATTCACCTGGGAAACCGAGGTGAGCACGGAGGAGGGGCCGACAAGATTTCCCACCTGTATTTGGGCTAGCCCCGCGATGCCGGTGATGAGAGAACGAACCTTAGTGAAACCGAGATTGAGCTGAGCCTGTTCGACGATCGCCAGAGCGCCCTGGACGGCAGCCTCCTGGGTGGCTTGCTGCTGGATGTCATTATCGAGCTGGCTCCTGGCAATGGCGCGGGCCGCGGAGAGCGGAGTATCGCGCTTGACGTTGATGCGCGCGAGCTGCAACTGAGCACGAGCTTGGGCAAGCTGACCATCCGCCTGATCGAGCGCGGCCTGGAAAGGCCGTGGGTCGATTTCGAACAGGACTTCGCCGGCATGTACGACCGAGCCTTCCCGATAGTCCTGCTTAATTAGATACCCGGAAACCTGCGGCTGAATCTGGGCATTCACGTAGCCATCAAGAGTGGCCACCCAATCGCCAAAGAGAGGCACGTCGTGCTGTTCGACTGTCGCAACGGTGACCGGCAAAGGACCTGGAGCAGGGGGCGGCGCAGGCTTCGCTCCGCATGCGGACAAAAGAAGGATGCAAGCGGCGGAAAGTGCCGAGGCTGCGAGCCATGCCGAAAGCGGTTTTCCAAAGCACATATAAGTCAGCAACTCCATTTGGCGACGGACCGAATCGCGAGGGAAGAAACCGGCAAGGTCCAAGACAGACAAACAAATAATCTCTATTTTATTCTATGCAAGTATCCGGTATTTTCTGTTTCAACTCCACCGGGAAACTCAGCAATTCAAACTGCGAATGACGCCTGGCAGCCGGCCAGAATCCGTGCCATGGCAGGCATGCAAGATGCCCGAGCAAGGCAGCAACTATCCGCCGGCACACTGGCAGATCAGAGGACCGGCCGGGCGAAAGATTTCCGAAGTAGCCCGTGTGCAATCCGCCGAAAGCCGAAAGACCAGACGAGATTGAATGGCGGAGAGGGTGGGATTCGAACCCACGGTCGAGTTTCCCCGACACCCGCTTTCGAGGCGGGCTCTTTCAACCGCTCAGACACCTCTCCGCAGCCCGAACACAAGATTAGCAGAGCGAGTGCGAAGGACAAAACTACGTCGCGGGAAAAGAAGCGGCCCGGTAATAAGGGAGAGACCAGGAAGTAACTGGGGCAACGCGCCGGAGGCAAGTGGGGTGAGGGAGCG
>VFSW01016481.1_pt1 | contig 10084 bp, 8 predicted proteins | sample 5358111 | NCBI WGS metagenome assembly VFSW01 (sample SAMN11554181, study PRJNA540505) | mine drainage metagenome | isolation source: sediment from site ElyBrook_90M | place: USA: Ely Copper Mine, Vershire, VT | collected 2017
GACTAAACCCATTTCCTTCTTCGTTGCGGTGGCTTTTATTCCAACATCAACTCCAGGGTAACCCAACGGTACATCGGGAGCCGCTGCTTTATAGCTAAGGGCCGCTCCCATGTCTTGGGAAAAAGTAACGAATTGGGCTTGGTTCAAAGCTCCAACATTGATGTTGGCAGCGAAAATTTGTTGTGTCATGCAGCCTAAGCCGCAAAGGAAGAATAAGTTTCTTTTCATAAAAGATTTTTAAGTATCGAAAAATTAAATGTCAAGGCTAGATTCTACCATAAGCGTTTGGTCACTTTATTAAAAGTATTTTGATATTCTACCTGATAATATTTGATTTGTGATGTGCCGTTTCCAGCATCGTTTAAAGCCGTTACGAAAGTATGGCGGCGCAAATCTGGTGAGTTTATTTTTGTTTATTTCATGCTATGGGTTGAATTTATCCTCTCAACTAGTGTAAAATTGACGGTCAATACTGAATTGAATTGGGTATCTTACCAGGCAGTTCTTCTTTTTCGTTAATCCTTTGGAGTGATTTGGTTTATGACCTTAAATCGCCTTAATCCCGCGCAACTACCGGCCAGTCTTGTGTTGGCGGATGGGACTATTTTTAATGGCTTCTCCTTTGGAGCGACTGGAATGGCTGTTGGTGAAGTGGTTTTTAATACGGCCATGACTGGTTATCAAGAAATTTTAACGGATCCTTCTTATTATCGTCAACTGGTGACCTTAACCAGTTCTCAGGTGGGTAATGTCGGAGTTAATCCAGAGGATTGCGAATCGAATAGGGTTTGGGCAGCGGGGCTTATTATTCGCCAAATTCCTCAGGTGACCTCAAACTGGCGGGCGACGGCTTCGTTGAATGATTATTTACTAGATCAAAACGTTGTGGCTATTACGGGCTTAGATACCCGTCGATTGACCCGTTTATTGCGTATGACGGGATCTCAATCTGGCTGTATTACGACGATGAATGAAGGAAATGCCCTTGAATCGGCTCGCGCCTGTGTTGATATGACTGGTCTTAATTTGACTTCTGAGGTGAGTGTCTCCGTACCCTACGAATGGTCAGCACGCCCTGAAGCTAAGTGGCATGTGGTGGTCTTTGATTTTGGTGTGAAACGTAATACTCTCAGTATTTTATCTGAGGATCTGTGCCGGGTAACGGTGGTCCCGCCTAATTTTTCCGTGGAGGAGGTCTTGGCTTTGCGCCCTGACGGAATACTGCTCTCTAATGGACCCGGGGATCCGGCTGCCTGTTTCGATATTATTGAGACGGTTAGGAAGTTATTGACTAGCGGTATCCCATTATATGGGATCTGTTTGGGCCATCAGTTGCTGGCTTTAGCAAGTGGGGCCGCTACCGTTAAAATGAAATTTGGGCATCATGGGGCCAATCATCCTGTTCAAGATTTGGAAACGGGAAGAGTTTTTATCACCAGTCAAAATCATGGATTTGCGGTGAGTTCTGAGAACCTTCCCAGAACTTTGCGAATCACTCATCGCTCCTTGTTTGATCAAACCATTCAAGGAATCGCACGGAACGATGTTCCTGCCTATAGCTTTCAGGGACATCCTGAAGCCAGTCCTGGTCCTAGTGAGGCCCGTGCTCTGTTTCAACCTTTTTATAATATGATGCACCAATCTCGTCAGAGTATTTATGCCAAAAAGAACTGATATTAAGTCCATTCTCATTATTGGTGCTGGACCGATTGTAATTGGTCAGGCCTGCGAATTCGATTACTCTGGGGCTCAAGCTTGTAAAGCATTGCGTGAAGAGGGATACCGTGTTATTTTGGTGAATTCTAATCCGGCCACCATAATGACTGATCCGGATATGGCTGATGTGACCTACATTGAACCCATTCATTGGAAGGTGGTGGAACAAATAATTGAACGGGAGCGCCCGGATGCTCTTTTGCCTACGATGGGTGGGCAAACTGCTTTGAATTGTGCCTTAGATTTGGCTCGAGAAGGGGTTTTGGAGAAATTTGGTGTCGAGATGATTGGGGCTAAGAAGGAAGCAATTGACAAAGCGGAAGATCGGGAAAAGTTTAAGCAAGCCATGAGCCGAATTGGGCTCATTACGCCTCGTTCAGCGATTGCCCATAGCTTGGAAGAGGCATTACAGGTTCAGGCTTCTATCGGATTTCCGGCCATTATACGACCATCTTTTACCATGGGTGGAAGCGGTGGCGGAATCGCTTATAATCATCAGGAATTTATCGATATTTGTGAGCGTGGATTAGAGGCTTCACCCACCCGCGAGTTATTGGTGGAGGAGTCGGTAATTGGTTGGAAAGAGTTTGAAATGGAAGTCGTACGAGATCATGCGGATAATGCCATCATTATTTGTTCTATTGAGAATTTTGATGCCATGGGAGTACATACAGGCGACTCAATTACCGTAGCTCCTGCACAAACGCTGACCGACAAAGAGTATCAATTTATGCGCTCAGCTTCATTGGCTGTTTTGCGTGAAATTGGAGTGGAAACGGGAGGATCTAATGTTCAGTTCGCCATTAATCCCCTTGACGGGCAAATGATTGTTATTGAAATGAATCCAAGAGTTTCACGTTCTTCGGCATTGGCTTCAAAAGCCACGGGTTTCCCCATTGCAAAAGTGGCCGCAAAATTGGCTGTAGGCTTTACGTTAGACGAATTGGTAAATGAAATGACGGGCGGTAAAACGCCAGCTTCTTTTGAGCCGAGTATTGATTATGTGGTAACCAAAGTACCCCGTTTTGCTTTTGAAAAATTTCCTGAAGCAGATGATCGTCTGACTACTCAAATGAAATCCGTTGGGGAAGTGATGGCTATTGGACGGACTTTCCAGGAGTCCCTTCAGAAAGCCATGCGCGGATTAGAAATTGGTGCTTGCGGCTTTGATTCATTGTCTGATGACCTAAGTGAAATAACGACGGAATTGGCCGACCCGGGACCTAAACGCCTGTGGTATCTGGGGGATGCATTTCGTCAAGGGTTATCACTTATGGAAATTCATCGGTTGTCTAAAATTGACCCTTGGTTCCTGGCTGAAATTCAAGACCTTATTTTAACGGAGAAAAGATTGTTGGATATTGCCGTCACCTCGTTGACTAAGCCTGAGTGGCAAACCATCAAGAGTCGGGGTTTTTCTGATCGCCGTTTAGGGCAGTTATGGGAGATAACCGAGGATGAAGTCCGTTTTGCGCGCCATCAAATGGGAGTACGACCTGTTTATAAACGGGTAGACAGTTGTGCGGGGGAATTTTCCACCAGTACAGCGTATCTTTATTCTACCTATGAAGAGGAATGTGAAGCGCTTCCAACTCAAAATAAAAAAATTATGGTGTTGGGCGGTGGGCCCAATCGTATTGGGCAAGGAATTGAATTTGATTATTGTTGTGTGCATGCTACGATGGCCCTGCGTGAGGATGGTTATGAAACGATAATGGTGAATTGCAATCCGGAAACCGTTTCAACCGACTATGACTCTTCTGATCGGTTGTATTTTGAACCGTTGACTCTGGAAGATGTTTTGGAAATTGTTTTTGTGGAAAACCCTCAAGGAGTCATTGTACAGTTTGGTGGTCAAACACCGCTCAAACTCTCAAGAGGTTTGGAGCGGGCTGGAGTTCCCATTATTGGTACTTCAAGTGATAGTATTGATTTAGCAGAAGATCGGCAACGTTTTCAGAAGTTTTTACATGAAGTTGCTTTATGCCAACCGGAGAATAGAACGGCATCTTCTCGACACGAAGTGATGGCCTGTGCTGAAGCTTTGGGTTTCCCCATTGTGGTACGCCCTAGTTATGTATTGGGGGGGCGGGCTATGCAGGTCGTCCACTCATCAGCCGACTTAGAGAAATATTTGAGAGATGTGGTGACGGATCAAGATGGAATGTCAGGGATTGTTATTCGTCCTGATTCCCCTTTGTTGCTAGATCGATTTCTTAATGATGCTACAGAAGTAGATGTGGATGCTGTCTGTGATGGGCAAGAGGTTATTTTAGGGGGAATTATGGAGCATATCGAGCAAGCAGGGGTCCATTCTGGGGATTCGGCTTGTTCTTTACCACCGTTTAGTTTGAGTGTTTCAATACAGAACGAGTTACGTCGTCAAACTATTCTGATGGCTAAAAATCTGGGTGTTATTGGTTTGATTAATGTTCAGTTTGCTATTCAGGGAGAGAAAGTTTATGTTCTTGAAGTCAATCCCCGAGCTTCTCGAACCATCCCTTTTGTTGCTAAGGCAACGGGACGTCCGTTAGCTAAGATTGCGGCTCGGTGTATGGTGGGAATGACCTTGGCTCAACAGGGTATTCTTAGTGAAATAATCCCTTCGCATTATTCCGTTAAAGAAGCGGTTTTCCCTTTTATGAAGTTCCCCGGAGTGGATCCAATATTGGGGCCGGAAATGAAATCTACCGGAGAAGTCATGGGAATAGGGCATACTTTTGCCGAAGCCTTTTTTAAATCTCAATTGGCTGCAGGAGTGCGTTTTCCCACGAGCGGTCGAGTGTTTATTAGTGTTCGCAATGCGGATAAAGAGCCTATTATCGAATTAGCTACGGGCCTCCATGAATTAGGATTTACTTTAGTGGCGACACAGGGAACTCATATTGCTTTAGTAAAGGAGGGTTTGAGTGTACAGCTAGTTAATAAAGTGAAAGAAGGTCGGCCCCATATCGTGGACATGATCAAAAACCAGGAAATTGACTTAATAATTAATACGGTGGAAGATAATGCCAGAGCTGTTTTGGACTCCCGTTCTATCCGTCATGCAGCCGTGCAAAACCGAATTACTTATTACACAACGTTAGCTGGTGCACGGGCAGCTTGTAAGGGGCTACGCGTAGCTCATCAATTATCCATTCAAAGCATTCAGTCATTACATTTATAATACATTAATTTATGGGGAGAATTTGTGCATGAGTAAAGTTCCGCTCACCATTTCTGGTGCAGAAAAGCTTAAGAGAGAATTAAAAGATTTAAAGCATGTTCAGCGTCCGGCCATTATTATGGCTATTAGTGAGGCCAGAGCGCAGGGAGATCTTTCGGAAAATGCTGAATATGAAGCAGCAAAAGAGAGCCAGTCTTTTATTGAAGGACGAATTTTAGATTTGGAGGCTAAGTTATCCAATGCTCAGATTATTGATCCTACTTCATTGATCGCTGATGGACGTTGTGTTTTTGCCTCTACTGTGGATTTGGAAGAGATGAGCAGTAGCAAACAGGTGACTTATCAAATTGTTGGGGAAGATGAAGCCGATATCAAAGACGGCAAGATATCGGTAAGTTCCCCTTTGGCCCGTTCGTTAATTGGAAAATTAGCTGGGGATGTTGTGGAAGTTAAAACCCCTGGAGGGATAAAAGTTTATGAAATTCTCGAAGTCCGCTACTAAAAAGAAAAAAGTAGTAAAGATTCCCTTGGTGTTACCTGAGCTGGCTAGTGATTTTAAGTTGACTGCAGTAGAGCAGAGTGCCCTTCGTTCCAGAGCACATAGCCTGAATCCCGTCGTCTTGATCGGTTTGGCTGGTGTTACTGATTCTGTTCTTTTGGAAATTGAGCGTTCATTGCGAGCCCACGAGCTAATCAAGATAAAGGTGCCCGTTTGGGAGAAAAGTACTCGTCAAGCAGAAGCTGAGGCCATTTGTTTTCGGTTGGGGTGTGCATTCGTTCAACTACTGGGGCGCACGCTCACCGTCTATCGTCCTAAAGCATGAAACCTAGTCGGACCAGTAAAGCTTGGATTCGCGAACATATTAACGACACTTTTGTCCAAAAAGCCAAGCGTGAGGGGTATCGTTCACGTGCATCGTACAAGTTATTGGAAATAAATGATAAAGACCATTTGTTTAAAAAGGGTCAAATTGTCATCGATCTAGGTGCTACACCCGGAGGATGGTCTCAAGTAGCCCAGCAAAAAGTGGGTTTTGAGGGTATTGTGTTGGCTTTGGATATTTTGCCGATGGAAGAACTTCCTGGGGTGACGTTTATTCTGGGGGATTTTTTGGAAATAAGCACACAACTTCGTTTGCGAGAAATCCTAACTACGTCAGCAGACCTTGTGTTATCCGATTTGGCCCCCAATATTAGTGGGCTGGCCCTTTATGATCAGGCTCGCGCTGAGGCTTTGTGGATAGGTGCGTTGGAAGTTGCGGTGAAGTGGTTGAACCAAGAAGGACGATTCCTAGTCAAAGTTTTTCATGGGCCGGATTTTGAATCCTATGTGAAGATGATGCGACTTTATTTTAGACAAGTGGTTACGCGCAAGCCAAAAGCCTCCAGAGATCGAAGTCCTGAGGTGTATTTGTTGGGTGTCGGTCTGAGAGATGGGGCATTGATTCGTTGGCAGTCTGAACAGGAAAGTGCAGATCATGAATTAGGTTTAGAATTAAGTGATGAGAGTTAGTTTTTAACTAAAAGTTAAGGGGATAATTTTGAACAGTTTAATGAAAAATATACTGGCTTGGGTGTTTGTGGGGGTGATTTTGACGTTAGTAGTCAGTCAATTTCAAAACCATCAACCTGCTTCGGATATGTTGTCCTACACTAACTTTATAGACGAAGTTAAAGCGGGTCATGTCTCTAAGGTGATTATTGATGGGCACACCCTTCATGGTCAAACAGGTGATGGTAAACCATTCGTCACTTATTCCCCCTCTGATCCTTGGATGGTGAGTGATTTGCTAAAATATAAAGTGAACGTGATCGCCAAGCCGGAAGAAGAGCCTTCTATTTTTATGAGTTTAATCATGTCATGGTTCCCCATGCTGCTCTTATTAGTTATTTGGTTTTTTTTCATGCGTCAGATGCAGGGTGGAGGTGGACGTGGTGGTGCTTTCTCTTTTGGCAAAAGCCGGGCCAGAATGTTAGATGAAAACACAAATCCAGTCACCTTTGCTGATGTAGCTGGAGTCGATGAAGCAAAAGAAGAGGTCTCTGAATTGGTGGACTTTTTGCGTGAACCCACTAAATTCCAAAAATTAGGAGGGCGAATTCCTCGGGGTATTTTGATGGTAGGAAGTCCAGGAACCGGTAAAACTCTGTTGGCTCGTGCTATTGCAGGAGAAGCCAAGGTACCTTTTTTTAGTATTTCAGGTTCTGATTTTGTGGAAATGTTTGTTGGGGTAGGGGCTGCTCGGGTAAGAGATATGTTTGAGCAGGCTAAAAAAAGCGCTCCCTGTATTGTCTTTATTGATGAGATAGATGCAGTCGGTCGGCAGCGTGGTGCCGGTATGGGGGGAGGTAACGATGAACGAGAGCAAACTTTGAATCAGATGTTAGTTGAGATGGATGGTTTCGAGGCTAATGTCGGGGTGATTGTAATTGCGGCTACCAATCGACCTGATGTCCTAGATCCAGCACTTTTGCGTCCTGGTCGTTTTGATCGACAAGTAGTGGTACCCTTGCCCGATATTCGTGGACGTGAACAGATTTTGTTGGTGCACATGAGAAAAGTACCCATCGCACCTGATGTTCGTGCTGATATTATTGCTCGGGGGACTCCTGGGTTTTCTGGGGCTGACTTAGCTAATTTGGTGAATGAATCGTCTCTCTTTGCGGCCAGAAGTACTAAACGCTTTGTGGATATGGAGGATTTTGAGCGAGCCAAAGATAAAATTATTATGGGGGCAGAACGCCGCTCAGTAGTCATGCCTGAGCATGAAAGACGTAATACTGCCTATCATGAATCGGGTCATGCGGTGGTAGCTCGATTGATGGATAAAACAGACCCCGTACATAAAGTCTCAATTATTCCGCGCGGTCGAGCTTTAGGGGTGACGATGCAGTTGCCTGCTGAAGATCGTTACTCCATGAATCGTGAACAAATACTGCAAAATATCGCTGTCCTGTTTGGAGGGCGGATAGCTGAAGAAGTCTTTATGAATCAAATGACGACTGGGGCCAGTAATGATTTCGAGCGGGCGACAGATATGGCTCGTCGAATGGTGACTCAATGGGGCATGTCGGATAATCTGGGTACCATGGTTTACAGTGAAAATGAAGGTGAAGTCTTCTTGGGAAGAACCTTCGGTTCACAAAAAAATGTTTCTGAAGCGACACAACAGCAGGTAGACTCAGAAATTCGTCGGATATTGGATCAACAATATGGGGTGGCACGCAGTGTCATTGAAAGTCATCGTGTGGAAATTGAAGCGATGGCAGCCGCTTTGCTTGAGTGGGAGACAATCGATGCCAATCAAATTGATGACATCATGGCAGGTCGTCCGGCACGTCCCCCCAAACCAACGGGAGGAACTCAGCCGCCCGCGACTCCTCCTAGTGCCAGTAGTGGGGCTACTCCTGTTGAGAAAAGTTCTACGCAGGCAGTAGCGCCTCAAACCAGTTGATTTTTTCTTCCTAAAACAACCCCTTTGACTAATTCGAATGGGTTGTTTTTTTGGGAGAATACCTTTGAAAAAATTATGCTATCTTATGACACGATTCTGTTTTTTTGATAATTTTTATGCGATTTCTGTGTGGTTCATATAGCCTTTCTTTGACTCAACCCTTGGTAATGGGGATTGTTAATGTGACTCCCGACTCTTTTTTTGACGGGGGAAATTATCAGCACTCTGATCAGGCCATCAATCATGGTCTCCGCTTGATTGAGCAGGGGGCTGATATTTTGGATATTGGGGGGGAATCCTCACGACCTTTGGCACAGCCTATTTCCCAGCAAGAAGAAATTGATCGAGTGATACCGGTAGTCGAGGGTTTGGTGAAGGCGGGGATTCCTTTGTCTCTTGATTCCAGAAGGCCAGAAGTGATGCGATCTGGGATTTCGGCGGGTATTTCACTGATTAATGACGTCAGTGCGCTGGAAGCAGAGGGCGCAGTGGATGTGATTGTTCATAGTCAGGTAGGCGTGTGTTTGACCCATCGTCGAGGAACCCCAGAGACTATGGACGTTCTGGCTCATTATCGAGATGTTGTTACGGAAGTGAGTGCTTTTCTGACTGAAAGAGCTCAAGAACTGGTTCGTGCTGGAGTGAGTCGAGAACGCATTGTAGTGGATCCGGGTATTGGGTTTGCTAAAAAATTCGCTCATAATTTAAACTTGATGCGGTCTATCCATTCTCTAAAGAATGCGGGTTATCCAGTCGCCATCGGGGTCTCAAGGAAGCGCTTTATTGGGGATTTATTGGGAAATAAATCGGTTGACGGGCGTTTAATGGGGAGCGTTATGGCTGCAGTTTGGGCGATTAATGAAGGAGCTTCCCTGATTAGGGTCCATGATGTTGAAGCTACTGTAGAAGCACTTAAGGTATGGAGGGAGTTGAGTGGAACAAATGATGGGTAAAAAATATTTTGGAACGGATGGGATACGGGGACGAGTAGGGCAGAGCCCTATTACTCCCCCCGAGATTATGCAATTGGGTTGGGCTGTGGGACAGGTACTGACTCAGGGTCAAATTATTAAAGAAGGTAATCGTCCTGCCGTTCTGATTGGTAAAGACACCCGTATTTCGGGTTATTTATTGGAGTCTGCATTGGAGGCTGGATTGTCCGCTTCGGGTGTTGATGTTGTATTAGTGGGGCCCATGTCAACTCCCGGGGTTGCCTATTTGACTCGGGCTTTGCGTTTGCAAGCGGGGATAATGATTAGTGCTTCACACAACCCCTATGATGATAATGGAATTAAATTTTTTTCTGCAGATGGTGAGAAGCTTCCTGATTTATGGGAACATTCCATAGAAGCGTTAATGGGGCAACCCATGGGATGTTTTAAATCGGCGCAGTTGGGTAAAGTACGTCGGCTGGATGATGCCGCTGGACGTTACATCGAATTTTGTAAAAGTACTTTTCCTTCCGGTATGAATTTGCGAGGGCTCAAGTTAGTCGTAGACTGCGCTCATGGGGCTGCTTATAATACCGCTCCGTTGGTATTCCATGAATTGGGTGCGGACGTAGTGGTGATGGGGCATACCCCAAATGGAATCAATATCAATAAAGCCTGTGGTGCTACTCATCCGCAAGCACTGGTAGAACGAGTGATATCATAACAGGCGGATATAGGCATTGCCCTTGATGGGGATGGGGATCGTTTAATCATGGTGGACAATACTGGCCGGCTGTATGACGGGGATTTACTAC
>VFSW01016482.1_pt1 | contig 10083 bp, 7 predicted proteins | sample 5358111 | NCBI WGS metagenome assembly VFSW01 (sample SAMN11554181, study PRJNA540505) | mine drainage metagenome | isolation source: sediment from site ElyBrook_90M | place: USA: Ely Copper Mine, Vershire, VT | collected 2017
GATCAACAGGATCGAGCTGCCCACCGTCGTCTTCAAGTCGCGCATCACCGAGAGGATCTGGGCCTGGATCGTCACGTCCAGGGCCGTGGTGGGCTCGTCGGCGAGCAGGAGCGCGGGATTCGACGAGAGCGCCATCGCGATCATCACGCGCTGGAGCATGCCTCCGGACAGCTCGTGCGGGTAGCCGCGAGCCACCTGCGCCGGGTTGGCAATGGACACTCCCTCGAGCAGCGCTACGGAGCGCCAGAACGTCTCTTCGACGAGCGGCTTCCGAACGAATCCACGGAGGCCCCACAGCGCATACCCCAGGCCGAGTATCCACTCGAGCCGGAGGCGGTTCCTGACCCGGCGGTCCGCCGATCCCATGGGGGCGCCGCGGCGCATCTCCTCGAGGAGCATCTCGTGAAGGTTCCGCCGAAGCTTGTAGACCCGCATCTGCTGACGAAGGTACGCCCGTTGCAGGCCCCCGACGTGGAGGCGTCGGACCACGCGTTCCAGATCCTTGCGAGCCTCGTCCGGGCGCTGACGCTGCTCCTTCAGGATCGTGTACGCCTGGCTCGCCAGGGACGGGCGTCCCAGGGACTCCGCGAACTGCCGGGCGGCCTCGTGATTCTCCCCGCTGGTGGACGTGGAGATCTGCTCTAGAAGACGGTCGATCGCCGCGGAGACCGCTCCCGGGGTGGGGGGCGGCTGAAGGAGTTCCTCGATGATCTCCACTCCGCCGTGGAGCATCAACGCCTCCGAGAGCTGGTTGGCGATCGAGAAGATCGGGTTGAGCGCCGAGGAGGGCTCCTGGAAGATCATGGAGATGCCGGAGCCCCGGATGGCGGCCATTCGCTCCTGGCTCCGGCGGATACGGGAGTACCGACGCTTGACCTTCACCCGGTTCGAGTGGGGCACCGGCTTGAAAGTGGCCTCCTGGTCGACGCCGTACAGGAGGTTCGCGCCCTTGAACCGGATCTCTCCGCCCATGATCCGGCCGGGCGGGTCGGCGAGGAGCTTCATCACGGAAAAGGCGGTCACGCTCTTGCCGCAGCCGGTCTCTCCTACGAGGCCGAGCGTTTCGCCCTTCCGGATCGAGAGGTCCACGCCGTCGAGCGCCTTGACGACCCCGTCGTACGTGAAGAAGTAGGTCCGCAGGTCCCGGATGTCGAGGACGTCGTCGCCCGTGTCGACCCGACCCATGATCAGACGGGGGGGACCAGAGCTCGGCGGCGCTTGCGCATCCGACTTGAGCGGCCGCCCGACCGTCATCGGGCTGTCGGCCGCCGCGGACATCTGATCGACCGCCATTCGACTACCTCCGCAGCCTCGGGTCGAGGGCGTCCCGGAGCCCATCGGAGAGGAAGTTCACTGAGATGCAGAACAGGAACAACGTAAGCCCCGGGAAGAAGATCTGCCACCAGGGAAACACGCACGGGGAGATGGACGACGAGATCGAGCACGAGAGAAGGAACGACTGGAGGCTGGTGACTGCGAAGGCGGAGATCGTGCCCCATTCGGGGAAGTAGATGCTCGGCCAGAGCTGGTAGCCGAGGAAGATGATCGCGCCGAGGAGCAACGGGATCGTGCCGATGTCGAGCGAGAGCTGGACGAAGACCGGATAGAGCGAGTTAGGGATGATGTGCTTCCGAAGGATACGGCCGGGGCCGGCCCCACTGGCCCGGGCCGCCTCCACGTACTTTTGCTCGCGCGTGACGAGTACTTGTCCCCGGACGATGCGCGTGTAGAGCGGCCACCACGTCACCACGAACGCAACGATGAGGATTCCCACCCGCCCGTCGAGGGTGGCGAACCGTGACCCTACGGCCGACAGCGTAACGAGAACGAGGAAAAGGCCAGGGATGGCGAGGAAGATGTCCGTGAACCGCATGATCGTCTCATCGAGGAAGCCTCCCCGGTATCCCGCGAGCGATCCCAGGAGAAGCCCTACCACGGCCCCGGTACTGACGATTGCGGCGGCGATGCCGAGCGACCACGGGGCGCCCTTGATCAGTCCCGCCAGGATGTTGTACATGATGCCGCCGCCCGCATTGACCGTCAGCGCACCGAGGGGCAATGGGCCCCACGTGAAGTGCGAAAAATTGACCGTAGGGCCGACGACCGAAGGCTCTCCGAAAGCGGTCGCGAAGCAGTTGGGTTGGGCGGGCTGTCCTGGACCATACGTGCAGACGGTGACCGCGCAGGTCGCATTGGTTCCATTCACGACCTCGCTGGAACAGTAGGGGGCGAGTCGGTCGTCCGGGGCGTTGTAGAAGGGAGAGTACAGCGCTACGCCAATCCAGAAAAGTACGATGATGAGGCCGAACATCGCGAGTCGGTTTCGGCGCAAGAAGTAGAACGTCCGCTTGTACTGGTCCAGCCGGGGGTTGGGGCGTTTGCCGCCGCGTTGAGTCCCCTCCGTCGGCTCCAGTGCCTCCGATGCCTCCTTGCTCACCGCCATCTATCCCAACCGTACCCTTGGGTCGAGGTATGCATAGGCCACGTCGACGATGATGTTCGCCGTGACGACGATGATCGTGAGCAGGAGGGTCGAGCCAAAGATGATCCCGAAGTCCTGGGTCGGTTGGATCGACAACGCCAACAGGTACCCGATACCGCGGAGGTGGAAGACGTCCTCGATTATCGGGAACCCCGTGATGAAGAAAGCAAAGGTCAGCCCGAGGACCGTGACGGTCACGTTCAGGCTGTTCCGGCCCGCGTGGCGGTTCACGACCTGCCGTTCGGGCACCCCCTTCGCGCGGGCCGTGCGGACGAAATCGAGGTTCATCACCTCGAGCATGCTGTTCCGGACGAACCGGAGGATGCTGGCGACGTACCCATAAGCGATCACCAGGGCGGGCAGGATCATTCGCTTGACCGACTCGAATGCGAGGTCGGGGCCCGTGGGTGTGTTCCAGTGCAAGAGGGCGTCCACCGTGGGGAAGCCTGTCGGGGACGACTCCAAGTGGGGGCCGATCCAACTCGGTAACGTGCCAGGACTTCCCGGCAGGCATGATGGGTCGGGCCACGAACCGTACCAGCTGAGATACTGGAAGGATAATCCGTGGCAGGTCGCGGTGAACCCGCCGCTGGCCACGACGGCCCCCAACAGCACCACCGACGCGAGCAGAAAGGTCGGGAAGGCGTACCCCGAAAACGAGAGTACCCGGGCCCCCTGATCGAGGGGACGGTTCCGGTAGACCGCCGAGAGGTTGCCGAGAGGAATGGCGATGAGGAGGATCAGTACGAGTGAGATGGCGGCCAGTTCGAGCGTGAACGGGAGGTACCAGCCGAGGACTTCGGCTACCGGCCACGAGGTCTGGCCCAAGGCTGCCCCGACGGTGGCTTGACTGTGCGGACTGGTGTAGCCCCAGTTGAGCGTGAGGCTATGGAAGATGTAGATGGCCCATTGTTCCGGGACCGGCCGATTCAATCCCAGGGAGTCGTAGGCCTGTTGGTAGACGGCGGAGCCGGGCTTCGCGTTCCTGGCCAGAGTGAAGGACGCGATGCGGGTCGGGATCGGGATCAGACTTACGAGAATGAAGGTAATCGTCATCACGCCGATGATGACCGGGATGACCAGCAGAAGCCGCCGAACGATGTAAATCCACATCCGCACGGCGTTCACCCCCTACGAAGGTCCCCGGCACCCCGGAGGGACCGCTCACCGATTCAGGCAGCCCTATTTATTGATTCATTAACGGCCGGGTCGGGACCGGGGGCGGCTCCATCCCGGTTCCCGGCGGCGGAGTGCCCCGGATACCGTTCAAAGCAAGGCCAGATCGCCCGTGATCTTGTCGAGCTCCAGCGAGGGAGCCGGGCCAAGTCCTAAGCAGGTCCGGGTGCCCGGCGCGACCTCGGTGAAGCCCGCATCATCGACCCAGACCGTTGCGATCCCCTGCCGAGAGGCCCGGGCCTGTCGTTCGACCATCTCCGCGAGCGTGGGAGCGACCACCGCGATCTTCTTCTGGCCCTCCTGGAGCCATCGTTCCAAGCCATCTCCCCGACGTTTCTGGGACTGGAGCACCAGCATGACGGCCGCGTGAGCGACCTGCACGGCCGCTTTGCCCGGCGTCAACCGGAGCTCGCCCCGCACGACGAAGACCATCTTGTACGCCGCATCCGACGGAGGCGACCTACTCCGCATACTCCGCCTCCCTATGCGCCCGAAGCTCTTGGGACCTCCGCTGGGTGTCCGTGAGCTGCGCCTCGAGCTGCGCCCGGCGGGGGTCGTCCCCGTCGAGTTGCCGGATCGCATGCTGGAGGCGTCGCGCGCGCCGTTGGCTATCCTCGAGGGCACGCAGAAGGCTCATCGGGTCCTCCTCGCCGGGGGAACGTTCCGGGTCGGGCGCCGTGGGAGGGATCTTGCTGAACCCACCCCGCAGAACGGCGACCGCGAGTCCTACCGCGGAGATGGAGGCCAGGATCGCTTAGAGCAAGGGGTCGGTCCACCCGGCCTGGAAGAAGCCCCCCGGCAGGTTCCCGAGCACGAAGCCTACGAGGATCGTCACGGTCACGCTCAGCACAAGGCTCAGCGTCCCCACTTCGACCAGGCGGAGCAGGGCATTGACTCCTCGGAGTCGCCACTCCGGGAAGGTGGCCTTTGTGATCGCATAGCCGGGGAGTGCGAAGACGAGGAGGAGCCCCGCAACGATCTCAGGAGGGGACGCGGTCACGGCTGGTCCGGCCTAGGCCTTCATTTCCCCGCCGCCGAGCTGCCGTTCGAGCTGTCTCCGGAGCTTCCGGTTGCTGGCGATCCCGTGGGCGGCCTTGCGGGTCGATTCCCAGAACTTGAGGAGTTGCCGAACCTCCTGGGGCTTCTGTCCACTTCCGCGGGCGATTCGGCGAATACGGTCCCCTTTGATGACCATCGGATGGTCGAGCTCGTCGGCAGTCATCGAGTCCAGCATCGACCGGAAACGGCGAAGCCGAGCCTGCGAGTCCTCGACCTGTTTATCATCGACCTTGGCGGCACTGAATCCGGGAAGCATGCCGACAATCTTCGAGAAGGGGCCCATCTGTCCGAGCGAATCGAGCTGTACCCGCATGTCCCGGAGCGAGAAGCGGCCGGTCATCAGGCTCTCGGCGACCTTCTCCGCCTCCTCCTTGTTCGAGAGCTCCTCGAAATGCTCGAGGAGGGTCTGAATGTCTCCCATCCCGAGAAGTCGGGAGACGAATCTCGTCGGGTCGAACCGCTCGAGCTCGTCGACATGCTCTCCGGTGCCAATGAACAGGATCGGCGCCCCCGTGGCCGCGACGGCGGACAGCGCCCCCACTCCCTTCGCCGAGCCGTCCAGCTTCGTCAGGATAACACCGGTAAGTCCCACGGCGGTCTGGAACGCCTGCGCGCTGCGACCCGCGGCCTGGCCCATGGCTGCGTCCAGAACGAGGAAGGTTTCGTCCGGCTGGAGTACCTCGCGCACCCGCTGCAGCTCTGCGATCAGGTCGGCATCGATCCCGGACCGGCCCGCCGTGTCGACGAGCACCGCCACGTGAGGAGGCGCCTTCGACAACGCCTCCTTTACAATCCACTCGGCCCGCTTCTCGTCTCGGTCCGTGTAGAACTCTGCCCCGACCTTCTTCGCCAGCTGTTCGAGCTGGTCGATCGCCGCCGGCCGATGGACATCGGCGCCGACGAGGAGGGTCCGAACGCCCTTTTTCTGGAGGTATCGGGCGAGCTTCCCGGCCGTCGTCGTCTTTCCCTGGCCGAAGAGCCCGGCGAGGAGGATCCTCCGCGGCTTAACCTCGAAGGGGCGGTCCTTGCCCAGGATCCCCCGGATCTCCTCGTAGATGATCCGGACGAGGAAGTCTCGGACGCTGGCGCCCGCCGGCGGCTTCTCCTCTCGGGCGCGTCGCTTGACGCGTTGGGTGAGATCGAGAGCCAGCTGGACGTTGACATCGGCCTGTAGAAGGGCGCGTTGGATATCGCGGACCACCTCGGCGATCAATGCCTCGTCGACGGTGTTGCTCCGCGCGATACGCTGTAGCACGCCACGGAGCGACTTTCCGAGAGATTCGAGCACCATCGGCAGGCCTGGTCGCACCCGGTCCGGGCGCGCCACCCTCGGAAGGAGGTCGGGGGGTCTTTACCCTTGGCGCCGGCGGTCGAACCGTGCTCGGGCCGGTACGGAACCGGCGCCGACCGGTCGTCGCGACCGCGGTCTCACAAGCCTCTTATTCTCTCCACGAGAAACTGGACCGAGAATCGGAATGGCGTCTGCAGCGGCCGCACCGGCACGTCCCTCTCCCCCCAAACTGAACCCGGTCCGCGTACCGGTCCCTGAAGAGCCGGTCGAGGCGCGCACGGGGGACTTTCGCGAGATCGTCCACGCCTACTCTCTGCAGGATGCCGTGCTCGAAGCGAAGCGCTGCATCCAGTGTCGGCGTCCGTGGTGCGTTGAGGCCTGCCCCATCACGCAGGACTGTCGAGAATACATCAAGCTGGTTGCCGAGGAGAGGTTCGACGACGCGGCGAAGGTCACCGTGCAAGACAACCCGCTCGCGACTTCTCTCTGCAAGGTCTGCTACCGGTACTGCGAGGAGTCCTGTGTCATCGCCAAGAAGGGCGTTCCGATCGCCATTCGGCAGCTCAAGCGAGCCGCGCTCGAGTTCGGCAACTCCGACATCGCCTACATCCCCTCGACGCCGAAGGGCCAGCGGGTCGCGGTCGTCGGAGGGGGTCCGGCGGGTATCATGGCCGCCTGGGAGCTCGGCATCCGCGGCTACTCGGTCACCGTGTTCGAGCAGGCGGATCTGGCGGGGGGTCTCATGCGGACGATCCCCGCGTACCGGATGACCGACGAGGATATCCGGAACGACCTGCGCCGGTTCCGTGACCTCGATGTCGTGTGGAAGACCGATACCCGTGTCGGCACGACGTTACGGCCCGAGGAGCTGTTGAAAGAAGGATACCAGGCCGTCTTCGTGTCGATCGGCACCTCGACACACCGAGTCATGGGGATCCCGGGAGAAGATCTCCCCGGGGTGTATCCTGCGCTTTCGATGCTCAAGGCGATCCATCAGGGCCAATATCCGCAGCTCGGCACGAACATCGTCGTGGTCGGCGGCGGGGATGTCGCGATGGACTCCGTGCGGAGCGCGGTGCGGCTGGCCCACGGCGGCCACGTGCGCCTCGTGTACCGCCGGGGCCGTGACGAGATGCCCGCGGACCGAGAAGAGGTCCACGGAGCCGAGCAGGAACAGGTGGAGTTCATCTTCCAGAAGGCGCCGGTCCGAGTGATCGGTACCGACCACGTAGAGGGCCTGGTAGTCCAGTCGATGGAGCTGGGGCAGCCCGATGCCAAGGGGCGGCGAACGCCGGTTCCGGTGGCCGGGTCGGAGGAGACCATTCCGTGCGACACACTGATCGTGGCCGTCGGGCAACGCGCCGACTTGGAGGGGTTTCCCGCAGAGCTCGACTTCAAGCTGGCCTCGGGAGGCTGGCCGGAGGGTAAGGGCCCAGGGTACGCCACGGCGGTACCCGGAGTGTTTGCAGCCGGTGGAAAGTCCGTCGTCTATGCTATGGGCACCGCGAGTGACGCGGCGAAGGCGGTCGACGCCTACCTGTGCCATCTTCGGGGAGAGACGCCGGGCCCGCGCCCGGACCCGTTCGGGACGTCCGCGACGTACAAGCTTCCCGCGGGATACACCGCCCCCATCCGCGACTGAACCGACCCGCTCCGGAGGCTCGCGGATCGTCGCAGCGTTCCGGAAGGTTGATACCGACCCGCCGGCCTAATTCTGCGCTGACCAGGTGTATGAAGGTGAGCCAACCTCGTTGGATCGTTGCGGCGTCTGGAGTCGTTCTTCTGCTATTGACGGTCCCAGGGCTCTCTGCGGGGATCGGACCCGGGGGTACCGAAAGGGCCCCCGCCCTGCCGGCCAGCCCCCTCACGACGCCCTCGACCACTCCGATGACGGCGCTTCCCCCGGCGCTTGCCGCGTCGTGGGCTGACCGTAGCGGGTACATTCCGATCGTCCCCACCGGGGGCGCGGCGACTGTGGCGGCCCAGGGTCCGGTCAGCGTCGCGGTGACGCTATGGCCGAGCAACCTCTCCCTGTTCGCCCCGCGGGCCGCGGGCGCTCCGCCATTGACCTCCGCCGAGTTCGCCCAGTTGTATAGCCCCTCGGTCGCGGAGTACCAGTCGGTGATCCACTACTTCGAGGGGTACGGTCTATCCATCGTGCACACCTGGCCCGACCGACTGTCCGTAACGGTCCAGGGCCCCGCGGGGCGGGTCGGAGAGGCGTTCGGAACCACGCTCCTTCGGAGCACCGCGTCCGGCGTCCCGGTCCTGTACCCCCAGACGGTACCGCGGCTTCCCCCGACGCTGGAGTCCGATATCTCGGCGGTCTCGGGACTTTCCTCGGGGTTCACCTCGTTCTCCCTCCCACTGGGACCGGTGGCTCCCTCGATGCTCTCGACCCGGCATCTCACGAGCGCCCTGGGCACGACCACCGCGGAAGTAACTCCCTCGGGGGCCCATGGAGCGTACGGCCTCGACGCCCTGTACAACCTGTCGGGCACGTTCCACTCGGCCGCGACCCAGAACATCGTCCTGCTGCTTTGGGGGGACGGCTACGCGCCGTCGGACATCTCGACGTTCTTCTCGACGTACTATCCGTCGAACTACCCCGTCGTGTCCACCGTAACCCCGTATCCGATCGACGGAGCCCCCCTGCCGGCGGCCACGGCGGTCAACGACCCGGGCGGCGGCCCCCAAGAGCTCACCCTCGATCTGGAATGGGCCGGCTCGATGGCGCCGGGGGCCCACCTGGACGCGGTCTACGCACCGGACGGACCCCCGCCGAACTACTCCCCGAACGACTCGTCGATGGAAGATGCCCTTTCGCACGCGGTCAACTCGATCCCCGGCGTGAACGTGATCTCGATGTCCTTCGGGCTGCCGGAGTCCCAGGACATGAGCTTCCAGGCGGCGTACACCACGCTCTTCGCCGAAGCGGAGAGCAAGGGCATCACCGTCCTGGGAGCTTCCGGAGACGATGGCGGAAGCGCGCTCTCTCACGGGGCCTGTACGACGACGCCCGAGGTGGAGTTCCCCGCCTCCTCTCCCTATGTCGTGGCGGTCGGAGGTACCCAACCGACATTGAACGTCTCCTTCGGCGGCCAGATCACGGGGATCGCCTCGCAGCCGGCCTGGAACCGGTCCGGTGGCGGGCTCTCCCAGGACTACTCAGCGCCAACCTGGCAACTCGTCGGGTCGGCGGCGAGCGTGATCGGCTCCGGCGGGCGCGGGGTACCGGACGTCGCGGGGCCGGCCGCCGACAACATGTTGTACTATGACGGCCGGGTGGGCCAGCTGGCCGGCACGAGCTTCTCCACCCCTATGTGGGCCGGCATCGTAGGGGAGTTGGACGCGGTTCGGGGAACCCCCTTTGGTTTCCTCACGCCTCGACTGTATGAAGTAGCTTCCACTCAGGCACCTGGCAGCCCGGGGGCGGCGTTCTCGGACGTTACCGCCAGCGGAAATTGTCTCGAGAGTGCCCAGACCGGGTACGACCTCGTGACCGGATGGGGTACTCCTCGGGTCCTCCAGCTCTACGCGGCGCTTACGTCGACGCTGGTGAACCTGTCGGTCACCCCCACCCCGACGAGCGTCTTTCCGGGGGGGTCGACGACGGTAACGATCGAGGTGGCGAACGGAACCACCGGCCAGCCGATCGCGGGCGTGACGGTGAGCCTGAACTTCACCGCCAGCAACGGGTATACCGGTCCGTGTGGAGGCCCCTTCGGTACGGCGAACGTCGTCACCGGACCGAACGGCACCGCCCAGGCGAGGCTCACGGTTCCTCTCTGCTACTTTGGGAGTGTAGCGCAGGTATCGGCGCTCCTGCTTTCGGGGGGTTTCTTCGGTCAGGCAACGGCCAACGTCGGGGTCAGCCTGCTCAGTGGGACCGGCTTCTTGGCGCTGGTGAGCGAGTTCCCGTACAACGTGATCTTCTTTGCGATTATAGTACTGATCGCGGTGCTCATCGGCCTCGGCATCAGTCGGCGGGGAAAGCGACGACGGCGGCTGCCCCCGATTCCTCCCTCCGGAGCCGCGAGTTCGGGCGGACCGGCGGCTCCCTGGACCCTCCCAC